>Ga0105055_10002847_pt1 | contig 26589 bp, 30 predicted proteins | sample BON03_FD_78090 | JGI IMG/M metagenome (GOLD analysis project Ga0105055, IMG submission 78090) | Freshwater microbial communities from Lake Bonney liftoff mats and glacier meltwater in Antarctica - BON-03 | ecosystem: Environmental > Aquatic > Freshwater > Ice > Glacier meltwater | place: Lake...
GACACCCTCACCGCAGCCTCAGCCTCAGCCACCTCGAACAACCGACCATCACCATCATCGACCATCCACCAAGTTTTCCACGCGCCACACCCCTACAAGGGGATTCTGACCCACGGTCCTAGTCGACCGCCCGGCCGATCGAATCGCCCATCCGGACCATCATCTCGAACCCGTCGGCGCTCGCGGCCCGCAGGTCGTCGTCGAAGACGATCCGGCTGCTGTCGAACAGCATCACCACTGAGCTCCCGCCAAATCGGAACAGTCCGAGTTCGTCGCCGCGCTCCACTGCGCCCGACGTCGCCGTCAGCACGATGCTCCCGACATTGCTCGCACCGACGATGACGATCGCCACAGTGCCGAAGGCTTCGGTTTCGACCAGGACAACGTGGCGGTGGTTGACCCCCAGCACGTCGACGGCGCTGTTGATGGCGGTCGGCGATACCGAGTGGTATTCGCCGGCGATGTCGACCCCGCTGTCCTCGTCCCAGAGCCCGTCGACTGGCCAGTGATAGCGGTGGTAGTCGGCGGGGGCGAGGCGACAGATCATCGCTGCGAAGCCTGTTGGTTCGGTGCGGTCGTGGAAGGCAGCCACTGCAGCGCACCCAGGGTCATCTCGGATCGTTCGCCGGTCCAGCCCGAGGAGGCTCCTGACGGAGTGGTCCCGCGCCTTCACCACGAGCGATGAGTCTGCTCCGAGTCGGTCGACGCAGCGCAAACGGCAGTCTGCGGGACTCACGGCGATGGATGGATCGTCGGGCGCAGCCACGGGTCGGGATCCGGCGCGCAGCGGACGGGAGAAGAACTCGTTCATCGTCGCGAACTCGCTCAGGTCACGGTCGAGGTCGGTCAGGTCCACCCGGTACGCAGTGACGAAGGGAGCAATCTTCTTGCGGCTCGACGGTGCATCCATCGCCCGTCCGGTTGCCTCCGTCATCCAGCGGAGGCAGTCCAGGAACGGCCGAAAGCGACACAGCAGCCTCGTGCCCGTCACGGTGGACCACACCAGTGCGATCAGCACCTGTTCGACGGCAGGACGACGTTCCGCCACCCGCTCACCGGTGCGACGATCGACCACCCGGGTCGCCGGCGTTGCTCGAGCACGAACGAGCGCCGTCGCGATGTCGATGAGTACCATCGCGAAGAGCGTTGCGAGCACCCTCCTGAACCTGCGTGTCATGCGAACCGCGCCTCCCAGCTCGGATGCGTCCGGCCCTGCGACAGGTTTGTCACCGGTGCCCGACCCGAGCAGCGTAGGAGCGGTCGTGCCGGACGACAAGCGGGGTCAGTGGAACACACCGATACGGACCCGACCGACAATTCCGAGGTGGTCGCGCCGGTCAGCTCTCCGGGCGACCTCCGGGCGAGCGCCATCGACCTGGCGGACGCAGCGATGGACGACATCCGGACCATCCGTCCGGGCGCTCGAGGCCCACTATCTCACGAGATGATGCGCCTTGGCACAGCAACTCGTCGAGACCCTCGTTCTCACCGGCCTCTTCACGTCGCCGTTCGCCTCCCTGATCGGTTCGTCGCGATTCAACGATGCGCTCGACGAGGCGTACAACTACGACGACAGCATCCCGTTCCGGCGGGTACTGAACAGCCGGCTGAACCCGTTCGGTGAGAAGCTGGTCGCGCCCGGCATCTTCGACGTCCTCATGCGATCGCTCGAGATCGGGAGCAGGAGCCTCGAGCCCTCGCAGATCGCAAAGGCCGACGTCTGTCTGCGCCCCGAGGTGAGCAGGTACGGCTACACCGACATCAGCTTCCTCGATGACATCGCGGAGGCCGGCTACCGAGAAGCGGTGGAACGTCTGGCGGAGTGCGAGTTGCCGATCATTCCGTTTGAGGACGGTCCATCGTGACGATGAGTTCGGCGTCGATTCCGGTGATGCCCGGCCGTCCCGCCACGTACACCACGACGGCGACGACGAACGACAACGACACCCAGAACAACAACGCTTGCTCGGAGAACAAGATCGACGACACAGCCGTGACGACGACGCCCGGACCGTACGGATGTTTCGTGAATTGGCCCGGCAACAGGGTCGCGCTCTTCCAATACGGCACGTTGCTCAGCATCAGCACCCCGAGCACAGCGATGATCATCGCCGCCACCCACGCTTGGCCGTCATCGTCGAACGTGGCTCGGCTGAACACGACGTACTGCGCCACGACCGTCGCAGCGATCGGGCATGGGATACCGACGAAATGCATCGGGTCCAGCGCCGGGAACGTGTTGTAGCGGGCGAGGCGGGCGGCGACGAAACCCACCCATGACGTGGCGACCAGCGTTCCGATGAACCCCCAGGACTCGAAGTACACCTGGTGCACCAAGAAGGCAGGCGCAACGCCTGCCGCCACCAGATCGACCAACGAGTCGAGCTGCTTGCCGAACGTCGAGACGACTCCGAGCGACCTCGCCAAGGGACCATCGAAGGCGTCGAGCAGAGCAGCGCCGAAGACCAGCCAGGCTGCCGCTTCGAACCGTCCTTCCCCGGTCAGAACCAGCGACCAGAACGCGAACACCAACCCCAGAAATGTGAGTGCGCTCGGCAACATCCGACGGAGTACCGGAACCATCCGACCGGACTGTAGTCTCCGGTCTCCCCGATGTCGTGGTCGCCTCGCCAGCCGACACGGGCAAGGTGGTCATGCGACGACGTCGCAGAAGACATGGGACGAGCTTCGCAGGAGGCATGCATCGCACCTGATCGGGCGACCTGCGACGTTGCAGCTGATCCTCGCGAAGTTGCGAGCGCTAACTTCGGCTGATGGCCGACGACGCACGCGAACTGGTCCGGTACCACGTCGAGGGCAAGGTCGGCGTGGTCACGATCGACCGGCCCGAGAAACGCAACGCGATGACATACGCGATGCTCGGCGACTTCATCGAGACGGTCGCACACGCCGACGACGATCCCGACACGGTCGTGCTGGTGATCACCGGTGTGCCCGGGGCGTTCTGTGCCGGCACCGATCTCGCCGATCTGGCCACGGTGCCCGGGGAGAGCCGCGGGCTGCGAGGCTCGGCGGAGGAGAAGCACAAGTGGTGGCCGATCACCCAGGCCCGCAAGCCGACGATCGGTGCGATCGACGGCCCAGCGGTGGGGATGGGCGCCGAGTTCTCGTCGCAGTGCGACATCCGACTCGCCAGCACCCAGGCCCGGTTCGCATGGAACTTCGTGCACCGGGGACTGGTCCCCGACACTGGAGCGGGAACATGGATCCTGCCGCGGATCGTCGGCATGCAACAGGCACTGCGGCTGCTGTACACCGGCGAGATGATCGATGCCGACACAGCGCTTCGCCTCGGCTATGTGATCGACGTGCTCCCCAGCGAGGAGCTGTTGCCTGCTGCGATGCAACTGGCGAACACGATCGCAAACGGTTCGCCGCACAGCCTCGGTCTGATCAAGTCGCTCGTCCACGAGGGCCTCACTGCACCCGTCGGCGAGCACATGCAACGCCACACCAACGCGCTCGCTGCCTGCTTCAAGAGCGATGACCACCGAGAGGGCGTGGCCTCGTTCCTCGAGCAACGCCCGGCCGAGTTCACCGGCCACTGACCGCTGCTCGCAGCGACAGCGCCACGGGCGAGGGGTACCGTTCGAGCATGGTCGACGTACATGTGGTCGAGATCACCGACGAGGAACTCGCGGCCGAGGCGATGGCAGCCGACCCGAACGCGCCGATCGATGACGATGCCGAACCGTTCGGCGGTCGACCCGATGCCGGTCTCCTCCCCGAGTGGTACATGCCGATCAACGGTCCCGTGCGCCGTACCCGGACGCTGCGGATCGTCGTCGTCGGCGTGATCGTGTCGCTGCTCGTCGTGAACGGCGCCGGACTCTGCGTCACCTACGGGGTGCCCGAAATCGCCTGGTGACATACGGTCCCCCACTCGCCGGCGATCGAACGTGTGTGCGATGCGGGGGGTCGTTCGGTAAGGTCGGCGCATGGCGATTGCATGCGCGTACTGCAATGGAGAGCACGACACTCCGGCCCAGGTGCGCCAGTGTTGGCACGATGGCGGCCAGCAAGAGGTGGCAGTCGCCGACGACGCCATTCCGCACCCGGCCGACTCGCTGTTCGATCCGTCTCCCGTCGAGCGTGACGAGCGTGACACCTCGCAGTTCCGCCCCACCGGCCCCGTCGCCGGCCGGTCCGTCGCTGCCCCGAGTCGCGTCGTCGGCGCGATCGAACGGGGCGTCGCCGCCGCCGTGGCAGGGCCGGACGCGCTGGGTCGCCACCTGCTGATCGAGCCGGGTGGAGCGATCGCGGCGCCATGGTCCGGCGCCGAGCGCCTCGTCATCGATGACGCCACGCTCACGGCACCCGGAAGGGCGCTGGCCCGGTTGCGTGGTGCGCACCATGGCGCGACCCGACTGGTGATCGAACTCGCCGCCTCGTTCGAGCGTGAGCCGATGCTGATGACCGAGGCGGCGCCGTACCAACTGGGCCCGAAGTTCCTGTTCGACATCGAGGAGCTGCATCATCTCGTCTGGGTCAACTGCGTCGACGCCCGCGACCCCGACCGACCGGTGTGGATCGGCCTCGATCGGGCCGTGGCCGCTGGTGCCACCGCCGTCGAACCCGGCGGGGTCGGCGACGTCACGCTGCCCGACGGCACGGTGGCATGGCTCGACGGCGGTCCGATTCGCCACGTGGACCCGATCGACGGGGTGCCGGTCATCCATACGGTTGCTGTCGAGCACGGCGCCATGACGGTGCCGTCGACGAACGTCTGCATCGCCGATCTCGCACCCGACCAACTCGCAGCGGTCACGCATCCAGGCGGTGGGGCGCGGATCATCGCGCCGGCGGGTTCCGGCAAGACCCGAGTGCTCACCGAGCGGGCTCGTCATCTGTTGACGCAGTGGAACCTCCCGCCGAGCGCCGTCAGTCTCGTCGCCTTCAACAAGCGGGCGCAGGAGGAGATGGTCGAACGAACCAGCGACCTACCCGGACTGCAGGTGCGCACCCTCAACGCCATAGCGCTGGCGATCGTCAACGGCCGACCACCGTTCGCCCCGCAGCCGCAGTCGTGGCGCACGATCGACGAGCCGGATGTCCGTCGCATCATCGGTGACCTCGTCGACTTCCCCCGTCGCCGAAACAGCGACCCGATCGGGCCGTGGATCGAAGCGCTCACCGTGATCCGGCTCGGCCTCGTCGACCCTGCGGAGGTCGAGGGCCGCTACGACGGCGACGTCGATGGTCTCGCTGTTGCGTGGCCCGCCTACCGCAAGATGCTCGAGCGGCGTGGAGCCGTCGACTTCGACGATCAGATCTATCGGGCGTTACAGGTGCTGCTGCGCGATCCAACCGCACGCCGAACCGCGCAACGGGCGTGCCGGGTGATGCTCGTCGACGAGTTCCAAGACCTCACGCCGGCCCACCTGCTGATGATCCGGCTGTTGGCTGCACCTGGTGGCGCGGTGTTCGGGGTGGGCGACGACGACCAGACGATCTACGGCTACAACGGCGCCGACCCCGCCTGGCTGATCGAATTCGCCGAGCTGTTCCCCGGTTCCGGCGAGCACCCACTCGAAGTCAACTATCGCTGCCCGGCCGGTGTCGTCGACGTGGTCGACCGGCTGCTGCGACACAACCGTCGGCGCGTGTCCAAGACCATTCGGGCAGCGTCGAGCGAGACCGGTGGATGGTCGGTCGACGCGAACGTCGATGCGGTCGGTGCTTCTCGAAGTGCTGTCGAGCAGGCGCTGGCAGCGGGCGCTCCTGCATCCGACATCGCCGTGCTCACGCGGGTGAACGCGCTGCTCGCCCCGGTGCAGGTGGCGTTGGTGGTGGCGGGCGTTCCGATCGCCGGCGGGGTCGGACTCGAATTCGCCGATCGCACCGCCGTGCGAACGGTGCTCGCCTGGCTGCGTCTGGCCGGCGCCGGTCGAGGCGGCTCGTTGGCCCCCGACGACATCCGCGAGGCATTGCGACGACCGTCGCGCTCGTTCCACCCCCGCATCACCGACTGGGTGAGCGAACAATCGTCGGTCGTCGATCTCAACAAGCTGGCGGGACGCCTCACCAACGAACGCGACGCCGAGCGGGTCATCGACTTCGCTGCCGATGTGCAGACGTTGCAGAAGATGGTCGCCTCGGGCGCCACCACCTCCGACCTGCTGCTCACGTTGATCGACGAGATCGGCCTGGCCGGCTCCGTCGCTTCGCTCGACGCCAACCGGCGGGGCATGAACCGCTCGGCCCAGGGCGACGATCTCACCGCAGTCACCCACCTCGCCGCGCTCCACGACGATCCGACCACGTTCGAGAAGTGGATGCGCAGCCAACTCGCGGTCAAACGCGCTCCCGGCGGCGTGCTGCTGTCGACCGTGCATCGGGTGAAGGGGCAGGAGTGGCCGCACGTCGTCGTCCACCTCGCCGATGCCGAGCAGTATCCGCACCGCCTCGCCGACGACGTCGAGGAGGAACGACGCTTGTTCCACGTGGCGGTCACCCGTGCCAGTGGGCACGCGACCATCGTCACCGGGGCGCACCCGAGCCCGTTCGTGGCCGAACTCACCACCGAGCCGTCCGAAGCCCGTGTCGTGTCGTCGCACCGACCCGAACCGGTGGCCAGCCGGGCCCGCACGTCGGCGCCGTCGGGCTCGGGTGATCCGTCCGCCGATCTCGACGACGCCGGACAGCAACGTTTCGCAGCGCTGCGCGATCTGCGAAACGAACTCCGTGACGGCAAGCCCGCCTACGTGGTGTTCGACAACAAGACCCTGGTCGCCATCGCGGGTCAGGCGCCCACCACGCTGCGCGATCTCGGCCGCATCTCCGGCGTCGGGCCAGCCAAACTCGAACGCTACGGCGAGGCGGTCATCGCACTGATGCAACGCATTCGCTGACGAGCACCGCGGGATGCCGGCGCCGAATCGAGGGTACGGTCGGATCATGAGTGCCGTGCCGACCCCGTATCTCGCGATACCGAGACCGGTGTGGCGTGGCAAGATGCACTCCTGGGCGTTCTTCGCGTCGATCCCAGCCGGCATCGCGCTGATCATCATCGCGAGCGGCGCGGCCGCCACCGTTGGCGCTGCGGTGTATTCGGCCAGCTTGCTGTTGCTGTTCGGCACCTCGGCGTCGTACCACCGCCTGGCTCACTCGGAGCGGGCACGAGCCATCATGCAGCGGCTCGACCACTCGATGATCTACCTCCTCATCGCCGGCACCTATGTGCCGTTCTGTCTGGTGGCGATGCCGCGCACCTGGGGCGTCTCGATGTTGGTGATCGTCGGCTCACTGGCGGCGCTCGGCGTGGTGTTGAAGCTCGCCTTCTTCCACGCGGCCCGCCATGTGTCGTACCCGCTGTACATCGTGATGGGCTGGGCGGCGCTCGCAGCGGTACCGGTGCTGGTCGACAACCTCACGGGCCTCCAGTTCGGACTGGTCGTGGCCGGGGGCCTCGCCTACACCGTCGGCTTCCCGGTGCTGGTCACCCGTCGCCCGAATCCGTGGCCGGCAACCTTCGGCTATCACGAAGTGTGGCATCTGATGACGATCGTCGCCGCCGGCTTGCACTTCGCAGCCGTCGCCGACGTCCTTGCCTGAGTGGATGGCCGGGCGGGACATGTTCGACCGCTTCGTGGTGGTCGACTGGAGCGCCAACTCGGCCCCGAAGCTCGGACGCGACTCGATCTGGATCGCCGTGTACGGCCGAACCCGAGTCGGGCAGGGGGACGGACGGGCCGGGGAGATGTCGGTCACGAATCTCCCGACGCGTGCCGCAGCCGCGGCGTTTCTCGTCGACCTCTTCGAGAGTGATCGGACGGCGACGACGCTCCTCGGCGTGGACTTCTCGCTCGGCTACCCGGCCGGCACCGCGGCAGCGCTCGGACTCCACGGCGCGCCGTGGTCGGCGATGTGGACGCTGCTCGCCGACTGCATCACCGATGACGCCCGTAACGTCAACAACCGCTTCGCCGTGGCAGCAGAACTGAACGATCGCATCACGGGTGGACCCGCACCATTCTGGGGTTGTCCGCCGTCGGCGGCCTCTGGTCAGCTGACGACCACCAAGCCGATCCCCACCGAGTCGACTGCCACAAGTTGGCTTCGCCCATTTCGTGTCACCGAGGACGTGCTTCGCGCTCGCGGGCACCGCCCGTTCTCGTCGTGGCAACTCCTGGGGGCCGGCGCGGTCGGCAGCCAGAGCCTGGTCGGCATCCCGAAGCTGCATGGTCTGCGGCAGCGATTTTCCGATCGGATGCACATCTGGCCGTTCACCACGGGGTTCCGAACGCCGACGCTCGTCGACGGTGCCATCGTGGTGGCCGAGGTGTGGCCGTCGATGCTCGACGTCGGCGACATCGGTGACCGTGTGCGCGACGCTGTTCAAGTGAGCGCCACCGCACGATGGCTGGCCGACACCGACACGGCGGGCGGGCTCGACGCGCTGTTCTCTCCAGCGTTGCCGCCCGAAGTGACGTCCGCAGCCATCGCCGAGGAGGGCTGGGTGCTCGGGGTGGTTCCCTGATGGCGTCGGTCGACTTCGATCACGTGACCGTCCGCTCCGGACGTACGACCCGACTCAGCGATGTGACGCTGTCGGTCGCCGACGGGGCCTTTGTGGGCATCGTCGGGGGATCAGGTTCCGGCAAGACGTCGCTGTTGCGAGCGCTCGCGGGTCTGGATCGGATCGAACGCGGCATCGTGCGACTCGACGGTCGAGATGTCACCCGGGCCACGCCCGGTGACCGAGACGTGTGCATGGTGTTCCAGTCGGCATCGCTGATCGGGCATCTGTCCGCTCGTCGCAACGTGTCGTTCCCGCTCGACATCCGTCGTCTCGATGCGCACGAGATCAGCCAACGCGTCGATGCCGAGGTGCGGGCGCTGCACATCGAGGAGCTGATGGATCGGGAACCCTCGACGCTCTCGGTGGGCGAGCAACAGATGGTGCAGATCGCACGAGCACTGGTGCGCGTCCCCACCGTGCTGCTACTCGACGAACCATTTGCCGCTCTTGATGACCGACTTCGGTCGCGGATGCGGGCGGAGATCGCGATGCTCCAGTCGGGCTACGGGGTCACCACGATGATGACGACGAACGACAGCGCCGACGTCGAAGCGCTCGCTGGACTGGTGGCAGTGCTCGACGATGGAGAACTCGTGCAGGTCGGCGAGACCGCTGTGGTGCGCCGTGGCCCGGTGAACCTGCTGGCTGCCCTCGCGACCGGGAAGATGTCGCTGATCGAGATGACCGTGATTCCCGATCAGCGCGGCTATTGGCTGATTCGTGAAGACCCGGCCGACGACGAGTTGGTCCGTGTGCGTTCGTGGGCCCCTGGCCTCGCCCGCTACGCCGGTGCACGGGTGACGGTGGGCATGCGACCCGAGGACGTCGAGGTCAGCGATACGGGAACGGTCTCGGCGATCGTCGAACGGACGGCGCAGTTCGGCGCCGGCGGTATCTCGTGCCGGGTCGCCGGTGTACGACTGTCGGTGACGACTCCGATGGGGCAGCAACTCGCCGTCGGCAGCGCCGTGCGGCTCAGCGTGCGGCACCACGTGGTGTTCGATCGGGTGGATGACCGCACCATCGGGTGAGGCGACGTCGATGGCGGGCGTGCAGGTCGTCAGTCGTCGGTGACGGTCCAGGTGCCGTTCGAGCGCAGGAGCGCTTCGAGGTCGCCGGGGCCATTGCGTTCGCTGGCGGCCATCACCTGATCGGCAACGGCGTGGGAGTACTCGGGCCGTTCGACGTCGCGGAACACACCGAATGGCGTGGGGGAGTGGTCGTCGTGGCTGAGTCGGGCCAGAGCGAACGCCAGCGACGGATCGTCGCGATGAGCGTCGTGGACGAGGATGTCCTCGGCAGCGACGTCGGCACGATCGACGAGTCGGAGTTGACCGTCGATGCCCATCGCCACCGCACGCTGCTGCTCGGCGCCGAACGTGATCGGCTCACCGTGCACGAGGTCGACCATCATCTCGTCGCGTGCCTGCTTCTTGGTGATGTCGTCGAATTGTCCGTCGTTGAACACGTTGCAGTTCTGGTAGATCTCCACGAACGAAGCCCCGTGGTGTCGGTGTGCGGCGCGGAACGTGTCCATCATGTGCTTGCGGTCGAGGTCGTGGGTGCGGGCGACGAAGCTGGCCTCGGCACCGAGGGCCACGGCCAACGGGTTGAACGGTGGGTCGATCGAGCCCATCGGCGTCGACTTGGTGACCTTGCCGACCGGTGACGTCGGTGAGAACTGGCCCTTGGTGAGGCCGTAGATCCGGTTGTTGAACAACAAGATGTTGAGGTTGACGTTGCGGCGCAGCGCATGGATCAGGTGGTTGCCGCCGATCGACAGGCCGTCGCCGTCGCCGGTGATCACCCACACGTCGAGGTCGGGTCGGGCGACGGCGACGCCGGTGGCGATGGCCGGCGCACGGCCGTGGATCGAGTGCATGCCGTAGGTGTTCATGTAGTAGGGGAAGCGGCTGGAGCAGCCGATGCCGGAGATGAACACGGTGTTCTCCGGTGCGATGCCGAGTTCGGGCATCAGGGTCTGCACGGCGAGGAGGATGCCGTAGTCGCCGCAGCCGGGACACCAGCGGACCTCCTGGTCGCTCGTCCAGTCCTTCTTCGTGGTGACGGCGACCTGGGCGGTGCTCATGACGTGGCTGCGTTCGTTGCGGTGTCCGAATTGGCGATCGAGGCGAGCGCCTCGTCGATGGCGGCTTCGATCTCGCGTGACTTGAAGGGCATGCCCTGCACCTTGCTGAGGCACTGGGCGTCGACCAGGTACCTGCCGCGGATCAACTGGGTGAGTTGGCCCATGTTCAGCTCGGGCACGATCACCCGCTCGAACCGTTTCAGGATGTCGCCGAGATCGGGCGGCAGTGGATTGAGGTGCATGATGTGCGCTGAAGCGACGCGCTTGCCGACGCGGCGACTGCGTTGCACTGCGGCGTCGATGGCCGCCCAGGTGGATCCCCAGCCGAGGATGAGCACGTCGGCGTCGGGGTCGCCGTTGATCTCGGTCGGCGGGATGTCGGCGGCGATCGCGGCGATCTTGGCAGCGCGCAGGTGCACCATGCGCTCGTGGTTGGCAGGTGTGTAGTCGATGTTGCCGGTGCCGTCGCTCTTCTCGAGACCACCGACACGGTGCATCAATCCGGGGGTGCCGGGGATCGCCCACGGTCGGGCGAGTGTGGTCTCGTCACGCAGGTACGGCCAGAACACGTCGTTGCCGTCTTCGTCGACATGGTTGGGCCCGGTGGTGAAGGGCACCGAGATGTCGGGCAACGAATCGACCGACGGCAGGACCCACGGTTCGGAGCCGTTGGCCAGGTACCCGTCGGAGAGCAGGATCACGGGCGTGCGGTACTTGAGTGCGATGCGGATCGCTTCGATCGCTGCGTGGAAGCACTGCGCGGGCGTGTAGGCGGCCACAACGGGCACCGGCGCTTCGCCGTGGCGTCCGTAGAGCGCGATGTTGAGGTCGGACGCTTCGGTCTTGGTGGGCAAGCCGGTCGACGGACCGCCGCGTTGGATGTCGACGAGCAGCAGCGGCAGCTCTATCGACACCGCGAGCGAGGTGGTCTCGCTCTTGAGGGCCACGCCGGGACCGCTGGTGGTGGTGACACCCAGATGGCCGGCAAAGGCTGCGCCGAGCGCCATGCCGATGGCCGCGATCTCGTCTTCGGCCTGCACGGTGCGGATACCGAAGTGCTTGTGCTTCGACAGCTCGTGGAGGATGTCGGATGCCGGTGTGATCGGGTACGAGCCGAGCGTGATCGGCAGCTTCGCGAGCTGACCGGCGGCAATGATGCCCCAGGCGAGGGCGGTGTTGCCGGTGATGCTGGTGTACTCGCCTGCGGGCAGCTTTGCGGGCTTGACCTCGTAACGGTGCCCGACGGCTTCGGTGGTCTCGCCGAAGTTGAAGCCAGCGAGGAACGCCGCCTTGTTCGCGGCCTCGACGAGTTCGTTGCCGCCGAACTTCTCGGTGATCCAGTCGATCGTGGGGTCGACGGGCCGGGTGTACATGAACGACACAAGGCCGAGCGCGAAGAAGTTCTTCGAACGTTCGGCGTCGCGTGGTTTCACGCCGAGCGGCGCGCAGATCTCCTTGGTGAGGCTGGTCATCGGCACCTTGAGTACCCGGTAGTTCGAGAGGGTGTCGTCGTCGAGCGGGTTGGCCTTGTAGCCGGCCTTGTCGAGGTTGCGTTCCTCGAAGGCGTCTTCGTTGACGATCACGGTGCCGCCCGCCTCGAGCCGGTGGAGATCGGCCATCAGCGCCGCCGGATTCATGGCCACCAGCACGTTCGGTTCGTCGCCGGGAGTGGTGATCTTGTGGTCGGCGATGTTGACCTGGAAGGCCGACACCCCGTTGACGGTGCCGGCCGGCGCACGGATCTCGGCAGGGAAGTCGGGCAGGGTGGACAGGTCGTTGCCGAACGAAGCACTCACCGACGTGAAGCGGTCGCCGGTGAGTTGCATCCCGTCGCCGGAGTCGCCAGCGAAGCGGATGATCAGGTGGTCGAGGACGTGCTCGCCGTCAGCCGCTGGCCGGTCGATCGTGTCCGTCATGTTGTCTCCCCCAAGGGGTGTCAGCACCCCGGCTCCGTTGCCGGGCCTATCACGTTCACCGTAGTTGCCAACGCACCGTGAGAACGGGTCGGCCGGAGAAAGTGACCATCGTCCCTGATGTAATCCGTTGGCCGTAGAGTCGGGATGGTGGGACGACGAGTGGTTGCGCTGAGTCTGGTGGCGTCGTTCGCGCTCGCTGGGTGCAGCGGGTCGGACGGCCCCGACGTCGACGTCGACGACGTGCCGCCGACGATCGGTGGGATCAACGGACCAGCGGTGGTCGATCCATCGTTCGATCCGTTCGCCACCGTCCCGTCCGCGCCCACCCCCACCGACGGCGGGTAAGGTCGGCGCTCGCATGGCGTCGCTTCGATTCAGCTTCGGCACCATGGGCTCCGGCAAGAGCACCGTGGCGCTGCAGATCCATCACAACCTGTCCAGCCGCGAACTCTACGGGCTGCTGTTGACCACGCTCGACCGCGAAGGCCGGCAGGTCACGAGCCGACTCGGTGTGGCCGCCCCGGCGATTGAGGTCACACCCGACCTCGACCTCCATGCACTCGCGGTGGGCTACTGGCCGATCCACTACATGATCTGCGACGAGATCCAGTTCTACACACCCGCACAATGCGACCAACTCGCTCGCGTCGTCGACGAACTCGACGTCGACGTGTACGGATTCGGCCTCCTCACCGATTTCCGCGGCCGCTTGTTCGAGGGCACGGCCCGCATGCTCGAGATCGCTGACGTACACACGCCGCTCCAGGTCGAGGCGCGCTGCTGGTGTGGCGCCCGAGCCACCCACAACGCCCGTGTCGTCAACGGCGACGTCGTGTACGAGGGGGACACGGTGATGGTCGGCGACACCAATCCTCACGAGGCGCCGCTGTTCGGCGACTCGGTGAGATACGAACTGCTCTGTCGCATGCACTTCCGCAGCGGCGACCTCGGTGCCTGAGCCGCTTCCCGACAACGAGGTGACGAGCCGGTCGGAGTTCGCCGACCGCGGGTGGGTCGTGCTCGTGCTGGCCACGATCACCGCGACGATGACCGGTCCCGGCCAGACGCTCGGGGTGTCGGTGTTCATCGACTCGTTCGTCGAGGATCTGTCGCTGTCGCGGTCGCAGGTCAGTTCCGCCTACCTGGTCGGCACCCTCGTCGCTGCTGTGCTGCTTCCACGCATCGGCTCGTTGATCGATGCCCGCGGTGTGCGGCGCGCCCAGGTGGTGATCGGTGTGCTGTTCGCCGTTGCGCTCGTGAACATGTCGTTCGTCAACGGGTTGGTCTGGTTGACGGTCGGGTTCTGCGGCATCCGCCTGCTCGGTCAGGGATCATTGTCGCTCGTATCGACGGTGACGGTCTCGATCAGCTTCGTTCGCAACCGAGGCTCGGCGCTCGGGCTGTTCTCGATGGGATCCGCTGGCGCCATGGCGCTGATCCCGGTTGGTCTCGCCGTGGTGATCAGCAGTGCGAACTGGCGGACAGCCTGGCTGGTTGCTGCCGGCGCGGTACTGGTCACGGTGGTGCCGATCGCGTGGTTCGGGCTGCGCGGATTGCCGACCGGCACGAACGGGCAGAGCGCCGAGGACGCCGCCCGGCTGCTGGCCGACAACTCGTTCGAGCGGTCGGAAGCACTGCGTACCCGGTCGTTCTGGATGCTGGCCGCTGTCAGCACGTCAGCAGGGATGTTGAGTACGGCGTTGGTGTTCCATCAGATCGACCTGCTCGGCGATGCCGGAATCTCCAAGACCGCGGCCGCCGCGCTGTTCCTGCCGCAGGTGCTGGGCTCCACGATCGCCGGCCTGGGTTTCGGGCTCCTCGCCGACCGGGTCGGCATCCGGTTCCTCCCGGCAGCGGGCATGGCGCTGTTGATCGCCGCGATGCTGCTCGCAACCGTCGCCGCGCCGGGCCTGATCGCCGTGGTGTACGCGATCGTGCTCGGGGCGATGGGTGGGGGAGTGCGCACCGTGACGGCCACGCTGCTGCCCACCTGGTTCGGCGCGGGCCATCTCGGCTCGATCCAGGGGTTCCTCACGTTCCTCAACGTCGGCTCGACCGCCATTGGGCCGGTGGTGTTGGCCGTTGCCCAGGGCTGGTTCGGTTCGTACCCGCCGGCGATCCTGGTGCTGATCGTGATCCCGATTGCGGCGCTGCTGTTCTCGCTGAGTCCCGATCCGCGTCGCCGATCCATGATGACTGGTAGGATGACCATATGACCAGGCAAATGACCGCGACGGAAGTGAAGGCGAAGATCCTGTCGCTGCTCGACGAGGTCGCCGACGGTGAACACATCGAGATCACCAAGCACGGTCGCACGGTGGCGCGCTTGGTGCCCGCAACCGGATCTGCCCCGTCCCGAGCCCGATTCGCTGGCCTCGCGGTGTCGAACGCGTCCGATGACGACCTGTTCTCCACTGGCGAGGCCTGGGATCTCGAATGACCACGGTGCTGCTCGACACCCATGTGCTGCACTGGTGGTCGGCCGAACCCGACCGCCTGAGTCCAGCTGCGGTCGGGGTGATCCAGGGTGCCGACGAACTCGCCGTTGCTGCCATCACGTGGTACGAGTTGGCCTGGCTCGGCCACAACGACCGGATCTCGTTGGCCGTCCCGCTTCGGACCTGGATCGATGGGCTCGCTGAGGATGTGCGCACCGTCCCGATCTCGCCGTCGATCGCTGCAACCGCGGTGGAGTTGGCGTCGTCGTTCCCCGGCGACCCCGCCGACCGGCTGATCTACGCGACCGCCATCGAGCGAGGATGGCAGTTGGTCACCAAGGATGGTCGACTCCGCCGGCACAAGCACCCCCGACGCATCACCGTCTGGTGACCTACCACAGCGCCACGGCTGTCTGATCGTGAATGGCACGATCCTTCGTCACCAGAATGGCGCCGGCGACGAGCGCGTCGGCGACGATGAGCCGGTCGAACGGGTCACGTGTCCACGTGAGGGCCGCTGCCGTCTCGTCGAGCGCGTCGAGGGGAGCGTCCGACAACTGCAACCCGATTCTGCGAGCGAGGTCGGCGAGGATGTCGGCACCGCCGACCCTGAGTCGGTCGATCTCATAGAGATACGTCAACTCGAGTTGCACCATTGGTGACACGACAGGCTGGTTCTCTTCGAGTGCGGTGATTGCTCCAGCGCTCAGCTGTTCGGTTTCCCCGGTGTAGAGCCAGACGACGACGTGAGTGTCGAGGCGGATCACTCCGTCCACTCGTCGAACCAGTCGAGGTGAACGAAGTCGTCGCTGTTGCCGACGACGACCTCGGGTCGACGCACGAGCGCTTCGAGGCGAGACGGCACGTCTTCGGCCGAGATACGGACACGGCGGCCGTTGCGTTCGATGATCACGGGCTCGCCTGATTCCAGCACGCGATCGAGGATGCGATAGATGTCACGGCGGAGCGCCGACGCGGTCATGGTCATTCCTTCAGAATGGACGTACGTGGTAGTGCGGTGCGCGCGTACGTATTCAACGAGGACCCCGGCGACGACGGGAAGCCCGATTACCCATGCGGATCGGGCCGGGCTGCTCGAAGTGGGGCATCGAATGCTGGTGGCAACTGCAGAACCAACTCGACGGCGGCACGATCTGCAGGAACGTGCCGTCGGGCGGCTCGTGGCCGTAGTGATTCGACCAGGTGCCGAACCAGTCACCTGCCAGATGGTTGGGGTGGACCTCGACGAGCGTGACCCCGGCGTCGGCGAGATCGTCGTGGTCGATTCGGCCGGTCTGCTCGATGGGTCCGACGATGCGCCGGATCACCGAGTTCTGCATCTCGAGTCCGAGGCCCGTGATCATCAGTTCGGGGTGGTCGTAGCTCTCGCCGAGGCCGATCGTGTACGACCACGGCATGGCCTCGGTGATCTGGTTGAGTTGCCACCCGTAGGTGCGGATCGTGAGATCGAGGGAGAGCATCGACTGCTCGAATGAATAACCGTCGCATTGAAGGCACATGAGAACAGCCTGACGAAGGGCTGTCACACAGTTGCGGTCGATGGCTGGAGATCGAATCAGTCGGCGACGCGGTCGACAATGCGGCAGATCACCGCGAGCCCGGCGGCCATGGCGATGCCACCGAGGCGCAAGAACATTCCTTCGATGTCGAACGAGCCGGCTTCGTCGCGCAGCACGATGCTCATGATCGACACCACGCCGATCACGGCGAACGTGATGGCCAAGGCGGTGCTGAGGCGCAGCAGGGTGGTCAGCCATGGATCTCGGTCGCTTCCAGCGAGCCAGCTGGCCAGCACTGCCACGAAGACGGCCGGGGCGAGTGCCACCAGGTTGGGCGGCAGCATCAAGAAACTCAGCACCTCGATCCGCTGGTCCCACACGCTGGCGAACGGTTGCTCGCCCACGCCGCGGACGCGGTCGAGTTGGAACGCGACGAATCCGAGTGGCCCGCCGAGCAGCAGCCACCCGGCGATGGTGAGTTGACGGACGAGATCGGCCCGGCGGTCGGGCGTCAGATCAGTCCCAGGCACACTGCAGCCGTTTGATGCCGTTGATGAACCCGCTCTGGAGATAGGCCGGCTCACCCGTGATGCGCAGCGACGGGAGTCGCTCGCGGATGACGTCGAACATCACCGTGATCTCTCGCCGTGCGAGGTTCGCTCCGAGGCAGAAGTGCGGGCCGCCGGCGCCGAAGCCGATCTGGGCAGGGTTCGGTTCACGGGTGATGTCGAAGGCGAACGGATCGGCGAACGTCCGCTCGTCGCGGTTGCCGGAGTTGTACCACATCACCACCTTCTCGCCGGCCTTGACCGTCTGCCCGCCGAGTTCCGTGTCCTCGATGGCGGTGCGACGGAAATGGATGACCGGCGTGCCCCACCGGACGATCTCCTCGACCGCACTCTTGGAGTAGGTGTCGAAGTCGCCGTACAGCAGATCGCGCTGATCGGGATGTTCGGTGAAGGCCAACATGGCGTGGCTGATCGCGTTGCGGGTCGTTTCGTTGCCGGCCACCACCAGCAGGATGAAGAACGACCCGAACTCCTGTGCGGTCAGCTGCTCGCCGTCGACTTCGGCGGCCATCATCACCGACGTGATGTCGTCCTGCGGGTTTGCCTTGCGGTCTTCGCCGAGCGCTTGCGCGTACATGAACATCTCGAGTGCCTGACCCATCAGGTCTTCGTACGACGTCACGAAGTCGGGGTCACCACCGCCGAGGATGGTGTTGGTCCACTTGAAGATCTTGGCGTAGTCGTCGGACGGGATGCCCATCATGTCGCAGATGATCTCGAGCGGGAGCGCTGCCGCCACGTGTTCGACGAAGTCGCACGACTTGTCGGGGAAGTCGGCGAGCAACCGGTCGATGATCTGGTTCGCCTTGGTCGTCACGATGTCCTCGACCGCCGTGATCTGCTTCGGCGTGAAGCCCTTCGACACGATCGAGCGCAGCCGGAAGTGCTTCGGGTCGTCCATGTTGATCATCGAGCCGAAGAACTCGTTCATCTCCTGGGGCAGGTCGCCGATGTTCGACCCCTGGCCGGAGCAGAACAGCTTCGGGTTGCGGCTGACGTGCCAGATGTCGTCGTGACGCGTCACCGCCCAGTAGCCGGGGCCGGGAGGGAACGGGAGCTCGGGAATCTCGCGTTCGGCGAAGTGCACCAAGCCGGGCGTGTCGCGTAGCGCCTTGAACGCCCCTTCGCGAAACGATCGGGGGGCGAGCCAGAACGCGGGGTCGGACAGGTCGAAGTCGGCGAGGCTGACCTCGTCGTGCGGCGCGATCGTCGTCATGGGCGCGACTGTACGAGAGCGCGCCGGCGCTGCAGGCACCCGGCCGATCATCGCCACGAGTTGAGAAGCACCCGGATGTGGCGTTGACTGATCAGATGATTCCGTTCTCCGAGATCGAACGCGTCCTCGTGGTCACCGCCCATCCCGACGACGTCGACTTCGGTGCCGCCGGCACCGTGGCCGCCTTGACCGACGCCGGCGTCGAGGTCGTCTACTGCCTCGTGACCGACGGCCAGGCCGGCGGATTCGATCATTCGATCCCCCGCAAGGAGATGGCGGCGATCCGGCGCGAAGAACAGACCAGAGCAGCGGCCGAGGTCGGGGTCACCGACCTCCGGTTCCTCGGGTACATGGACGGCACCGTCGAGGCCACCATGGAATTGCGTCACGACATCAGCCTGGTCATCCGCCAGGTCCGCCCGCAGGTCGTCATCAACCAGTCACCGCTGCGCAGCCTCTCGTTCACCTACGGCTCGCACCCCGATCACACCGCCACCGGCGAGGCCACGATGTGTGCCGTGTACCCCGATGCCCGCAACCCGTTCGCGTTCGCAGGGATGCCGTGCGCCGAATTGGAGGACTGGAAAGTGCAGGAGGTGTGGATCCAGGCCGGTCCGATGGGTGGCGAGCCTGATCTTGCCGTCGTCGACATCACCGCTCAGGTCGATCGCAAGTTCCGGGCGTTGCGTTGTCACGTGAGCCAGCACGTCGATCCCGACGCGATGATGGAACGCGTCGGAGCGCGCTTCCGTCAACTCGCTGTCGAACACGGCCTCCCAGAAGGCTCCAGCGCCGAGTTGTTCCGCGTCTGCGACACCCGCTGACGCCGCCCCCGCTCATCTCTCACCGGAGTCGGTCGAGCGTCAGGGGCGGAAGGTGAGCTGGGCGGCGCCGAGGAGCGGGCCGGCTGGACCGAGTGCCGCTGGACGGACGGGTACCGCACCGATCGCCGACTGCAGCGCTGGCCCGAACCGGCCGAACGATCCGGAGAACCCGCCACCGATCACCACGACGTGCGCATCGAACTCGGCGACGACGGGGGCGAGGAACGTCCCGAGCCGGGTGCCGTGATCGCTGACGATGTCCGCATTGGCCGGATCTTCCACAGCAGCGCGCAGGTCGGCCATGTCGACGCCGAGCCGTTCCGCGAGGCCGTGCGCGGAGAGCACATCGTCGGCCCGACCGCCCCACGGCGTCTCACGCATCGCGAGGTGCTCGACACCGAAGCCGTCGATGAACTCCACGGGGCGAGCGTGGTCGGTGAGGCAGCTGCCCAGCCCGGTGCCGACGGTGATCGTCAACACCCGATCGACCCCGGCGCCGGCCCCCGCCAGCGCTTCGCCGGTGCCGGCCGACTCGGCGTCGCGGGCGAATCGGATCGGGAGGCCCGACACGGTCGAGCGCTCTCGCAGTGCTACCCGCAGATCGATGCCGAAGATGTCCTCGAACTTGTGCACCCCTTGCATCTGCGAGATCCCGTTGTCGACGTCGAACGGTCCGCAGATGGCGATGGCCAGCCCGGTCACGTTGCGTCCAGCGACGTCGAGTGCAGCGTCGACACCGGCTGCGAGCGAGTCGAGCACGACGTCGGCCGCCTCGTTCGAGTTGGTGGGCAGCCCGGGCCCGACCTCGACGCAAGGGTCGACGTCGTCGCCATCGTCGAATCGCACCGCTCCCGTCTTGATCGACGTGCCCCCGACGTCCATCACTGCGATCACTCGGCCCATCGATGCTCGAACCTATCCCTGCGGTGAGAGTTGTGCGAACAGGCGACGTCGGAGGGGTCCGCTGGCTACAGGACTTCCCAGCGGTTGGGGCGATCGGCGTGCACGACGATGGCGTCGTATTGCTTGATGCAGCGAGTGGCGCGCAGCACGTATTGCTCGCCGCCGCTCGACAGTTCGGCCAGGGCGTAGCCCTCGCTCGAGTCGCGCACGCCGGTGCCGATGCTGTGCAACGCTGCGAGTTGTAGCCCGGCGCTCTCGGCTTCGGCTGCCCACAGGTTGACGAGCCCTTGGCGCAGCGACGGGTCGTCGAGCAGGTCGGATCCACCGAGGGTGAGGGTGACATTGCAGATGTGGACCGGCTCGATGTTCTCGGCCGCGACGACGTCGCCGCCGAGTTCACCGTCGAGCATCACCACGATCGGCCCGTCCGGACCCGTGACCCCGCCGACAAATCCGTACCGCACCCACGGCAGGCCGTCCTCGCCGGTGGTGGCGTAACGGATCCGATCGCCGTGGTTGAACACGGTCACGCCAGCACTCCAGAGCGACCGGCGTGCTCGGCGATCACGGCATCGGACAGCGCCGGCCAGGCTTCCAGCGCATCGGTCGCCCACTCGTCGAAGTTGCGATCGGCGAGGGCGACGAGGGCGAGGTCGCTGTCGGGGTCGATCCAGAACATGGTTCCCGACCCACCGAAGTGGCCGAACGTACGCGGCGAATTGGTCGTCCCGGTCCAGTGCGGCGTCTTCGTGCCGCGAACTTCGAAACCCAGCCCCCAAGGGCACTGCTCGTAGCGACCCACACCTGGAACGATACCGGCCAGCGTGGGGTAGTGGATGCGATCGGCGTCGGCGGCGGTGCTCGAGTGGATGAGGGTCGGACGCATCACCTCGGCCACCAACCGGCAGGTGTCGGCGAGGTTTGATCGTACGCCGTGCGCCGCCGAACCCCGCAACACGCTCGAACCCATGCCGAGTGGAACGAACACGGCCTCGTGGAGGTAGTCGGCGAACGCCATGTCGGTCGCCTGCTCGACCGCTTGCGCCGCGAGGCTGAACCCGGTGTTCGAATAGATGCGGGTCACCTCGGGTCGAGCAATCGCGTCGTCGCCGTCGAACGGGTAGCCGCCGGCGTGGGCCAGCAGGTGGCGCAGCGTGCAGCCGGGCTGGCCCACGGGCTGATCGAGTTCGACGACGCCCTCTTCCACCGCGATCAGGATGGCCCATGCGGTCATCGGCTTCGAGATCGACGCGAGCCGTTGCACCCGGTCGACGTCGCCGATGGTCGAGACGACGGTGCCGCCGACGAGCACGGCCGCCGAGACATGAGAGACGGGCCAGTGCGAGGTGAGGTCGAGAGCAGTCACGGCGGTCGACCCCGTCCCGCTCAGGTGAACTGGCGGAGGAGTTCGGCGACCCGGAACGAGAGGTCGACGCTCTGGCGGGCATTCAACCTCGGATCGCACATCGTTTCGTAGCGATGGTCGAGGTCGGTGTCGGACAGTTCGTCGCCGCCGCCGAGACACTCGGTGACGTTCTCGCCGGTGAGCTCGATGTGGATGCCCCCCGGCCAGGTCCCTTCGGCCCGATGAGCGCGCACGAACCCTCCGATCTCGGCGACGACGTCGTCGAAGTGGCGGGTCTTGAGGCCGTTGGCCGCTGTGTAGGTATTGGCGTGCATCGGATCGCATGCCCACACGACGGGATGTCCTGCGTCGGCGACGGCCTGCAGGAGCGGCCGCAGCGAATCTTCGACCTTGTCGGCACCCATGCGGACGATCAGCGTGAGCCGTCCGGGGATGCGCGACGGGTTGAGCACCTCGCACAGGTCGAGCACGTAGTCGACGGTGGTCGTGGGGCCGACCTTGCACCCGATCGGGTTACCGACGCCGCGCAGGAACTCGACGTGTGCGCCGTCGAGTTCGCGGGTGCGTTCGCCGATCCACAGCATGTGCGCCGAGCAGTCGAACCACGCGCCGGTGAGCGAGTCCTGGCGGGTGAGGGCTTCCTCGTAGCCGAGGATCAGGGCTTCGTGCGAGGTGAACACATCGACCTGGGAAAGGCTCGGGTTCGACTCGGTGTCGATGCCGCACGCCCGCATGAACGTGAGCGCCCGTTCGATCTCGGCGGCGACGGCCTCGTAGCGCTGCCCGGCGGGGCTCGATGCCACGAACTCCTGGGTCCAGGCGTGCACACGCGACAGGTCGGCGAAGCCTCCCTTGGTGAACGCCCGCAGCAGGTTGAGGGTGGACGCCGACTGGTGGTAGGCCTGCACGAGTCGTTCCGGATTGGGGGTGCGTGCGGCCTCGGACGGGTTGACGTCGTTGACGATGTGTCCTCGGAACGACGGCAGCTCGACGCCGCCGACCATCTCGGTGGGAGCGGATCGTGGCTTGGCGAACTGGCCGGCGATGCGGCCGACCTTCACGATCGGTACGCCGACCGAGTAGGTGAGCACGACGGCCATCTGCAGGATGACGCGCAGCTTCTCGCGGATGTTGTCGGCCGAGAACTCTTCGAAGCTCTCGGCACAGTCGCCGGCCTGGAGGAGGAATGCCCGTCCGGCGGCGACCCGGGCGAGCTCGGCCTGCAGCGAGCGGGCCTCACCGGCGAACACCAGCGGTGGCATCGAGGAGATCTGTTTGAGCGCTGCCTCGAGGGCGCCGGTGTCGGGCCAGTCGGGTTGTTGGCCGACCGGATGGTCGTGCCACGACGACGGCGACCAGGGTGAACGTGAGGGTCCACGGGAATCAGGCATCGGACCAGGCTACCCGGGCCGAAAACGACAAGAGCGACCCGTTTCCACGGGTCGCTCTCGTTCGAAACCTGTGACTCAGACGGCGAGGATGCGCTCGGCGTCGTCGCGTAGGCCGGCGACCGCACGAGACACCAGGCGACGGGCGGCTTCGGCGGTGACGCCGAGCTGCTCGCCGACTTCGCGGAAGCTCTTGCGCTCACCGTCGACGAGCCCGAACCGGGACTCGACAGCGAAGCGGGCCCGCGAGTCGAGCGTGCCGAGCAGTTCGTCGAGCAGTTCGCTGTCGACCATTGTCATCACGTGGTCTTCAGGCGTACCGTCGCCGTTGGCCATCAGGTCACCGAGCGTGGCATCGCCATCGTCGCCGACCGTCTTGTCGAGGCTGACCGGGGTGGTGAGTCGGTGCAGTTCGGCGTTGGTCTGGTCGAGGGTTTCGCCGTCGCCGGAGGCCTGGCGCAGTGCAGCGCGGAGGCTGGCCGAGCGGTCGCCGGGGATACGAATGAGGCTCGCCTTCTGATCGAGTGCCCGGCCGATGGCCTGGCGGATCCAGAAGGTGGCGTAGGTGGAGAACTTGAAGCCACGCCGCCAGTCGAACTTGTCGACGGCGTGCTCGAGGCCGAGGTTTCCTTCCTGGATGAGGTCGAGCAGGTCCATGCCCTGGGGCAGGGGGTAGCGTCGGGCGATGCTGACCACGAGGCGGAGATTGGAGCGGATGAACCGATCCTTGGCCTTGGCAGCTTCGCTGACCTGACGCTTGAGAGCGACGCCACGCTTGCCGTTTTCGAGCTGCTCTTTTGCCTCGCGGCCAGCTTCGATGATGCGCGACAGTTCCCGCTCGTCTTCGGCGGTCAGCAGAGCGACCTTGCCGATGTCGTTGAGGTAGAGACCAATTGAGTCATTCATGATGTTTCCTACAACCGTTCGTGTACTCGTTGATTCCGGGGCCAGGTTGTGCCGTTCGACACACTTCATCGTCCAGTGCGGATCGAGCCGACGCCAGGATCTGTACGTGATGGTGCAGTTCCGGCGAGGTGATCGAAGTGCGGCAGATGCCGATACGAGGGACTTCCCGAAAGAATCCGTCGTAAACCATGATCTCGGGGGTATATGGGGGAAAGATGACAGTAACAGATGTGTCAACCCCCTGTCGGGTCGGTTGCGTCGGATTTTCGTGATGAACCCATAAAATCGAGGAATCGTGCCCGGAATCGATCAATCGTTGCGTCGCGTCGGGCTGTTCGGGGGGACGTTCGACCCGCCGCACGTGGGTCACCTCGTCACGGCGGTCAACGTTCGCCATGCACTCGACCTCGATCTGGTGATCCTGATGGTGGCCAATGTGCCGTGGCAGAAAGAGGGCAGCCGGGCCATCACACCGGCTCCTCATCGCCTGGCGATGGTCGAGGCAGCTGTTCGCGACGTTGCGGGGCTGGTGCCCGGCCGTCAGGAGATCGAACACGGTGGACCCAGCTTCACCGCCGACACGCTCGCGGTGCTCGCCGAGGAGTTCCCGCTCGCCGAGTTCTTCACGATCATCGGCGATGACGCTGCGGCTGGATTGCGCACCTGGACCCGGTGGGAAGAGGTTGTCGATCGGTCACAGTTGGTGGTCGTGGACCGCCCGGGTGAACCCGTCGACCTGGACAGCGAGATCGACTGGATCCGCGTCGAGGTGCCGCGACTCGAAGTGTCGAGTACCGACCTGCGTGCGAGGTTCACCGACGGTCGACCGCTCGACTACCTCGTCACGCAACCGGTACTCGACGTGATCCGATCGAGCGCTCTCTATGGGGCCTCCTCGTGACGGCGATCGCACGGAGGCGCGCCCGCGGCACCGTCATCGGGGTCGTTGCAGCGTTGGTGCTCGTTGCGATGGCCTCGACCATGTTCGCGGTCGGCTTCGTCACGCTCTCGAATTCGCAGGAGGGCGAGGCGGTCGGCATCGATACTCGACCCCGAGTCGAGATCCCGTTGACACCCAATGCCGTGCTGGCAGTCACGGACGAATCGGATCAGTTGGCGTCACTCGTCGTCATGACGCTGCTGCCCGAAGGCCAAGGTGGAAGCATCGTCACCGTGCCCGTGAACGCCGATGTCACCGCAGGCTTCGGCGTGCAACGCCGACCGCTCGACGAGTCGTTCGACACCGCAGACCTCGATGGCCTGATCGCGTCGGTAGAGGAGATGTTGTCGATCACGGTGCAACGAGCCGAAGTCGTCGACGCCGGGGGACTCGAGGCGATGCTGCCTGGTATCGGGATTTCGCAGCTCGTCGTACCGAACGATGTGATCGACACCGGCGGCGGTGGCGGGTTGAACGCCGCGGCGGGGCCCCAGACGTTCACGGTCACCGAGATGGTCGACATTCTCGCAGCGATCGACGACGACGCCGAGGTCGACGTATCGCACCCGAACGATGTGGCGGTGTGGTCGTCGCTGGCACGGTCCGCTCCAGTGTCGGTTCCGCCCGAGCCGATACCGCTCGACGACCTCGGCCGCCCGGTCGAGCCGACAACCGTCACCGAATTGGTGACGAGGTTGTGGCAGGGCGAGGCAACCGTGCGCGACCTGCTGGTTGTGCCCTTGGCCGACGCCGAGAATCCCACCCAGGTCGACGTCGTGCTCATCGACCGTCGTGATTCGACGCTGGTGTTCGCCCAGGTGTCTCCCGGTCTGGTCTCGACGCCGAACACCGGTCCGAAGGCCCGGATCGTCGCCAACTTCACCGACGAGCAACTCGCAACGGCCCGTGATCTCTACGATTCGCCGTCTGACCTGGTTGTCGAGCTGATCGGGCGACTCTTGTTCCTGTCCGGCAACGTCGTCTCGGTCGAGACAGTTGCAACCGGAGCGCCCGCCGTGACCATCGTCGAGGTGGTTGACGAGCGGCTGCTGCAGGAGACGATCGATGTATCTGGGGTGCTGTTCGGTGACGTCGAGGTGCGAGTGTCGGAGGTGGTGTTGGAAGGTGTCGACACCCAGGTGACCTTGGGTATGTCGTATCTCGAGCACGAACTGGCCCGAGGTGGCGTTGCAGATCGGCCGGCGGACACGTCGATTGCCGGATCGACTGTGCCCGGGGTGCGCTCGTCGACCGATAACCCCGGTACGGTCGCTGGCGATGGATGACCGACATGGCTGAGCCAGACCAAGTGCTCGACGAGGGCTCGAGCGTTGATTCGAGCGAAGAACTTGCGCGCTGCGCGGCGCGGGCGGCCTCCGATCTGAAGGCCACCGACATCATCGTGCTCGAGGTCGGATCGTTGTTGTCGATCGTCGGCTACTTCGTGATCGCCGGTGCGTCGAACCCCCGCCAGGTGCGTGCCGTGGTCGACAACGTCGAGGCAAAGGTGAAGTCCGAACTCGGCCGGTCGCCGGTGCGAACCGAGGGTGTGCGCGAGCAGCAGTGGACGCTCATCGACTACGGCGACGTCGTGGTCCACGTGTTCCTCGACTCGGTGCGAGAGTTCTACGAGATCGAACGGCTCTACATGGATGCGCCCCGCATCGAGTGGGAACCTTCCGTGCCTGACGGCGACTGACCCGTCGTCGATCGGATTGAGGTCGGACAACGATCGACAACCGTTGTGATGGGGGAGCGTCGGTTGATAGCCTGCGCCGTCCCCTACAGACACACTTGGGGCTATAGCTCAGTTGGTAGAGCGCTTCCATGGCATGGAAGAGGTCAGGAGTTCGATTCTCCTTAGCTCCACGGTAAAAGCCCAGGTCACAGACCTGGGCTTCTCTCGTTACCGGGTTTACGCAGGGCCTTAGTGAGCAACGAGGTGAGTAACGACCTCGTTGCAGGCGGGCGC
>Ga0105055_10002851_pt1 | contig 26569 bp, 6 predicted proteins | sample BON03_FD_78090 | JGI IMG/M metagenome (GOLD analysis project Ga0105055, IMG submission 78090) | Freshwater microbial communities from Lake Bonney liftoff mats and glacier meltwater in Antarctica - BON-03 | ecosystem: Environmental > Aquatic > Freshwater > Ice > Glacier meltwater | place: Lake...
GGCCCCGGCGCCCCCCCCCCCCCCCCCCCCCCCCCCCCCCCCCTTCCCCCGCCGCCCGCTTCCGGGACCCTGGAGAGGGTGCAGCCAAAAGAGAAATATAAAGTTAATGCCTTCGTGGGCTATGCTTCTACCCCACCCTTTATGAAGCAAAGCATTGAAATGATATTTCATATTTTCACAGCCTTGGCTCTTGTGCACTTGCGCCATTCACACACATGCAAACATACACACACCTGTACGCGTGAGCTGGTAAGAAGCTTGTAAAGTTTTGCAGATGTTTTTAATGATTTCAATTAAAGATAGAAACCCTCATCTCAGAGCTCGTGCGTCATTTTGGAAGACGCGTATTTAATTTCATATATAAGGCTTGGTGTATTGAATTGTTTGACGTGTATTGCAATTTTATGCACAATATATATATATGTTAATAAGAACAAAAGGACCATGCAAACTGTCCGTTTTCGCGCTCATTGTATTGATTTTGCCGCTATCATGCTGTGGACAATGTCGCAGCGGACAATACGGAGCATTCACACCCGTTCCAACTGGAATAGACGGTGACTATGTATTCCACGAGTTCATACATAATAGTACAGGATCGGCAACCGCGACCAGCATAGAGGTCGTGGAAAGCATCCAATCAGCAGAGATTCTCATAATTGGCGGTGGAGGTGGTGGGGGTGGTAGTGTGCCACAATATAGAGGTTGTGGGGGTGGAGGTGCGGGCAGGTTACTGTGGTACCAGGGAATTGTCATCCAGGCGGGGGTGTTGACTGTCACAGTGGGTGCTGGTGGCACTAGTGGTATGATGTCATGGGGATACACTAGTGGTGGTACTGGAAAAAGTTCCAATTTCCTCGGCTACACTGCGATAGGTGGGGGGGCTGGTGGGGGTACTTCCATAGAAGTAGGCAGTTCTGGGAGAGATGGCGGTTCTGGGGGTTCTGGGGGTGGCGGGGGCGATCCAGCAGGAGCCCGCGGCAGTTCGATTGGTACGAATTCACCGCAATCATTCGGAAGTCCAGGTGGGAGGTCTGTCATAAACACCCGAGGGCAATGGAATGGTGCTGGCGCTGGAGGGGGGGGTGCTGGTGGGAATGGACAGGACACCTCTGGCGCGGGTAATGTCAATCCGGGTCCTGGCGGATCCGGAAAGAGCATGGATATCACTGGCATTGTGAAAGTTTACGCTAAAGGTGGAAACGGAAATATAGCAACCGACTTTCCAGCAACCGTTCAACACATGGGACATGGCGGAAACGGTGGCAAAGGTTACGGGAATGGATATGTTGGTGGTTCTGGTGTAGTAATTATACGATACAAGAGACGATCCATAGAGACTGGATCTATGGGGAACGTTGCCAGCTCTGGGGTCGCAATTATTGACTATCCGAGTCGCTGTGTGGCATGTCCAGAAGGTTTGATTTCGACCAGAACGAGTAAATCATTGTCTGACTGCACACTACCCTGCCCTGCTGGACATTTTTCTTCTTCCATAGCGTCAAATGTTGGGCGTATGTGTGGAGCGGCGCAAAATGAAGCGTGTCCGACTGAATTGTCTTCTGTGGGATATCCTACTACAGTTGCGTCAAATGGAAACGATGGGAGCATTGCAGAAGAATCCTTAGTTCTTTCCGAAGAACTTTCTGACAATGCCCACACTTTCCGAATCGATTTGGAAAAGACTCAAAACATTCAGTCCGTAAAATTCTTCAACCGGGTCAATTGTTGCAATGATCGGATGATGGGGGCAGAAATCAGAATCGGCCCAAGTGCGACATGGGAAGAGAATGCAATATGCGCGACCCTGAACTCCGACTTGATTCAGACGTATAGGTGTAATCATGTTGGTAGATACATTTTTCTTGTGGTGTCAGCCGAAAGAGCCCAAGCAAATTTTGCTTTGAATTTCTTGGAATTGCAAGCCTTTAGCACTTGTACAATCTGTCCCGCGAATACTGTTGCGTTGCCGGATAGTCTGTCGTTCACAGTGTGCACTTGCAAATCGGGTTCGTTTGAAGAAACACGTGTTCTGAACCCTCCTTACACACAGAGAACATATTCATCGATTTTACAGCCAGCCAATCTTGACAAGTCGCTTTTGGATGACATTGGTTCTTCATGGTCGTCGCAAACATTGAGTGCTGGGGAGTGGATGGAGTTGGATGTCGGGCAGCCGATGCAGATCGTTGGAATAATTTCACAAGGCCATGGTATAAGTGCTGCGGGTCAAGAGCAATATGTCACACAATTTAGAGTTGAATATCGACTAGGAGACGTTTTAGGAGTGGGTGTTCCAATGCCTGGCAATTTTTCGATGATAAATGGGTTCAAAAAAGAGCATATATTTTCCATACCAATACACGCCCGGTACATCAGAATTGTAGTCTTGGCGTGGAGTGGTCGCATCAGTATGAGAGCAGCACTGCTGGTAAAGTCTTGCTCGATGTGTTTTTCAGACACACTTTCGCTGCAAGGGAGTACAGTTTCCAGTGCGTGTGAATGTCCTGTTGGAGCATACAAGCAAATCAGTGCAATCCGTAGTAGTGCAATCGTGCTAGTCCCTGCGCGGGCGGCTCAATTATCAACTCTGGCCAATCGAAACCAGCGCTCATTCGAAGCCACTGCCATATTTGACCCCACCGCAGGCCCACCAGGGAGCAAAGGTGCTGTCACTTTCACACGGGGGCTTTTGCAATATCTCAACGGTGGCACACACAAATTCAATATTGCAAGCAACGGGGGGTTCACAATTGTATCCGTTGTAAAATTTTCGGGAGCACCAGCTATGGGAGAGAGAATCCTCGATTTTGGCAACGGTACAGACAACGACAACGTGATTATTTATAGACACCATGGTGACACAATACTGCTCTCTCTTCGAAATGGCATCACTGAGTGTTTTATTTTCACACAAGTGGCAATTATACAAAATGCATGGTTCACTCTTGTTGCAACATACGAATCTAGCAGTAGAAACATGACGTTAAGTGTTGGAAATATGACTGTTTCGGGTACCTGTTCTTTTGCGGTTACGGACCGGGTCTTTTCCACGACATACGTGGGTAGAAGCAATTGGGAAGGAGACGCGTATTCTGAATTCAGCATCGTTGGTCTTTACGTAGTGGACGAGCTACGTAGCGAGACAGAAATCTCCAGAATTGTCAGCAAAATGTATCAGGGAGAGGACACTTTGCAGGAGTGTAATACCTGTTCTAGTGACGCAACTTCATTCCAAGGGAGTGTGTCCAAAGCGGACTGTCAGTGTCTAGCAGGGGCGTACAAACTAGTCAGTGAAATCGACAGTAGAGCGATTTCGCTGGTTTATGGGCGCGCTCGGCTGTCGACTTTGGCAAATCGCGACCTGATTTTGTACACCTCAACCGCAGTATTCGATAACTCAGCTGGACCCGTCGGGAGTAAAGGGGCTGTGACGTTTGACAGATCATTGTCACAATATATTGACGGTGGTCCACAACGGTTTAACATTGCTACAAATGGGGGATTTACAGCTGTGGCTGTGGTAAAATTTACAGGGGTTGTTGGTGCAGCTGAAAGAGTGTTGGATTTTGGAAGTGGCCAAAACGATAATATTTTGTTATCCCGATGGGGGGTATCAAATTCATTTGTATTCGACATTCGAAACGGGGCTTCCAGTTGTCAAATCTACTCAGCCAGCGGGGTTTTGGTACAAGACATCTGGCTGACCGTCGTGGCCACATACAAATCCAGTGACAGCAGCATGGGATTACGGGTTGGGAGCAATATCTCAACACCTATTGTGTGTGCTGCAGCCCGATTAGACAGATCTGTTTCAACCACCAATATAGGCAAGAGCCAATGGTTGGTTGATGCATTTTCGAATGTTAGCATCGCGGGCCTGTACACAGTGGACGAATTGCTGAGCGAGACTGAAATTTCCAAAATTATTACAAACCTATACACGGGTGATGACTCTCTAGGCGAATGTCAGACTTGTGCTGGTAACACCACTTCTTTGCAAGGAAGTTTATCAGAATCAGATTGCACTTGTTCCGCAGCAACGTACAAATCAGGCAGTCGGACGGACAATAGAGCGATCTCGCTGCTTGCCGGAAGCGCTCAGCTGTCGACTACGGCAAATCGCTACCTGAGTTTATACACCAGCACGGCTGTATTTAACAGCACAGCCGGCCCGTCAGAGAGCAATGGCGCTGTGACCTTTGACAGAGCATCTTCACAATACCTTGACGGTGGTGCACATACGTTTAAAATTGAAAACAACCGGGGTTTCACAGCAGTGGTTGTGGTAAAGTTCCCAAACACGGTTGGTGACCGGGAACGCATCTTTGATTTTTTCAATGTTGCAGGTAAAGACAATTTGGTGCTTGCGAGATCCGGTTCTTTGTCTGAAATAATATGGCAAATGTACAATGTGGATTCAGTTTGTCAGATCGATACGTCCAATATGTCAAATTCGTCCAATTTGTTCAATATCTATAATACGTCCAATGCGTCCAATGCGTCCAATGCATCTATACCTTCTGTAATCGTACAAAATACTTGGTTGACAATCGTAGCTAGATATCGACCAATCAGCAAAACCATGGAATTGAGAGTCGGGAGTCGAATTTTTTCGACCATCTGTGCCGTAGCACGAGAGAGCAGGATAGTTTCAAAAACATATGTTGGTAGAAGCAGCCCCCCAGAAAGTGTGTATTCTGAAATGAGTATTGCGGGTCTGTATGCTGTGGATGCATTACCGAGCGAGGCAGAAATCTCCAAAATTACAGACAGAATGTACCAAGGGGACACTGCTGTGCCCGTGTGTCAAATATGTCCTGATAACGCACTGTCACCACAGGGGAGCTCATCACAGATAAATTGCGCCTTCACATGCCCGGCAGGACAATTTCAGTCGCAAATTGCATCGAATGTTGCCCGCATGTGTGGAGTGGCGCAGAATTTAGCGTGTCCAACTATGTTATCAAGTACTTTCGGAAATCTTATTGCTTCCAATGGCAACGATGGTAATGTACGGACTAAGGTGCACACGATTTCAAGTAATGCGCCAAATGCCTTCCGAATTGACCTCGAACATGTGCGAAACATCCATTATGTCGTCGTTTTCAACCGATTCGATTGTTGTCAGGATCGATTGGTCGGAGCACACATCAGAATTGGGTCAAATGATTCTTGGGCGGACAATCCAGTATGCCCGGACGCGGATTTGAATGCAGATTCTATCCAGAATCGCACATGCAATATGAGAGGTCGGTACATTTTCATAGTTTTGTTGACAGGTCAGGTTCTGCATTTCGAAGAATTGCAAGTATTCAGCGCGTGCACAAACTGTCCCGCGACTGCCATTTCCTTACCTAATAGCACGTCTCCCGCGGCATGTGGGTGCCCAGCTGGCTCATACGAGGAAATACAGGTGCTCAACCCACAACACGCACAGAGAACATACTCCTCTCTATGGGGGGCGCAAGATCTGTATGGATCCATGTTAGATGACTTGTCAAACGGAGTTTCGTGGTGTGCCGCCACAAATGTTGCTGGTCAATGGATGGAAATAGATGCAGGCGAACCTATGCACGTTGTAGGAATAATTTCACAGGGACGAGGGGCTGGTATTGCGCAATGGATCACGCAATTCACAGTGGAATACAGACTGGGTGATAGTTTAGGTGCCAATGTTGCATTAACTGGGACATTCTCGATGACAGATGGCTCTAAAAAAGTGCACGTATTTCCAGTACCTATCTACGCTCGATACGTACGAATTGTAGTTATGAAGTGGAATGGTCACATTTCAATGCGCGGGGGGTTGTTGGTAAAATCGTGCGCGTCATGCCCTTCCAAAGCAGTTTCAATGCAAAAGAGCACCTCTAATAATGATTGTGAATGTTTGGCTGGAGCGTACAAAAACACGGGATCATATCATGACCGAGCCGTAGCTCTGGTTCCTGACCGAGCGCAATTATCTTCTCTCGCCAATCGAAATCAGAGTTTGTACGCCTCCACAGCTGTATTTGACCGCACGGCAGGCCTACTGGGGAGTACCACCTGTCGTCGAACACTTGAGCTCGTTGCACACTATTTTTCCGGGACAAGTAACGTACTGAATGACAACAGTACACGTGCTAACCATCTTGGAAAATGGGCACCAGTTGCACCAGACTCTACTGGTCCTGGTTGGACGGGTATTGCAAGAATTGCAGTTCAACAAAGCAATCCTGTGTGGAACTTGAAAGATTACGGAAATGACAACCCTGCCCTAATGAACGCGCTTGTATTACCAGGGATCATGCTAGTAGGGATCAGCGATGCCGGGTTTTATAGATCGAATGCAAATTCGTTCGATGTAGTCGACTTTGGCAGAAAATGTATGTCATATAATTTCTGGATACGTCCAGCACCGTTGGTCGCATCGACGTGGGAACAAGTGATATTTGCTTCGAGTGACGAAAAGTTTACGATTTCGTTTTTTGTGGGGAGGTATGATTTTTATCTCGTGCATCGAAATCTTCTCTTGGGCGATACGCATAGTCTTTTTATGCAGGACACCTGGACGCACGTGGCGATTCAGGTTGGACTAAATGGCATGCACTATCTGCACATTGACGGCGTGGCAATCTTCAGCCGAAGCATGTTTTCTGTAACACAGTACGCAAGCATCGACGCTTTCAAAACACAAACGGGCTACACCAACGCCATTGCGCGTGGAATTTCGTTAACCTATGGTCAAACTGCCGCAACTCATACCCCCGTGCCGCCAATGACACAAAGCACAGCCCCAACAGGTGCAATAAATATAGGGGGTTTTTACGCAGTCGCGGGCGACTTTTACAGTCGCGGGCGTACGACCATGTATCTTAAAGCATCCATATCCAATTTCCGTGTATACCTTAAGTCACAGCTTATGACCCAATCCGAGATTGACTGTCTGTACTCCGTGGACGCACCTCGTCCAGTCAGAGGTGCAGTGACATTTAACAGGGTGACAGCACAATACATTGACGGTGGGTTGAGGTCATTTAATATTGCAACGAATGGGGGCTTCACGGCCGTGGCGGTGGTCCTGTTTTCAGGAGTGCCTGGTAACTCTGAAAGAATATTTGACTTTGGAAAGGGCGAAAATAATGACAATATTTTGGTCTGTAGAGATGGTACTACTAGTGCATTAACATTTTCGATCCGAAACGGTAATTCCGAATGTTCTTTTAAGACAGCAACTTCTGTAATCACCAAAAACACCTGGCTGACAATCGTGGCTACATACGCATCCACCAGTAGAATCATGCAGTTGAGAGTTGGAACAAGCATTTTCTCAGCTACGTGCAGTACGCCACGCACAGACAGGGTTGTCTTCACAACATACGTGGCCCGAAGCAATTGGGCAAGTGAAGGATACTTTCAAGGCAGTGTGGCCGGTCTATACGCTGTGGACGCACTTTTAAGTAATGTAGACATTTCCAAGATTACAAAAACAATATACGAGGGCGGCGACCCTTTGCAAACGTGTCAGACATGCCAGGATGGCACTGTTTTAAGACCAGGGAGCACGTCAGAGTCCGGATGTGAGTGTCTTGTTGGCACTTACAAGTCTGCCTTGCCAGCGGATAGTGACAGCCGGGCGCTTGTAGTTGTTCCTGGGCGTGCGCAGGTGTCGACTTCCACAAACAGGAATGTAGACATGGTTCGGGCAAAAACTGGCGTAGACGGGTGGAGACTGGTGCGCTTCCTGCCCCCGACGAGCCCTGAGTGGTATTCGGGTAACGACAACTTGTCGGGGACTGCAACGCGCGGCACGGCGTATAATTACAGCTCAGAGTGGAGCATCGCATTCGGAGAGTTTGACGAGTTTTGTTTCAGCACCAGGAATTTCTTGTACTGGCTGCACTGTACCAAAGATGCAGCCACCGGAGCGACTTATGACAGCACCGAAATGAATAATATCAAACAATCATCCATATCTAATATATCGTACATGGCGTTGTGGAAAACCCAAGCAGATGTCATGCCAGAAGATCCTTGGATCGGACTCCGAGATCATGGTGTAGAACCAGTCAATACAGATATGGGAGACCGCATCTTGTACGCAGAAAACTCAATTTCTAACAACCATTGGAGTCTTCCGATCATTTCATCCGACGGTGGGATGTGTGTGTGGGTCCGCAGCAGTGCGAATAGTCCAGTCGCGAGCCCCGTTGGCGGCCCCAGAGGCATGGGGGCTGTCATTTTCGATCGAGGATTGGCACAGTACCTTGATGGCGGACCTTATCAGTTCAAGGTTTCGACGAACGGAGGGTTTACAGCAGTGGCCGTGGTCAAATTTACGGGAGCAGTTGGTTCATATGAACGAATCTTTGATTTTGGGAATGGTCCGAGTGGTGATAACATCATACTTTATCGGAATGCCACTACCTCCAACTTATTTTTCGAAATTCGGAATGGTAATTCTTCTTGTGTGGCTACAATGCTCTCTGCGATTGTACAAAACAGCTGGTTGACAATCGTGGCCATGTATACGTCGAGCAGCAAAATACTCGAATTCAGGGTCGGCGGCAATATTGTTTTCACCACGTGTGCAATCGCACGGACCGACCTAATTGTATCGAAAACATATGTAGGCGGTAGCAGTTGGACTGCAGGCTATTCTTGGCAGGGCAGTATTGCCGGACTCTATACGGTGGACGCCATACTGAGCGAGGTAGAAATTTCTGATATGACGGGCAAGATGATTGTGGGAGAAGACTCTTTGAGAGTGTGTCAGACTTGTCCGATAAACAGGGTTTCAATGCAAGGCAGCACATCAGCAGCAGCTTGCATTTCGAATTCATACTCACAGAAGAACTCGTCCAGTGCATACGCACAAGACAGGGCCATTGCACTTGTCCCTAGGCGCGCGCAGCTGGCAACGCTAGCAAATCGCAATGCGAGTGTTTGCACAGGTACAGCAGCGTTTAATAGTACGGAAGGAGTTCCTCCTAACCAGAAGGGGGCACTGACTTTTGACCGCGAGCTCTCGCAATATATTGATGGCGGCCCACACACCTTCAATCTTGATTCGAACGGGGGGTTTACAGCAATGGCTGTGGTCAAATTTACGGGGACGGTCGGTTCATACGAACGTATCTTCGATTTTGGTAACGGTGAACGTGCCCAGAATATTTTCGTTGCAAGAAGTTCGACGTCCACCTCGTTGTATGTGTCCATTGTGGATGACGGAATCGCCGATTGTAATGCAGAGTTGCCCAACGTGATCACACAAAACTCTTGGATGACAGTTACTGCAAGATACAGATCCAGTACGCAGACACTGGATTTGAGGGTTGGCAGTGCGACTATTTCCACTCTGTGCATCATAGCACCATCGGACAGGGTGTTTTCAAACACATACATTGGCAGGAGCAACTGGCCATTGGATGCCAATTTTTCGGGCAGCATGGCGGGCGTCTACGCCGTGGACGCTTTATTAAATCAGACTGAGATTTCAAGAATAACCAGTCGCATGTATCGGGGACTAGATACTTTGAAAGACGAGCCCGAAAAGAGACGCACGCAGGGAAGTGCTATGGCGTTGGTGCCCGGGCGCGCGCAGCTGTCGTCGCTGGAAGATCGTGATAATATACCCGTGTTCAAAATTACTGCGACGATGTACGGAACAGCAATGTCTGTGCAGTCTGGTGTGACTGCCTGGAAATTAGCTGGGGACGTCTACGTTTTTTTCGTGAACCAAGCACAGGTATGGAAAATGACATCCGTCTCTGCAAGTGACGCACAAATGTCCAGCACACCAGTATCGCCGGATGATCGGTATATTTTGCTTGGAAATCCGCCAGCTCCATTAAATATCGACACTTTACAAGCCATGTGGGATGGCACGCTTTCTGGATTCACCACGACAAGGGCAGACAATGACACGGGTTACGAAGTAATGGATGTCACAGTGTCGTGCTCTGGACAGTGTGGAAACATTATATTTGACAGCACCAATGGACCAGACGGCCACGGAGCTACGATTTTCAACCGATCTCTTTCGCAATTTCTTGACGGTGGGCCGCACACTTTCAACCTCGCTACAAACGGGGGGTTCACAGCAGTGGCCGTAGTCAAGTTTACGGGGAACCCTGGTATGAGCGAACGAATCTTTGATGCTGCGGTAGGATTTCAAAGTGACAATATCATAATCAGCAGGGATGGAATCGGTCAAACCGTGTATTTTGGAATATGGAATGGCGGCGACACATGTTCAGTTTCGAGTGATAATGTCATCGTCCAAGACACTTGGCTGACTATCGTGGCCACGTACACATCCACTACCAAAACTCTTGGCTTACAAGTGGGAGACAATTTTTTTTGGCGTGTATGTACTACAGCACGACAAGACAGGGATACGGAGTTCACATACGTTGGCAAAAACAGTAATGAACTCGGGCCAAACTTCCAAGGCAGTATCGCAGGGCTGTACGTTGTGGATGTGTTGTTGAACAAGAAGGAAACATTGGAAATCACTAGCCGCATATATCAAGGAGATGACGCGCTGATGCCGCGCAATATCACAGAGGCGGTGAAACCGAGTTACACGATCAAGAGCAACATGTTACTGACCTTAGTCGACACTGAAGATAACACCAGCGAGACGAATGCATCGACGTTGTTTGACTCTGTCACGAGAAAGCAAGCTCTCGTCCTAAACGGTCTTTGTGAAGACGCACTTTTTCAGTGGGTGTTTAGTAACGCTCGGCCGTGTGATTTGTCTGGCGATTGGAATCCCTCAGTCACAACGCAACCAAATTATACACAAACAATTCAGAAGCAGCTACCGTGTTTTCTAATGCAACAGTTTGGATCAAACGGGCGCCAGGTCACGTACTTTCGCGGACTTGACACTGCTGACTTCTATGCCACATACCAAAATCTCTCGGCACTTTCGCCGGGCTCCAGTAAAAACGTAGTGGTGAATGTTTCTGCTGTTTTGTATAATATTATGCAAACGGGCGACCGTTTCACTGAAATTTTACGACCAGCAGCAGGGAAGAACGTGGTGAGAGGAAGCATACAATATGATGCGTCTGTGCGCGAGGATAGGCTGTGGCGTCATGTGCGCGAGGCATCGCAAGAGCGCTTATGTAGTGATATTTTCCCACTCTTAATGGCTGATACACAAAATGCCGATCAGCAGTACGCAGAACTCACCAAACTCTTAAAACAAAGCGGCCCATGTGCTCCAAAATTCGACGGCTTCAGCCTCTGGCAGAATCCGAGTGACCTAGAAGCTGTCAGTCAATCGTACTCTGACGTAACTGCTTCAGATTGTGTCTTGGTAGTATCTACTGCGGAAGAAACTGGACGTGACACGCTAATGGCGTTGACGCGCCAATATACCAGTAGCATCACTGTCGGCCTGGAAAGTGCAGATAATGTGCCGTCACACCAGTACACGTATGAGGCACATTTTGTGACTCCAGAGCTGGTGCTTGCTGCCGTCGCTAGCAGCATTCTCCCACCGTATGCAGATGCTGATTACTTGCGTACACCACCCAAAGCTGCTATAATTTACGACTTTGGTCTTTCCGGTGGGCAAACGAATACATCATGGTCATCGTATGCGCTAAAAACTGCAGACAAGGCCAGAAATCTCACGCTTGTCAGTACGGGGGGGATAGGGTCTGCAGACAGCAGAGTGCAATTCCAATCCTACCTGCAATACATTGTGCCAGAGGGATACAACAGGATTTTCGTTCGATTTGAAAATCGAGGTACGTGCGGAAGTGTGAAATTATATCTGAACTCGAGTATTGTTGCAAGTGCTCGCGCATACAAGGGTGTTTCGACCTACAATGCGAGTTATTATGGAGGAAAACTCGAGATTATGTGGCCCTTTCCTACCTTGCTTGGTCTTGAGCTATACATCGAATTCAATTACGAAAATCCAAATACGGGCGCCGCGGGCGTGAAATTGGCTGATTTGACAGCAGGGTTTTGCAATTCACGCAATTTGCTTCACGTACCCAAAAGCTACTCCACTTTTACATCGCGTGTAGCATTATGGACTGTGCCTATGGATCCTGTCGACAGTACTCTGGTGGCTGAAACTAGTGGCTCATCGCTCATGATCGAAAGAGGAAGCGATCCTATCTCTTCACCTTGGATACGCTTTGACTTGCAGCATTCTACTCGAATCGAACTCATCAAGATCGAATTCGATCAACTGGATACATGGGACGCTATAAAACACTATCAAATTCAGATTGGACTTGAGGACCGTATCGACGCAAACCCCGTGTTCGCAAGGTACGCACCAGGTGATAACAATACCAGTGTTTGTCAAGACTGCCAACCCGTTCTAGCCAGCATTGACCCTGATCTTCTTGTGTGGTTGCAATTCGACGACCCAATGTTCATAGGCAGAGACAGTTCTATCTACATGAGACACGCAAGCATCGCGCGTTATCCTCAAAATGGACCAGAACAAACAATGTTTTATGAGTATAAGCCAGTAATTGAATCTGTTGCTGCTTCATGGTTTGCGACAGCAGCTGGTGATTTTGAGACAGTTAAACAGGCCTGTATTACAGGCGGGGGGGGACTGGCGACAATCAATTCACTTACTGAAAACAATATAGCAGCATCTTTGTGTCCTGATATTCGATGCTACATTGGTCTGGTCAAAAATGCCGCAGGGTTCCCATGGTATTGGTTGTCAGGAGATCCTGCTTTATATTACAACTGGAATGGTCCCGGAGAAGGTCTGCTAAGTGGAGGCGAAACAAGAGTTGTCATGACGAAATCTGGTGGTCTATGGGACGATTGGCAGCAGGGGGCTGCTGTATTTGCAGGCGTGTGTCGTATCTCTGCCACACCTGCTATTCTGGCGCTCAACAGCACGCGGGGTCCGTTTTGGGGCAGTTTGCTGCTGGCGAATTTCAATTATCTCCGGATACAGAGTTTTCTAATGCAGCCTACCAGTGATTTCACACTTTCGTTTTGGTTCGTAGGGTTGCCACCCGGAACGGGCAAAGAAACAATGATTTTGCACCTTTCCACCGCCGACAACCAAAATTCCATACAGATGCTCCAATCTTTGGCGGCTCCAAGCCAAATTACAACCATCATCATGATGAACATGAAACCTGCATTATGGGCCTCTAGTCGACAGAGTAATTTCAAGAATGTGTACAGTCCTAGTCTGCCAGAGGTGGGTGCATGGAATCACTATCTGCTGAGCCTCAGTAGCGTCGACGGGACTGCACATATTTGCATAAACAGCCAGTGTTTATTCATCGAACATGGGGAAATGTCATCAGACGGCGAAAACTACAGTATAGCAGGATTTGACAAAGCTTCGAAGCCGCTCAATTTATTCACAAACTTTGGTACAGAATTTTACTGCAATGTTCCCACCAAAAACCAGCTGCCCTGCTACAATGGTCAATTCGACGATCTTCGCTTTTACCAACGTTCGCTCACACTGGAAGAAAGACAGCAAATTTGGACAAGACAACCCGACACCACTGGATCGATTTTGCCAAGCGGCGCCGCCAAAGTGCCGGCACGCAAAGTACACATATTGGACATGCCAGCTTACATTCCCTGGGTTCCTTCGACAGAGCAAGTTGTTGTACAATGTGTTGTCCCCTATGTACAGGGTCGCTATATTTTTTTGAAACTGCCCGCATGCAATGTGTCGGGACAAGATTGCAACACAAAACACACTATTGCAATCACACGGGTGAAAGTGCAGCGGCAAAGGTGGTATTTCAACATGAGTGCCAGGTTTCGACAAGCCAGCGCGTGGAGCTGGTCGGGAGACGTGTTGCCAAACACTGCGCTCCAGCAGCCGTGGAATTCAGGACAAGGTTTGTGTTTCGCAGCAGCAACTCCGTTATTTTTTCACAGGCAGTGGATGGGGTTGCCAAATTTTCAAGTCACAATGGATCTTGGGAAAAATGTACCATTGACAGGTCTGGTATTTACATACGTGTCCGATTCCCCGAAGTTTTTGAATGTGCGTGTGTACTATGACATTGAACAGCACTTTCCTTCCAATCGCTGGGAATGGGTTGATCTGTCGCTCTTGGGCACCTCATATACGAATAGCATCAACAAAGTCGTATTCATCGGAAATATGAACATGACCTTTACAGGTGAACCTCGACGTGCACGATACATCCGTATCGTAGTGCAAAAATACCCTTCCAATCCACCATGCATACGGGTCGTACCCATTGTCTGTCCATACTTTTGTGTCGGGTTATGTCAGCAGGTACAGGTTGTCGATGCAACAACCCTCCCGGTGTTTATGCAGAGCATAACTGCAGGAACAGTAGCGACTGTGTGGCATACAGGTGATAAGCTGTGTCGATGTGCTCGGCACTCGTACAATGACACGGTTGTTGCCCTCGTCTTTGAACGTGTCTTTGCCACGTTCGAGTCGTTTGACAAGCCGTCGAGAAGTATTGGCATGTTCGAATGTCATGTGGACGACGGTGTGCTCTCACAACCATACGATGGACGGTATTCGCGCAATGTGCTCGGACAACGTGTCAAATATGCAACAGGGTACAAGGCTTTGTTGCATGATGGCATTATAGACATGGATTCTCCACAGCCCATTATAATACAGCAAGGCGTGGCTACGGTCATTGACTGGTCCTTGTCACGTGTACCCGTGGTGATTGCACACCAAAGTGCGCAACTATACAATTGTGATGAGTCTGGGGTGGGCAACGAAAGTTCCCTAGCATATTCGAATCACTGCCAATTTGTCCGTACGGATTATGGTGCCGGCACCACAACTATCCTTGTGCCAGATACATTTGCCACATTTGCAGACCTGAAATATTTTTTCCGATTGCAAGGCACTGAACTAGGGGAACCGGTGTCCATTGTTCCAGTACGTGCAACGTCGCCATCGTTTCCCTCTCTCTTCTCCCGTCCGGCCTTTTCATGTACACAATATGTGCAATACACCCAGGTCGACACACTATGTCCTTGCGATATAGCCCTCAATTACACCGATGGCCACGGCATGGGCATCAATATCTCCATTGAGCCCATGTTTCGAAAGAACTTGTTCATGCGGCCAGGAGACGCAGTGCTTCCGCCACAATACACCCATTTGATCAAAGGCACAAAAAACGAGCGCATACGACGGAACGACCACCTGTTTGAAAAAAAACCACAGCCGCCAGTACTACGGTCGCCTTTTTTCAGAAATAACACAATGCAGAAGACATTGAACCTCGATGGAGACTTTGTCGCCATAGATACTAGTCGCCCCATGCTCCGGAATCAATTCGTGGGGCTGCCCAGTGTTGGTGTGCTGTATAAGGACGTTTCATATCTAGAAGATCCGTATAGATGTGACAGGGTGAACGGTGTTGATGTTTGCGGTAGTAGGTTCATAGCGAACGCAGGAGGAAATGGACAAATCCTTCCTTTGATAAATACGGTCAGACCACTTGAGCGCAATCGCTGGCGGGCCATTGAATTGCAGACGGAAGAAAGCTACTCTGGTCTAGGTGGAAGTGGCTTTGTGCAAAATATTATTCCTATGCAGGACTGGAACAGCGACATTTCAATCCACATTACACCACAAGTCGGCATTAATGCGCGGTACCCGAGCGATTCCCCGCGCCCTTTCATCAACGAGCAGCGCGAAACCATGTTTCACAACTACGACGACGGCACGCCTGTGCATATGGCAGTCTTTGTGTCGTCGAAGAAATTGAATGTTTCTCAGGGCAGTACAGACTGGGATTGGATCACCTGTGGTGCTCTTACGCAAAATCCTGTGCCGTATCCACCCTTATTTTTAACAAGCACTTTGACATTGTCTGCACAATTCACCAAGGGCCCTGAAGACAATCCTTGGTACACCGCCTTTGGCAGCACCAATGTGTGGGTGTCTCAGGGCGGATTTCTACCAGATCCACCAGTTTGTTGGGACATTGCAAAAGATGGGTTTGCATGGTCAGCGCAGTCTCCCAAAGGGGCGTGGCCGATTACCACGAGATTGTTGGTCACAATGCCCCAGAATACTCCCTGTCGTCTGGCACAACTGGAATTCCCCGGCCCAAATAACTCGGCCGTCAGGGCCGGATACTCGCGGTGCAATATCACGACGTCGCTGAGATACCAAAAAATGCCGTGTATGTACACATTGGGTGATGTTCTCGCGAAATATCAGATTACAGATTTGAATTTCAAAGATAGAGCCAGACAATCTCCTCTCTATCCCAATACTCGAAGCGACGACCCTTCCACTTTGAAAGTTGTCACTTCTGCATTGAACAATACGTTGGACGGTTACTACGTTTGTCATCCGCAGTATAGCACCTTGCCTCAAGGTAATCCTTTGAACTTGACTAACTTGACCATACTTCGACCCGACATCACATGTAATGTTCCCAAGGAAATGGCCGAAACCAATGTGACCATGATACAAGACTGTGTCTGTGGCATCATTACAAAGGTTTTCGTTTTGAACGAGGAGCAGAAACACGTAGAGACCTTCATACGCGTCATCCCTTCAACCATACTGTACAGCGAAAAGTCACTGACGAATGCTCTGCCCACGCACGGATTCATCACTGATCTGAGTGCTGATGCCGTGGATAACGGTAATGTGTTTTCAATTGGTATCATGACCAAAAACAGTACGCGCAGCATTCTACCGCGCAGATATTTTGCATCAGACCCAGGGGTAGCTGGCATGTACGCAACTACGCCGTCGATGCCAGCACAATACGACATATGCTCGGCACAGGTTGACCCAGACAACGCAGCCTCCGTGAACGCGCGCAATCCTTACATTCTCGACGGCATTGTTGTGCCATTGGGCAAAACCATGAATATCGACCAACCCCCACCGGATTGCTGCAACTTTATGCGGTCGCATGCGCGTGTGGTTTTGCTCAAAGCGCCCAACGCACAAGGTCGTGCGCGTGTTGGATGGATCGACGGCGCAAGTGCAACATATATGTTGAATATGATGAAGTCGGATCTGTGGGAAGGCGCAGGTGCCATCGTGTCCAATGTAGCACGCATGTGTGGTGTTACCAAGAATCTGGCGTGTCCGACATCTATGACAAGTACGTTAGGTAATGATTTCACGAATTATGGTCCACAATTTGCCAACGATGGAGTTGTGACTAATGCTGGACAGATGGCACACTCGGGCACAAGTGGTCTTAACGTATTTACAATTGATTTCCAAGAAGTACGCAATATTCAATATATCAATTTTTACAATCGTATTGGTTGTTGTCAACACCGGATCAATGGAGCTGAAATTAGGATTGGGATGAGCACGAACTGGCTTTTGAACACGAAATGTGCAAATCTTGATGCATCAGCAGGAATTCAATCACGTCGTTGCTCGCTCGCCGGCAGGTATATCATGATAGTACTCAATGGCGATTGGATGAATTTTGACGAATTACAAGCTTTCAGTACTGACACGGGGGTGCCAGTGCAAGCACGCACGTTCCCATATTGTAGTGCATGGGGTGACTTTGTGGCAAGAAGTCCGAAATATTATCCTACATTGGACCAAAATACGTATCCGTGCACTGGACGACAGCTCGGCGACGATCCTTTCAGGCCAGGCTCTGTCCCTGTTCCAGGTACTATGCTCCATGTTTACGACAAAGTTTATGTCAAAACGCGGGGGTGGATTGTCGTACTGTTCACCCAAATAGACCGAAATTGCGGGAAAATCAGCGGTGGTTGTCAAGGCGAAAACATCTTTGACTGGCAGGTCGAACACGTGCGACAGCCGTCAAGGTATACAGGTCTCGATTTTAATTACAACATACCGAATGATGCGTATATGTGGAAAATAGGAGACTTGCTTTTTGGTGGCATAAACGGTGTCGGCTCGTGTGCAGCGCGATGTCCGTCGTCGGGTGAATACGACAATATCAAGGGCACCATCCGGTGGAAACCAAAGATCGCGCCAACGGCCGGAGGGCAAGAATACTGGCTGTATACCATGTTTTCTGTGGGAGAGTCCAAGGCGTGTAAATTCTTCAACTGCGACGAAGCGGCGTTTGCGCCACACATTACCAAATTTTCCGACGTTGTTCCGAATCCAGACGGCACACATCCCCTCACGTTTTTCGAAGGCACCGAAATGAGCGCATTTGTTCCATACAATCCACCATTTGCGATCGCGAGTGGGTGCATCCTGGCTAATAGTAGCGCTGCTGCCCCAGGACGGATTACGTTCCGTTTGAAAAAAACCCTCTTTGGTGGACAGCGCGTGACAGACTTTGACTTTTGTGTTGGATGCGTCAACAGTGTGTGTCAGTATGACGTGATGCCATGTCGATGGAGATCTATCATCGACACAAAATGGTCGTATTACATGTATGTGTTCCACCCAAGTGCATTGGTGCCATTCATGCTTTCTTTCAACATCATAGACGCAGGAGTCATTGCCGTGCAGTACACGAACATGACAGCTTTTGAAGGCTATACGTTTGCGATGGTCGAGGTTCCCAAGACAAATTACGAGACATCAGCAGTGACATTTGACCGCAATCAGTCGCAGTTTTTGGACCTGGGCTCACGTGTGTTGGATATTTCCAGCAACGGAGGATTCACGGGTGTGGCCGTGGTAAAGTTCACCGGCGCGCCAGGTGATGGCGAACGAATTTTTGATTTTGGCAAGGGCCAGGACAGCGACAACATTCTGATTGCCCGAAACGGCGTCAGTGCTGCATTGGGATTCTCCATTCGTAATGGCAACGCAGATTGCGTTGTGTGGACTAATAATTCAGTGGTCCCACAAAACATCTGGCTGACTGTCGTAGTCACGTACACATCCGCAACCAAAGCGCTCGAAATTAGGGTTGGGGACACTATCAAATCAATCGTATGTTCAATCGCCAGAACAAACAGGGTCGTGACCAGAACTTATGTGGGTAGGAGCAACTGGGCGTCGAATTCTTACTTGAATGGTAAAATTGCAGGTCTGTACACCATAGACGCATTGCTCAACGAAACACAGATTGCGGCCATCAACAGCAGCATGTATACGAGTGTGACAGCTGCTAGAACTAACAATATCAACGTAGTAGGTTACCAGATCAATGCCGCTTCGCCAATGACATATGCGCCAACGCCAAGACAAATTCCTGCACTGGCAGGCAATGCCGTCAACATTTTCACAACACCTGACATGGTATGCGCGTTGCCCGCTACTACCTCAAATCGTCGCCTTCTCACTACAATGCAACAAGATGCTAAGCGTGATGTGCGAATTCTCGCAAAGTCTACGCGCCCAGTACAGCGCATATATCCGCTCCCACAGCACGGACGCAAGCGGCATAACGTATACAGTCCACGCGCCGTCGCTAGCCCGCATATCATTAGTGCTGACAGCACCACACGATCACCGGGGCCGGCGAGAGTACAAAACTATTCACATGATCGACGTTCTGGGGCCAAGCGCATGCTATTTTCTACTACCGCGAGTGCTTCCAGCAATTTAAGAGCAGACACGGCCCCAGCTGCGTCGGAAAAGTTTGCATCGCTTGCGCGAGAGATCACTAGTGTGAATAATAACAGACAAATCTCCGATTTTTTCTGTGGCAAAATAGAGCAGGGTGTCACCTGCGACATGCTCTCTGTGAAGAAGGAGGTCAGCATGGTAGAGTTCTGCCTTCTGGAGGCTACGTTTATGCAGTTGGCGGGCACCAGAATTCGAGCCCAGCTTTTGCAAGCTGCGTCATCTTCTGTGATGGAAATTGCCATTACATCCATTTCAAGACCGGGCGCCTACTACAAGTGCAGGTCCACTGCCATTCGTCGTCTTCTGCAGACTGAAACGATTCACATTACATACGTGACGCGCGCAAACAGCACTTACTCCATAAACCTCGATATCCTCATGGACATTGGGTTCTCTGCTCTGCAACGTTTGACTGCCCTCGACGGAACTAAGCTTGCAATTTGCACATCCATCAGCACCTCCACTCAAGCGTCTGTCTTTGTGAGCGTGGATGTGTCTGACAACGACCGTGTGTGCCATCTTTCGAATGCAGTGGCAGTTGATCCCGCGCTGCCACAAACAACACCGACATATTTCGCCAACACTTCTCTACAACATGCAAACACCAGCAGTCGAGACTTTCCTCTTCAACTAGCACCCATTTCGATATATGGCCTCGCTCTTATCGTATTCTGTGCCTTGCTCGTGTGTGTGTTCGCTTTTTGTTGCGTCAAGCACAAGTATTCTCGACTATCTCAAACTGAAATTGGCCATACACGTTTCAATACCAGGTGGAGTAGACCCAATGGATGCCTTGACTCGCCTGTCTATTTTGACAAGACTCACGTTCATCGTATGTCACTATTACCAAGGGAAACGTACAGACTTGAGCCATCCTATTCTCCTACACAACCCTTTACGTTTGTTCATCATCCTTTTGTACCCGACACACAACATTGGTAGACACATACACGTGTTTTGAATTTTTCCTACGTGATTCGTTTAAAGAATATATCTACAAGTTTACCGATCCTCCACACGACCCATACGTACCCCGAAGGACCCTTTAGTGCTCTGGCTGCAGGGTGTGGTACAAGAACAATCCACAAATCTTCACCCCACGTTCCCTCCGGGCCCTCATGTAGGCAGCGGGGGGGTTGGATGCGTGTGCCTTGTTTATTGAACCCACACCCAAAAGGGGGCCCAGCTCTTGATCCCGGGACGTTCTTGACAAATTAAAGATTTTCATCATGATATTTTTTATTTTCTATTACAAACAAAATTGGCTGGCTCTAGGCCAGCACACACTTGGTGTGGTAGCAGTGGTCGGCAGTGGTCGTTCCCACGCTTGTAGGTACATCTCGGTAGGCGGGACGGGTCACTATGCTTCGGAGGATGATTACAGGGGTTGTTGGGCGTAGTTTTAAGAGACCCCCATCTCTAACTAAGCCCATGATGCACAAAGGTCCCCCTGAGGGTCTACTCCATCTTTATAATATCTGCGCGAAGCAAACACTAAGTGCTAGGATGAGGGGTGGGTGCCGTATAAAATGTCAAGTGCGCGGGTCTCACGTTTGATGGTGGCAAAGGTTTCTCGAGCATTGTTGGGCGGGTGACCACAGGCGGCACCGTGTGCATCATGTTGAACAAAAAAGTGCGACAAGCACCGAACACACGTAATCACTTTGTCTATTCTTATATATAGTAATACCTGACATGTATCAAAAAATGAGCCTGATCTAGAACGAAGACGTAGATCGATTTGGCCCGAATTCGGCCTTCAAACCAACAAAATACGACAAATATATCAAGTAATACCAAGGGGTCTGTCTCTTTTGTCAAAAGAGACAAAACAATTTCAAGAATGCATATGCCACCAGACTCGCATGTGGCATGTATGCAGTACTGAGCTCAATGTATGCGGTGAGAGAATGGTCAATTTTCTTCGTCGAACAGTCTCACATCAACAACACACGGAACTGGATGGCAGCAGTATGCCACGAAATCAAGGAAACAGTGAGCACACGAGTTAAGCCAACATACGCGTAAGGGGGTGGACTTGAGTCCCCTTTCTGCTATTCTTCTAGACGATGCTGTAGAAGTATATTCTACAACCTCTATGTCCACAACCCCTCTGGGCCAAGAGGGCATCTACATGTCTACCGCATATCTATATGTCCATCCCATATGTGTTGCCCAAATAAACGTGCATGGCACAGTAGGTTGAACCCAGGTACATCAGCCATATATACGGAAATCGTGGGTCCCGACGCAGAGATAGCAAAAGTTCATGCCGAAATGAAACGGATCAACTACACTGGCCACGTATTTACCCTCATAATGCAAGAAACAAAGTGCGATCAAGTATTGGTAAATGATGGCGAATCTCAAGTGAAACACGTGCTGACTTGACATGGTCGTGTGCCCCTTGTTAACAGCACGATGGGCAGGGACGACTACAGCCTCAGATCACACGTCTTTATCAACGATGTCCATTGAGTGGATACAACAAACGCACAGATTCAGTGTATTCACTGTCATCGTGTACACTTATAGCAATCGACTTGACTTCTTCGAAATACTCCAGGTTACGACGCAATATTTTATCATCCAATTGGTCCAACGGCAGGTTAATGTCACATTGTCCATTTCCAGTTCTTTCGTCTCGTATTTGCCGAGCACGTATTTGTCTAAGTAAGTTTTTGTACGCGTGTTTCATCTTCCAATCGCTGGTAATCATCGCGGAACGCATTAGATATTCCGGTGTTGCTGTGCCTGGCACAATTATTTCAGTGCCTCTTTCGTATTCCGGAGTCATCGAGATCACAAGCCTGGATTTATCAAGGATATATGGATGAATCTGAAGTAGAATAAAGTCTTTACTTATCATTTTGTATTCATCATAATCGTTTACACCACCAGATTGAGTTGTACAGACAAATACACACCACTGCGAAGTAGGTATGCGAAGACCCATGGGAGTATCATCATCATTCAAGTTATCTTGCAAAAACTCACATATCCCCCCTAATGTTATTGATTTATGTTTTTCAAAGAAATGCATGACATGATGTGGCTTACGTAATTCCAGTGGTAGAAAGGCCGCAGAACGTGTTGTATAATGCCCCTGAACTCGAATTGACACATCCATTGTTCCGAACAAAAAGGAATCTGGAATCTGCATTGTTTCGTTCTGAAACCTGATGTGGCGTATGTGATAAATATGACGTTCTTATATACATTTACTGCATGAATACCTTTACCACATCCACATGTCTACCCCCACACCTACTTGTCTACCCCACACCTACATGTCCACACATACCTGCATGTCCGCCCATACCTATATGTCTACCCCACGCCTACATGTCTACCCACACCTACATGTCCAACCATACATGCAAACCCGATACATGTCAACCCCACACGAGGTATATAAATACATATATTATTGGGGGAGCAATCTTCGGGCAGCTTTCCACTTGGCAATTGGGGATTAAGACACTGCGATGTTTGAACCAGGAGTTTGAGGGTAAGACCTGTCAGCTCGTAATCGTTTTCCTGAGACCTGAAAATTGATGTGTGGGAGTACACCTGAGCTGACTGTATTGGCATGATTCCAGTTTGTCATCCACATTGCGAACAAGTGATAGAGAATGAATGTTCTAGCTTCGCAAAAGTGTGTCTATAACGATAACCCCAATAGCAAAAATTTATGCAAGTGTTCCAACAATTGTCAGGACTCTGATGACTGTACTTTGGACCATCACAAGGAATCACACGGAGTTTCTAAACTGGCGATTTTCGGAATCGTGGGTCCCGACGCAGAGATAGCAAAAGTTCATGCCGAAATGAAACGGATCAACTACACTGGCAACGTATTTACCCTCATAATGCAAGAAACAAAGTGCGATCAAGTATTGGTAAATGATGGCGAATCTGTCAATAATATAGAGAATATCAATTACACGCAGGTAAGTTACAACAATAAAATAGGAATAGAGGAAGAAGTGCAGACGTATGAAGATATACGGCAGGTCGATCCGCATGGTGAGTTCACCCCACTTCTATTAAATTATTGCAGAATGCAACGTGGACAGGATACGTACAAAAAAATGATTATCATCATGAACGAAATCAATTGGATCTTGCGTAAAGACGTCAATTTCGATAATAATGGGATGAAGTTTGTTGAAAAAATGAAGAGCAACAACAACCAAGCAGTACACGTAATGTATGTAACTGACTGTGGAGATAATGTACATGACCTCACGCAGCTACTACTCAGGACAGACAAAAGAGGCGTGAGTGGGAAGCGTCGCGAAGTATCAACAGAGAGCAGCTCTTCCGCGGACGGGAAGCGTAGGGCAGCAGGCGTTGACCCCTCGCTCAATTTTTCGCCCTCGCAAAGCATAGTGTTAAACGAGGATGCGTTCATCAATGCCACCAGAGCATTAGCAAGCAATTACCAAAAACTCTCGGCACAGAAGATTGGACACTTTGACATGCACTTGGACAATTTTACATGGCAGGTCCACGGACAGAATCTGCAATTTCATATCATTGACTTTGGAAACAATAAATATCGTCGACTTGGGAAATTGCGAAACTTTCTTCATTTCCAAATTTCCGCAGTGCAGTTTGACAACATAAAACAAAGTCGTGAGTACATTCGCACCTGTGATCCCGTGCATTATTACATGTTTGTGTTGTGCTTCTCACTCATGCGACGTTTCTTGATGCTCAAACGTCATAAAAGTCTGGATAATCTTCTGACGATTTGTACTAAGATGAAAACATCTTTCTTTCGGTATGACAAAAACGACGATACTGGTCGGTTGGATTTCAAGAATCTCGATGATGATATCTATGAAATTGGAGGAAGACAAATGGATCAACAACTGGTGGCAACGTGGAATGAAAATATCAGCATTTTCAGGAACACTCTCATTTCAAACTATGGATATATACATGGAGTGTGCGATTTGACTGCAATTTGGGCACAAGTGTGTCACTGTGTTTACGGATCCATCATGCGGTATGGGAAACATGAGACTACCGAAAGTTTAGAAGTCTACCTCTGTAAACCAATACTTTTGCACGAAAATCTTCAACTTTATACCGAATGCCATGATGGCGATTTCGCGGAGACATACGAGTTGCACGCCTTCGCACGCATATTCGACGATTTTTGTATGGATTTCCACAACGAGGTGCGCGTACCGGAAAACATGGAGTGGTTGCATGAAAACTTCGAATTGCACGTGCAAGAGAAGAAAAACTTCCCTGCATTCCTGAATCAGTACTACGCATCGTTTCCAAGAGAATTAGACATGGATTTCCTGAAGAAAAAACACGACGAATACTCGATCGCACGCATGAGCGTCGAAATTTTAAGTCTTGCATCGAATCATTTCGAATCGGAGGCACGATGCAAACTGAAAGAAGAGGAAAAGAACATTTATCTTTCTCAAAAAAAAGTATTTGGAGTCTCATCCGAGAAATATGTTGTCTGGGCATACTATGCGATGAAGAAATCGGGCAAATACGACAATTTACACTCGTCGTTTTTTGGTAAGAACGTTTAATGTGATACAACCAATTAAAATAGACTGTCCACGAGTCTAAATCACGAGTCTACCTCATCCCATGTCCACGAGTCTACCCCGTGTCTACGGGTCTAATTCACGAGTCTTCCACGAGTCTACCCCGTGTCCACAAGTCTACCCCAGGTCTACGGGTCTACCCCATGTCCACGAGTCTAATCCAGGTCCACGGGTCTACCCCATGTCCACGAGTCTAATCCACGAGTCTACCCAATCCCATGTCCACGAGTCTACCCCGTGTCCACGAGTCTAATTCACGAGTCTTCCACGAGTCTACACCATGTCCATGAGTCTACCCCATGTCCACGGGTCTACCCCAGGTCCACGGGTCTAATCCACGACTACATCAACCATCCACGAGTCTATCTACAGCCATATGGGAGACGGGGTGTCATTTCTCCATTACGTCAGACCTTGCGGGTGTTTATAGGGTCTGGAGGTCAATCAGAACCGCCATCGTGTAACCGACCAAGATTTGACTGTCAGGATGGGTCTGGGCAATTTCCTGCATGAGTGCGATACACCCAGTTTCAATCAGCATGGCCTTGTTCTGGGTGTTGGTGGCAATGCGACTCATGGTTCTGCAGGTGTTATACAAGAATCTCTGGCTGCTGACATGTGTTTTGGCGGACGTGTGGAGGAAATCGATTGTTGTCTTGTCAACAACCTGCACACAGTCTGCACCGCCCTGTGTCTCGCACAGTTCGTAGACAAAGACACACAAGTCGAACAAAACATATTTCGACGTGTTGCATTTTCGGTACATGTCCGCAATGAAAGCGAAGCCGTCTTCGGCGATGAATTCGTTTTTAGCATGCTCGTTGCCATCACACACTGCTCGGAGTACCTGGATTCCCCGCCACACTTCTGCTTTGATCTGGATGCATTGCGTGGTTGTCATAATTTCGCGCAGAATCTGCCTTGTCCCCATTGTTTTGCGAACACTCTCAAATCCCACCAGATTGACCAAGCACTTGAGGCACTGGTATTTCAAATCGTGGTACGCGTCGTATGTGCAGAAATCGTCCATGACCCGAACGATGATTTCCAGCAGATTTTTATACTCGGATTCTTTTTTCTCGCCAATGTAATGGCCCACCTCGTACGTGTTCACCAAGCTGCCATTTTTAATCATCAGATCAAAACACTCCTCAAGCTGGTCGGGGACCGCTTCTGAATAGATCGAGTCCAGCATTTCATCGTTCATACAACACTGGTCCTCATTTTGCACCCGACTATTTCGCAAAATTTCTTGCATCATCTCCAACTGCTGCATTTCACTCTCCGTCCCCTGCATCTCGTCCTCCCCAATTTCTGGCCCCCCTCCCACAATTTTGTACTGGCGTTGCTCGCCGTCGCCGTCGCCGTCGCCGTCGCCGTTGTCATTCTCATGCTCGCTGTCGCCGTCGCCGTCGCCGTCGCCGTCGCCGTTGTCATTCTCATCCTCGCTGTCGCCGTCGCCGTCGCCGTCGCC
>Ga0105055_10002858_pt1 | contig 26533 bp, 25 predicted proteins | sample BON03_FD_78090 | JGI IMG/M metagenome (GOLD analysis project Ga0105055, IMG submission 78090) | Freshwater microbial communities from Lake Bonney liftoff mats and glacier meltwater in Antarctica - BON-03 | ecosystem: Environmental > Aquatic > Freshwater > Ice > Glacier meltwater | place: Lake...
ATGGTGCAAACATTAGAAACTCATCCAAATTACTTTGTAGCCGATGTGGAGTGCAGGCCTTTGAGACCTAAAGGAAAGAAGTAGCCGTTAACTAATTGCGTGATTCCAAATAGCTAGGAGACTTAGTTTATCATCTCATAGGTGTTTTTAAGTTGAGAAGCGTACATCATTCCCAAAACAGATAATCACCTCTTTACATGTTTTAAGATTGCTTTGGGTGAGTTAAGTGTTTATTTTGCGCCATAATTCTGCAGAGATCAAGCCATGAAAAAAACAAATTTAATTATTCTACTTGCCGTTCTAATAGGCGGTTCAGCTTATCTGGGCTATTTGTCACAAATGGGGCCAACGGCAGAAGCTTCAACTCTTACTGCACCGAGTGATCTTCCTGATTTTACCCTAAACGGTATAAATGGGGAGGCAAAATCCATTCATCAGTTGGCTGAAAACAAGCCCACGCTCTTCATCTATTTCAACTCCACATGTCATTTGTGTCAAGAAGAGCTTGGTACGCTTTCAAAAAGAATCACTGAGTTTAAGGATTATAACTTAATATTCACGACCGTGGAACCGGTAGAAGAAATGATAGGATTTGTCAATGGTCTAGGGATTAAGGACAAAAGTTTTGTGCACTTCTTACTCGACACTAGAATGGAAGTTGCTACTTTTCTTCAAATAAGAAGTGTTCCTTCTATTTTTGTTTATGATGCTGAAAAGCAATTGGTGGCGGAGTATGTCGGGATTACGGAGATTGATCTTTTGCTAGACAAATTGAATTAAAAGTAGTATGTCACCAATTATTCTTTAGGGATAATAGATTAGGAAACACTTGTAAATAAGGTGTTTATATGAGCTTGAATTTCAGATATACTATAGCTTGTATTTGAAATTCAAGCTCTCGTGTTTTTAGGATCGCCCGAAAGTAAAAGCAGCTTTTAGATACTACCCCGCAAATGAATCCGTATTAAGGGAAGCTATATTTTTTCCTTACTTTTGACTGACTAAAAAACCCATATGTCACTCGAAGTCTTTCAACTCACCAAACTTTACGGAACGCAAAAAGTACTTGATCACGTGTCTTTTGTGGCAACTCCTGGAAGGATACTAGGTTTCTTAGGGCCAAACGGAGCTGGTAAGTCGACAGCGATGAAGATCATTACAGGATTTATATCTGCAGATGCAGGTGAAGTAAAAGTGATGGGAAAGGATGCGATTAATTCTCCGAAAGAAGTGAGCAAATTGATTGGCTACTTGCCCGAGCATAATCCACTTTATCTCGATATGTATGTGCGGGAATTCTTGGAATTCTCTGGTGGTTTGTATGGAATGTCAGGACAAACATTGAAATCCAGAACCAAAGAAATGCTATATCGCACTGGACTTGAGCCAGAGCAACACAAGAAAATCGGGCAGCTTTCTAAAGGTTATCGCCAGCGGGTAGGCTTGGCTACGGCATTAATTCATGATCCGCAAGTAATTATTTTGGATGAACCTACCACTGGCCTTGATCCAAATCAACTCGTGGAAATTAGAAATCTGATTCAAGAAGTAGCAAAGGACAAAACGCTTATTCTTTCCACTCATATCATGCAGGAAGTAGAAGCAATTTGCCATGATGTAGTAATCATCAATAAAGGCAAAATTCTAGTTGCGGATTCGCTATCCAATTTGAAATCCAATTCTGATGAAACCATTTTAATTCTGGAAACGGAAGAAAGTCTGGCTCTCGGATGGTTCGATAACGTTGGAAAAGTAGAATTTGGAACAAAAGGAGAGACGGAATTGCTTATGTTCACTTCTGACCCAGCTTTCGCTAGAAAAGCGATCATGCAAATTCTCCATGAGCGCTCATTAAATTTGGTTAGCCTTAATCAAAATAAAAAAAATCTGGAATTAATTTTCCGAGAAATCACCAACGCCTGAGTATGAAAAGTCTGTTTCTGAAAGAAATCAATGCCTTTTTCGGAAGCCTTTTGGGCTATCTGGTTTTAGCATTGTTTCTGGTTGCGATTGGTATGATCGTCTGGGTTTTTCCAGAGAGCAGCGTTCTGGAATATGGCTTTGCAGATCTGGAAGCACTGTTTACTTATACACCTTACGTATTTACATTTCTTGTTCCGGCTCTTTCCATGCGAGCAATTGCAGAGGAGCGCAAAACTGGTACTTGGGAGCTTTTAAGAACTTCTCCTCTTTCTTTGGTTCAGATTATTCTAGCCAAATACTTCGCCTTGCTTTGTCTAGTTCTAGTGGCTCTTTTGCCTACATTACTTTATTTCTATAGTATTATTCAGCTTGGAGATCCTATTGGGAACTTGGATCAGGCAGGCTTCTTCGGCTCTTGGATAGGTTTGATCATGATCGGAGCAGTATTCGCTGCCATGGGTTTGTTTGCAAGTTCTCTGACTTCACAGCAAGTAGTCGCGTTTGTGTTGGGCGTATTTTTATGCTTCGTCCTTTATTTTGGATTCTCAGCTTTAGCAGATATGCAGGTCGGGAATCTTTCCTATTGGGCAGCCGATCTGAGTCTGAGTTCTCATTACATCAATTTGAGTAGGGGGGTGATCGATTCAGCTGACGTATTCTTTTTATTTGGAATGATATGGTTGTTTTTGGGTGGAGCAGTTTTGGTTTTGAGGAATAAATGAAAAAGTCCCCTTTAAATATCGTCAAGCGTTGGTTATTTCTTTTTGGAGGAATTCTGGTGTTTGCTTTGTTGGCTCTATTCCTTGATTTCCGCATTGATCTTACGGAAGAAAAACGTTATTCCCTGCATCCTGCGACTGAGGAAGTACTTGCTGAAATCACTGAGCCACTTCACGTAGAGATTCTTTTGGTGGGCGAAAATCTTCCTGGTGGAATGCGACGTTTGCAAAAATCTATAGAAGCGACAGTCTGCACCTTCAATGCATACAGCCCCAAAAAGATCACCTATTCTTATTTTGATCCTCTGAGTCTACCTGAAGATGAGCGTGGCGATTTTATTTTGTCATTGACAGATTACGGTATCAATCCGACAAACTTATCTGTACTAAGAAATTCTGGTCAGCAGGCGCAACTGATATTCCCAGGTATTTTGGTTAGTAACGCAGAATATGAGACAGGCGCCTTAGTATTGAGCGGTGATCGTGGAATGGGGCAGGATCAAATACTCAATCAGTCAATCGAAAACCTTGAATTCGAGCTCAGCAATGCTATTCGTAAGTTGGTTTCTCCTGAATCATCGTCCATAGCCATGATCATGGGACATGGAGAAATGAGTTCAGATCAAGGCTTTGGAATGGTGGAAGCATTGGACGGGGATTTTGAATTATTTAAAGTTCCGCTTGAGCAAGCTAATACTCCGGCAGATTTGGTTGGGTTTAAGATTATTTTTATCCAAGGTCCAAAAGAGAGCTTTACAGAGCGAGAAGTTTATTTGCTGGATCAATATGTCATGGGTGGAGGAAATCTCGTGATTTTACTAGATGGAGTGGCAGTAGAGCTTGAAAATGCCGGTGGCGAAGGTACGGTGGCTATGCCAGTTGATTTAGGTTTGGATAACCTTCTTTTCCGATATGGAATCCGCGTAAACAAGGACTTGATTCAGGATTTGAACTTTGGCTACATTCCTGTAATGGGTGGGAACTTCGGAGATCAGCAACAAATGGTTCCTTTGCCTTGGCCATTTTATATCCTAGCGGGACGTGTTCAAGATCATGTAATTACGAAAGGTTTGGACGTGGTGCAGTTTCGTTTTGCAAGCAGTTTGGATACGGTGAAAGCTGATGGCGTCACCAAAACTCCTTTAATCTTCAGTTCTGATTTGACACGGATTTTGCCAGCTCCCGCTCGTGTAGCTTTTGCAGCTATGGATCAGGAGCCTGATGTGTCTCAGTTCGGGTTGAGAAATTTGCCTCTTGCTTATTTATTGGAAGGGGAGTTTACTTCCTTGTATAAAAACCGTTTTCTTCCGGATGGTTTTGCGAAAGCAGATTTTAAAGATGCTGGAAATGGAAAAGTGGTCGTGATAGGAGATGGAGATGTTTTTCAAGCTCAAACTAACCTGGAAGATGGTGCTCCGCTAGCTCTGGGAGAAGACCCATTTAGCCAAACTACTTTTGCGAATAAGCTTTTTTTGAAAAATCTTGTCCAGTATCTTGCTGATCCAGAAGGAATCATTGCTTCTCGAACGCGTACATTTCAGATACGACCATTAAACAAGATGAAGGTTGCGCAGCAAAAGACCTTTTGGCAGGTATTGAATGTGTTGTTGCCAGTATTTGTGTTGTTGGTCGTAGGTGGAGCAGTAGGTTGGATTCGGAAGTATAAATACAGCAGGAAAATACACTAGCCTAAATAATAGCATCTATTTCAATAATTTTCCAGAGAATCAATTATACGGAGGTTCGAATTAGAATTTATTTATAAATTTACCTCCATTCAAAAGTAAAAATAAAATAAGCCCTTCGATATGAAATTTATTGTTTCCTCTTCTGCCTTATTAAAGCAGCTTTCGGCAATCAACGGTGTGGTGACAACCAATCCCGTAGTGCCAATTTTGGAAAATTTTCTTTTTGAGATCAAAGAGAGTCTATTGACCATTACTGCATCAGATTTGCAGACTTCTATGATCACAGAAATCAACGTGGAGGCTAAGGAAGATGGAAATATTGCTGTGCCCGCAAAGATTTTGATTGAGACATTGAAAAATCTACCTGAGCAGCCGGTTACTTTTAGCATCGATCACGATACATATGCTGTAGAGATTAGTTCTGATAATGGTCGCTATAGACTGGCTGGTGAGAATGCTACTGACTTTCCTAAAATCCCAACTGTAAGCAACGCAACTTCTGTGGATATGTCCACTGACGTTCTTTCTTCCGCTGTTTCTAATACAATCTTCGCAACCAGTTCTGATGAACTTCGTCCGGCTATGACTGGTGTTTACATCAACTTAAGCCCTACCAGTACTACTTTCGTCGCAACTGACGGACATAGATTGGTTAGGTATAGAAGAGTTGATATCGCTTCTCCGGAATCTGCGACGTTGATCATCCCACGCAAGGCGCTGAACCTGTTAAAGTCTACTTTGCCATCTGAAAATCTTCCGGTGACAGTAGAATTCAATCAGTCGAATGCTTATTTCAATTTCAATAACATCAAGATGATTTGTCGTCTTATCGACGAGCGTTTCCCGGATTACGAGAATGTTATTCCTGCGGAAAATCCAAATGTGATGACTATTGATCGGCTTGAATTGTTGAGTTCATTGCGAAGAATCGCGATTTATGCTAATAAAACCACGCATCAGGTGAGGTTGAAATTAACAGGTAGCGAATTGATGATTTCTGCTGAAGATCTGGATTTCTCTAATGAAGCGAATGAGAGGCTTTCGTGTGAGCATGATGGAGAGGACATTGAAATCGGATTCAATGCGAAATTCTTGGTAGAAATGTTGAACAATCTTTCTTGCAAGCAAGTAAGCTTGAAGTTCTCTGCGCCAAACCGTGCAGGTTTGATTATTCCAGCTGACCAAGACGAAAATGAAGACATCCTGATGCTGGTAATGCCAGTAATGTTGAATAACTACGTATAATAACCACAGACCATAAAATTAAAAGCCCGGAGATTACTTCGGGTTTTTTTTATGACCTTAGAGGTTTTCAAAACATAGAAGGTCTTGATTTAAAAACCACAAAGTGTGTAAAGAAAAGTAGTGCTGGATTAAGGTTGTAGAATCAGTTTTCAGTCGTAGTGCTCAGACAGATTATTCTGCAGGATGGATTGATTTAGGTCCAAGTCTTGAGACTTTATCCACATTAGTTTTTAAAATCATCGGTAAAAACCTTCGTACCTTCTTTGTGACCCTTGTGGCCAAAATAACAATTCACTTCTTTTTCGCGTCACGCAAAGACTTCAGATACAAGCCCTCAACTCTCTCTCTAGCCCAAGGAGTTTTTCTGAGGAACTTCAAACTAGAATTGACCGAAGGATCATGCGTGAAGCAGCGAATGGTAATGCGCTCGCCAAGTTCCGGCCAACCATAGACTTCTACTAGATGGGCAACTATATCTGCGAGTTTGATTCCGTGAAGTGGGTTGTTAGCTTGAGTTTCCAAAATGGAATTTAAAATGAGTGAATTTAAAATTAGGAATTGTTTTCACCAAAGCGCTTATGAATTTCAAAGTTGGATGTAAAAGTCCTTAGTCTATTCTGAAATTCAGCTAAAAAGCATCGGTCACCCGACATCCACCATCCGACATCTTATTACTTCAGCTCAATCAAATCCCAAAGATTGCCATACAGGTCCTTGAATACCGATACCGTTCCGAATGCTTCTTCTGACGGCTCACGAATGAATTCCACGCCTTTTGCAGTGTAGTTATGATAATCTCTGAAGAAGTTGTCAGTATATAAAAAGAGAAATACCCTTCCCCCGGATTGAAAGCCAATTTGATTTCGTTGGAGTTCATCCGCAGCTTTGGCGAGTAATAATTGACAAGAGGAACCTGGAGGGCAAATGCGTACCCAGCGTTTTACATCACTGAGATGCGTGTCTTCGATCAGTTCAAATCCCAATTTCTCAGTATAATATTCAATAGCCTCATCGTAATCTCTTACTAAAATCGCAATTTGTCCGAGTTGTTGTTTCATATTCAAAATAGGCAAAATCCTACCTCAATCGAAAACCGAATGTATTATTTAGCCAGATTTTTCTGCTGATAATTGGATGTCTTCGACAACGATACTAACGTTTCCCAAAAGCTTTTCACAAAACCAACGCGATAGAAATACCAATCTAAGTCTCCAACTACAGTATGAAGTTCTAGAACTTGGATTTTCTTTAAAATCAGTTTTCCTGAGTGGAAGTAAGTACTAGTCTGACTAGCAATGTGTAGCCGAAATCAAATTATCCTTGTTTGCCCAGCGCAGTTCTCACTTTTTATAATTGTATTCTTATCTCTTCTATGCTTTCCCATTCTCGGCCTTCTTCACCATGCTCGATACCCACATATTCATGGAAGTCATGTGCCAGCACAAGTTTCATCATTTTAGAATAATCTAAAGGATGTTCGTCACCCTTGTCATCCCAAACAGTTGGTTTTAGGCTTACTCCTTTTGCCCTAGGCATCAATTCATCTATGCCGCGATAGGAGTCATAGGAAATAGCTTTTTCATCTTCATTGGCAATTCTGAAATTTCCAAAATCAGGCAGTGTACCTGCGCGGCGATGATCCGCTTTGTTGATCATCTCAGCTAGCCACTTTCCGTTACTTGAAAACCCGCCGTGATTTTCGATCAATACATTGATGTCAAAGTCGTCTGCAAATTCACAAAGCTCATGTAAGCCAGCACTAGCGTGATCGCTGGAGGTATTATAATCTTGTGTAGAGGTGCTCCATGGAATAGCCGAATAAGCATTCACTCGGATGGAATGACAGCCTAAAAATTTTGCGGCTTCTATCCACTTTTTGTGATTCTCCACAGTTTGCGTCCGTTCTTCTGCAGAAGCTGCGCCAAGCATGCCTTCTCCATCGCACATGATTAGGACTGATCTTACTCCTTCTCCATCAGCTCGGGTTTTCATTTCCTTCAGATAGGCCATGTCCTTAGCTTTATCCTTGAAAAACTGATTGACATACTCTACCGCATCTATCCCCGCTTTTTTGGTGAGCTTCGCAAAGTCTAAGTGATCCATTTTTCCTGCGAAAAGTTGCTTGTTCAGAGACCATTCGGCAAGGGATATCTTAAAAAGTGGAGCTGCTTTAGTGGATGAGAAAGCTATTTGTGGTATTCCTAGACCAATTGCTGTTGCAGCAAGACCAGCGGTTTTGAGAAAATTTCTTCTATTATTCATGGTGGTAAGGATTAAAGAGTAATGTGGTTTTTAAATAGATTGAAGGTATGTGGTTACTAATTTTCTGCAAACTGGAAACTGACTTAGATCTCCCATCCTTTTCTATAATCTCTGGTTAGCAATTTATTAGCGTCAGCATCATTAATGATTTTAAGGGTTGAAGCATCAAAATCTACTTTTTTTCCTGCGCGTAACGCGACAGCGCCGAGATTGATGGTATCAGTAATAGTTTGTGCCCGGATAAAACTCCCGGGAGTTTGCTTTCCAGACTGGATAGCTTCCACCCATGCAGAAGTATTCCTATCTACACTATTAGAATCGATTCGTTCGGATTCCGCGCGAGCTGCCATTTTACTTTCTGGAAGCAGTACAGGATCTTCACCTCTGAATCCGCCTAGGATTTTACCTTTTGTTCCTACGAACATCAATCCTTCATTTGGCGTGTCTTTACCATCTATTTCTAATTCCTCTGGCGCAAAAGGTTTCATTCCGCCATCGTACCAGAATAGATCAAATGAAGCCAGAGAGGCCTGCTCCGGGAATTTCCATTTGATCATGCAGCTAGCTGGAAAAGCCACATCATTTTCTACCCACTGATAGACCGAGTTTACTTCTTCACGCGTGGTAGTTCCATATGCTTTGGCACTTATTGGCGAATTATGAATACCGAGCGTTTCAAATAGTGGGAAAAGACTGTAATGCCCCATGTCGGCCACTGAACCTCCGCCGAACTCGTACCAGCCACGAAAGACATTGTGCGTGTAGTTTTTGTGATAGTCCATATTGGGAACAGGACCCAACCACAGATCCCAATTGAATCCTTCAGGTATGATCTCGATTCCAGTCGGTCTCTTAGTCCATTGCTGCCAAACTGGTCTATAAGACCAATTGTGAATTTCTTTCAATTCTCCGATCAGTCCAGAATCCATCCAGGCTTTGATTTGGCTGTATTCTGGACGATCCGACCAAGCGAGTAAATGTGTGATCACTCCACTAGATTTTGCCTTTTCTATTACTTTTCTTCCTTCCAGAAGTCTGTTAGAAATGGGTTTGTGAGTCACCACATGAATTCCTTTGTTCATTGCTGCTATTGAAATAGAAGCATGTGTATGGTCCGGTGACATGATTTTGACTGCGTCGATTCCTTTTTCTTTTGCAAAAAGCTCTCGAAAATCCTCGTAGGACGCACAGCCTTTATACCTACCGGAAGGATTGTTTTTTGCATAATATTTTTCCACATAGGACTGGCCTACATCTCTTCCACCAGCAATTCCTTCCACATTGCTCCACCAAGTCTCGTCTCCAAGTGTTTTTCGGATACCGTCTCTGATGCCATAGGGTGACCAGTCAATGTAATTTTCCGAGTATTTATTCGCATCACAAACAGCGACTACACGGATTTTAGGATTGAGTAACAGTTCGCCCATTTCTCTCAAACCCTGAGTACCGCAACCAATATTTGCAACCGTGATTTGATCAGAAGGAGGGATTTTTCCAAGGCCAGCAATGACATTGGATGGGACGATGGAAATGGATGCAGCTACGGTAGCAGCAGATCCAAGGAATTCTCTTCGGTTCAAATTCTTTATTGGAGGCATGATTGGGTTCAGGGTGTTAGGCTTTATAAGTTACCAAAGCCAGACTTAATTCCAAAGAGCTTAGCCTCAAGAAGCATTCATAGGAAATGTTCGTTGACTTTTTTTAGGGAGATGTATAGAAGGTTTTAACTGTTATGGTAAAATGGATAACTTTAATTTTTTAAAACCATCTACTTATGAAGTATATACTTTCCATTTCCCTTCTTTTATTTTTGCTTTTTTCCTGCCAAACAGAATCAAGTTCTCAAGCGGAAATAGCATATCCAGAGCGTCCTAATATTGTTTGGATCGTAAATGAGGATATGTCGCCAGAGCATCTGGGAGTATATGGAGGTACTGGTGGGCAAACTCCGGTTTTGGATTCTTTAGCAAAAGCTGGCGTGATATTTACCAATGCCTTTTCCACAGCAGGTGTGTGTGCGCCAAGTAGGGCTGCGCTGATCACGGGAGCATACCAGACTTCTGTAGGAGGAATGCACATGAGAACCGTAGGGATGTCAAAAGGGAATGAATCTGCCTATCCTTCAGATCACAAGTCCTATTCTGCGGTGATTCCTGAAGGAATGCACGGCTATCCTGAATACCTGCGTATGGCCGGGTATTATACCAGCAATAATGTGAAAGAAGATTATCAGTTCGCTGCACCTGAGACGATGTGGGATGAGAGTAGCAATAAAGCGCATTGGAGAAATCGTAAAGATCCGGAGCAGCCATTTTTCTCGATTTTCAATTACACCACTACTCATGAATCTCAGGTATGGGCGAGGGAAAGTGAGGATTTGTTGGTAGATCCAGCAGACGTAACTGTACCGCCCGTTTATCCTGACGACTCAATCACGCGCAGGACCTTGGCGAGATTTATCACAAATGTCATGCGATTTGATGCTCAAGTTGGAGAGCTTTTGCAGCAGTTGAAGGATGATGGATTGTATGAGAACACGATCATTTTCTATTATTCAGATCATGGGGATGGTATGCCATATTACAAGAGAGAGTTGTATGACAGAGGTTTGAGAGTTCCACTTTTTATCAAGGCTCCTTTTATCAAAGCGGGAACTGTGGATGAACAGTTGGTGAGTTTTGTGGATTTTGGACCGACAGTACTTTCTCTTGCAGGGGTAAAAATCCCACATAATATGGAGGGACAGGCTTTTATGGGAAATCAAAAAGCGGAACCGAGAAAGTACATCTATGCTGCGCGGGATCGGATGGATTCCGAGGTCGATCGAGTTCGTGCGGTGAGTGATGGCAGATATAAATACATTAAGAATTACATGCCTGATAAGCCTAATTATCAGAATATACGCTACAGACTTAGTAATCCTCTGATGGGTCACTTGCTCGAATTGCATGAGGAAGGAAAATTGGATAAAAACCAAGAGCGCTGGTTTGATGAGACTAAGCCGGAGGAGGAGCTTTACGATACGCAGTCAGATCCTTATGAATTTAATAATCTGGCTGAAAATCCTGACTATGCAGATAAACTTTCTGAGCTGCGTGAAGCGCATCTGAAATGGATAGATGATTATGGTGATATGGGAGCAGTGCCTGAAATGGAAATGGTGTACAAATGGTGGGACGGAGCGGATCATGCACCCACCACTGAGCCAGTAGAAGTCCGCTTTGAGGATGGAAAAGTTTCGCTTTCCTCTACGACAAAAAGTGCTTCACTCGGCTTCAAGAAAAGTGCCTCTGATGTTTGGTCTGTCTATCAATTTCCCTTTGAAATGAACGCGGGAGATTCACTGTATGTGCTTGCGCATCGGATAGGCTATGAGCCAAGTGAGGGTTCTGTTTTGGTGAAGTAATGTGCTGCTCTCTGCGGATTTTCAATCCACTTTAGGATAGTTATTTTGGGTTTCTAAACGCTTAATAGAGCATCGGGATTACAAGCCTAAAGCTTTCGGAGCTCTAAAAGCAGCGCTGCTCGGAATTCGCAATTCCGTGAAGCTGCAGCGGCTTTTTAGCCATTTTAATCGCGTTCGTATTATTTCTTTGTCAACGGTCTCATTTCAACTCTTCTGAAAAATATCTCAGCGCCTTCCGATTGTAGTTGAATGCGACCGTTACTTGGTTTTACATTCGAGGCATGATTTACCAATATTCCATTCAAGTAAATAGTGATCTCATCTCCCTCAACTACACATTCTACTTTATTCCACTCACCCACTGGTTTTTCCACGTCCTGAGAACCGCGGAAGTCAATCATATCTTTCCAGTTTGGATCACGGCCATACCAATTGATCCGGCCAGAATTAATAGTTGCGAGTTCACCTTCGGGTTGAAAAATATAAGAACTGCCCTGCATTTTCGGAGCCACGGGACTCGTAATACTGAAATCTTTACTTCCATCTCCTACCACAATAAAATCGCCGGTACCGCCTTCTATCACCTGACACTCGATGGAATGCATCCAGATTCCATCTGACGCTCCATCCGCACCCACAGAATGCAAGAGAATTCCAGAATCCCGGGCATTTTCCAATCTGGGAGCAAAAGTTTTTCCACCCCATTTGAACTCAACGATGAGCCGATAATTCTCAAATTCCTGATTGGAAGTAATTCCTCCCCACTCCTCACCAGAAATCCGGATCATCCCATCCTGAACAGTGAAGACATTTTTCGGATCAATGTCACGTCCCCGATTCTGCACAAAAGTGTACCAGCCTTCGAGGTTTTTGCCATTAAATAGATTGACTTTATTTTTGATGTCAGCGTTTGATTGACTTTGGGAAAAGGCTGCCGAAAACACAATCAACAAAAGAGATAAAAGAATAACTTTTTTCATTGGGAGGTTTGGGTTTGAAAGTAAAGTTCAATTACAGGATGGAAGAGGGAGAGTTTTTGCCATTGAGTTTGATAAAAGCTTCTGCCGCAGGCACACCGGCTTCCATCCCCCGAAACTTTTCCATTGCCTCGTGCCCGCAGGCATAGATTCCGACAGGATCCTGACTTACATGACAGAATAAAGCTTTTCGTTTGGTTTCCTGTTCATTCGAAATGTCCACATAATCTGTGGGATGAAATGTCATTGTTTGCTTCCCGGCACAAACTTCGTAAAAGTAAATTTGGAATTTTTTCTTTGTTCTCAGTCCTGCCTGCATGGTCAGCATACTTGCTGCCTGATGGTCTATATGAGAATCTATGGGCCACTGCGTGAATACTAAATCCGGTTTTTCGTTTTCCATGAACTCAGTCATCTTGGTGATCCACTCATTATTAACCACCGTGTTACCATCAACTTGTCCGAGAAAGGAATGCTGTACATTTAGAATCGCACAAGCTGCTTCCGCTTCTTTGGTTCGGATATTTGCAGCCTCATCGGCTGATTTTCCTTCAATTCCACCTTCGCCGCGAGTCAGATACAAGATTTTCACATCATGGCCTTTTGCACTAAACTTTGTAAGTGTTCCTCCACATCCGCTTTCCGGATCATCCGGGTGGCCACCGACGCAAATTACTTTCAGTTTGGTGGGCTGATCCGCTGAATTTGTTTGTGCAAGAGCTGATAGCGGCAAAGTAGCCAAGCTAACGAGTGATGCTTTTTTGAAGAATTGTCTTCGTGTAGTTTTTTGATTCATAGTTCCTTTTCAAGGGGTTGCACGCGTTTCACTCGTGCCTCCAATTTATAATATCACTTACTTCAGGAGCACGCCAACTACATAAGGTAGCGCTAGATTCAAAGGAAGTCTGACCACCTGAACTTCTATTTGACGAGTATCCCTCCATCAATTGTGTAGGCCGAACCGGTAATCCAAGATGCTTCGTCGGAGACAAGAAACAAAGCCAACGAGGCAATATCTTCGGGTTTTCCTAGACGCTTCATCAACGTATTATTGGCTGTTTGCTGCACGATGGTGTCAGGTTCCTCAAATGCTTTGGCTGAATCCCAAATAAAAGGTGTATCCACCGGACCTGGACAAATTGTATTCACACGGACTGTCGGCCCATAATCCAACGCCATCTCTTTCACCAAAGCAACCAAGGCTGCCTTGCTCGCACAATAGGCTGCATGATTAGGGAAACTCTTAAACGCTGCAATCGAGCTATTCGCGAGGATGACTCCCCCTCCATTTTTCTGCATCTCAGGAATCGCAAAGCGGCTCAGGTAAAATACAGAGTTCAGATTGGTGTTGATGGTTTCATTCCACTCGTCAAAGGAAATATCCGTCACCGATCCCAATCCTAGCCTTCCGGCATTGGTCACTACAATATCCAGTTTTCCGAAATGATGATTCGCCTCCTGAACGAGCATTTCATTCACGGCTATTTGAGAAATATCCCCGGCAACAAAAATTGCTTTTCCGCCCTTTAGAATCAAATTTTTTTCCAATTCCTTACCCCGAAGCTCATCACGACCGCTAATAATAACGGAAGCTCCTTCGCTGACAAATCGCTCGGCAATGGCTTTTCCCATGCCACTTGTAGCTCCGGTTATGATGGCGGTTTTTCCTTGTAATCTCATTTTCTTTTTGTTAAGGGATGACTATTGGCGTGTTAAATTGGGGGAAGAAAGTAGCTGATTCGAATGAACACGATTAAAAAGTATTTAATTTATAGGCAAACAGGGAATCCCTTCTTTTGCATAGTCCCCAATTGACGGTTTAATCCGATAGTCCTCTATTCTTTGCGCATAATCATAGTCATTAAACTGATAATTAGGCGTGTAGCGAACTTCATCCCAGTAAAGAGACCTTGGATCGCGAGCTCTCAAATCTCCGGTATCTTCCATCCAACTTTGTAATTTTTCTCTCATACTTCTTTTCACAGCTGCAAAAGCTTCTTCTTCCGCCAAGTTGTTCAATTGATAAGGGTCTGCGATTACATCGTAGAGTTCCTCAGCAGGTCTTTTACCAAAAGTTAGTTCGAAATAGTCAGGTGTTCCAGCTTGGGATGTCCCTTCCATATTCATGATCAGATACTTGGTGATGGAATTATCCACATCTCCGTATTGTCCCACAGATTGGTGAACATTTGGATCTCCAGCAGGATTTCGCTCAGGCATCAGATTCCTGATGTACAGATATTGATGATCTCTGATGGCTCGCATCGGGTAGGAGAGATCACCTTTTCTCACATTTGCATGACGTTCTCTTTCGAGATAAACCTGATCCCGATCTTGTTTTTCTCCTGCCAAAAGTGGCCATAGTGATTGCCCACTCATGGTCTCAGCACTCAGTCCGGCAGCTTCGACAAAACTCGGGGCAAAGTCTACAAAATTCACAAAGTCATCGATCACTATTCCTGGGTTGACTTTTTCAGGCCATCGAATCACAAGCGGCATCCGAGTGCCGAAATCATATAAATTAGCTTTGGCTCGAGGGAAAGGCATACCATTATCACTGGTCATTACGATAATGGTGTTGTCTAGCTCGCCTGCTTCTTCCAGCATTTTGATGAGTTGCCCGCATTCGCGATCAAATCGCTCTATCTCATAGTAGTAATCCAACATGTCATTTCTGACACAGTCCATATCTGGGAAAAAACCCGGGACTTCTGCATCTTCCAGAGCCATTCCGGTCTGAATACCTTTGTTGGTCACATATTCACGATGTGGATCATTACTTCCAAACCAAAATGTGAAAGCTTGATTCTCTGGTTTTTCGGCAAGAAAAGTCTTAAAGTCTTCATATTTTTTTCCAGCAGGATTATGCTCCATACCGCTAACCTTAAAATCTCCCGGCGCCCAACCCTTCCGAGTAGAGCCTGTGAAATACCCTCCATCTTCCAAAAGACTTACATAGGTTGGGTACTGCGCAGGGAATTCTGACCAGAGATTTCCGCCAGCCTCATTCTGGTGAGGATATCTTCCTAGAAGGACCGCGGCTCGGGAAGGAGAGCAAGAAGGGGAGGCTGTATATGCATTTGTGAATAATGCTCCCTCAGCAGCCAATCGATCAAATGTGGGAGTCCGAACTACCTGGTCACCATATACTCCTGCATGCGGAAACGACCAGTCATCAGCAATCAAAAACAGGATATTTGGTTGAGAGGCTTTCTTCTCATGTGGGTATGAAAAAAGACTTAGCAATAAAACGATGATCGAAAAAGTAGGCATGGCTTGAGGGTTTAGCCTATTAAGTTAAGTCTCTTCTTCAACTGATGCAAGTTTCGATTTATGGGAGAGTGTTTAACTTAATGCTCGGAACTAGCATCCCGAGCATATGTCCTTGGATTTCCAATCCATTTTAAAATTTTATTTCGCAGGTGAAACCTCTTAAATAGATCATTTACCTAGTTAGGCGATAGAGGAATAGTGTACTGCGTTTGATCAATTCTGGATACTCTTTCATATTGATAGTTTCTCCCGGTGCGTGCGCTCCATTCCCAGAAGCTCCAAGCCCATCCAGACTATCTAAGTAATTTGCCACAAAGGAAATGTCGCCTGCTCCACGACTTCCAGGGTCGCCTGGTTTCACTTCGCCCAATCCCATGTCTATACTCAATTCACTTAGAGTTTCGGCTAATGCATAATTCCCTTCAGTGGGAATCATCGAAGGCAAGCCATCTTCAAATATGATTTCTGCATCTGTTTGGTTGAGATGCCTGTCTACAATTGCCTGCATTTTCACTCTGGCATTTACTTTTTGCTCTTCACCCAAGAATCTCAAATCTCCCATGACCAATGCTTCCCGCGCTACAATATTTGTTTTGCCTAATGACTCTCCTTTTCCTGTTTCGGGATTATAGCTAATGTCCGATCCGCCGATTATCTGACCAGGATTGAAGGTCAAATATTGCTCTCTTGCCAACTCTTCTTGGAATTCTGTGAGTATACGGGCTGCTTCATAGATTGCTCCATAACCTACTGATTCTCTAAAAACTCCACTGGAATGTGATTGCTTTCCGCTTGTTTTTAGAGTCCATCCACTGCTGCCTCTTCGAGCTACCGTTGTGATTCCAAAACTTTGACTGGTTTCATACCCTAGAGCAATGTCGTGGGTCTTTGCTCTGTCGATGAAATCTCTTCTTGATAGTTCTTCATCAGCCGAACTTTCTTCATCCCCGGTGAAATACACCGTGATCGTACGATCTTCCAACTGCCCTAAATCATGAAGTGCTTTAAGACTTGCGAAAATCATTACATCGCCACCTTTCATGTCATTGACGCCTTGTCCTGTAGCGGTGCTGTCATTGAGGTAAGTAAAGGGTGTAAAAGGCATTTCTTTTTCAAAAACTGTATCCAAATGTCCTATCAAAAATATTTTCTTCCCTTTGCTGCCTTTTCTGGTTGCGATGAAATGTCCTGCTCTTTTGGCTTCTGGAGGCAGTTTAAACCATTCAGTTTCGAAGCCTATTTTTTGAAATTCTCTTTCAAAAACTTTTGCTACCCCTTCTACACCCTCCAGATTTAGCGAACCGGAATTGATATTGGTTACTTCCTCCAGCAGTGCCAACGTCTGCATGTAGTTTTTTTCTACCTCAGTGATGAGTTTTTGCTCGGTGGTAGATAGCTTCTGTGCAAAAAGAGAGAAGAAGACTCCCATCAATACGAAGGTCAGGTAGATTTTTTTCATATGTTTCTAATGTAGCCAAGTTATATGAGTTTTTGAAATCTCATTTTAACTGCTTCCGTCCGAATTATTGGCCTCTCCGCTATTTGATTAACTAGAACAGCTATGGTGCGATCCATTTTCTTTGCTTTCAAAAGTCAAATTACTTCTCTGTCTGTGCCTACTCCTTGATCATGGCCACAAGAAAAAAGAACATCCAATAAGAATGATAAAGCATAATTACGTCTGTTTTCTTTCGAAAATAAGACACTTATGCCAATGGGTTTATCGATTCTCTGGCAAATAAATATCAAAAGTAGCTCCTTGATTAGGCTTGCCTTGAGCAGCGATAAAACCGTTATGGTTTTCAACGATTTTCTTTACAATTGCTAAGCCTATGCCTGTGCCTTGGAATTTGTCCTTGCCGTGTAGTCGTTGAAATAGTTCAAAAATTCGGTCACTATACTTTTGCTCAAAACCGATTCCATTGTCTGAGATACGTATATGGCAATAGTTCGTAGTTGGAGATAACCGTTCCAGCTCAAATTCACTTTCCAATCCTTTTTCACTTGTAATAGCTATATGTGGTTCTCTGTCTTGGACGGCAAACTTCAGAGAATTGCTGATCAGGTTTTGGATTGGCTGGTGAAATTGAAAAGGGATAATATTCAACGTGTAATGGGTCTCTGATTCTACAACTGCATGATGATGAGCAAGCTCCTCCTTATTGTCCATGTTCACTTCTGCTATCAATTTATTGATAGCTGTACGCTCATATTTTCGCTCAGAAATGGATGTTCTTGAGTACACAAGTAAATCACTGATCAAGAGCTGCATTCGCTTAGCGGCATTTTGCATTGTTTTAAAATGCCCCTTGCCTTCATCTGTAAGATTTTCATACTCGTTTTCTAAAAGAAGTGTAGCGAAAGCCTGGATTTTGCGTAGCGGCTCCTGCAAATCATGGCTGAAAACATAGGCAAATGACTTAAGCTCCTTATTCATGTTTGCGAGGTCATTTATGTTCTTCGCCAGCTCGTTCGTTCTACTACCAACTGCTCCAGTTTATTCGTGTATTCTTTTTGATCACGAATATCAGTACTTGACCCTACCCACATTTGTGTTTCTCCATCCTGATTGCGCTGGGGTCTAGCCCAGCTTAGCTGCCATCTATAGGTTCCGTCATATTTGCGGAATCGGTGTTCATAAATGAAATACTTACCTGTCGAGATAGCACTGAGCCAAGCTTTACTATTTCCTTCTTTATCATGCGGATGAACAATGGCTAGCCAGCCCTCTCGCTCTAGATGCTCAGAACTGAATCCTGAAAACTCATAAACTGATTGATTGAAATAAGTCAGATTACCTTTTGGATCGGCTGTCCAGATATGTTGTGGAGGAGAGTCTGCCAAGCGTCTGAATTTCTGCTCGCTTTCTTTTAGTTTTTGCCTGTTTAATCTGTCATAGGTGATGTCACGAACAGTTCCCAAGACTTTATGTGGGTTGTTCTCTTCATCCTACCATACTGTTCCTTTTACTTCGATCCGTCGTGCCTGATTTTCTGGCAAGATCACTCGGCTAATGTGTTCTAAGACTCCATCATTAAAACATCTCTCAAAAGTGCTTCTTCTAATTTCAAGATCATTTGGATGAATATTGTTTACAAAATGTTCGTGGTTGATGTTTTCATTATCAGCTAATCCAAAGGTCTCATGAAGTCTTTTTGAGTCATTCAATTTTTTGTTTTGTTGTCTAAGTCATACGTGCCAAGTTCGGATGCGTCGATTACCATAGTGAGTTTCTTCTCGTTGGCTTCGATTTTTTTGCGAGCAACTACCTGATCTGTTACATCACGATCAATACTGAAGATTCCATCTATTTCGCCGAATGAGTCATAGAGTGCTTCATAGCTAAAGTTGATGTAGTTGGTCTCAAGCTTTCCTTCACGGTGTATCTGTATAGATAGCTCAGAAGCCGAAAATCGGTTTCCAGTTTGGTAGACATCATCTAATAGCTGCTTAAATCCTTGCTCCTGCAGCGCTGGTATGGCTCCAAAAACAGATTCGTTTACTACCTCCGCAGCTTTCCGACCCAAAAGTTCTAATGTATTTGTATTTGCGATGTCATTCACATAATTAAGCCCTTTAAAAGTTGCAATAAATGCTGGATCTTACTGAATAATAAGCCAAATTTTGCACTCACTATGTTCAAGTTTTCTTTTCAAAATAACTTCTTGGGAAGTCTCGGAACAGGTAACTAAGGCACCAACAATATCACCAAAATCATCTTTTGCAGGACTGTAACTGAAAGTCCAATAAACATCTTCAATTTGCTCATTGTGGTAGATAGGCACTAGGAGGTTTTCAAAGTAAAGAGATTTTTCTCCTTCTAAGATCTGATCAATTAGTGGTTTTATAATGTCCCAGATTTCTGGCCAAGCCTATTCGCCTGCCATGCCTAAGATGGAAGGGTGCTTTCCATCTACTTCTAAACTGGGTCTATAAGCAACATTGTAAAAACAAGTCAATTCTGGCCCCCGTCAGAGAAATTTGGGGTATTCGGAAGATAGCAGAATGTTCAGAGTTGTTTTAAAACTCTGTTGCCAGTGGTCTAGTGCTCCTATGGTTGTTTTGCTCCAGTCTTTTTCTCGAATCATTTGACCCAGTTCATCGCCTCCAACAGGGAAGGTCTCAGTAGCTGAACTTTGATCTGCCATCATGATCCTTACTGTTACTGTGATTGGATTACAAAATTGTCTTTAGAAGGTTTCATAGACTTATTTACCAAGCTGCTAAGTCCCTTAAAAATCACATCTTTTAATTTCGAATATTCTCCTGGCTTGCGGATGTAGTGATATGCCCCTTGTTCATAGAGCGAGTTTACCACTGGCTCATCCATAGAGGTGGAATATATAATGATGGGTAAATCCCTGAATTTGTCATGAGCCATGATTTCAGAAAGGCACTCGAAGCCCGACTTCATGGGCATATTCAGATCAAGAAAAATTACGTCTGGAAGACCTTCTTTTTCTGTCATTAGTACCGTCATTAACTCTACGCCGTTTGTCACGGTAGTTAGATTAGTTTCGATGGGCAATTTTGAAAGAGAATCCTTAAAAAAAAACCGATCATCTACGTCATCGTCGGCCAGTAAGAGTTTAATCGGTCCTATTCTCATTGCTATTTAGGTGATATGGTTAGCCTGTTAAGTAGCTTAATGCTCAAATATACTAAAATTGATGCTTTTTTGTAATTGAGCCAAAAAGATGGGTTAACATTTAGAGAACGTGTTTTTTCAAGAGAATAACTAGTGGTTTTCTCGATAGGATTTGGCTTTCATTTATCACTCCACAGATAAAGAATTCCCGGAAGGAATGTGGAATACAGGCAAACCCGGGATCGTTGTACGAACCCACTCTGCCATAAACTCAGAGCCACCCTCTTCACTTGCCGAGTGACCAATCACGATCAAACCACGTTTTACTCCCATTTCATTAGCGTTACGGACGTATTCAGGTGTTTCCCACTCAGGACTTTCTCCACAGATCAAGACGTCAGGCTTTTCTTGCATGAGCATTTCGATTTGTGTTTTCCCGCCTGCAGCTCCAGGCATGAGCAGAATTTTACTTGCTTTTTGAGAAAGATCACCGACATAGCGAAGGGCAGGCACACTCATTTTGGTTTTGATATGTGTGATTAGATTACCGAGGGTAGTCTCAGGAAGATTCAACACTGAGTTTTGTTTGTAGTATTTCTCCCAACCCAACTCCTTTACCACGCCAGCCTGTACGCCGTCGATTTTTAGACTGTGTACATAATCGTGATTTCTCCATACGGCAATTCCGTGCTCATCAAGCAGGCTTCGCTTGAATTCGTAAACAGGATCATTGTCCAGCCAAGAAGTTTCATCCAAATGATTGTAAAAAGTAGGTTCGTGGACAATGATGAAATTAGCCTTCAGCTCAATAGCTTTTCGGATTACGGTCAATGTTGCAAACATGCTCGTCACAATACCAGTAACCTTTTGCTCTTTGACACCTGTCTTCAATGTGTCTACCGTCTGTGGGAAAGGTGCTTTAGGAATCTGAGCCACAAATAAATCCATGATTTCGCCAACGGTATATCCTTTTGCGGAAGTAGAAAAAGCAACAAATGGATTGGCGATCAATCCTGTGCCAATTAAGAGACTGGATTTTTTAATGAAGTTTCGTCTAGTAGGTTTCATTTTGATAATAGGTTGTATTGGGTGTGGGGTGTTTTTCAAGATAGGGGAAATCGGCTTCTTAGTATTTTTAATTCCGAGTACTTATCATCGGATTTATAGTCTGTTTTGATAGAAGGGTTGCAAACGATTTGATAAAGCACCGAGGTTAAACACCTCGGGAAGCTACTTTCAAGATAGGGAAAAGCAATAAAAAAAGCCGCTTGCTTGACACAAACGGCTAAATATTAGGTGTTGAACTTAGTTAATTCACAGAAATATTTGAGAACCAGATAAACTTCTGACCAGCTTGATTGGCGTGGGCGGTTGCCATTTTGATTGGGCCAAATTGCTCCACATCTTCCCACGTGAAAGGGGCTCCATCAGAGCCATTTCCTCTACGGAAAACCCATTCTAAGATCATGTTATTTTCATCCAAATAAAGATCATATGCATCTCCGGGCGTGTAGCCATCTGCAGCATTATAGATAATAGTCAGTTTTGTGGAGTTGGTTCCAGCTATTGGAGTAGGTACATTTTCTTCAGTTTCATAATCATAACCGGAGTCCCATGCTAATTGAAATGGATACATCATCCAATATTTATCATTGATAAAACCTTTGTCCGTATCTGGCAGTGAATCAGCAGGCATATCCATGCTGTATGTATAACTGGTGTCCGCAGTAGCATAATAAACTGTGCGATCCTTTATGTTCCACTTCCAATCTCTGGTCATCACATTCACCGAATCGCGCTGCACATTCCAAGTGTAGGCGATGGAATTGACTTCGTCAAATTTATCAAAGCCATAGGCCATTGCTACTTTCATAGGCAAGGTGTCGGGCATCGTTTCTTTAGGTTGGCATGCCTGCAAAGCGCAGACAACTAGTAGGATGAATGTGATATTCTTCATGGATTTTGTTTTTTGTAAAGGTAACAGACTTAGGATTCAGATTTTTTTTTCAACCACTTTTTGTATTTCTGATACTCGAATAGTTGATAAAACCTTCCTATAAATCTGAAGAAACGATTCAATACCAACATACTAACAAATAAAGAAGAAGGAAAGATTTTCTTTTTCTTTTTGGATGCACCTCGGAGTATGGCTGTTGCTACCCAGCTTGGACTTTGGACTGGAAAAGCTTTGGGAATATCGTTGCCAGCGGTTTCAAAAAACTTGGTTTTTGTGGCTATGGGAAAAACTAAGGTTAACCAGTTTCCTTTTTTCTCGAGCCAAACCGTTCTTGCCCATTGAAGCAAAGCAGATTTTGTAGCTGCGTATAAACTGTAGCCAGGTATTGTCCAAAATGACATCGCTGAGGCGGTGATGATCAGGCGGAAGTTTGCACCGAGAAAAAGTTTACGAACTGCCATGCCGATTTGAATTGGACTATAGACATTCAGTTGGAAAAGCTGATCCATCTCTTTCCAGTTTTGATCTTCGGCTGGCGCAAATTCTGCTTTCCCTGCATTTGCGAAGCAAAAATCAACACTCTTCCAATGAACTGAAAGCCAGGCAAGGATTTGTTCATTACCTAATTTTTTGCTCAGGTCTGCCTGTAAAATGTGAAGCTTCGGAAATTCACGCTGTAATTTCTCCAAACCTTCCATATCATAATCAACGGCCAAGATCTCAGGATTCGAAGGGATAAGTTGTCTTACCAGTTCTTTGCCGATTCCAGAAGCTGCACCAGTAATAATAATACGAGCATCTGTGAACGCTTTATACAGCATATTTTGCTTGTGGAAACTTAATTCGGAAAGGAGCTATTTTGACCGCAAAAAGTGGCTTTTGAGAACTTAAGTCGGGAAAATAATCCGAATTAATTTGCAAGTTTTTTATGTTGGCTCGCTTGCCCCAACCATGACCATAAGGTCTGGTGAAAAAATCCACTCCATCCCACAACTGATGCAAGTCAATTGGTAAAAGACTAGTGGAGATAGGGAAAGGAATTTTGCCAGTCGTTACCTCACAGGAGAAAGCTATTTTCTCGCCATCTTTTATTTGAATTAACTCTTTGCCCCCACTTTTCTCCCAAGTAATAGGGAGCGTCTCTTTTGGGATTCCCCAGTTGGCATGCCCGTTTTGGGTGCTCACTTCCGAACTCACATAGATTTTGGTGATGGTCTGCTTGCCATATGGACTAAATTTCCCTGGGATAAAAAGTAGCTCCTTGTATGGCCCTACGGGTGAGTTCTGATAGTTTACCAGCATAAGAAATCCCAAGCCTCCTGTAAACTTTCCCTTTAAATGCTCTGGTAAATCCCCATGTGTCTCCACCCAATTTCTTGAGAATTTGTAAGTCAAAATGATTCCTTCCCCCTGCAATTTCCATGGAGCGGGAGCTTGTTTGTATACTTTTAGGTCTTTTAGAATGATTTGATGATTTTCAGCCATAAGGTGAAGGGCTGACACTAGTCCAGCCGCCGTCGATTATTAGTGTTTGTCCTGTAATATGCCTTGCTTCATCAGAGACCAAAAATGCAGCAGCGTTTGCGATATCTTGTACAACAGCTGGTCTGCCCAAAGGCGTTATTTTCGACCAGGTATTTTCGTATTCTGGATCAAGCGTCGTCCTGTTGGTTACCGTCGCTCCTGGCGCGATTGTGTTAACTCGGATTTTAAAAGGAGCAAGTTCTAGTACCAAGTTCTTGGCGAGCATCTCTAGCGCGGCTTTGCTCATCGCATAGGCTGCAAGATTTTCATGACTTTGATGTGCTGTGACCGATGAGGTGAAAAGCAAAGCGCCACCATTTGGCTGATCTTTCATGACTTTGGAAGCCGCCTGAGCCAGGAAGAAAGTCCCGGCTTGATTGACACGCGTCACTTCCATAAAGTCCGCTCTGCTATACTCTAGGAAAGCTCCGAAAAGCGTGATGCCTGAATTGGCGACGACAATATCGATACTTCCAAAATTAGAAATGGCAGTTTGCACCAAAGCATCGATGACCTCTTGCGAACTTGCATCACCTGGAATTGCAATAGCAGAGACTCCGTGAACGTGACTTATCCGCTTACATGCATCGGTGATCAAGCCTTCTTCGAGGTCATTTAGGATTAGATTGACACTTTGTGCAGCGAGTTTTTCAGCGATTGCCAAGCCGATTCCCTGTCCTGCTCCTGTGATAATTGCAGTTTTTTGAGATCTCATGATTAATGCGAATCTCGTTTTACTTCTGATCCTGAGCTCCCTTGAAGGAAGTCAAAATCCACACCATCGTGGGCTTGGTTTACTTTGTCTAGGAATAGATTGACATATCCACGCTCATAAGGAAGCTTTAGCGGCTGAAACAGTGCTCTCCTTTTTTCGAATTCTTCGTCTGAAATCATCAAATTGAGAGTTCTGGCAGGGACGTTTAGCTCAATCATATCGCCGCTTTCCACAAATGCCAAAGGCCCGCCAATGGCTGATTCTGGAGAAACGTGCAGTATAACAGTGCCATACCCCGTGCCGCTCATTCTACCGTCGGAGATTCGGACCATGTCTTTAATTCCTTTTTTAAGGAGCTTTTCTGGTAAACCCATATTACCCACTTCTGGCATTCCTGGATAGCCTTTTGGCCCCACATTCTTCATCACCATTACGCAGGTTTCATCGATATCCAGATCCGGGGAATCAACTCTAGCTTTGTAATCGTCAATATTTTCAAATACAACCGCACGTCCTGTATGTGTCAATAAACTTGGAGTGGCTGCTGAAGGCTTGATTACCGCGCCGTTTGGACAAAGGTTGCCTTTCAGAACTGCGATTCCAGATTCAGGTTTGATCGGCTTGTCGAATGTTCCGATCAAGTTTCTATCGTAGCACTCTGCTTTTTCGAAGTTCTCACCGATAGGCTTACCATTTGCCGTGATCGAATCACGATGTAAGTGTTTTTCTATTTCTTTCATGACTGCTGGAAGTCCACCGGCATAAAACAAATCTTCCACCCAATGCTCGCCAGAAGGCTGCACATTGGTGATCAGTGGAATCATGGATGAGAACTTATCAAAATCAGTCAAGTCAATTTCTACTCCAATTCTTTTGGCAATAGCCGTCAGGTGAAGGATAAAATTTGTAGATCCTCCTAACGCTGCATTTACCATGATAGAATTTTCGAATGCCTTGCGAGTCAGTATTTTACTCATTTTCAGATCTTCATTTACCATCTCCACGATGCGCATTCCTGTCATATGAGCTAGCACTTTGCGTCTTGAATCAGCTGCCGGTATCGTAGCATTATCCGGAAGGGAAAGGCCAAGTGACTCGACCATTGCGGCCATCGTAGATGCAGTGCCCATTGGGGCACAAGAGCCTACAGAGCGGGACATGGCTGCTTCTGCTTCTATGAATTCCTCCTGAGTAATTTTTCCCAATTTGAAATCTTCAGCAAATCTCCAAACATCCGAAGTACCGATTTTTTTTCCTTTGAATCGTCCGACTAACATTGGCCCGCCTGAGAGAACTATTGAAGGGAGATCTACTGATGCAGCTCCCATTACTAACGAAGGCGTTGTTTTGTCACAGCCGCACATCAGTACTACGCCGTCCATGGGATTGGCGCGAATGCTTTCTTCCACGTCCATACTGGCTAGATTGCGAAAAAGCATAGCCGTGGGCTTGATGGAACATTCTCCCAGAGACATCACCGGGAATTCCAACGGGAAACCGCCAGCTTCCCAGATTCCGCGTTTTAGTGCTTCTGCGAGATCTCTAAAATGTGCGTTGCAAGGAGTGAGTTCTGACCAGGTGTTGCAGATTCCAATTACGGGCTTGTCTCCTTCAAATAAGTGGTGGGGAAATCCCTGGTTTTTCATCCAGGAGCGATATATAAATCCGTCTTTTCCAGTTCGTCCGTACCAGTCTTGGCTCCGGAGTTTTTTCTTTGACATATAGGTTGTTTTGGCTTATCGAACCAGAATTTACCAAAAATTTTGGGAAGGAAAGAATTGGAAGAATATTGACGAGGTATTTATTATGAGTTCAAATAGAAGACTTCGAAGTGTCTTCGAAAAGCATTTTATTAGAGGAAGCATTGATAGGCTTGCTATCTATCTGATAAAGTGGGAGTAAGTGATTTTTAGGTGGCTGTATTTTAACCACTGAGTCTACAGCGATTAAACTGAACTTCAGAAAAAACAAAAGGGCTTTGAATTCAAAGCCCTTTTGTTTTTCGTATGATGACGATTTTATGAAATCCTTTCGATATCTGCACCCAGAGCTCTCAGTCTTCCATCGATGTTTTGATACCCTCGATCGATCTGTTCGATGTTGTCGATGATGGATGTGCCGCTAGCCGAAAGTGCTGCGATAAGCAATGCCACCCCTGCACGAATATCCGGAGATGTCATTTTGATGCCTCTTAGCTCAGTTTTTCTATCCAAACCGATTACCGTAGCTCTATGTGGATCACAGAGGATGATTTGA
>Ga0105055_10002866_pt1 | contig 26480 bp, 38 predicted proteins | sample BON03_FD_78090 | JGI IMG/M metagenome (GOLD analysis project Ga0105055, IMG submission 78090) | Freshwater microbial communities from Lake Bonney liftoff mats and glacier meltwater in Antarctica - BON-03 | ecosystem: Environmental > Aquatic > Freshwater > Ice > Glacier meltwater | place: Lake...
TAGTGGGCATATTTCCAAGCGGGGTATGAGGCCAGCTTGTGTTGCAGGAGTGGGAGGAAGCCCTTCTCCCAGGAAACAAGGCGGACATGTTCTTTCCAGAGTGTCTGGGGGTCGATGTCTCCACCTCCTACGAGTTCAGGGGCTTGAAGGTCGTCTAGCGTCTTGCCAAAGAGCCGGAGCGTGTCCATCATGCGGTGGAGGGAGGAGGTTCTTTGCTTGGCAGGCAGAGCTCACCTCCTCTGTCTCGACATCGCTTTCTTGTGTGGCGTTGTGGGTTGTGTGCCCTTGCGACCAAGCCCACGCGTCTTATTTGCTTAGTCCCTTTCCAATCGTACATTTCCTTGCACAAAACAAGGCACCTCGTCTTGTATGCTTTAGGAAAGGGCAGAGTCAGTAGAGGTAGTAGAGGTAGCGAGAGCGGGGAAGGCAGTGCCGGTCGAAGCCAGGGCCGTTGGCAAGCGAAAGTGTGGGCAGCAGCAGCCGTTTCGTGATGTTCTTCGCCTCGCTCGTCTCTGTCGTCCCAATCCAGGCGCAGACCCAGCCAGCGTGCCAGACAGACCCCAGGAACGTTTCCCATCTTCCTATTGGGCAGAGAGAGAGAGATGCAGCAGCAATCCAGTCAATACGAAGGTGTTGCGACAGTAAAACATCTCTCCTCCAAATTTGTATTAGACTGACACGCAACCCCACTCCCCACCCCCACCCCACCCTACCACAGACACCTCAGCAGCATGACAGCTATCGCGGAGCGCCCTTTGGAAGGCGAAGCCTTGGAAAGGACAAGTTTCTCGTCCCTCTTCACCAAGGTGAGTACTGTTGCTGAAAGTACGTGCGCTCTTTGTTGAGTTGCTAGGGCTCATGCAATAGAAGTGAGGCGAACTCTATGCAGAGCATCCACCTTCCCCTTAGGGCAGGATGCATCGACACACCTGCGTGCCCATATCCTTTTCGTTTAAGACCAACAAACCCGATTCTAATCGCTCTCATTCCCACTCACACGTACTTGATAGGAATGGTACGTGCTTTTTGTGAACGACGGCGGGTGGTTAGTATAAGGCTACTCGATTGTGGTGTCAGGGGGGGCTGGCCAGTAGGGAGGGGGTCTGGAATATACTCATGATTAGACATGCCTTGCAGAGGCGCTTGTTGCTGCAATTGATGAGCAATTGCTCGGGAGGGGGGGAAGGATGGGATGGTGGAAGGGACGCAGTTGATTGAATGACATTGCGATGTGTGCGCCCGTATATCTCACTCTTTATTTGTTGCCCATCCTCCATCAGGAATAATTGCTATTGGTGCCTGCAAGGTAACATGCTTCTCTTGTACCCGAACAAGGAAGCCTACTTGCGCAACCCCACCCAAGGCCGCAAGACTTTTAAGCTGACCGCTCATATGCACGTGAAGGACGTCGCCGAGAAGGTACGATAGGAATCGAACTTGACGCCCGTGGAGTAGTCGGAAGGGAAGACCATTGAAGCATTCCCACATCACAGAGTATCCGGCTCTTTCTAACCGTTTGAAACACGTCCTCCTACTATCTTTATAGGCGTACAAAGGGTACGGTACCATTTCCAAGTTCGCGCTCGAGGAAGAGATTGACCACGGCAAGAGGTAAATAAAGAGACACAGACAAACACGAGAAACGAGCAAAGCATCTTGAAACTAACTCTGCTCAATCTACTCATTCTCTCTCTTAAGCGTGATGGCCCGCTTCGCGAACCACAACCCGGAGGACGCCCACTTTTTTGCCGACAACATCAAGAGCATCCTGCGCGAGCTCCGTGCCGAGGCCGGGATCCACGACGAAGAGGAGGAAGTGGACGACGGCGAGGAGGAAGAGGAGGCGGCCCCCGCACCGGCCCGCAAGCAGCAGGCGGCACAGAAGATGTGGGGGGGAATGGATGGGTAAAGCTGTGTCGCTCGGGTTGAGTCATTGTTAGATTGTGAAGGGGAAGGCAAAAGAGGGGGTATTTATTCATGTTTGCCTCTGTGTGTGTGCGATGAGAAAGTTGATTTCAATAATGGAGTGATATACGGGAAGGAAGGGGGGAAGTCCTGTTCAAAGGGGGAAAAAGAAGAAAGGCGGGTGGAGCAAGGAGTACTTATGCAAAAAGTCATGGTTCAATATCTCTTTTAATCAATTTTGTTTTTGTTTCCTTTACTTAAAATCCCCCCTTGCCAACATCCTCTTTCTATCTACTCCTCCTCCTCCTTCCCTTCCTCCTCCCCCGTCCAAGCCGGCCAACTGTGCTTCGTCTCCTCCATAACCACCGCGTCCGGACGCCGGCGAAAGACACACAAAAACTTTTGGCCCTTCGCCCTTTCCACTTTCTTGCCTTCCTCCGTCTCATTCGTAATAGCAGCAACCGTCACGTCCCCCACCAACTGCTCGTCGGGGATCCGCTCAAAGCTGGAATGCTCCGTCAGCTTGGCCACGTGCCAATAATGCAGCTCTTCCACGTCTGTGATAGCATAAAGGAGGCCGCCATCCGCAAGCAAGTACGCATACTCCGTCAGCAGCCGCTCGCTCACAATCCGGCGCCGGTGGTTCTTGACCTTAAAATGCGGATCGGGGAAGCAGAAGAAGATTTTCTCGAGCTGGCCCTTGTGGAAGAAGTGGGGGAGGTACTTCATGGCGTTGGTTTTGAGGACGTTGGCGTTCTCGGCCCGGGGGGGGGACTCCTTTCGCATTTCTTGGATGCGGAGCCGCACGAATTCGCAGACCTTAGCTCGGATTTCCAAGGCCAGGACCACTTTGTTGGGGAAGAGGGTGGAGAGTGCTACGGTTAGGCCGCCGAACCCGCAGCCCACGTCCAAGAAGCGCACGGTGGGGTCGGCGAGGGCGGGGTAGAGCGGGGACCAATCCATAGCGGTGGGGTTGGGAGGATATTCAAAGGCATCGTTGTGCGATAAGGGGTTGCAATGGGCGCGGGACCGGTAGAAACGCTTCTGGGGGTGCTGTCCGTCCTCGACGATGGGCAAGTGGCCGAGCGCCTCCTGCACAAACTTGGGTGGCACCCAAGGCCTCTTCTTGTTCCCGCCGCCGCCGCTGCTGCTGGCGCTGGCGCTGGCTTCTCCTCCGTTGTCTTGAGCGTCCGCCATTGCTGCTGGTGGTGCTGCTGTTGCTGCTGCTGGTGGTGGTGGTGGTGGTGCTGCTGCTGCTGCTGCTGCTGCTGGAGTGGGTGCTGCTGGAGTGGTGGGCCAGGCGTTCTGTAAATGGTGGGTGGGGAGGGGAGGTTGGATTGGAAATGGCTGAACCAAAAGGTCACGCGGGCAATCAAGGGTGCACGTACAAGTAGCGAGGCTCTGTCAAGCGCTCCTCTGTGTAGGTGTGGTGGTGTGTGTGGTGTGTATCAAACAAGCAGATAGCTGCGGCCGCAGCGCACCAGCTGGCCCTCGGCATCATCACTTCTCGTTTGCATCATCATCACTTCTCCTTTGCTTCTCGTCTCACCGAAGCAGCCAACTGCACAACATACGCCCACACACAGGTGCCAGCAAACACGGGGGCAGCATGAGTGGGCGCGGGGTGCAGCGCTCGAAGACCTATGACAAGGTACGCGTGATCTTGTGTGCTTCGGGAAGGAGGGAGGGAGGGGAGGAGGGAGGGCGGGAGGGCGGGGAGGTCGTTCATGATGCGGTCCATCTCACATAATACAAACGCCCACCACAACCACAGGGAGCGCCTACGGGCTACCAGGCAGGCTTTGGCCGCGGGGCGATCGGCTTCACCACTCGCTCTGATATTGGGCCTGCCAGAAGCGCGGTCCCCGAGGTCAATTTCGGGCAAGCACCACCCGGTAAGTCGCGTGGAGTGTCCTCTTCCCCATCCCCATCCCCGCCTTCCGGCTAGCGTCTATCCATCCACTCTTTTGCGTCTATGGTTTGCTTATCTCTTCTTTCATTCCTGTCGTAAATATATAGGTTATGTCGCGGGCCGAGGCCGGGGCATGGGCGACTTGGCCCGTTCCCAATCAGAAGGAGGCTTGCCACGCGATGAGGGCGACCGCGACAAGGGGGATTATAGCGAGTCCAACTACGACGATTTCTCGGGCTACGGCGGAGCGGTACGTGCGCGTGTGGAACCTGTCAACTATGGGGTGTTCGGGCAGAGGCATTTATCAATTTCTTCATGTATTTACTCTTTTCTTCCCTTCCTTCTTCTCCCTTCTATCCCACTTATCTACTACAGCTCTTCGGCGGAGACTCACCTTACGAAGACGACGATCGAGAGGCCGACAATATCTACCAGGCTATCGACGACCGGATGGACGCGCGGCGGAAGCGAAGGTACGTATGTATGTGTATGTGATGCCCTCGGCGGATTTGTTTGATAGGTCCTGGCTCGTCCCCTCTTCTTTCTTTCTTATCCTCCGCCGCTTTTACGGGCCTCAAACCGTGACGAATAAACACATACAATAAACTGACTTTCCTCCCCCTTCCTTCCTCCCCCCTCTCTCCCCCTCCCTCCACCCCTCCAGGCGCGAAGAGCAACTCCTCGAGACCCTCAAAAAAGCCCGCGCCGAACGCCCTAAGGCCGGCGACCAATTTACAGACCTCAAAGCCGACCTCGGCAATGTCTCAGTCGAACAATGGATGAGCATCCCAGACGTAGGGGACCAGAGCCTTAAGTACAAGCAACGCAAGCGACAAGAAGTCTTTACCCCCGCGCCTGACCACCTGATTGAATCGCAACGCGCCGCCTTGGTGGACGCCACGGCTCCCATCGACCCACGCACGGGGCTACAAACCCCCATGTCTGCGGGGGGTTCTTCCAGCATGGCCGGCCTCTCCCAAGCACGTGAGACAGTGCTCTCGATCAAGCTTGACAAGATGTCTGATTCAGTCTCGGGGCAAACAGTCGTTGATCCCAAGGGGTACCTCACCGATTTGAACAGCCTCAAGATCAACACCGACACAGAAGTAGGCGATATCAAACGCGCTCGTCTCCTCCTCGTCTCCCTCACAGACACCAATCCCAAGCACGCCCCCGGCTGGGTGGCCCGGGCCCGCGTCGAAGAACAAGCCGGCAAGATAGTCGCAGCCCGAAAGATCATCAAGGAAGGCTGCGAGGCCTGCCCGGAGAGTGAGGACGTTTGGCTGGAAGCAGCCCGGTTGTACAGCGCTGAGAATGCACGGACGATTTTGGCGGATGCTGTGAGGCATTTGCCGCAATCGGTTAAGGTGTGGTTGCGGGCGGCGGATCTGGAGCCGACGGAGGCGGGGAAGAAGGTGGTGTTGAGGCGGGCGTTGGAATATTTGCCGAAGAGTGTGAAGTTGTGGAAGACGGCGATTATGTTGGAGGAGGAGGAGGACGCCCGGATCATGCTTGAGCGGGCGGTGGAGTGCGTGCCGCATTCGGTTGATATGTGGTTGGCGTTGGCTCGGCTCGAGACGTACGAAAAGGCGAAAAACGTGCTAAATCGAGCCCTTAAGGAATTGCCCACCGAGGGGGCTATCTGGATTACGGCTGCCAAGCTGGAGGAAGCGCACGAGAAGGGGGATAACGTCGAGAAGATCATCAATATGGCCATCAACATTCTGAGGCAGCAGTCTGTGGTCATGGATCGGGAGCACTGGCTCAAGGAAGCCGAGGCATGCGAGCGGGCCGGCTCGCCGTTGACCTGTCAGGCGATCGTCCGCGCTACCATTCATATGGGGGTGGAGGACGAGGATCGCTACAGGACCTGGACGGATGATGCGGAGAGCGCTTTGCAGCGGGGGGCGGTGGAGACGGCTCGCGCTATTTTGGCTTATGCCCTGCAGACGTTTCCGGGCAAGCGGGCGTTGTGGTCCAAGGGGTGTGATTTGGAGAAAGCGCACGGCACGCCCGAAGCGCTGGAGCAGATGCTCAAGAAGGCCGTTACCTACTGCCCGCAAGCTGAGAGCCTGTGGCTGCGTGCGGCGAAGGAGAAGTGGCTGCAGGGGGACGTGCCGGCGGCTCGGGCGTTGCTTACGGAGGCGTTCAAGGCCAACCCCGATTCGGAGGCTATCTGGCTAGCAGCCGTCAAGCTAGAATGGGAGAACAACGAGTACGAGCGCGCGCGCATCTTGCTCAGTAAGTCCCGGCAGCGCGTGCCCACCGAGCGGGTTTGGCTGAAATCGGCGAAGTTGGAGAGGGAATTGGGGGAGGTGCCGACTGAGCTAGTGTTGCTTGAGGAGGCGTTGGGCAAGTTTCCCGATTATGCCAAGCTGTATATGATGGCGGGGCAGGCCTGTGATGAGGCTATGAAGGAGCCGGATCGAGCGAGGGAGTATTATCAGAAGGGCTTGCGTCGATGCCCGCACAGCGTCCCGCTTTGGCGGCTGGCGGGGCGGTTGGAGGAGCGTGTGCATGGGTTTACCAAGGCTAGGTCCATGTTTGAGTTGGGTCGGCTGCGGAATCCTCGGAACCCCGAGCTATGGGTGGAGGCGGTGCGTTTGGAACGGCGGGCGGGGAACGAGAAGTTGGCGGCCTCGCTGATGGCTAAGGCTTTGCAGGAATGCCCTGATTCGGGCTTGCTTTGGGCGGAGGAGATTATCCACTCCCCCCGGCCGCAGCAGAAGAGCAAGTCGCAGGAGGCGTTGAGTAAGTGCCCTAATGACCCGTTGGTGTTTGTGGCGGTGGCTCGGCTTTTTGAGGCGACTAGGAAGTATGCCAAGGCGAGGAAGTGGTATAATCAGAGCGTGGAGCTGAACCCGGATTTGGGGGATTCGTGGGCGTTCTATTATGCGTTTGAATTGCGCCATGGTTCGGAGGCGGAGAAGGCGTTGGTGCTGAAGAAGTGCTTGGAGGCTGACCCTACTCATGGTGAGCTTTGGACTTCTATTAGCAAGCGGGTGGAGAATTGGCGGTTGTCCAAGGAGGCTGTGCTAAAGAAGGTGGTGGCGAAGCTGCAGGAGGCCGCGGTGGAGGAAGTGAGTGGCCCTGTTGTCAAAATTGAAGGGAAGGTTCAGGTCAAGATGGAGGAGCAGGAAGAAGGGGAAGGGAGTGGGACGCCGGCAGCTGCGGCAGCGGTGGCTGGGGTGGCGGGGTCGATGTAGGGAGAGAAGATGGGGCTTGAAGAAGGAGAGAGAGAAAGAGAAGAGTAAATGAAGCACAATATAAATAAAATAAGCAGCAGTGGTGGATAAAAACTGTGAGGGTGTCTTTCAAGTTTCTTGTTTCAATCTGTCGTTCGTTCTTTTGTGATCTTGTGTCAAAAAAGGGCTTCTCATCAACCCCTCGTCTTGAGCACTCTAATCCACTATTTCATTCATTTTACGTCATCATGCCTCCCTCTAAACCTCTCCCATCTCTTTTCCCCCCCCCGCCCTCCGCCCGTCCCACCTCTAAATCTATCTATCTATTTCTGGGTGTTAGCCGGCGGCGCCCCATTGGGGTAAAAAAATCGGTCGTGCAAAATCTGCGTGCAACGCTCCGCGTCCTCGTCCTTGACGATGAGGCTGATGTTCACCTTACTGGCGCCCTGCGAGAGCATTTCTACCTGAATTCCAGCCTCTTTAAGGGCATCAAACACAATGGAAAGCACCTCCGAAGAGCGGGCCACATTTGCTATAAGCGAGACAATGGCCCGGTTCGGATGCACTGTCACAGCAGCAATATCACTCAGCGCCTTGACCAACCGACCCTCCGCGTCATCATCATGCTTCTTCGCGTCCAAAGTCAGAGAAATAGATACCTCACTCGTCGCCACGCAATCCACCGAAACCTTCTGTTCCTCAAAAATCGAAAACACCCGACTCAAAAACCCATACTGTCCCAACATCCACGTACTAACAATATCGACCAAATCAACATGCCTCTTACTCGTAATCGCCGTAACCAGCTGCGTCTGGTCTTTATCCGCCAGAATGACCGTGCCTGGGTGATCGGGATTATACGAATTCTTGACCCGCACAGGAATATTGAACCGCATCGCCGGCACCATACTAATAGGATGAAGGATCTCCGCCCCAAAATACGCCAATTCCGAGGCTTCCTCAAACGAGACAAAAGGGACAGGCACGGCATTAGGTACCACCTTGGGGTTCGCAGTCATAATACCATTCACGTCCTTCCACACCTGAATCTCATCCACTGGCACGGCCGCCCCCAGCGTCGATGCCGTCAAATCTGACCCACCGCGGCCTAGCGTGGTGATCCGCCCTTGGGAGTCATGGCCGATAAAGCCCGTTACTACTGCTACCATTGACCCGTCCAGTTTTTTCATTGCTGCTTTGATGGTTTCGTAGCACTCGGGCAATACCTCAGCTTTGCCGAAATCGCTCGTCGTCCGCAGCCCTAGGTTCCAGGATTCGAAGTGCTGTGCGGGGACGCCGAGTTGGTTGAGGCGGGCGGCCATGATGCGCACGGAGAGACGCTCGCCGAAGGAGACCTGGGGGGGGATTTGGAGGGAGGGGGGGGAGGGAGGGAGGGTGAACGTAAGCTTGACTGATTAATAGATATGTATGGGGGAGAGGAAAGTGCGGTTTCGTGCAAGTCTTGGGAGTAAGACGGGCTCGGGAGGCTACGAACTATCATCAATCAAGACATAAACACACGTAAAATGCACACAAGTTCCTTACCAAATAATCGAGCGTCCGCGGAGTCAGCTCCCGCAGGTACGACACACCGTTTAGCAGATTCTTCAACTCGTCCAGCAGCTCCTCAATCGAGGCAATCGTATCATTGCCCATGCCCAATTCCTGCGCCGTCGTCAAATGTAAGGTTCGGAGGGAATCCACGTACACGTTGCCCTCCAAGGCGAAGTGCCCGGCGTTGAGCAGGTTGTTGGTGGTTTTCCCCATAGCCGAGCAAACGACTGTGGGCCTAAACCCCTTTTCGATTTGAGACTTGATTAATTTTGCCACGTAGTCCACGCGCTCCGCATTGGCCAGGGAGCTGCCGCCGAACTTCATGATGACGCGCGTGGTCTTTTGCTTGGGGGGTTCGTTGCTTGCGGCGGGCGCCACCTCGGTCTGTGTGGGGTGGAGTGTATGTATGGAAGAGGGTTGGTAAGTTAGCGGTAGAACCGCGGGCGGGTGGGTTGTGGTGGGCGATTATAAAAGCGCCGGCGTGGGCACGAATCGGTGAGACTTGCGTGTGTGTGGGGAAAGGATGTGGGGGGCTTGGGCAGATGAGTGGTGGCAACAAACAAAGCCGCCTGTCCCCCGGCTGCCACTGGGCACATTTAATTGTCGACTTATTAATCCCTCACAACCCACCCCTGCTGTCCTACGGCAATGACTTGTGTCCTCTCGCCATTGCCCGCACAAGGCAGCCTCCCCCTCCCACTCCTTCCTCAGGTTACCTTGGCACCGGCCGCGGGCGGCGTCATCATGAGTGTCCAGCCTTTCCGCCTGTGGTCTTTGTTGTCGGCTGCCGACGCACCCAAGAGGCCGTCATGGCTGCTGGGGCCAGAGGGCGTAAGCACGGACGGCGCTGCGCCCTTGGTGGCGGCGAAGTGCGGCACGAACGCCTGCGCGCATTGGTGTGCGGCCACCGCCAGCAGGACGAGCAGACAGGTCTGTGGTGGCACGCGCATGTCTTCTGGAGTGCCTTAGCTCGCTGGCCCTGTGTGTGTCGAGGTACGGGGTGGGATTTGTTAGCTATGAGGTCCTTTGGGCTTTCACACGGCGCGTCTCCTTGGTTCCAATCGTTGCTTTCTGAGCAGCAGCAAGCAAGTGAGTGAGGGTGTTTGACGTCGTGCGGAGCTGACCTTCCGCTTCGGCGGCGTCGCCGACATCATGGAATTTGAACTGGGACCGTCGCACACCACACTTCCCCAACGCAGGCAGGGGCCTTGTGCACCACATGATGCAACGTGTAGTCGGCAATGAAATGCACGCAGCGCGACGAGGACGCGCTGCTTGCTGCTTTGGGTGCGCCACACCTTATCCTTTTCCCCCGCCCCCCTCCTTTTCCTTTCCCGCGTCGACTTCACTTCACTCATTGAGACTGCCTTCTCGTTCCACACGCACAACACAACACACAGACAGACATACAAACGAGTAAAACATTCAAAAAAATGGGGCTCGACGTGAAGGAGAAGGCGCTCCTGAGCTTTGTGGCCAAGGTGACGCTCCCGTTGGTGGCTGTGCTGGGGCCGCTCGTGGCGTACACCGGCATTTGGGAGCACCCTTTGTGGTTCTTGGGGCTCATGACGGCGGGCGTCTACACGGCCAAGTTCTTGTCCTACCTGGCCGAGCGCCTCACGCGTCGCCGCAAGGACCTGGTGGGGAACTATGGCAAGTGGGCCGTCGTGACGGGCGCTACGTCGGGCATCGGGAAAGCGTTTGCGCACGAGCTGGCCGGGCGAGGGATGAACGTGCTGATTATCAGTCGCACGCCGGCCAAGCTTGAAATGACCAAGGCGGACATTCTGGCGCGTGCCCCGGAAGGCGTGGAGGTGGAGGTGTTGGCCTTCGACTTTACGCGCATGGCGGAGGCTGATGTTTTTTATGCCCGCCTGGGTCAGGTGGCGGTGGCGCTGCACAAGAAGGGCGGGATTGGCATGCTTGTCAATAACGTGGGGACCAATGTGGAAATCCCTGAGTTTTTGCACGACTTGCCGGAAGGCGAGATTCTGAACATTGTGCGCGTGAATGTGGAAGGGACGGTGCGCATGACCCGGGCCATTTTGCCCTTTATGGCTGAACGGTACGTTTTTCATTTTTATTTTTGTCTGGTGTCTGTGCTGGCTTAGACCTAAATGGTTGCTTGTGATAGGTGAAATTTGTAGTTTTCATCTGACTTATCAATGAATATTCCTGAATCTGTTCCTTCTATCGTTCCCTTGTGACAAATCCCCGCCTTGCCCCACCCTGATGGCTTTCGCTTTCTTTTCAAGCCAGAGCAGCAGCCAGCCTTCTTTTCTCCCCTCTGTGTCTCTCTGAACCCCGCTTGGTCTTCATCATATACTCATTTTTTCTTCTCTTCTCTCCACACACATTCACAGTCGTGCGGGCGCCATTGTCAATGTCTCGTCGGGCTCCGGGAACCACCCTACGCCTCTCCTCTCCACCTACGCAGCTACCAAGGCCTTTATCAACGAGTTCTCCCGCTCCCTCCACCACGAAGCCAAGCACGTGGGCGTCGACGTCCTGCTCATCACCCCTTACTACGTCTCCACCCCCGGCATGTACAACAAGCCCCCGGGCCTGCTCAATTGCTCGGCGCAGCGCCTGGTCCAAGACACGCTGGCCGTGCTCGGACGGTACGACATGGCCTATCCTTACATCGCGCACGCCGTCCTCGGCACCCTGATGGACAAATACTGGGCCACCCCCGCGGCGCTCTTCAAGTCGATGAACAAGACCCGGATGCGTTCTTTGGCCAAGAAGCAAGCGCAAAAACAGGTGGGCTCGCCGGCGCAGGGAGCAGGAATCAAGGCCGCTGCTTAAAGGGGGTCGTGTTGGGGAGGCGTTGGTTGATTTGTGTTGACTATTACATGTACTAGGAAAGAAAAATGCCCCGGCAAATTTCCCCCAAAAAGGATAAAGGAAAAATATATAACTAGGTATATGACTCGTTTGGTATTGCTCGGTACTGCTTGGGTTATCGGGCCCCCTTTCTTTTCTGGAACGTATTTAAAAGCGAGAGATACAGCGAGCATTTCGTTGAGCCCGTCATGCCTTTGCTGTAGCATCTATTCCAAGCCCTTAGCCGTAGTTTTACCTAGGGGAGCACCCAGGCAGTAGCTTCGTGCGCGAATTAACACAACTGCGGCAGGTGGCAGGCTGCTGTTTGTGTGACCGCCGCGGTCAATCGCAGCAGCGCCCGGACGAGATATATTGTATACTATTATGCTCATCAACCACCCTCTCTCTCCCTTCCTACACACAACACAGCCACGCACAGACGACCGCGCACGTGCAAAGAGCGGTTGCGTTCGTGAGGGAGACTTAGTAAAAGAAGAGCCTTGCCCCAGGAATCTGTCCGTCTCAACCTCCCCGTCCACCTCGCCAGCGCCACACGCCCTCCTGCCGCTGCCTTCCCACTTCACCTAGCCACGACGCACGCAGCAGCCAGGATGGTAGACTTTGTATGGGGAGCCAAGGGTGAGATCGAGGTTTTGCGAGCAGCATCGTGCCATGTCTTCTTCCAAGCTTCCTATGGAAACGCTCCTCTGAGTCCATACGACGTCAAAGAATCAATCAAGCAAGCCGTGGCCGGCGAGCCGCTCTTTCTTCAGTACAACCAAGAAACGTCCACGGTGCATGTGGGCTACGGCAATGAATCCTCCGTAGACGCCCTCTTCAACGCGCTGGACCAGCGGCTTGTCACTTTGGGTCAATCTATAAAGGTGAAGATCAGAGTCAGGCGTGATACCGCCGAGGGAGTCGTCGCCGCCGCGTCGCGTGAATGGGAGGACGACATCCTGGAAGAAGGCGAAGTGGACACAAGATTGATCCAGGAAGATTTGTTTAAACGGGCCACGCCCGGCCATCGACCAGACACAATAGTGCTGCGCCAGCTGCCGTGCAAGTGGTTTGGGATCGCTTCCGAGGAGGCAGGGGCAAGCGAAAAATTGCGGACGCATATCGAGCAGGCATTAGTGACGATACCAACCCAGGTGGACGCGGTCTTTCTGCCGTGTGGGCTTCTGATGGATGTGTACATTCAATTTGGCCGGCTGGTGGAGGTTGAGAAGGCGTTTGCTCGATTTCAGGGGAAGGCGTTGCGGTATGAGAATTCGACAGTGGTGAAGCCGGTGGTAGTGCAGCTGGATCGTTCAGTGTTTTTTGCTGACGCTCAATGTAGGGCAAGACACGCTGTCAAGAAGAGGGAGGCGCAGGCAAGGCAGGCTTTGGAAGGGAAGCGGATTCGCTTAGGGAAGGAACGGAAGGAGATTGCGGCGTTGTTGAGGGCGTTGGATCGAAATGAGGAGGAGGACGAGGGGGAGGACGAGGGGGAGGAGGAGAAGGAGGATATACGAGGCAAGGCTGGCATTCGGAGAGAGTTGGTTAAGTTGAACATGTCCTTGGCGGAGGCCGATGAGATCGACCAAAGGCTTATCAAAGAGCCTCGGAGGATGGCAGCCCAACGGATGATCAGAGAGATTGGAGAGTTGCAACATCATTGTCGACGAGGCGTCGCTGCGATCGAGGCGGAGCTTGCTCGCTTGCGGGACGAGGCGCACGAGAAGCAGCGGTTGGATGAGGTGCGTGAGGTGAGGGTGGCGCAGGCGAGGGCGTTGAAGGAGTCCGATCATCGTTGGCGTGTGGGATTGGAAGGGTTGGGATTGAGTAAGGAGGCACGGCAGAGTAAGTTGTGTGCGTCGTTCATCAAGTCTACGGAGGCGGCTTTGGCGGAGGCAAGGGATTTGGTGTTGCGGGAGGCGCATAAGATTATTAATTTGGAGGAGTATTTTCAGCGCTTGCAAGGGTCGCTGAAAGAGGCGGAGAAGAAGGTGGGGAATGCGCTTCGTTTGTTGAGGCTGGATGGCGAGGCCAGGGAGGTGGAAGCGTCGTTTAAGGGTTTGTGTGCAAGTATGCAAGAGGCGGGTGAGGATGCCCTGCCCAAGTGGCGGGAGAGCGGAAAGGGGCTTGTGGACACTGTTGTTGTGGAGAAGGATGGTGGGCTTGATGAGGTCCTGTCGCGGTTTTTGCATCGTCCGAGCCGGGCAACGACGTATAGGAAGGCCTTGGCTGCGGCATTGCTGCTCAATGAACGCCGGCGGTCAGAGGACGAGCAGAAGGACGCGCAAGAAAGGGTGGAGGAATTTGCCCTGGTCTTCCGCGAGCTGGAGGGGCACTTTCGAAGCTTGCAGCCGGCGTGGGAATTGTATTCGAAGTTGAGATTATGGCAAGTACGTTTGAAGCGGTTATGGCAGCAAGCGGTCCACGGGCCGCGCGTGCCGCGTGGGAAGGAGGGGATGAAGAAGAAGAGGGTGGAGGAGGAAGGGAAGGAGGGGAAGCAGGGACCGGTGCCGGCTGTTGTGAAAGCTATGGAGGCTGCCAAGGTGGCTTTACAGGCAGCAGTTGCTTTTCTAATGAACGTTAGTAATGAAGGCGACGACGACGAGGAGGACGAGGAAGAAAAAGAAAATGCGGTGGAGGCGTCATTATTTATGTTGCAGCAAGCGGTGGGAGATGCCGAGGTGGCCATTTCCAAGGTTAAAGAAAAGGAGCGAATGCGAAGAGAGGTCCTAAGGCGGCTAGCGGAGGAAAAGGCACTTGCGGAACGTAATCGGGACGAAGAGATGCAGGCCAAGGCAAGGGAGAAGACGATGGGGCGACGCCAGCTGGAGCGGCTGGAGCGGCGAAGGGCGCATTTGGAAGCGAGTTTGAGGAGGGAAGAGGCACGGGATCGGCTGGAGGAAATGAGGGCGGCGGGGCTCCTGTCCTTCTCAGAGGCGGAGGTCTCGCCTCGTGGCCGGAAGGGCAAGAGTAAGGATGAGATGGAAGGGGAGGAAGAGGAGGGTGTTGCTATGAGCGTGATGGGGTTGGAAGGGTCCAAGGCGGTGGTGATTGCGCCGGCGCCAATCGAAGAGCGGGAGCGATGGAGCATGGTCAAGATGGAGGCAAGGCCTCCGCTTAATCTGGCGTGCGCTGACGTCTTGCCGAATCTTGTTTCGGCTGACTATTGGACCAGGAAGAGGCAACAACAAGCAGTGGGGGTCGAGAGTGCAAAAGCTGGATACCTGCGTAGCGAGGTCGTTGTGATCGGAGCGGACGGTGTTGTAGTAGCAGCAGCAACAGGAAAGAGACGTCAGAGCGATCCGTTGAAAATCAGAAGCCCTCGCTCTAGCTCAAAGAAGAGTTCGCGCAAGTCTCCCAGAAAGAGAGGTTCCACGGGGAGCATGAGGGAAGAGGGGTCCTCGAAAAAGACGCGTAGTGTGGTGGTGGTGGCCAGCACTTGAATATATGATAATCTGATCATCCCCCTTGGATGGACGAGACAAAGGCAACAGGAACAAATTAGAAGCAAAAGCAAAATAAAAAAAGCGCAATAATTGTTTATATAAACTGACTACATAAGTAATAAAAAGCTGTTCCCGTTCGTTCTTTGTTTGTTTTGCTTTGGTAGATTTGTGTGTTGTTGGTGGATGTGGCGGCGGCTCAGCAACAAGAAGGAAAAAAGCCATGGGTCGCTAATCAATACATATTCAGTTGGCCTCCCCTCTCTCTCAAAATTTGGGGTGCTCCCCCTTTCTTCTCCCTTCTTGCCTTCCCTTCACCGCTCACCCTCTTCTCGTCTATAGCCTGTTGCTTTTAACTCGTGCGGTTTACGACGAGCGAGGCCAGCTTAATGAGACCGTCCCGGGCGGGGGAAGGATGCATGGTCAATGCTGCTTCCATGGCTTGCTCGGCCTGCACCAAGGCTAAGTCTTTCGCTTGCCGGAGTCCGTCGCTGCGTTGTACCAGGTCGAGCGCCTGTGGTTGGGATATGAGAGAGAAAAGATAATGGTCAATACGTATGATAAATCAAAAAGAAGAAGCGCATTCATCTACTTTCTTTCAGAAAAGTGAAAAACACACAACCCAACCACCACCTCCCGCCCTCCTTACCCGCTCTACATCCCCTTCCGACCGAAACTTGCGCTTCACCAACTCCGCCACCTCGCGTGGAAACCGTTGCGCCGCCAAGAGTACAGGGGCCGTCGCCAGGCCCTGCCTCAGGTCATTCAACGCGGGCTTACCCAATGTCTCACTCGACTGCTCAAAATCCAACACATCATCCACCAGCTGAAACGCAAGCCCCACATGCCTTCCATACGCAAACGCCTGCGCCTGCAATGCATCCCCGTGCCCCGCCAGCAACACAGCAGCCCGGCACGAATTCGCCATCAACGAGCCAGTCTTATAATAATTCTTGTGCAAGTAATACTCCAGCGCCGCCCGCCCGTCATCCGCCGCCCCACTCCCATCCAGCAAGGCCTGAGGCCGAGACTGCATAACCTCACCCTTGACCAGATGCTCGATAACCGTAGACAACAGCTCCACCACCTCAACGTTCCGGAGCCGGGCCAGGCTCACCGAGGCGCGTGCCAACAAAAAGTCCCCTGCTAGAATAGCCATTTTGTTCCCATACAATTTATTAATCGAAGGGACGCCCCGCCGCGCATCAGCCTCGTCAATAACATCATCATGAAACAGGCTGGCGGTGTGAATCATTTCCGTTATCTCCGCCAGGCGCTTTTGGGAGGGCAAGGGCCCGGGGTATTCCAGCTCTGGCTCTGAGGCGTGGTGCCCGTTCACACCTGAACCTGACCTGGGTGCGTGCGCGGCGGCCGCCCGTGCGACTAACAAGACCATTGTGGGCCTGATTTTCTTACCGCCGTCCAGCTCGAAGAGGTATTTGGCACAGGCCTCTAACACTGGGTGGTCCGTGCCCAGCAGAGACTGGAGGGAGGGAGGGAGGGAGGGGGGCGGCGAGGGGAGGGAGAGGAGCAAGAGTCAGCATGATTTATTCATGGGTGCGAGCGTAGGGGTGTGATAAAGGGAACAATTCGCTTTCAACCCTCCCTCCCTCCCAATCTCAGCGCCAGAGAGCACATTTGCGTACCTTGATCCCGGCAGATAGACTCCTCATGTCGCTCTCCACCAACTATTGATTGTGTGTTTGTGTATGATTGAAAAACGGGAAAGGGGAGAAGGGGAGTGATCAGTATAAGTGTCAAATGCAGACATCGAAAATTTATCACAACATCTTAAAGCATAGCCAAACGCACCTTGAACGGGTCAACACCCTGAGCTGCTTCCACCCAGCTCGACAAGAGCTCCGGGCGGGGTTTCCGGGACAAGTCCAAGGCCAAGTCTTCTTGCATGTCGTTCTCCCCTCCCACCCCCATCCCTCCCTGCCGAGGATCCGCCACCTTCAGCGTCGGGTCGTCCACTCCTGGCCGTGTCATGGCATTGACTAGCACGTTGATCGAGGCGTCCGCGGCCGTCCGAGCCCAACCAGGTTGGCCTGCGCGACGCACTTTTGTAGTGTGTGGATTGGAGAAAAGAGGGTTGCTGAGAAGGGCAAATCACATGTTCTCAATAATGACAAATTTCTTGCTCTTACTGGCTGCTCCTATCTATAAGAAAGGGATAGCTGTAGGTCAATTAGGCCATGGCAATACGCCAAGATGGAGCAGAGGAGGGGGAATGAGAAAGGGGGCCAGGAGAGATGCATTCGGCTCGCTACTGCTCGGGTGCTAGAGAGGATGGACTCACCTATGCCCCGTGTGCTGCCTACGTTAGAATAGACCCGTGTGTCGTTGAGTGTTGCGCTGCCATTGGTGTGCGAGGCCGCTGCACAAAAGGCGCCTGGGTTGGGGCGGGACAGCAACCGCCCGCCCCCGGTGGAACAATGCTGCACGAGGGCTTGGAGTCCTTGAACCCCTCCTCTCCGTGTCGGGGCCATGGCTCTCTGGACTTGTCCTGGAAGCCGCCACGCGGTGGTCGTGGAGGACGTGGGCGCGGTTTAGTGGAGTCGTGGGGCCTCGGTCGTCCTGTGTGGGTGGGGCGGGGCGTTGGGGGGTGGATGAGGTGGTCAGCACGATTTGATCATGACGATGATGCTGCAGCAGAGAGTACCATGCAGTGCGCCCTTTTGACCAGCCTACCAGCCCGCGTTACAAGGCCCTGGCCACCATCCGCGCCATCATGGAGCTCCCTGTGTTGTGTTGTGGGGACGGGGGCTCCTGTCTCGGTCAGTCGTAAGCCAAGATCATCGGTGCCATCGAATCGCGCGTCATCACTGGGAACTAGAATGGGCCGCGGGTCCCTTTTTTTCTTTTTTTGCTTGGTTTTGGGGAGCGCTTTTTTGACCCGCATTTCGAACCAAAAGACACACAAGCTCGCACTTGATCATAGGTGTGCTAATGGACGATCGTCTTGTCTTGGAGCAGGCCCGAAAAGTTCGTGACAAAACATTTGTGCCCCTCCCCATTGCTGCCCCGCTCCCAAGCACCCCACGGGAGCCTCTTTTTCACTTTTAGCCCACCACTTTTTACTCTTCCCCACTACAGCCTATCAACATGGATGCCGTCCTTCAGGAGCTGAAAAGAGATGAAGAAAAAGCTCTGCGGGCCCGGGTCCAAAAAGCGGCTTCGAGTTCGAAGCGATGCCGCTCTTCCTTGCGCTCGCTGCCTTCTTCGCAGCTGCGGTCTAGCGGGCCTTCCGTGTCCCCAGCGGCAGAAGCTGCAGCATCTTGTCAGCAACAAGGCCGACTAACAGACCAAGCACATCAAGACAGCGCTAAAAACGTGCCTGCGATGCCGGCAGTGGGGCCGCGTGTTGACCGAGACTTGCTTCGTATCGATAGTGAAGTGCTCTCAGTACGCAAGGCAGCCTTGTCATCGCTGCACGAAGTCCTCGTACTTTCCGCCAAGAAGCCTTTCCAGGTATGGTTTCGATCATCGAAATTTGTTGAGAACGGGGCACAGACATTTGGAGGCTATTCCCTGACACGCAGTCATAAAATACTTCGCAACACCAAAAAGTACGCATTTACGCACTTACGCGCTCACACATATGCACCCCCGCTTCTAGTCACGACACACTGACCAAACACACTAGCAATCCCCTAGACAATGCGAATATGCCCTAAGGCTCAAGGCCTACTCATCCACATACCTACATACTCACGCACTCACACACGCCACGTCCTCACAGGCGCTGACGAGCGACGAGTATCAAGCTTTCCTGGAAAAGGCCCATCTGCCACTTTTCAAACTGTTTGCTGATGTGTCCGAGGTTTGTCGCGACATGGCCATCGGCTTGACGACGACTCTGCTTTGCTACGCGCAAGACTTGCCATCTCCGGTGTTGGACCACTTTTTCGCGGTAGGATTCTGCTGGAGCGTGCAAACGGGATCCTCCATTGTCTTCTAACACACATCCATGTACCGACACAGGTTGTACGAGCTCGTCAACCCCCTTGTGCCCATTATGACCCCGTGTCCCAAGTGTTTGTGCATAATCTTCAAGCTTACGAAGCCTACCAAAGAGGAAAGGCGACCGTGCCAAGCCAGGTCAGTCTAGTCTTAGAGCTTTCCTTGTCTGTTCCCTGCCTGGTTGAAAATCGCGACTGTGTCTGCGAGCTGAACATATTTCTCCATTTAACATCTACAGGACAAAGTTCAGTTGCAACGGCTCGAGCCTTCCGAACAAGTCCGTCTCCACTTGCTTCAGCTCCTCCATCAACTTGTGCAATTAGCTCTAGAAAGGGGCTCTGAGGCTGCTTTGCGCCCGTATTTTCACGATTTGGTCCTCTTCTTCCATGGAACTCTGCAAGATCCGTATGCGGTATGTCTCTTTAAGCTTTGCTTTGGCATGCTAATTTGAGAGTCATTCTTATCAGCTCCCTCCGTATCACTTACAGGCGTCGCAGATTGAAGCCTGCTCAGCTTTGGGCGCTTTAGCTCGCAGCCGCGCGTTTGAGGTGCGTCTGTATGCGAGAGGGCTGGGTCGGGAGCTGTACCGCCAACTTTTAAGATTTAAATCCTAAGCGAAATAAACAAACTCAAAATGACATTCCATTCACCCACTCATTCCAAAAGCTCGGCATGAAGTTGTACGCGGTTGGCCTGGTACGCGCGATCCTGCCGCTCCTGCCGCATCGGCTTGCGAAAGTGCGCATTGCTGCCATTGACGCCATCCGGGACCTGATCAAAGTGCCGGACCGCGGAAAACGGAAAGGAGCGGGCACAGGCGCGATTGTAGAGCTGGTTGGGTTCCGCGCCGAAAGCGTCCTTCCCATATCAGCTTTTTACCGTGCCGACGTGTCTTTCAACTATCTGGCTCAGGTAAGATTGTCGGGTGTACGCTTGCTTGCTTTCTTGTTTATCTTGCCTATGTGGATAATTATCCGCAAGCTTTGCTCGGCTGATACTTGAATTGACATCAAAGAGGCCTGCCGCTATGTATATGTGCCGCGCGCCCGCACTCAATAGCATCACTTACTTTCTACCGAAATTCCTCAACCCTGCTTGTCACAGCTCTCCCAAGATGCACACCCCATGGTCCGAAAGCATCTCTTGACTATGTTGGCAGAGTGGCTGACGCAGTTGCCCGACCGATTCGACCATGAGACTCGCCTCCTCCCCTACCTCTTGAACGGTCTAAACGACCCTGTCCAGGTATGACACCCAAACCCTTTCAACACACGTACTGCACTCGCAAGCGATCTAGTCTGCCTCGGTGCGCGGTATAGCCAGAACTTGATTTTTCGATTTCTGAGACTTCCATCGCTCGGCTCGCGCCAACTGAACCACATATTCACAGGAGAACCAGGCGCACGCACTGCAGGCCTTGTCGGCGTGCGCGGACCTCTACGCACAGAATCATGAGGAGGAGATCCGGGCGTACCAGCTACTGGCCCAGCCCAAGAAAGACACGGCTCGTTCCGGCCCTGCACTACCTTCGCCATTTCAAGAGTGCCCAAACTTGGCGACCCGGCTCTACGTCCGCACGAATACCCGGCGGATCCTGCCGGCCTTGTTGGAGGAACTGTCGCATTGGATGGCCCCTGCTCGGCTGCTGAGCGCCAAACTCTTGCGCGCGCTCATCGTATTTTACGAGGACTCCCTCGTCGACGACTTGCCCACCCTGCTGCCCGCGTTGTTCAAGGCCCTCACCTTGGCCCACGAAGTCGAGAAGAAGGAGGAATTGGCCGCCATCTTGACCGACTGCGCCGAGCTGATGGGTTGGTTTTGCTCCTGCGCAGCATCGTCATCCCTCACTACCGCTCCCTTGGACCCGTCTGTATTTCTGCCCGACGACACGACCACCGAGAGCAACCACAACACAAGCAGCAGCCGCTGTCGTCTGGCCCGGGCCACCTTGCTGGCCCATTTTCGACGGAGGGAGTAGGCATTATGCATTTTAGAATATGGCTAGTAGATAGTTGGGTCGGAGGACATGCGCAAAAGAAGAAATTGCATTCGATCGAGGTACCTATGGTGTCAGTTTGCTTTTCCTTGGCGTCGTTTGGGCTCAGGACAAGCTTTTGTGAAAGAAATTGGGGGAGGAGGCGGTCGATATCATCAGAGATGACGAAGCCGCTCGCCAACTTTGAAAGCTGAGAGCTGAAGAGCAACTTCTGGCATGCATGCCATGCCCAATGCCTCAGTCCACGCTCACACAACCGCTTCCCGTCCTCATAACACAAGCACAGGGCAATGCGGATGCTGCCAATGTGCTTGTCCCTTGCTCTGTCCTCGTGGTTTGCTCAGAGGCCCCGCCCACCCCCATCATCATCATCAATCATCATCGCTCTTGCAGGGGGTACCCCATCCTTTGAGCCGAGTGTACACACCACTCACTCACAAGCCACACGTCTTCATCCCGCACTACACACAGGCACAAGGACGATGTTTGACCAACACCAAGATGAGGGCCAGCCAGAGCAGCCAGGCCAGCAAGACCAACAGCAGCAGCAACAGCAGCAGCAGCAGCATCATCAGGCTCCCCCGGCCGCCGAGACGGGACCTTGGGTACGTGAAGAGGGACACACACAGTTGTTTGACGGGCACAGTGAGATGAAATGGATATGGGGGACTAAGATGCAGTGTAAAGGGCGTGTCGATGTATGCTAGCGCGTCGTCTTCATAGGACCTAGGGTAACCCGTCGTCTCTTGCTCACCGCCTCCTTCCCTCCCTTCCTCCCTTCCCATCTCCACCCCCAGGTATGGTACATGGAAATGCCCGTCGTCTCCCGTGTCTACCTGACGGCCTCAGTCCTAACCACGGCGGCCTGCGCGCTGGACCTCGTCTCGCCTTTCAACCTCTATTTCAATTTGAGCCTAGTCCGCCAAGGGCAAGTCTGGCGTTTATTCACAAATTTCATGTACTTCGGCAGCTTCTCCTTGGACTTCCTCTTCCACATGTACTTCCTCGTCCGCTACTGTCGCCTACTAGAAGAAGGCACCTTTCGCGGGCGCACGGCCGACTTCATTTTCATGATTTTGTTTGGGGCCACAATGATCACGTGCATCGCGCCTTTCATCCGCCCCTCCATCCCCTTCCTCGGTTCCTCCCTTACCTTTATGATGGTCTACGTCTGGGGTCGACGGAACGAGCACGTCCGGCTGACCTTCCTCAATCTCTTCCCGTTCACCGCGCCTTACCTCCCGTGGGTCCTCTTAACGTTTTCCGTGGTCTTGGGTAACCCAGCCACTATCGACATTATAGGCATCATCGTCGGTCACACTTTCTACTTCCTCGAGTTCGTCTTCCCCGTCGTCGCCGAAGCCCGGGGATGGCCTGTCCGTCGTTTGCTTCACACGCCTGCCGTCCTGCATTACTTGTGTGGGACCTATCACGAAGAGGCTCCTGGGGCGGTGCGTGTTGATTTTGCCCCTGCGCGTGCCAACGCCGCGGCGCCACCACCACCAGTAGCAGCAGCAGGAGGGCAGCATCCGCACGAAGACTAAATTCAGAGGAAATAAGTAAGGGGGAGGGAAAGCGAAGAGAGAATTTTCATGTAGAAAAGGACAGACAAAAGAAAGACACACACAAAAGCATGTTCTCCTTCCTTCGTTCCCTCCGTGTCGCCTCATACTCATACACATTGGTTCTCTTTATTCTTTTGGGGCTCTTCTATGCACTGTACACGCCAAGCGATGCTTTAATCTTTGTTCCTGAGTCTTGGTTATTCAAGGTGAACATTAAAAGCTTGTCTCTCCTAATCACCTCCTGTCCTTCTCTCTTTTTGCTTGCTTTCTTGCTCCACCACCTAATCACTCCTCCCTTCTCAGCAGCGGCATTTCCGAACGAGGACTACATATTCAACCTCCTCCTCTCTCCCTTACCCTCCCCTCGCTTCCTTGCCCCACCACTTACCGATCCCCACCCCCCCCGCAGCAGCAACTGCCCTCTCAGACAATGCGCAGCGTCTTATGTCCCCACCCATAATAAAACTTATACCGATCAAACAAATCCGACAACGCCCGACAGAACTCGGCGTGCGCCGCCTCGATTTGAGCAGGGGTGGGATTTTCCACATGCAGGAGGCGGAGGGGCTTGCCGACGGCGTAGAGGAGGGGGACACGGTAAGGGATAGGTAGACCCCAGCGGCCCCAGGTCAAGATAAGGGAAGTCTTGAGCAGCCTGATTTTGTGTGGAATGAGGGGAGAAAAAAGAGAAAACATGTGAGCAACCTTGCATAGAAATTGAGTGGATGGCAGCCCGGCAGACGGGCTTAAAGTAAGAAATACTTTGCTCCGCCGCCTCTCACCCTACCCCGCCCTTCCCATGTGACTAACCTTGAAAGTGCCTCCAAAATCCACGGTGTCTTCGCCTTATGCATCGCGTGGGTGTTCCCAAAACAATACACAGGGACCACAGGCACATTATGCTTCATTGCCATGCGAATAAAGCCTTTTCTCGACCGTAAAAACGCGTACTCCTCCCGTGGCAAGCAGCCCTCCTTCGGGTACCCCCAGAACATTTCAGCAATGCCCCCCGGGCAAATGCTGACGGAGCAACCGTTCTTGATGGCCTTGCTTACTTCTTTGGGCCCTGCGTCGACGCCGCCGGCGAAGCTGATTAGTTGGCCGAAGCCCTGTTGGGGTAGGAGGGGGAGGAAGGGGGGGGAAGGAGGGAGAGATTGGTGAATGGGTGTGTGGGTATGTGTTGGGGGCGGGAGAAGAATGCTTATGTGATGCATGGGAGAAAGGAAGAGGCTGTGTGGCACATTTTATGGGTTTATTATTAACAATTACTTACCGGAAAGCGCAAGACGGCCGAGGCGACGACAGGTCGTACTTTGTTGAAGATCTTGTTCAAGGGACCGAGGGAGACCTGAAGGAGGGAAAAAGAGTAGCGAGGCTAAAGTCAGAACAATAAAGGATGGAAACACCCCCCGATCACAAATTATTGTCCGTTTGCAGCCACTCACCACACCGAGGCCAAAGGGAAAGGTGCCGTGAGGAATGACGGCGTAAACCGCGGAGCGGTCCTTGGGTAAAGGATCATCTCCCACCACCTCGACTGAAAAATACTCGACAAAACGGCTCCATAGCCCGTTCAAAACCACTGCGTCCCACCGCCGTGTGGGTAGGGATAGGACGACGCATAAAACGAGGACGTAGATGATGCGTCGTTTCCGTGTTTTGCATTTCCTGTAGTTGTGTGTGCAGGTGGGGAAAGGAGGGGGGACGAGGGAAAAATTGAATCAGCCAGGCTCACCAAAGTGCTACACCTTGTGCTGCATTACTTACCTCCAACCCAGCCAGATGACCAAAGGCACCCAGACGAAAGAGCCCACCACCAATAAGGAGCCTCCCACCACTGTTTGTGTGACGTGTGAGTGTGTGCGCGTGGGTGAGATGATGCCTCGTGGGAGATGCAGCTAGGGCATCAAAGCAGACAACTACACAGCCCCCGATCCCTACGAGCCCCACGCTCTAGTCAAGGAAGAGCATGACTTGCTCCTTAAGCAGCCACAGAGATGCGCACAACAGGCACTTACCCATGGGAGTGGTGCGCCAAGAAGCTGGCCGGGACGCGAAGAGCCTGATTGCCCCGATAGGCAGCTTCCCCGTCAAAGGCATGGGGTCCACCAGTGAGGACGCCGGCCGCCGCGACGCAGCCAGCATCATGACGTCCCTACGGTTGTATGGCGTGCGTTGGGGAGGCGTGGATTGGCTACAACGATAGTGGGATGCCAAAGCAAAGGAGGTGTGTGTGTGATAAATAAGCAAGTTGAAGGCTTGACGCCCTCTTCAATCACGACCTCCCCCACCCGGCCCATGCAATGCTGCATTTCTAATTTCTTAAGTATTTTTACTTTGTTAGAATCATTGTTTCTTTTTCCCAGTCCTTAGGCTGTTTCCTTATTTCCTGCCCCGGCGTTCATCTCCCCCCTCATCTTCTCCTCAAACGGCCAACACGCATTGGCATGCTGCTTCAGGGCCCGCTCTTCCCGGAACGTGCGGTCGCACCCACGGCAGACATAGGTGGGGCGTTCGGGCGGCCGGAGATCAGCCAAGTGCTCGACAGCGCTGCCTGGGGCACTGACGTAATAATCGCACACTGGGCAAAGCACGAGCTCCTCCTCCTCCTCATGCTGCTTCTTATCGGCACCCTCCGTCCCTTTGCTTGCCTCGTACGTAGCCCTCTCCACCCCCTTAAAATGCAGCGACGGTTGGAGTACTGCCGGTGCTTTCTTCGCCTGCTCCTCGCTCATAAAGGCTGCTGCTGCTTCCGCGGCGGACCAATCTGGCTTCAAATTTTGAAATTTGCCCGAGTGCTTGGCACGTTGATGTTGCTCTAAGGCCGTCTTGTCCTTGAAGGTGCGTGCACAGGGTTCGCATGCCAGGTCTTCCGCCTGAGTTTTTGAGGTTGGTTTGTGTGTTTGTAGATGTGGATGTAAGTAACTGATATACGCTTATGTAAAACAGAAGTGGTTGACTTATAATAAACAAATGCCGGCAAGAAAATACGCCCCTCAATATTAATAAAAGCCCGCACACACCCCTCCCTCCTCCCGTCCTTACTAACTCACCTCCGAATCCTCATCATTCTCATGGGCGTCAACCATGTGCTTCCGCAAATCCTTGGGCCCCCGAAAGTATTTTCCGCACGCATTGCACTTGACGGACTTGATGACGTCGGTGATGGGAGCGTCCTTGCTAGGAGGGGCTGTTGTCCTTCCGTCTCCCGCTGCTGGCTTGATGGTCATGGCTGCTTCGTGCTCTGCAGCGTCGTAGGAATGCTTCCAGAGAATGGAGGAAGAGGAGGAGGAAAAAGAGGAAGCAGGGAGCGGCGAGTCCTCACGTTTCAAGGTAAAGGTGTAGGTGAAACTTGGCAGCCCGCGCAGTCGAAAAGACTTGCCGCTTTGATGCCGCTTGATTTGGGCAGGCAAAGGGTTGGGACCAAACTGCCGGTAGAAATCGCAAATGTGCCGCAGCTCGTAGCCCAACCGTTCCGCGGTCTCAAAAAGCTTCCAGCGCTTGCACTGGTCTCCAGCTAGCGTTACGTGGGCTTGGCCCCCTCCTTGACCCTCGGTAAGAGACGCCGGCGCCAAGACGGCCTTGCAGCTTTCCAGGAAGTGAGCCAACAAAGCAGTGTGCCGGTGCATGTCCTCCCAGCCGGTATGTGGGTGGTTGAACACCACGTGGTCAAACACCGTCAGCGCCTTGGTGCTTTCCGACTCCTTTTTGGCCGCGGTGGCTCTTGCCGCTCCTCGTTCCTGCTCCTCCGGCGCTCCACTCCTCCTCCCCTTCTTGGCCCCCTGCGCCTTCGCCTGCCTCAAGCTCTCCTGAATGTCCAAGGCGTCCACGCCATGCAGCACACGCACACGCGGACCCAGCGCTTCCAAACGCGCCACCGTGGCGTGGCTCTCGGTGTACTTCTTTAGCACTTCCTGCGACTCGTCGTACGAGGTCGCCAGCAGCTGCGCGCCCGTCAATCGTTCACCCAAGCCTAGACTGTACGACAAGTTTCCGTCCCCCAGCACCAGCACCCGCAGCGCGGCTGTGCTCAAAATCATGTCGTGCTTTCGCTTCATGGTACCTGTGTGCGCAATGTGTGAACGGATGGGAAATGCGTGAGTTAGGGCGCTGGGAAGTGTATGGCCA
>Ga0105055_10002892_pt1 | contig 26373 bp, 4 predicted proteins | sample BON03_FD_78090 | JGI IMG/M metagenome (GOLD analysis project Ga0105055, IMG submission 78090) | Freshwater microbial communities from Lake Bonney liftoff mats and glacier meltwater in Antarctica - BON-03 | ecosystem: Environmental > Aquatic > Freshwater > Ice > Glacier meltwater | place: Lake...
ACGGCGGTGGGGGCTATGCCGGTGGGGGCAATACCGGTGGGGGTAATACCGGTGGGGGGCATGGTAGTGGGGGAAATGTTAGTGGGGGCTACGGTGGTGGGGGCAATGCCGGTGGGGGCAATACCGGCGGGGGCAATACCGGTGGGAGACATGGTAGTGGGGGAAATGTTAGTGGTAGCAATACCGGTGGGTGCAATACCGGTGGGTGCGATACTGGTGGGGCCAGTCGGCCTCCTCCTTGCCGGGTGGCCAACGGGAGCTACCCGACGTCCGTCTCGGCCGGCGGCCGCCCGCCCAGCGCAGCGGTGGGCAAGCCGACGCCGGCGGCCACGCGGCGGCCGGGGCTGGCGCCACCGACGCCGCTGTCGGCGGGGAGAAAGTGGACCGAGCCGCGGCCGTTCGAGGCGTGAATGATTGATCTTGACTAGCGAGGGCTACGTGTTAAGGGTTGACCCGAGTGCCACTATCCCCACGGAAACCACATCAGCACACACACGCTACAATGGAATGGCCGTGAGAGGATCTTCAGCGCGCGGGCAGGATGTGGCGAAGGGGTGGGACTGCGTGCGCGGGCCGGGCGCCCGCGGGCGGTAGCGAGATAGTGAGATGTTCTATATCTATGTATTTTTTTTATTACTCGAAAGCCACACGAACAACGCATAGCCATGATATTGAAAAACGAACTGTAAACGGATCAATTATATGATTTTGGTTCGGGCATGTTGGCCTGCTGGCCCTGTGGCCACGCGCTGACACGACACGATAGCTTTTTCGCGCGAGAGAGAGAGTAGTTTTTCCTAATTCTTTCTACGTTCTCTCCACACACATTTTTTTTATATAATAATGCATTTATAAAGATAAAGTAATTATGCAATACGTAATATGAATGTGGGTGGGTGGGTGTGGGGCGGGGGTGTCGTGTATGTGATAGATGTATACGCAGTGTATGATGTCGCCGTGTGCTGTGCGCTGTGCTGTGCATATATATACGTAATATATTATGCGCATCATATAGCGTGCGCATCTCACACATGTATACGCTACAACGTCAGTGTATTTATGTATCAGTGCTTTTTATTTATCTCTTGTGGCGTGTCGTGTGTATATCCATTACGTATCAACATCAACACGTCGACACGAAAGCGTGTTACGTAAAACGATCGCGTGTCGTGCACGACCGTGCATTGTGTATCGTGTCCTGATCCCCTGACCCTGATCCTGATACGGAATGGTTGTACACTGGTTGATTACGGATACGCATTTTGATTTTGAATAAAAGTTTTTCGAAAAACCGGAATATGGTTCAGATATCAGATACGTACATAATACAGACACACATAGACCGTGTCATTTCTAATGTATCCATTTTTGTTTTCCTGATATGTATATGCTTTTATATAATATATATATTGTGCTGTGACACGTTGATTGACACGTTGATACAATGCAGTCTCGCGCTTTGCACGCACGCGGGGCTGTGTGTGGGTGTGGCACACGGTACACGCAAACTGTGCAACTGCAGAGGGGGGGGGGTCTGCTCTGGCTCGGCTTGGACGCACTTACAGAGTTACAGTGTTCAACAGACAATATATTGCATTCGTAACTCACTCATATTCAACACACACTTACCAATAATAATACACAGTACACCACAGCGACGTACATGCACAGCTATTGCGCATATACCCCCCTTCTGCTAAATGACGTATGGCGGGGGTTCGGGTACGCCCAACCCCCGCCGATCGACGCTCACTGCTCATTCAGCCCAGTCTCGCTGTGCACGGCCGCCAAGGGGGTTGATGGCTGTGAAGACCCGGCGCCGGGCGTGCCCTGCAACCCACCGCCCATCGATGACAGGCCCCGCTTGAAGACGGGCGCGCGCACGCCGCCCTCGAGCGAGTTGTGGCAGCGCGGCGAGAGGGCGGGCCGCGGCGACAATCCGACGCCGGACGACTTTCCGGCCGAGTGTGCGGCGAGCGTGCGCTGCGTCCTGCTGAGCGGCGTGTGCGGTGACGCCGGCGCCTCCACCTGGAGCTCGTCGAGCCCCAGGGAGCCGAGGCTGAAGGCGCGTGGCGCCCCAAACGGCGACCAGCCTTCCCCTTGCGGAGCGCCACTGTGTGCTTCTCCCGGCGGCGCCCTCGACCACGGGGAAGCCATCTCCGCAACGCCAGCCTCCTCGATGCCACGCAGCAAACCCCACGCGGAGCGAGCCACCACCTCTGCCGCCCCTGGAGCGTCCTGCCCGGCCGGCGCGCCCTCCTCTTCGGGGCCGGGCACCCCCCCGCGCGCCGCAGCGAGCTGTTGGCGGCACTCGCTCAGCTGTGCCTCTGCCTGCTGCGTCCTCGCCTGCGCCACGTCGAGCGCCGATCCCAGCGCGGCGGCGCGCGCGAGCGAAGCGCGCGCCTCGTCCTCGGCGGTGCGGAGCTGCTGCTGCATCGCGGCGCCCTCGTGCATCCGCTCGGCCGTCGCGCGGGCGAAGCGCGCCTCGAGCTCGGCGATGGTGCCCACGCGCCGCAGCCGGCCCGTCGTCTCCGCCTCGAGCGTCCCGCGCACTGCAGAGAGCTCCGTGCAGAGTTCATCGGCCCTCGTCTCGGCCAGGGCGGCGGCCTCGCGCGCCTCCAGCCATCCCTCGCGCGCCTCGTCCCCCGTCGCGCGCAGCGCGAGCGTCAGCCGCGCAAGCTGCGCCGCCAGCTCGTCTCTCTCCGCCCGCGCCGTCTGAGCTAACGAGCGCGCCGCCGCCTCGGCCTCCTGCAGCACCGTGATGAGCCCCTCCGCGCCGCGCCGCGCCGCGTTGTTGGCCCCGCGGAGCAGCGGCGAGCCGCCGTAGGCCGACGCGATGCCGAAAGGAGAGGAGGAGGAGGAGGCGCCGCTGTAGGGGGAGTGAAAGCGCGCGCCGGCGAACGCGTCGGTTGCCCCGTCGGTCGCCGCCGCCGCGTCGAGCGCGCGCTGGGTCGCCGCGCCCACCGCAGCGAGGGCCTGCCGCACGCGCGGCGAAGGTCCTGCTGCCGAAGAAGAGGACGCCGTTGCGTCCACCCAGGAGGCCGCAGCGCCGCCCAGCAGCGCCCCCTCTCCCGTCCCGCCCTGCACCTCCTCCTCGAGTAGTGGCAGCGGCCGGACGGGAGAGGGAGACACGGAGTGGGCGTAGTCGCGCACGGCGCTGTAGAGCGGCGTCGCGGCAAAGAGCGAGGCGGAGGTGGAGGGGCCCTCGGGCGAGAGACCGGTCCAGCGCGATGAGGGCGACTCGGAGCTGCTCGACCTAATCTTTGCGGTCGGCGAATGCGCCGCAAAGGGGCCGTCTGCGCCGGCGAGTGGCGACGTCTGCGCGGAGGTGGAGCAGGCTGCACCGGTACCCGCGGGGGGCGAGGTTTGCGCACAGGACGTCGCACAGGACGTCGTCCGCCGCTCCACCTCTAGCGCCGCCGCCTGCTGCGACGAGAAGAGGTCGGAACGAAGCGAGTGGATCTCTTCCGCCGCGCGCGCCGCCGCTGCCGCTGCGTGCGCCGCCACCTCCAGCGCAGCCGCCTCGGCCTGCTCGCGCGCCTCGTCGGCTGCGGCGGCCACGGCCACGGCCTCGGCGGCCACCGTCTCCGCCGCCTCCACCTCGGTGGTCCAGTCGCGATCAATCGCAGCCAGAGACGCGCCCATCCGGCGCTCCTCATCCTCGCGCTCCTCCCTAAGCGCCGCCTCGGCCGCCGTCGCGCGAGCGTCGGCTGCCAAAGCGGACGCCACGGCGGACTGCGCGCGCGCCTCGGCCACCTCCGCACGCTGGCGCTGCGCTCCCACCGCCGAGACGAGCGACGCGCGCTGCTCCTCCCACAGCAACTCTGCGGCGCCCACCGAGGAGGCGAGGTCGAGCGCTCCCCGCTGCGACGCCTCGAACGCCGCCAGGCGAGACGCGACCTCGACCGCCTCCTCCGCCGCCGCGGCGGCCAAGACGAGCTCCTCCTGCCAATCCTCGTCCACGCCAGCCAGCGACTCTGCCATGCGAAGCTCCTCCGCCGTCCGCACGGCCGCCGCCACTTCTGTCGCCCGGTCGGCCGCCGCCGCCACAGTCTGCGCCGCCCTCTCAGCAGCCGCAGTCTCCGAGGCGCCCACACGGGCGTCGACCTCTGCAGCCCGGCCCTCGGCTTCCGCAGCACGCGCCTCGGCCTGCTCCGCGCGCCGGCGCTCCACCTCGACCTGTTCCACCAGCAAAGCGCGTAGCGCCTCCACCTCTTGCGCCGCCTCCGCCGCGTACGCTGCCAGGCGCAACTCCGCCCCAGCGCGCGCCTCCTCCGCCTCCGAGACCAGGCGGTCCGCGTCCTCCCGCAGACTGCCCTCTTCTGCGTTCGCACCCTCGGCCTCCGACCGCAGGCTGTCGGCCTCCGATCTCCGGCTCTCCGCCTCGGAACGGAGGCTGTCGACCTCGGACCGCAGGCTCTCGATCTCCTCGCGCCAGCTCTCGACCCCTTCACTCGGGCTCTCTGCCCTCTCACTCGATCTCGCCGACTCCTCGCCCCAGTCCTCGTCGATCGTCGTGAGCGCGGACGCGAGGCCCTCCTCGTCGCTCTGCAGCGCCGCCGCCACCTCCGCCGCCATCTCCTCCGCTTCCGACTCCGCCGCCGCGAGCGCCGCCGCCGCCGAAGCCGCCGCGCTCTCCGCCGCCGCCGCACGCTCCTCCGCTGCCGCAGCACGCGCCTCAGCCGCATCCGCCCGCTGGCAGTGCGCTTCTGACTCGGCCACCAAATACGCCCGCTGGCCCTGCTGCTGCCGCCGCCCGTCAGCCTCCGTCTGCACCCTCTGCTCGAGCTCCTCCTCCAGGAGCGCGCCCGTCGCCCTCGCCTCGTCCGTTTCAGCCTCGGCAAACGCAACCTCCTCCCCCCAGTCATCGTCGATGGCGGCGAGCGTCTCCGCAAGCCGCCACTCGCTGTCCTCTTTCGCCGCCGCCGCCGCCGCGTCCGCCGCGCGCGCCGCCGCCTGCGCCTCGACGACACACGCCTCCGCAGCCTCGGCCCGCGCCTCCGCCATCGCCAGTCGCTCCTCCGCCTCAGCGGCGCGCGACTCAGCCGCCTCGGCGCGCTGCTTCTGTTGGCCGGCGGTGTGCATCAGCGCATCCCGCTGCGCCTCGAGCTTGCGCGACGTCGAGAGCCGCCGGTCGCTCGCCTCCTTGGCCTCCGCCGTCTCCACCCCAGCCTCCTTCAGCTCCGCTTGCCAGTCGTCGTCGATGAGCACCAGCGACGACGCCAGCCGCCGCTCGCTCTCCAGGTTGGCCTCGCACGCCGCCGCCGCCGCCTCCGCCGCCGCAAAGTCGGCAGCCAGCGCCGCCGCCTCCGCCGCCGCCGCGCGGGAGACTGCCGCCGCCGCCACCGCCTCTGCCGTCTCGGCGCGATTCAGGTAGGCCGCCGCCAACGCCGCATTCGCCGCTGCAGCCTCAGCCGCCGCCGCCTCGCGCGCCTGGGTCTCTTCAAGGCTCGCCGCCGACGCGTCGGCGCGCCGCCGCTCCGCCGCCAACTCCACGCACTGGGCCTCCGCCGCCGCCTCCATCGACTCGCGGAGAGACGAGACTTGAGCCCGCCGCTCCGCCTCGAGAGCGGCATGGAGCAGCGCGCCCGCCGCCGCCGCCGCCTGCGCCTCTCCCTCGCTCGCCAGAGCACCGTCGCGCAGCCGCGCAGTCTCTGAGTCCGCTGCCGCGCTCAGCAGCTCCAGTCGCAGCCGGCTCGCCTCCTCCTGCGCCTCTTCGGACGCCGCCCGCGCAGCCTGGGCCTCGGCGCGTGCGGCTGCACAATCGGCGTGCGCCGCCGCCGCCGCCACCTCCGCCACTCGAGAGCCAACCGCCGCTGCCTCGGCCGCAACCGCCGCCTGGGCCGCCGCCGCCGCGCGCGCCGCTCGCTCGTCATCCAACGTGCACCGCAGCGACTCCAACTCCTCCTGCACCAGAGCCACCGCGGTCGCCGCACCCGCACGGGTCGCGTCCGCCTCTTCGGCCGCCGCCTCCGCGTCCGCCCTTGCCACCGCCGCCTCCGCACGCAGCGCCTCTAGCTCCATCTCCGCGCTGTGTGCGAGGGCCGACGCCGACGCGCTTACGGCGCTCGCTGCTGCCTCCATCTCGGACCCCAGCCGCCGAGCCACCGCCTCCGAATCGACCCGCCCCGCCTCCGCCGCCGCTTCAGCCGCCGCCTCGCCCGCCGCGCGCGCCGCCACCACCTCGGTCCGCGTTACGACGAGCGCCGCGGCCGCCGCCTGTGCCGCCGCCTGCGCCTCGGTCGCGGCTGTCCGGTGCGACTCAACCTCAGCGGACGCCGTCTCCAGAGCGACCCGCGCCTTCTCCTCCGTCTGCCGGGCACGCGCCTCCCTCGCCATCGCCTTCCAGCTGCCGAGCGCCGCAGCCTCGCTCGCCCCAGAAAGTACCGCCTCCACCTCGGACCTAGCAGCCGCCAGCGACGCCGCCGCCTCGGCCGCCGCGCTCTTCGCCTGGTGCCTGGCGCGTCGCTCCGACTGGAGCTCCGCCTCCGCCGCCTCGGCCGCCGCCGCCGCCTCCACCAACGAAGACTCGGCGCACGCGAGGGCCTCCTCCGCCATCTCGGCAGCGCGTGCGCGCTCCTGCGCCGCCGCCAGGTGCGTCTGCAGCCCCTCGGCTCGCTCGCGCGCCTCTGCAGCCGCTTCGGCCTGTCGCCGCGCCTCGTCGGCCGCCGAAGCCGACTTGGCCTCCCAGTGGGCGCGCGCGAGCTCCAGCCCCTCAGCGTCGGCGCGCGCACGCTCGAGTTGGTGGCGCAGCGGCGTCGGCGGGTGCGCACGCGCAGCCTCCACCTCGTCCCTCAACCGCGCCGTCTCGGCTGCGGACCCCTCCAAAGTGGCTGCCGCCATTGCGCGCGCTGCATCGAGTTCCTCCCGTAATGGAGTGGGCGGGTAGGCGCGCGCCGCCGCAACCTCGGCTCCGTGGCGCGAGGCCTCCTCCGCCGCCTCGGCGCGCGCCACCGCCGCGTCGCTCGCACTGGCGGCGGCGGCGGCCCTAGCCCGAGACAGCTCGTTACGCAGGGGCGTCGGCGGGTAGGCGCGTGCCAAAGCCACATCCTCGGCGCCCCTCGCCGCGAGCGCCGCCTCGCGGTCTGCCGAAGCCTCGCGCGCGAGAGAGAGCGCGCCGCTCAGCTCCGACTCGTGCACTAGCGCCGCCTCGCCAAGCGCCGCCGCCGCCTCCTCCTCCGCCGCCGAAACCGCAAAGACGCTGGCTTGGCGCGCCGCGGCGAGGACCCCGGCGCCCGCCTCGCGCGAATCCGCCAGCGCCTCTTCCATGAACGCCTCGTGCTCCGCCGCGGCCCGTCGCAGCGCCTCGACCTCCGAAGTGTGCCGCGCCTCGATCGCCTGCACTTCCGCGGCCAGCCTCGCGTCGGCAGCGGCCTCCGCCGCGGCGAGCGCGCTCTCGTGCGACAGCTCCAGCATGCGCACATTCTCCTCGTGCACCGTCGCATGCTCCCGCAGCGCCTCTTGCAGCGTCGCCTGCGTCGCAACGTCCGCGTCGCGCCTCGCCGCCGCCAGCGCCGCCGCGTGAGACGCCGCCGCCGCGTCGAGCGCCCGCCGCCTCTCGCTCTTCGCGCTCTCGAGACCCGCCCTCGCCCGCCCCAGCTCAGCCTCAAAGCTCGCCACCGCCGCCAGGTGGCTCTGCTCCTGACGGTCGGTCGCCGCCCGCTCGGCGTCGGCGCTGGCGAGCCTCTCAGCCGTGGCCACTGCCAGCGCGGCAGAGAGATCAAACTGGTGCCGCGCGTCGGCCTCCTCCGCAGCGCAACGCGCTGCGGTGGCTGCCGCAGCCAGGGCGCCCGCGACTGCGGCTGAGCGGGAGGCCTCGGCCCGCTCTGCCGCCTCGCGCCGCGCCGAGTCGAGCTGAGACGCTGTGGCCTGTTGCATCTGGCCGCTGAGCCGAGCGAGCTCCTCGCGGAAGGACGCCTCTGCGGCCGCCTGCGCCGCGTGCGCACCCTCCATAGCGGCCGCCAGCTCGCGCGCCCCCGTGCGCTGAGCCTCTTCGAGCGCCGCCGCGTGCCCCCGAGCCGCCGCCTGAACGGCCGCCGCCACAGCACGCGCTAACGCCACGCCACTAAGCTCGGACGCTTCGCTACGAGCCACAGCCGCCGCGGTAAGGTTCGCGTCCAGCGCCCTGCTACGGTCCGCGGTGGCGGCGGCGAGGGCAGCCGCGTGCTGACGCTCCACCTCGGCAGTCGTCGCCGCCACAGCCGTAGCCTTGTCACGAGCCGCGTCCCACGACGCCTCCTCCAGCACCCGAGCGCGAGTCGCTTCCGCGGCCAACGCCGCCGCCTCGAGTGCGGCTCGGTGCTCCGTCACAGCCGCAGCCAGCGCGTCGGCCTTCTCACGTCGGGCGTCTGCAACAGCCCGGCGCCTGGCGTCGGCCTGCTCTCGCGCCGCTGCCCACGAGGCTTGCTCCAACGCTGTCAGGAGCGCCGACTCCGCGTCGGTGTTAGCCGTAGTGAGTGCCGTCACCGCCTCCGCTCTCGCCGCACCAAGCGCCGCCTCCGCGTCGGTCTCGGCAGTGGTCAGAGCAGCCAGGTGCTTCTTCTCTGCCGCCGATAGCGCAGCCTCCGTGTCCGCAGTGGTGCTGGCCAGAACAACCAAGAGCCTCTCCTCGGCCTCCGCCCTAGCCGCAGAGAGCGCTGTCTCTGTGTCCGTAGTGGCGCTGGTCAGAGCAACCAGATGCTCCCTCTCCGCCGCTGCCCTCATCTCAGAGAGCGCCGCCTCCGAGTCCGCAGTGGCTGTGGCCAGAGCAGCCAGGTGCTCCTTCGCAGCCACAGCGAGAGCAGCCTCCGTGCCAGCAGTGGCGCTAGCCAGGGCAGCTAAGTGCCTTTCCTCAGTTGCCATCGACTCCGTCCTCGCTGCAGATAGCAGAGCAGTAACATTGGCCAGAGCAGCCGAGTGCCTTTCCTCCTCCTTCGCCGCCTCCGCCCTCGCCGCAGCGAGCCCAGCCTCTGCGTCGGTTTCAGCGGTGGCCAGAGCAGCCAAGTGCTTCTTCTCTGCCGCTAATAGCGCCGCCTCCGTGTCTGCAGTGGCGCTGGCCACAGCAGCCAAGTGTCTTTCCTCCTCCTCCACCGCCTCCGCCCTCGCCGCGGCGAGCGCCACCTCTGCGTCGGTCTCGGCGGTGGCCAGAGCAGCCAAGTGCTTCTTCTCCGCCGCTGATAGCGCCGCCTCCGTGTGTGCAGTGGCGCTGGCCACAGCAGCCAAGTGCCTTTCCTCCTCCTTTGCCGCATCCGCCCTCGCCGCGGCGAGCGCCACCTCTGCGGCGGTCTCGGCGGTGGCCAGAGCAGCCAGGTGCTGCTTCTCCGCCGCTGATAGCGCCGCGTCCGTGTCGGTCTGGGCGGCGGCCAGGGCAGCCAAGTGTTTCTCCTCGGCCGCCACTGCCTCGGCCCTCAGCGCAGAGAGAACCGCCTCGGTGTCGGCCTCGGCTGTGGCCAGAGCAGCCAAGTGCCGCTTCTCGGCCGTCGCCGCTTCGGCCATCGCCGCAGAGAGCGCCGCCTCCCTGTCCGCCTGAGCAGCCAGGTGCTTCTCCTCCACCGCCGCCCTCAACTCAAAGAGCGCCGCCTCCGTGTCCGTCCCAGCGCTGGCTAGAGCAGCCAAGTGCCTCTCCTCAGCCTCTACCCTCAGCGCAGCGAGCGCTGTTTCTGTGTACGTAGTGGCACTGGTCAGAGCCGCCAGGTGCTCCTTCTCTGCCGTCGCCGCCTCTGCCCTCGCCGTAGCGAGCGCCGCCTCCGAATCCGCAGTGGCGCTGGCAAGGGCAGCCAAGTGCTTCTCGTCGGCAGCTGCCGCCGCCGCCCTCAACCCAGAGAGCGCCGCCTCTTTGTCCGCAGTGGCGTTGGCCAGGGAAGCCAAGTGCTTCTCTTCTACCGCTGCCGCCTCGGCTGTCGCCGCAGCGAGAGCCGTCTCCATGTCTGCAGTGGCGGTGGCCAGAGCAGCCAGGTGTTCCTTCTCTGCCGTCGCCGCATCTGCCCTCGCCGTAGAGAGCACCGCCTCCGTGTCCGCAAGAGTAGCCAAGTGCTTCTCCTCGGTCGCTGCCGCCTCCGCCCTCAACTCGAAGAACGCCGCCGCCGTGTCCGTCTCAGCGCTGGCCAGAGCAGCCAAGAGCCTCGCCTCAGCCGCCGCCCTCAACTCAGAGAGCGCCGCCTCCCTGTCTGCAGTAGCAGCGGCCAGGGCAGCCAAGTGCTTCTCTTCAGCCGCTGCCGCCTCCGCCCTCGCCGCAGTATGAGCCATCTCCGTTTCCGCTTCGGCGCTGGCCAGAGCAGCCAAGTGCTTCTCCTCTGCCTCTACCCTCAGCGCAGCGATCGCTGTCTCCATGTCCGTAGTGGCGCTGGCCACAGTAGCCAGATGCTGCTTCTCTGCCGTCGCTGCCTCCGCCCTCGCCGCAGAGAGCACAGCAGTGATCTCAGCCAAAGCAGCCATGTGCCTTTCCTCCTCCGCCGCCGCCTCCGCCCTCGCCGCAGCGAGCCCAGCCTCTGCGTCGGTCTCGGCGGTGGCCAGAGCAGCCAAGTGCTTCTTCTCCGCCGCCGATAGCACAGCCTCCGTGTCTGCAGAGTAGCTGGCCAGAGCAGCCAAGTGCTTCTCTTCGGCCGCCACCGCCTCGGCCCTCAGCGCAGAGAGAGCCGCCTCCATGTCTGCAGTGGCGGTGGCCAGAGCAGCCAAGTGCTCCTTCTCTGCCGCCGATAGCGCAACCTCCGAATCCGCAGCGGCGGTGGCCAGTGCAGGCAAGTGCTTCTCCTCGGCCACAGCGAGCGCCTCCTGCCTGGCCGCCTCCCGAGCGGAGTGGTCCGCCGCTTTCTCGTCGGCCGCCGCGTCCATGGCGCGGAGGGTCGCCTCGCGCGCCGCCTGCAACTCGACTTCCTGCGCCGTGCCGGCAGCCTCCATCCGCAGCGTACTCTCCCGGGCCATCTCCCGCCTCGCCCCCGCCGCCGCCTCCGCGGCTGCCGAGTCCGCCGCCGCAGCAACCGCCACCTGCAGGCCGTGCCGGGAGCTGGCCTCAGCGGCAGAGACGGCGTCGCGCATCTCTTCGGCAGAGCGCGCGTCCGCCGCCGCCTCCCGCTCCGCCGCCGCCTCCCGCTCCGCCGCCACCGCGGTGCCGACGGCGCGGAACGCGTCCTCATCGGCCGTCTGGCGCGCCGCAGCGAGCGCGCACGCGTGCTCCCGCTCAACCGCTTGGAGCGCCGCCGCCTTGTCCATGGCGTGCGCGGTCGCCGTCGCCTCGGCCAGGCGCGCCGTCGTCACCCGCTCGGCCGCGCGCTCGGCGCTCTCAGCCACCCGCTCCGCCGCCCTCGCATCCCGCTGCGCAGCGAGCGCCCCCCGCCGGTCCTCCGCCACAACCGTGCGCTCTCCCTCCACCTCGACAGCGCTCACGAGATGCGCCTGCTCAGCCGCCGCCGCGAGCGCCTCCGCGTGCGCCTGCTGCTGCTTCTGGAGCGTCGCCGCCACCGCCGCGCTGTGCGCGGCCGCCATGCCGTCGAGCGCGCGGCGCCGCTCTTCCGCGGCAGCCACGAGCGCCGCCTTGGCCTCGTCGAGCTCCGACGTGACCTTTGCCACCGCCGACGCACGCTCTGCCCCCGCCGCCGCCACCGCCGCCTCGACCACTTGCGCCCTCTCCACCGCCGCCGTTGCAAGCGCTGCCGCCGCCCGACGCTCCCACACTAACTCCAGCTGCGCCACCGTCGCCGACCGCTCGCTCGCGGCCGATGCGGCGGCGGAATCCATCACCCGCTCGTGCGCCGCGCTCAGCGCCGCCGAGACAGAGGAGACGTCTTTGTTGCCCGCCGAGAGCGCCGCCTGCAACGTGGCCGCCCGGTCCGCCGCCGCCGCCGCGGCCGCCTCCAGCCGGAACGACTGCTCACGGGCTTCCCCTGCGGCTGCCGCGCTCTTCTGTTCGCGCTGGTGCGTCGCTTCCGTCTCGGCCAAGGTGCGCTTCAGCTCGGCCGAGGCGGACGCGCGCATCTCCACCACGTCCTCCGAGCGCCCGCGCTGCGCCACACCCAGAGCCTCGCGCAGCCTGGCCCCCTCCAACTCCGCCGCGGCCCTCGCCGCCTCCACTCCGCCCAGCGACGACTCGAGCGCCGCTCGCGAGGTGAACTCCAGCTGGGCCGCTGCCACTGAACGCAGACGCTCCGCCGCTAGCTCCGCGCGTACCTCGGCCGCCGCAGCACGGGCCTCAGTCAGCGCAGCCACAGCCTCGATCCGGCAGCCCTCTGCGGCGTCAACCAAACGAGCGTGTTCCGCCTCACGCGACTCCGAGTCCGTTTCGGCGCAGGCCAGAGCAGCCAAATACTTCTCCTCGGTTGCCTTCGCCTCCGCCCTCAGCGCAGCAAACGCCTCTTCCATGTCCGCCTGAGTAATTAGGTGCTTCCCCTCAGCCGCCGCCCTCAACTCAGAGAGCGTCGCCTCCTTGTCCGCAGAGGCACTAGCCAGAGCAGCCAAGTGCGTCTCCTCGGCTGCTGCCGCCTCCGCCCTCAGCGCAGCGAGGGCCGCTTCCCTGTCCGCCTGCGTAGTTAGGTACTTCTCCTCAGCCTCCGCCCTCGCAGCCTCCTTGTCCGCACTGGCACTTGACAGAGCAGCCAAGTGCTTCTCCTCAGCTGCTGCCGCCTCAGCCGTCGCTTCAGAGAGCGCAGCAGCGGCACTGGCCAGAGCAGCCGAGTGCCGTTCCGCAGTCGTCGCCGCCTCAGCCTTCATCGCAGAGAGCACCGCCTCCATGTCGGTCTGGGCGCTGGCCAGGGCAGCCAAGTGCATTTCCTCGACCGCCGTCGCCACCGCCCTCACCGCAGAGAGAGCCGCCTCCGAGTCCGCCTTCGCCGCCACCTCTCGCGACCGCGCCGCCCTCAGCGCCGCCGCCTCTGCAGCGTCGGCTCGCAGCGCCTGCGCAGCCGTCGCAGTGCGCTCCACCTCCAACGACTGCTGCAGCCGCGCCGCTCGCGCCCCAGCCTCAGAGCGCGCCGCCTCCGACTCCGCTGCCGCGGCACGCGTGGCTTGCGCCGCCGAGTCCGCCTGGCGCCGGAGCACCTCGTGGAGGCTGATTTCGTTGTTCGCGTCCGTGGCGCGCTGCGAGGCGGCGAGCGAGCTGGAGAGCGCGGCGGCGGCATCGGCCGCGGCCGTCGCGGCCCTCAGCTGAGAGCGCAACCGCGACACCTCGCCCTCGGCTTCACCCAGGGCGGCGGCGGCGTCGGCCAGCGCGCGCGCGTGCGCCTCGGCGATGCGCTCCGTCGACGCAGCAGCCGCCTTCGTGGCGGCCTCGGCTACGGCCAGGGCAGCCAAGTGCTGCTCCTCAGACGACGCTAGCGCCGCCTCCGTGTCCGCAGTGGCAGTGGCCAGTGCAGCCACGTGCTTCTCCTCAGCCGACGCCAGCGCTGCCTCCGTGGCCGCAGTGGCGATGGCCAGGGCAGCCAGGTGCTCCTTCTCTACCACCCTCGCCGCAGAGAGAGCCGCCTCTGTATCCGCCAGAGCAGCCAAGTGCTTCTCTTGGGCAGTCGCCGCCGATGCCCTCACGAATGAGAGCGCCGCTTCCGTGTCCCTAGCGCTGGCCAGAGCAGCCAGGTGCTTCTCGTCTGCCGCTGCCCTCAACTCAGAGAGTGCCGCCTCTGTGGCCTCAGCGGTGGCCAGAGCAGCCAAGCGCTTCTCCTCAGCCGTCGATGAAGACGCCTCCGTGTCCGCAGTGGCAGTGGCCAGAGCTGCCAAGTGCCTCTCTTCAGCCGACGACACCTCTGCCCTCAGCGCAACGAGAGCCACCTCTGTCTCCGCAGTGGCAGTAGCCAGAGCAGCCAGGTACTTCTCCTCAGCCGCCGCCGCCTCTGCCCTCGCCCCAGAGAGCGCCGCCTCCGCATCGGTCTCAGCGCTGGCCAGAGCAGCCAAGTGCTTCTCCTCAGCCTCCGCCTTCGCCGCAGCGAGCGCCGTCTCCATGTCCGTATGGGCGCTGGCCAGGGCAGCAAGATGCTCCTGCTCTGCCGTCGCCGCCTCCGCCCTCGCCGTGGAGAGCGCCGCCTCCGTATCTGCCAGAGCAGACAGGTGCTTCTCTTCAGTCGCTGCAGCCTCCGCCGTCAACGCAGCGAGTACAGCCTCCATATCTGTCTCGGCGGCGGCCAGGGCAGCCAGGTGCTCCTTTTCCGCCGTCGCCGCTTCTGCCCTCGCCGCAGAGAGCGCCACCTCAGTATTGGTCTCGGCGCTGGCTAGAGCAGCCAAGTGCTTCTCCTCGGCCGCCGCCGCTTCGGCCGTCGCTACAGCAAGAGCTGCTTGCGTGTCTGCCAGAGCAGCCAACTGCTTCTCCTCGGCTGCTTTCGCCTCCGACCTAGCCGCAGAGAGCCCAGCAGTGGCTGAGGCCAGAGCAGCCAAGTGCCTCTCTTCAGCCGACGCCGCCTCGGCCCTCACCGCAGAGAGCGCCGCCTCCGTGTCCGTCTGAGCGATGGCCAGGGTAGCCAAGTGCCTTTCCTCGGCGGCCGTCGCCGCAGCCGTCGCCTCTGAGAGCGCCGCCACCTCTCGCGATCGTGCCGCCCTCAGCGCCGCCGCCTCTGCAGCGTCGGCTCGCAGCGCCTGCGCAGCCGTCGCGGTGCGCTCCACCTCCAGCGACTGCTGCAGCCGCACCGCTCGCGCCCCAGCCTCAGCGCGCGCCGCCTCCGACTCCGCTGCCGCGGTGCGCGTGGCTTGCGCCGCCAAGTCCGCCTGGCGCCGGAGCACCTCGTGGAGGCTGGTTTCATTGTCCTCGTCCGTGGCGCGCTGCGAGGCGGCGAGCGAGCTGGAGAGCGCGGCGGCGGCATCGGCCGCGGCCGTCGCGGCCCCCAGCTGAGAGCGCAGCCGCGACACCTCGCCCTCGGCTTCACCCAGGGCGGCAGCGGCGTCGGACAGCGCGCGCGCGTGCGCCTCGGCGAGTCGCTCCGCCGATGCAGCAGCCGCCGCCGTGTCGGCCTCGGCTACGGCCAGAGCAGCCAAGTGCTGCTCTTCAGCCGCCGCTAGCGCCACCTCCGAGTCCGCAGTGGCAGTGGCCAGAGCAGCCAAATGCCTCTCTTCAGCCGACGCCGCCTCGGCCCTCAATGCAGCGAGCGCTGTCTCCGTGTCCATAGTGGCGCTGGCCAGAGCAGCAAGGTGCTTCTCCTCAGCCGTCGCCGCCTCTACCCTCGCCGTAGAGAGCGCCTCCTCCGTATCCGCCAGAGTAGCCAAGTGCTTGTCCTCGGTCGCTGTAGCCTCCGCCCTCAACGCAACGAGCACAGCCTCCGTGTCTTCCTCGGCGGCGGCCAGAGCAGCCTGGTGCTTCTTCTCAGCCGTCGCCGCCTCTGCCCTCGCCGCAGAGAGTTCCGCCTCAGTATTGGTCTCGGCGCTGGACAGAGCAGCTAAGTGCTTCTCCTCGGCCGCCGCCGCCTCGACCGTCGCTGCAGCGAGAGCCGCTTGCGTGTCTGCCAGAGCAGCCAAGTGCTCCTTCTCGGCTGCCTTCGCCTCCAACCTCGCCGAGGAGAGCGCACCAATGGCTGAGGCCACAGCAGCCAAGTGCTTCTGCTCAGCCGTAGCCGCCTCGGCCCTCACCGCAGAGAGCGCCGCCTCCGTGTCGGTCTGGGCGCTGGCCAGGGCAGCCAAGTGCCTTTCCTCGATCGCCGTCGCCGCCGCCCTCGCCGCAGAGAGAGCCGCCACTGAGTCCGCCTTCGCCGCCACCTCTCGCGACCGCGCCGCCCTCAGCGCCGCCGCCTCGGCAGCGTCGCCTCGCAGCGCCTGCGCAGCCGTCGCGGTGCGCTCCACCTCCAGCGACTGCTGCAGCCGCGCCACTTGCGCCCCAGCCTCAGCACGCGCCGCCTCCGACTCCGCTGCCGCGGTGCGCGTGGCTTGCGCCGCCGAGTCCGCCTGGCGCCGGAGCACCTCGTGGAGGCTGGTTTCGCTGTCCTCGGTGGCGCGCTGCGAGGCGGCGAGCGAGCTGGAGAGCGCGGCGGCGGCATCGGCCGTGGCCGTCGCGGCCCCCAGCTGAGAGCGCAGCCGCGACACCTCGCCCTCGGCCTCGCTCAGAGCGGCAGCGGCGTCGGCCAGCGCGCGCGCGTGCGCCTCGGCGATGCGCTCCGTCGACGCAGCAGCCACCTTCGTGGCGGCCTCGGCTACGGCCAGAGCAGCCAAGTGCTGCTCCTCAGCCGCCGCTAGCGCCGCCTCCGCGTCCGTAGTGGCGGTGGCCAGAGCAGCCAAGTACTTCTCCTCGGCCTCCGCCTTCGCCGCAGCGAGCGCTTTCTCCGTGCCTGTGGTGGCGCTGGCCAGAGCAGCCAGGTGCTGCTTCTCAGCCGTTGCCGACTCTGCCCTCGCCTCAGAGAGCGTCACTTCCGTATTGGTCTCGGCGCTGGCTAGAGCAGCCAAGTGTTTCTCCTCGGCCGCCGCCGCCTCGGCCCTCGCCGCAGCGAGAGCCGCTTGCGCGTCCGCCAGAGCAGCCAAGTGCTCCTCCACGGCTGCCTTCGCCTCCGACCTCGCCGCAGAGAGCGCAGCAGTAGCAGTGGCCATAGCAGCCAAGACCTTCTGCTCAGCCGCCGCCCTCGCCCCAGAGAGCGCCACCTCCGTATCGGTCTTAGCGCTGGCCATAGTAGCCAAGTGCTTCTCTTCAGCCGCTGCCCTCGACGCAGCAAGCGCTGTCTCCCTGTCTGTGGTGGCGCTGGTCAGAGCAGCCAGGTGTTCCTTCTCTGCGGTCGCCGCCTCTGCCCTCAACGAAGAGAGCGCCGTTTCCATGTCTGCCAGAGCAGCCAAGTGCGTCTCCTCGGTCGCTGCCGCCTCCGCCCTCAACGCAGAGAGCGTCGCCTCCGAGTCTGTCTTGGCGGCGGACAGAGCAGCCAAATGCTTCTCCTCAGCCGCCGATAAAGCCGCCTCCGTGTCCGCTGTACCAGTGGTCAGAGCAGCCAAGTGCCTCCCCTTAGCCTCCGCCCTCGCCGCAACGAGAGCAACCTCTGCGGCCGTTTTGGCGGTGGCCAGAGCAGCCCAATGCTTCTCCTCAGCCGCCGCCCTCGCCCCAGAGAGCGCCGCCTCCGTATCGGTCTCAGCGCTGACCAGAGCAGCCAAGTGCTTCTCCTCAGCCTCCGCCTTCGCCGCAGCGAGTGCCGTCTCCGTGTACCTAGTGGCGCTGGCCAGAGCAGCAAGGTGCTCCTGCTCTGCCGTCGCCGCCTCCGCCCTCGCCGTAGAGAGCGCCGCCTCCGAGTCTGCGAGAGCAGCCAAGTGCTTGTCCTCGGTCGCTGCAGCCTCCGCCGTCAACGCAGCGAGCACAACCGCCATGTCTGTCTCGGCGGCGGCCAGGGCAGCCAGGTGCTTCTTCTCAGCCGTCGCCGCCTCTGCCCTCGCCGCAGAGAGCGCCGCCTCAGTATTGATCTCGGCGCTGGACAGAGCAGCTAAGTGCTTCTCCTCGGCCGCCGCCGCCTCGACCGTCGCTGCAGCGAGAGCCGCTTGCACGTCCGCCAGAGCAGCCAAGTGCTTCTCCTCGGCTGCCTTCGCCTTCGACCTCGCCGCAGAGAGCGCAGCAGTGGCAGTGGTCACAGCAGCAAAGTGCATTTCCTCCGCCGCCGCCGCCTCAGCCCTCACCGCAGAGAGCGCCGCCTCCGTGTCGGTCTGGGCGCTGGCCAGGGCAGCCAAGTGCCTTTCCTCGATCGCCGTCGCCGCCGTCCTTGCCGCAGAGAGAGCCGCCTCCGTGTCGGTCTTGGCGCTAGCTAGAGCAGCCAGTTGCGTCTCCTCGGCCGCCGCCCTCGCCTCTGAGAGAGCCGCCTTCGCTGCCACTTCTCGCGACCGCGCCGCCCTCAGCGCCGCCGCCTCGGCAGCGTCGGCTCGCAGCGCCTGCGCAGCCGTCGCGGTGCGCTCTACCTCCAACGACTGCTGCAGCCGCGCCGCTCGCGCCCCAGCCTCAGCGCGCGCAGCCTCCGATTCCGCTGCCGCGACGCGCGTGGCTTGCGCCGCCGAGTCCGCCTGGCGCCGGAGCACCTCGTGGAGGCTGATTTCGTTGTTCGCGTCCGTGGCGCGCTGCGAGGCGGCAAGCGAGCTGGAAAGCGCGGCGGCGGCATCGGCCGTGGCCGTCGCGGCCCCCAGCTGAGAGCGCAGCCGCGACACCTCGCCCTCGGCCTCGCCCAGGGCGGCGGCGGCGTCGGCCAGCGCGCGCGCGTGCGCCTCGGCGAGGCGCTCCGTCGACGCAGCAGCCGCCGCCCTGTCGGCGTCAGCTACGGCGAGGGAAGCCAAGTACTTCTCCTCGGACGACGCAGCAGCCGCATCCGTGTCGGCGTCGGCTACGGCGAGATCAGCCAAGTGCTCCTTCTCTGCCGCAGCGAGCGCAGACTCCGAGTCCGCAGTGGCAGTGGCCAGAGCAGTCAAGTGCTTCTCCTCAGCCGTTGCCGCCTCTGCCCTCAGCGCAGCGGGAGCCAACTCTGTTTCTGAAGTGGCACTAGCCAGAGCAGCCAGGTGCGCCTTCTCTGCCGTCGCCGCCTCTGCCCTCGCTGAAGAGAGCGCCGTTTCCATGTCTGCCAGAGCAGCCAAGTGCTTCTCTTCTGTCGCTGCCGCCTCCGCCCTCAATGCAGAAAGCACAGCCTCCGTGTCTGTCTCGGCGGCGGCCAGAGCAGCCAAGTGCTTCTCCTCAGCCGCCGATAACGCCGCCTCCGTGTCCGCAGTGCCAGTGGCCAGAGCAGCCAAGTGCCTCTCCTCAGCCTCCGCCCTCGCCGCAACGAGAGCAATCTCTGCGGCCGTTTTGGCGGTAGCCAGAGCAGCCAGGTGCTTCTCCTCTGCCGCCGCCCTCGCCCCAGAGAGCGCCGCCTCAGAGTCAGCAGTGGCAATAGCCAGTGCAGCCAGGTACTCCTTCTCCGCCGCTGCCGCCTCTGCCCTCAACGCAGCGAGCGCTGTCTCCGTGTCCGTAGTGGCGCTGGCCAGAGCAGCCAGATGCGCCTTCTCTGCCGTCGCCGCCTCTGCTCTCGCCGTAGAGAGCGCCGCCTCCGTGTCTGTGAGAGTAGCCAAGAGCTTCTCTTCGGTCGTCTTCGCCTCCAACCTCAACGCAGAGAGCGCCGCCTCCGTGTCTGCCTCGGCGGCGGCCAGAGCAGCCAGGTGCTTCCTCTCAGCCGTTGCCGCTTCTGCCCTCGCCTCAGAGAGCGCCGCCTCAGTATTGGTCTCGGCGCTGGACAGAGCAGCTAAGTGCTTCTCCTCGGCCGCCGCCGCCTCGACCGTTGCTGCAGCGAGAGCCGCTTGCGTGTCCGCCAGAGCAGCCACGTGCTTCTCCTCGGCTGTCTTCGCCTCCGACCTCGCCGCAAAGAGCGCAGCAGTGGCAGAGGCCACAGCAGCCAGATGCCTCTCTTCAGCAGCCGCCGCCTCAGCCCTCACCGCAGAGAGCGCCGCCTCCGTGTCGGTCTGAGCGCTGGCCAGGGCAGCCAAGTGCCTTTCCTCCATCGCCGTCGCCGCCACCCTTGCTGCAGAGAGAGCCGCCTCCGAGTCTGCATTCCCAGTGGCTAGAGCAGCCAGGTGCTTCTCATCAGCCGCCGCCCTCAACTCGGAGAGCGCCACCTTCGCCGCCACCTCTCGCGACCGCGCCGCCCTCAGCGCCGCCGCCTCGGCAGCGTCGGCTCGCAGCGCCTGCGCAGCCGTCGCCGTGCGCTCCACCTCCAGCGACTGCTGCAGCCGCACCGCTCGCGCCCCAGCCTCAGCGCGCGCCGCCTCCGACTCCGCTGCCGCGACGCGCGTGGCTTGCGCCGCCGAGTCCGCCTGACGCCGGAGCACCTCGTGGAGGCTGGTTTCGTTGTCTGCGTCCGTGGCGTGCGAGGCTGCAAGCGAGCTGGAGAGCGCGGCGGCGGCATCGGCTGCGGCCGTCGCGGCTCCCAGCTGAGAGCGCAGCCGCGAGACCTCGCCCTCGGCCTCGCCCAGGGCGGCAGCGGCGTCGGCCAGCGCGCGCGCATGCGCCTCGGCAAGGCGCTCCTCCGACGCAGCAGCCGCGGCGAGCTCCGCCGCGTGCTCCGCCGCATGCGAGTCGGGCAGCGCCGCCGACGCGTTGGCTGTCGCTTCCGCTGATGACGCACGCGCCTCAGCCTCCGACGCGCGCCCCTCGGCCGCCGCCGCTCGCTCCACGGTCTCGGCCGTCAGCACGGCCCCGCGCTCAGCCGCCAGTTTGTTCGCCTCCAGCAGCTTGGTCGCCGCCAGCCGCGCAGTGTCTGCCTCGGCCAGAGCCATGCTCTGCGCCGCCCGCGCCTCCTCCACCGCCTGCTCCTGCTCCTGCGCCGCCACTATCGCCGCCTCGCGCTCACCTTCCGTCTTTGCCTCGAGCATCTCGCGCTCCGCAGCAAACTCCGCAGCCAGAGCCACCGCCGCCTCAGCCTGGGCCGCGAGGGCCTGCTCGGCCCGCGTCTCGGCGAACAAACACGCCGACTCCGCCTGCCGCTGCGACGCGAGTGCCTCGTGCAGACGCGCGCCCGCATCCTCCCGGCAGACGCGCAGCTCCGCGGCCTCGGTGCGCAGCGCAGCCGCCTCGGCGCGACCGGCGTCTGCGAGCACGATCGCCTGCTCCACATGTGACGCATCAGCGCCGCGCGCTTCTACCAGCGCGGCCGCGGCGCCCGCCGCCGCCTCTTGGGCAGACGCCGCCTCAGCCTCCGCCGCCGCCGCGCGCGCCTCCAAAGAGGCCGTCCGCGACTCGGCGGCGTCGGCGCGCCAACGCTCTGCCGCCACCTGCGCTCCCACGGCCGCTGCTTCCTCCGCCGCCTTCGCCACTGCCTCCGTTGCGCGCCTCTCCGCCTCGTCGGCTCGTGTGCTAGCTTCGCGAGCCTGCTGGCGCATCTCCTCAGCATCGGCCGCCGCTGCCTCGGCCGCGACCGCCGCGCGCGCCTCGGCACCCTCCGCGACCACCCGCTGTTCCTCTGCCCGATCAGCGCGACGCCGCTGCGCCTCCACCTCCACCGCAGCGCGGACCGCAGCCTCGCGCGCCTCCGCAGCATCCTTCGCTTCAGCAGCAGCCTGCGACACCGCAACCTCCCCTGCCGCCTTCGCCTCCTCAGCCGACGCCGCTGCCCACGAGGCTTGCTCCAGCGCTGCGAGGAGCGCCGACTCTGCGTCGGCGTTGGCCGTAGCGAGCGCCGTCGCCGCCTCCGCCCTCGCCGCATCGAGCGCCGCCTCCTTGTTGGTCTCGGCGGTGGCCAGAGCACCCAAGTGCCTCTCCTCAGCCGCCGTCCGCAACTCAGAGAGCGCCGCCTCCGTGTTCACGGTGGCGGTGGCCAGAGCAGCCAAGTGCCTCTCCTGGGCCGCTGCCGCCTCCGCCACGCGCTCCTCGCGAACGGCCGCCGCCTCCTCCCTCGCATCCTGCTCGGCCGCCGCCGCCGCGTCGCCGAGTCGCGACGCCGCCGCGTCCGCCCTCTCGGCACGCAGCAGTAGCTCGCGCTGGCTCACCGCCGCCGCCGCCGCCAGAGACGCCGCGTGCGCCTCCGCAGCCTCTGCCCGCGCAGTCGCAGCCCCCACGGCAGCGTCCCGCACCAACGCGGCGCTCGCTGCGGCCCCCTTTTCCGCGATCAATGTGTCCACCGCCGCCGCCGCCGCCACTTTCGCTGCCGCCGCCTCCTCTGCGGCCGCCACACCCGCCGCAGCCGCCGCCTTTACAGCGACGGCCTCTGCGGCGGCGGCCCGTGTCGCCTCCTCGACCGCCCGCAGTCCCTCTGCACGCGCGGCGTCGAGCTCCTCGCGCAACCTGGCGGCCTCGGACTGCGCCGCCGCCGACTCTCGCGCGAGCTGCTGCGCCCTGGCCGCCGCCGCGCGCAGCGCCGACGCCGCCTCCGCGCGTGCCGCCTCGGCCGCCCCCGCCTTAGCCGTGGCTTCCCTCGCGATGGCGGTGGCGCGCGACACCTCGTCGGGCTCCGAGGAGGCAACCACCACGGAGAAAACAGACTCGGCCGGTGTGGTGGCTGGCGCGCTCACGCTGGAGGGAAGGCGGGTGGCGAAAAGCAGCGTGAGCGAGGGTGGGGTGATTGTTGAAAGAGACCAGAATGCATACTGTGTATATAAAGCCACCTGGAAGACGTTGATGGCAAGGAGCAGCGTCAGCGGGGATGGCCAGAGGGCCTGCACTACTAATAATACGAATATTGTCACCTGGAAGATGTTGATGGCGAGGCGGTGGTTGCGTCCGTCTCGTCGCCGCCGCGTCGTAGCTCAAGCGAAGCCGCCTTGAGCCAATCTGGCGTCTCGACCTCTCGCGGCGCGCCAGGCAGTCGGGAGCGCGGCCCCCCGGCGAGCGGCGTGGTCAGATCGACCCTCTCAAGAGGAGGCTCGGTGGGCAGGCCGGCGCCATCTGCGAGAAGCGGGTGGTTGGGCTGGTCAGAGGAGTGTTGACGTGAAGAGGGAGTGTCGTTCTAGCTACCTGCGGCATCTAGGAGAGGGTCGGGGCATGTTGACGTGAATGATCAGTTCACCTGCGTCATCTTCGCCGGCTGTGCCCGCCGCCGCGCCATCCAAATCCTCGCCCGTGTCAACCTCGCGCGGCCGCGGCGGCGTCGTTGCGCCATCACCACCAGCAGCCCCGCTGCGCCGGACGCTGCGATGCGCCACGGCGGAGCTTCTTCTTACAGCACCGGCGCGGCCAGTGCCACCACCCGTAGCCTCCAACAAGGCAGCCCGCAGATCGGCCGCCTCCTCCTCCGCCGCCGCCGCCCGTGCCATCGCGTCAGCCGCCTGCGCCGCGTGCTCCTCCGCCTCGGCCATGGCCACGTCCCGCGCGGCCGACGCCTCGATCGCCGCCCGCGCCGCGCCGGCCGCCGCATCGATTGCGCGATCGACCCGGTCCGAGATCTCGCGCTCAGCCTCTGCCTTGCCCTCGCTCTGCCAGCGCCGCCGCCGCCTCTGCGTCCCGCCGCCGCCAATCGCGAGCGCCTCCTCCTCCGCCGCCGCCTCCTCCTCCGCTTCCTGGGCGGCGGCGAACTCGTCGGCAGCGCGCCGCGCCTCCAGCGCCTCCTGCAGGCGCGCAACCTCGGTCTCCGCCGCGGTGCGCGCGGCTCCTTCCGCCTCCGCCCTGTCCTCAGCCTCCTCCCAGGACGCCTTGGCCGCCGCCGCCGCCGCCACCGCCGCGGTCGCGCGAGCCTCCGACGCCGAGACCGCCGCACGCAGAGACTCCTGCTCGCCCAGCACACGCCGCGCGTCGCTCTCCACCTCCGCCGCCTGCGCCACGGCGGCGCGGAGCGACACATCCCTGGCCGCGTCCCGCGCCGCGTCCAGCGCCGCGGACAAGTCCCGCGCCGCGTCCCGCGCCGCGCACCTGCACAAGAAAAGGGGCCGGACCACTTAGCTTGGCCTAGAATAGCCAGCCGTAGTCTAGCCGCTGACGCCGATGCCGGACCCCTTAGCCTAGGATAGCCCGCCGCCGACGATTAGCCTAGGTGTCTTTAGTTTACAATATTCATAAAAGGGGCGATGGGGCGGGTTAGTACTTGGACACGAAGCGACGGGGGTTGGGTGAGTAGGGTGGCTTCCCGTCCTTGTACAAGAAAGGGGGCGATGGGGCGGGTTAGTGGTTGGGGCACGAAGCGACGGGGACGGGGCCGCGTTCAACGCCACGCACCTGCACAAGAAGAGGACGATGGCGTGGGTTCGTAGTTCAACACGGAGCGACGGCGAATGCGTGAGTGGAGACTTCTCACTCCTATTCCGGGATAGGTTGCTGAGTAGGAGGAGCGAGTCACAGTACGCTGCTGAGTGTAGCTGGACACGGACACGAGCTGACTACGAGTGGAATGTGAAGCGGACCCGGAGTCCTGCTTGTGGGTGTGGTAGATACGAGACATTGGTAAGAAACGGCTGTAGAGTGATGGTGATCGCTGCAGTGACTCGACCCGTTTAGGGGCTGGGAAGTGAGCGAGTGGGTAGGTGGGTGGGTGAGCCCCCACCTGCATCGGGGAGTACTGAGCAGTGGGTGGGGAGTGAGAAGGGGGTGGGGAGGGACGAAGTGCGTGGTTGGAGGCAATACTCATCCTACTCAATCCTACAGCGACTCGCACCTGTCCTCGGCCTTCTTCAGCGCCGCCTGCGCCGCCGCCGCCGCAGCAGCAGCACTGGCGGCCGCCGCATCCGCCGCCGTCACTTTGGACGCCGCCGCCACGGCGTCCGCCCGCGCCGCCGCCGCCGCAGTCCGCAGGGCCTCCTGCTCCTCAAGCACCCGCCGCGCGCCGCCTTCCACCTCGAGCGCCTGCGCCACCGCCGCGCGGAGCGACACGTCCCTGGCCGCGTCCCGCGCCGCGTCCAGCTCCGCACGGCGCGCGCTCGTCGCCACCGACTCCGCAAGGACCTCCTCCGCCGCCCGCGTCCGTTCGTCCGCGTCCCGCGCCGCGTCCCGCGCCGCGGACGCCTCAATCCCCGCGTCCCGCGCCGCGTCCCGCGCGACCTCGAGCTCCTTTCGCACGATAGAGACCTCTCCCGCGGCGGTCTCGCGTGCCGCCTGGGCCTCGGCGACAATCTCGGCCGCGGTGCCGCCGAGGCGCGCCGCCTCCGCCTCCGCCTCCGCCAGCCGCCGCACCAGCCGAGCCACATTTTCGCCGGTCTCGTCAGGAAGCTGAACCGGCGCCTCCTGCGCGTAGAGAGAGGAGCGTTCGATACATACCTACATATCTTGTATTCTATCGCACTGATCGGGGTGACGCCGCTGAGTTACAGACAGAGGGGCGTGCAGGCGGAGACGAAGAAGGGGAGGTATACTTAAACTAAAAACGCACTGCTTGGCTTTGTGCCGCTGATGAGTAGAGACGCGACGCCTCCTCGCCGTCGTCCGCTGCTGCCGTATGCGCACCAGGCGGCGCAAGGGCGCGGGGTGCCACGAGCGCCTCGGCGCCGCCGCGCTGCGCCCTGCGGCCGAGCAGCGCCATGGCCGCCGCTTCAAGCTGCGCCAGCTGCACGTCGATCGAGACCTCCTCCTCCTCATCATCATCATCGACCCCTAGCACCTCGTCCCGGCCTCCCACGGCGACAAAGGCGCCGCCGTGGCCAAAGGCGCCCCCGTGGCTGTCCGCGCGGCTGCTGTCCTCTGTGGCAGTCGCGGGGTCGTCCTCGGTTTCGGGAGAAGAGTCGTGGGCCGAGTAGGCTAGCATAGGCAGCGGGTTGGGCGGCCGCGCGGTGCTATTTGGCCAGCCGTGTTCCCAGCCGAGCTCCGGCCCGTCGCCCAGGCGCAGGGCCGAGAGCTCGTCGGCGGAAGAGGAGATGCTGGAGAGGGAGGAGACATACCGGAGGTTGGGGTGGGCGAGGTGCGTCGAGTCTAGCAAGGGAACGGACGCGTCCGTACCATGAAAGACGACAGTGTCCACCGTGCCGACCGCAGTGGCAGTAGGGTCCACAGTAGCAGTAGCGTCCAGAGTGGTAGCAGCGTCCACGGTAGTATTGGCATCCTGGCCCTCAACCACGGCGCTGCCCAGTGCCGCCTCGAGTGTGCGAGATACCGCGGGGGGCGACCAAGGCGAGAAGGGCGCCAACGCACGGATGGGGCTCTCCCACCCAAGCGGAGACCCGGACCCAGCACCAAGCCCTCCAACGCCCTCGTCGGGATGCAGCGCGGCGGCGGCGGCCCGCTCCTCGATGTCGCGCATGGGGCTCTCCCAATCCAAACGCTCGTCGCGCGCACGCACCGGCGGAAGCGCCGGCACCGGCTGCGGCGTCGGCGGCAAGGTGAGCGCCACGCCAGTGACGTCCTCGGCTTTGCTCGCGGCGCCATCGGGCGCCGGAGGCGTGCCCGCGCCGCGCCGCACAGTGGGTGGCTGGGAAGACGCGGGAGGCGGTTTGGCGGCAGAGTTGGCGCCAACGGGCGGTGCGCGCTGCTGCGCCGGCGGCGAGGCCACAAGTGACGAGGCGGGCTGCCGCTGCTGCTTGCGCTCGTTCTTCTTCTGGGGCCGCTCCTGCCCCCGTTGCGGCCTCGCCGGCTGATTGTGCGTGTATTGCTGCTCCTGCAGGGTCGAGTTCTTCAGCCTGGCTGGCGCGCGAGTCTGCTGTTTGAGCGCGGGAGACGGCCACTCGGAGGCGGACGGTGTCTCCTGCTTCGGCTTTGGCTTCTCCTGCTTCGGACAGGGGAGGGCGTGTTCAGGTTAGTAATGGGAGTGTTTATGTAAACCAGGAATTTCGTTTAACGTCAACTGCAGCAGGGTTAAGGGTTAAATGGAAGAGGCGTGTTTGCGTTCGAAACAGAAATGCTCATGTAAAAAGGAGTTTCGTTTTAAGTCACCTGCGGCTGCTTCTTCGGCATGGGTGTATATAAGTCCATATATATATATTATATATATGTATATATACATATATATATACATGTATATGTATATATATATATATATATGGTGTCTATGTAACTAAAACCAAAACTTTTCTCTATATAAATTTACATATATAAATTCATATATATATACATATGTACCTATTTATCTATATATATATATATATATATATATATATATATATATA
>Ga0105055_10002894_pt1 | contig 26368 bp, 20 predicted proteins | sample BON03_FD_78090 | JGI IMG/M metagenome (GOLD analysis project Ga0105055, IMG submission 78090) | Freshwater microbial communities from Lake Bonney liftoff mats and glacier meltwater in Antarctica - BON-03 | ecosystem: Environmental > Aquatic > Freshwater > Ice > Glacier meltwater | place: Lake...
ATCGTCGCTTGCTATATCGCTGGCAGTGCATATCCTTTTTTCATGTGAGTATTTCGTAGTGAGCGTGTTCATTTGTCTGTATAAGCGCTTGAGACGAGAGTACTCGGACGTCCGGGCACTTCGTAGCTTGCGCTGCTGCATTGCGAGTAGTCGTATTATTCCCCTGAGCTTTGACACTTTTGACTGCTGCATAGGGATAAATATATTTCCCATGTCTGACACCCGGGCGTACGTGTGTTTGTATATATAGACTCACCTGTATCCCCCGTGTGATACCGAGGGGGGGGTCACAGCACCGGGACTGACTCCACACCCAGTTCGCCACGGACGTGCGACTTGGGCAGACTTGCATGGGATCATACTACTACGCCGCCGCACACGACCTTACACCGCAGGGACAGGCTGCGGCGGGGGGGTACCAGCAGGTGCAGCAGAGCTACGCCGCGGAGCACCTGGCTGTCAAGAATCGCAAGCTCTCGCAGTTTGTCGACAGCCTCACCGATGTGCTGTGGAGGAGCGCCCCGGACGATCCGAAAAGCTTCGTATGTGCGTACCTGCAGGAGAGCGATCTATACTTTGTGATGCTCGTATTTGACCAGTGCATCTATTTTGCGTCTGTGTTGTCGGCAGCAATGTGGCTGGTTTGGATCGGATGGATGCCGCTGTTGCATGTAAGAGCCCCCCGCGCCTCTCCTGTGCTTGGCATGCAGCTGCTCTGCAGTGAACGCACCTTTGCTCACACGCGCGGGAGTTGTGTGCGCGTGTGTGCAGATCATCAGCCCGCACATGTCGCCAACGGACGGCATGCCGACCGTCACGATATCCGACACCTTTGCGATATACAATGTGGCAGTCACAATCTACATAGTGGGGCCGCTTTCTGTGCTGTTCCTGTTGCGCGTGTACCTCACTCTGCGCTGCACGCCGGGCGAGCTCGATACCCGCAACAAAAAGATCGTCTTCATGTGCCTGCTGCTGTCGCAGTACTCGCTGTCTGTGGTGATCAGGTTCGACGCCATCAAGGGCGGTCTGCACGCGGGGGCCACCGTGGTGACGTTTGCGCTGCTGCTTGCGTACCACGGCATGACGCGGCACAGCGCGCGCAAGTCCGTTGACGTCTGCGGGGTGCCGGCCAAGACGCTGATGGGGAGCGCGAGCGTTGCGTGCATCGTGCTGTTCGGGCTGCTGGTGGTGCTGGTGCGGCGGCCGGACGAGCACACGGAGCTGTGGGCCGTGGCCGTGGCGCTCGAAATCGCCGGCGTGCTGCTGCTGGGCGGGATGGACATGCTCGACATTCAGAGCCTCGGGGACAGTCTGCCCGCGCCCGACGCGCCCTGCGCGAATGTGGATACTAGTATATAAAACAAGATACGCTATTTTCCGTGCCAACACTGGCTGCCGTGCGTGTTTCATGCGGGAGCGACTCACACGCGCGCCCCTTGCGAGGGGCAGAGGAAGGCGGCTCGTTTTATTCGAATACAAACACGCAACACAAGCCGCGGCTACCACTTGTCCTCTGTGCTTCTGAGGATGCGCTTGATCTGCTTTGCGTTGAGGCGTTTGCGGCTGGGCAGTGTCTGGCGCTCCTTTGCAAGTTCTGGCACGCGGTGCGTGGCGGGCATCGGGAGGTCCGTGCGCCGGATCTTGTGCGTGGTGGAGCCCCGGGGCACGGGCAGCTTCCTGTGGAGCAGCCGGCGCGCGCTCGAGGGCTCGACTGTTTCGACCGGCACCTTGTCCGGCTCCGGCGCGGGGGCGGGTATCTTGCCGGGCGCCGTCCGAGGTGCGCGCGCCGCTGAGCCGCCGGTCACGGCGTCGGGCTTCTCTGCGGCCTTGGCGGCGGCCCCAGCGGGCTTGAGCAGTGCAGGGAGGTCCGCGGGCTTGGCGGCGGGCGCAGCGGGCTTGAGCAGTGCAGGGAGGTCCGCGGGCTTGGCGGCGGGCGCAGCGGGCTTGAGCAGTGCAGGGAGGTCCGCGGGCTTGGCGGCGGGCGCCGCGGGCGTGGACAGTGCAGGGAGGTCCGCGGCCTCGGCGGCGGGCGCCGCGGGCGTGGACAGTGCAGGGAGGTCCGCGGCCTCGGCGGCGGGCGCCGCGGCCTTGGCGGCGGGCGGGAGTGCGGGCTTGGCGAGCGCGGGTGCGTCCGCCGTCCAGGTCGTGTCTGCCACGATGTCGGCGTGCTTGCTGGCCGTCGCGGGCAGCGCCTGCTCCGCCCCGGCGGCCATGGCTGTGTCGGCGAGCATGGCGCAGAGCGCCAGTATGAGCACTGCGCGCGCGCGCGTCCTGCGGAACTTCATCGTGGCAGGCCGGGCCCGCCGGCGTTTATATACACCTCGGCGGCGTACGGAGTCGTCCGCGCGCCGCTCAGGGGCGCAGGTTGCTGAAGACGGTGTTCCAGCACTTGGAGGACGCCATCTCGCCGTCGTTGTCGGCGTAGACTTCGGGCGCCGCGCGCTTGCCGAGGAGCGAGGCGGCCGCGTCGCTGCTGCCGGCGCCGGCGGCGACATACAGCATGCGGTGCTCGTCGCTGTGGCGGTCCTGCAGCGTCTTGGCGTCGCGCGTGCTCTTGGCCTCGGTCTCCTGCATGTAGTCCTTGAGCTGCTGCCGCGTCGCCTCCATGTCCGCGGTGGCCTGTCCGTGCGCGGCGGCCGCCGCGCACGCGACGGTGAAGGCGGGGTTCTTCTCAAAGTCTGCCATGCCCTTGTACTGGCCCTCCTGGCACGCCGCCTCGATGCCGTGCAGGAACGCCTTCTGGTGCTCCTCGGGGATCTGCAGCGACTTGATCCACGGCTCGATTTTGCTCGCGAGCATGCTCCTGAGCTTGTCCTTGTTGCCGTCGATGATGGCGGTGAGGGCGGAGTTCATCTCGTGGTTGGACTTTTTCAGGCTCTCGATGTGCGCCATGAGCTTCTCGAGCGAGTGCGCCTGCGTCGGCGCGCCGCCCGCGGCCTCGGCGGCCGCGGGCGCGACGGCGGGCGCGGGCGCGGGCACCGCAGCGGGCGCGAGCAGCGCCGCGGCGCCCAGCTTGTCGGGCGCTGCGGTCGTGGCGGCGGGCGCGGCGGGCGCGGCATTCGGCGTGGGGGGGCTGGTGGTGGCCATGGCGGAAATACCCTGTGCGCGACGCCGCCTTATATACCCCCCGTATGGCCTGGCTCGGAACCTACGCCGCCAGGCGGCCGAGCGCCGCAAAGGCGGTGCAGAGGCTGCGCCGCGCGGCGCGCGCGGCGGCGCGCGCGCGCTCCTGCTGCTCAATGCCCTCCCCGCGCGCCGCGCCGGCCCCCGCCGCGCAGGCCGCGAGCCCCGGCGCGGGCCCCGGCGCGGCCGCCGCAGCCGGCGCGCCCGCGCCGAGCATCGCGGCGCGCAGCGCGGGCGGGAGCTCGTCCGTCACGGTGTACACCCAGCACGTGTCGTGGTACGGGACGCGCACGATGCTGACCTCGTTGACGACCTTGCGGGTCACGTCCATGTTGGCGTCCAGGGCGGCGGTGTAGCCGAGCGAGATGCCGCGGTACAGGCCGTTCTTGACGAGCTCGTAGAGCAGGCGCGAGCGCGCGCTGTCCTTGGCAAAGGCCATGATCACGTGCAGGCTCCCGCCGTCCTCCACCCACGCGTACACCACCGTGCCGAGCACCTCCTTGGTGGCGTCGCCGTGCTCGAGCCACACGCGCACGCCGGAGAGCTCCCGCGCGTCCACGATCGCGCGCAGCTCGCCGGGGCTGAAGAAAAAGGTGCCGCCCGCGGCCGTGCCGGGGTCCGCCACGCCGCACACGTAGTAGTGGTCGCGCGCGCGCGCCATGCCGCTGCGCGCGGCGCCGGCTGCGCCACCTATATACAGGGCGCGCCCCGCGTCGCGCCTCACGCACGCCGCGGCTGTGCTGCGAACGCGCACCCGGCGCGCGCGCCGTATATACGCGCTGCGCGGCGGCGCCGGCGCGCGCGGATGGGCGGCGTCTCCGCGCTCGTGCTGCTGCCCGGCGAGGGCGCGGCAGTGCATGCGCGCACGCTGTGCGCGGCGGTGCGCGCGGCGCTGCGCGCAAGCCACACCGGGACGCTGCACGCGGTGTTTCCGACGCCCGCGCTGACGTCGATGCCCGCGCACGTGGCGCGCGCGCTGCTGGAGCAGCTGCAGAGCGCGCCGCGCGCGGCGCTCGCGCTCGCGCTCGCGGGCAACGGCGTGGTCGTGGACCTGGTGCTCGAGGCCACCGACGCCGCGGCGGGCGCGTACGTGCTGCGCTTCGGCGAGCGCGTCGCGCAGTATGTGCCTGCGGACGCGCCGGCGCCGGCGCGCAAGCGGGCGCGCCTGGACTCACAGCGCGAGGCGGAAGCGCTGCCAGCTCGCAAGGTCCGGTAGCACGCGGCCGGAATTGAGGTTGTCCACCTCGACGCGCGCGAGCGCGACCGGCTGCCCGTCGAGCCGCACGGCGTCGGCGCCGCCGAGCGCCACGAACGCGGGCATCGAGGCGAGCAGCGCGCGCACCGCGTGCGGGTGCAGGCCGACGCCCCCGCGCGCGGTCTCGCGGATGCGCGCCTGCTCGGCGCACGAGAGGTGCTCGCTGCACTCGGGCGCCTGGGCGCACATCATGCTGAGCATCGGGAGCATTGCAAACTGCGCGCACTGCGCCTCGGCGTGGAAGGCGAGCATCTGGCCCTCGAGCCCGGGGAACACGCTGCGGCGGAGCCCCGCGCCGGGGAGCGCGCGCTCGTGCCCCGCGTCCGCGGGCGCCGCGAGCGCGCCGAGCGCGCACGGCAGCAGGTTTGCGCACGCGCGCCGCACGATGCGCCCGAACGCGGGGTACGGGACCCCGGCGCACGGGAGCCCCGGGTACTGCTTGGGCTGCGCGGCAAAGGGGCTCGCGCCGGCGCTGCAGAAGTTGTCGAGGAACTCGTGCGCGAGGGCGCTGCTCACGCGCAGATACAGCGCGCTGCGCACCACGAGGCGCAGCGGCGGCGGCGGCGCGTCCGCTGCGCGCACCACGAGCGGGCACATGCCCGACAGCCGCCCGGCGTTGGCGCTGAACTCCCAGGCCTCCAGGCTCACGACGCCGTCCGGGGCGAGCACGCCCATCGCCAGGCCGACGTGCATGCTGCCGCTGCGCCCGCGCGCGCGCTCGTACAGCGTGAGCAGGCGCGCGCGCGCACAGTCGCGCGCGCCGGGCTCCAGCTCGATCCCCGAGAACATCCACACGAGCACGGGCGCGCCGCGGCTGCCGCACAGGGCCATGGGCTGCGTGCGCGCGCGCGTTTCGCGTCTTTATATACGCGGCGCGCGCGCCCGCTGCTTCCGCTGCTTTGCCAACGCAGGCGCGGGCGGTGCGGGCCCAAGAGGCGTGCGCGCGGGGCGGTCTGCCGTCGTTCTACTTTGCTGTTTTTATTAAATCGGCAACGCAGCGCGCGCGTGTTGTATGCACGGGCCTGCCGTCGTTTCGCGTCGTTGCAAATATCAGGCCGACCGGCGCGCGCGCCGCGGCTAGGGCGCGGGCGCGGGCCTGTCGATCCCGGTCGTCTGCAGCATCAGCTTGGCGGACGCGAGCACCTGCGCGTGCGTGCGCGCGGTGAGCATCGACTTGACCACGATGGTGTGCAGCACGCTGCGGCCCACGCTCGGCGCGCGCGGCGCGATGCAGTAGAAGACGTGCTGCATGATTTCCTCGATCGCCATCGGGGCCATGCCTGCGCGCTTGTTCGTCGCGTTCGCGCGCGTGAGGTTCTTGCTCTGGATCGCCTCGTAGAAGTTGCGCGCCTCGAGCACCGTGCTCGTCAGCGAGCTCGACCGGACCTGCGCCACGACGTACTCGGTGAGCAGCTCGTTGTCCGCCGGGTCGAGCACCGAGCACACCGGGCACAGCGGGGGCAGCTGGAAGCGCTCGTCCAAGCCGCCCGGCCCGCCCGGAGCCTCCATCTCGACGTCCATGTGCCGCCGGACTGGTGTGTATCGCAACGGCACGCCCCCGGCCGCCTATATACGGGCGCGGGCCCGCCGCGCCGCTTCAGCGCACGGGCCCGCCGCGCGCGATGCAGGAGCTGTCCGCGCTCGTTCTCGGCTCGGTGCGCGACTGCGCGGGTGCCTGCCCGCCCGTCAGCGAGGAGGCGCTCGGCGCCTTCCTGCGCGCCTTCAACGCGGGCGTGCTGGCGTCGTGCGCGGGCGGGGCCCCGCACGCGCCCGCGCCGCTCGAGGTGCGCCGGCTGCTCAGCGCGTTCATGTGGACGACCGAGTGCTGCAGCCCGGCGGTGCACGTCAGCGACGCGTACAACGCGACGCACCTGTGCGGGCTGCTCGTGTGCAAGCACTTCCTGCTGCACGCGCGCGCGCACGACGCACGCTTCGCCGAGCACTCGCTGCCCTCGCTCTTCCCGGGGCGCGCGGAGCTGCACGTCGCGCAGGGCCCGCTGCAGAGCATGCGCTACGACGCGCTCGCGCAGGTGCTCGCCGCGCTGCAGCACGAGTGGGCGCGCCTCGACGGCGACGCGGGCGCGCTCGCGTGCGTCGTCGCGTGCATGGCGCGCTTCGGGTGCTTCCTGCTCTTCCACCAGGGCGCGGACCAGCTTGACGACGAGGACAAGCGCGAGCCGGTCGCGGAGCACGCGGCGCGCTTCCGGCCGACGAAGCGCTGCGCGCGCGCGGTCGTCAACACGGGCCTGTGCCTGCTGCGCGCGGCGGCGCTGGCCGCGGCCGCGCGCCCCGTCGCGATCCGGCTCCCCGACGCCGCGCAGCTCCGCGCCGCGGTGTACGGCGCCCTGTTCCACGACGCGCGGCGCTCGTGCGCGGCGCTCGCGCCGGCGGTGCGCGCCGGCGCGCTGCGCGTGAAGCGCATTTCCGCGGCGATCCTCGGCAGCATGGACTCCTCGGACATTGACGACATCGACGTGCTGTGGGCGCACCTCGTCAAGCACCTCGGCGCCCCGCGCATCGGCGTGTGCCCGCGCCGCAAGGACGCCGCGCTGCGCGCGTTCCTGCACGACGTGGTTGTGTTTGTCGCGCAGCAGGCGCGCCCCGCGGCGGAGCTCAGCGTGTGCCCCGCGGGCCTGCGCGTGCTGCAGGACGCGCTGCGCTACTTTTACGTCGTGCCGAGCGCCGACAAGTTCCGGCACCTCGCGCTGCTCGAGACGGTGAGCCCCGGGCACCGCCTCAACTACGCGCACGACTACTGCCACTTTGACACCGGGCAGCTCTCGCAGGTGGTGTACCTGCACAACCCGCTCTTCCGCCAGGGCGCGCCGCCCGCGAGCATCGCGGACTGGCGGCGCGACTCGTGCGCGGGGCCGCTCGCCGCGTTCTGCCAGCTGCTCCCGGGGCTCGAGGTGTGGTACGAGGACTGCGAGGACCCGCTGGGCGTGCTCGGGCAGCACAGGCACACGACCCGCCCCGCCGACCACGAGGCCGGCGCGCGCGCCGCGCGCGCGCCGCCCGGCGCGGCGCGCTGGGTGCTCGTCGTGGCGCGCGCGCGCGTGCTGCTCGTCGACCGCGCGAGCGCAGAGGTGCACTGCGTGCCCGCGCCGCCGGCAGACCTCGAGCAGCACCACGTGCTCGGCGTGCTCATGCTGTACCTGCACAAGACGGCGCAGCTCGCCACCCTCGCGACGGTGGCCATCAACGGCTACAAGATCCAGTTCGGGCGCACCTCCGACGTCCTCGTGCACGGCTGAGCGCGCCGGCGGTCCCGGGGCCCCGGGCTGCGCCGCGCGGGCGCGCAGGCCGCGCCGCAGCATGCACCCCGGCCTTTTGCCGACGAGCGCGCTCATGCTCGCGCGCCGCACGTGCTGCGAGCACCCGGCCACGGCCGGCCGCACGCTCGGCGAGGGCGCAGACTCCGAGCACTCGCGCACGAGCGCGCTCATGCTCGCGGCGCAGGCGGGGCGCGAGCCGGCCCTGCGCCTGATGCTGCGCGCGCCGGTCGCGCACCCCGCGGGCGAGCGCGACAGCGCTGGGCGCACCGCGCTCATTCTCGCGGCCATGCGCGGGCACGCCGGCGCGGTCGCGCTGCTGTGCGGGCAGCCGGGCGCCGACGGCGACGCGTGCGACAGCGCGGGGTGGACCGCCGCGATGCACGCCGCGCACGCGGGGCACGACGCCGCGCTGCGCGTCCTCGGCGCGCGCGCGCGCGCGCTGCTGCACGGCCGGGACGCAACGGGCGCGAGCGCGCTGCTGCTCGCGGCGGCGGCGGGGCGCTGCAGCACCGTCGCGATGCTGCTCGACGGCGACTACGCGCTCGACGTCGAGGTGTGCGACAACAAGCAGCGTACTGCGGTGATGTGCGCGGCGCGGCGCGGGCAGGCCGCGGCGGTCCGCGCGCTCGTCGCGCAGCACGGCGCCCGCGTCGACCGCCTGGACTCCAAGGGCTGCAGCCTGCTCATGCTCGCCGCGGGCGGCAGCGGCGGCCCCGCCGCTGCGAGCGCCAGCGTGGGCTTCCTGCTCGCGCTCGGCGGCGCGCGCCTGGCCCAGCGCGACCTGCGCGGGCGCACCGCGCTGATGCTCGCCGCCAAGGCCGGCAACGACCTCGCCTTCGCGCAGCTGCTGCCGCCGCGCGACGGCGGCGCGATGATGCGCGACGCCGCGCGCATGCTGAGCGACGCGTCCGCGCCCGCGGGGGTGCGCGTGCTGCTGCCCCTGCCGAACGTGGTGAACCTCACGGACGAGCGCGGCTGGACGGCGCTGATGTTTGCCGCGCACAAGGGGCGCGTTGCCGCGGCGCAGAGCCTGGCGCTCGAGCACGGCGCGGACGTGGAGGCGGTCAGCGACCTCGGGTGGACGGCGTTCCTGCTCGCGGTGTCGCAGGGGCACGCCGACGCGGTGCTCGCGCTGGGCGTGGCGTGCGGCGCCGACACGGGGCGGCGGCTGTGCGGCAAGTGGCCGCCGCTGGTGCTCGCCGCGTCGGGCGGCTTTACCGCGACGCTGCTGGCGCTCATCGGCCCGTGCAACCTCGACCCCAACGCGCCGTGCGTTGACGGCTGGACGCCGCTCATGATGGCGGTGCTGGGCGCGCACGCGGGCACGGCGGAGGCGCTCTGCGCCCTGCCCAAGGTGGACGTCGACGCGCAGAACCGCGACGGGGTCAGCGCGCTCATGCTCGCCGCCGACCAGGGCCACACGCGCCTGGCGCTGCTGCTCGCGCAGCAGCGCGGCGCGCGCACCGAGCTCTGCAGCGCGTCCGACCGCACCGCGCTCATGGCCGCCGCCATCAACGGGCACACCGCGACGGTGCTGGCGCTCGTCGCGCAGGGCGGCGCGGACGTCGACTTTGCGAACCGGCGCGAGTGGACCGCGCTGGCGTTTGCGGTGCGCTTCCGCCGCACCGCCACCGTGCGCGCGCTGCTGGTGCAGTGCGGCGCGTGCGCGCACGCGCGCGGCTTCGGCGCCATGTGCAGCCCGGGCTTCCCCGGGCTGCTCGCGCCGGCGATGCTCGCGGCGGAGGGCGGCCACCTCGGCTCGCTCGCGCTGCTGCTCGGGCCGGAGGGCGGCGTCGACGTGAACCGCCGCGACGACGGCGGGTTCACGCTGCTCATGTGCGCCGCCGCCAAGGGCCACACGCGCGCGCTGGACTTCCTCCTCGCGCGCTGCGGGGCGCTGCCCGACTACGTCGACGGCCAGAGCCGCTCCGCGCTGATGTGGGCCTGCATGCACGGGCAGGGCGCGGCCGCGCAGATGCTCGCGGCGCGCGGCGCCGCGCTCGAGACGCGCGACCGCTACGGCTGGACCGGCTTCGCCGTCGCGTGCATCAAGAGCCACGCGCAGCTCGCGGTGGCGCTCGCGACGCAGCACGGCGCGCGCGTCGACGTCGCCGACTGGCAGGGCTGGACGCCGCTCATGCACGCCGTGAGCCACGCGAACCTGCAGCTCGCGCTGCTGCTGCTCGACCGGTGCGGGGCCGACGCGGCGCTCGCGGACCCCACCGGGCTCTCGGTGCTCATGCTGGCGGCCATGCACTCGCAGCCCGCGCTCGCGGCGGTCCTCGTGTGCGAGCGCGGCGCGCCCGTCGACGCCGTGAACGCGGACGGGCGCAGCGCGCTCATGTTCGCCGCGATCCACAGCGGCGAGGAGACCGTCGCGGAGCTGCTGCGCCTCGGCGCCGACGCGCGCCTGCGCGACGCGCGCGGCGCGACCGCGCTCTCGTTCTCGCTGGGCAGGCACAAGCGCACCAGCGCGCTGCTGCGCGCCGCCGCGGCGCGCGCGGCGCAAGCGCTGGCGCTGGCGTTTGCGCTCTGCCTCGGCCCGCGCCAGGACGGCGCCGCGCCGTGCGCGGCGCTGCACGCGGACCTCGTCGCGGCCGTCGTCGCGCGCTTCCGCGCGGGCGAGGCCGCGGCGGCGCGCATGGACGCGCCCTGATTGCAATAAACCGCGCCTCACACCATGTCGTGCGCGGCCTTGCCGTGCAGCGTCTGCTTCTGGATCGAGAAGATGCTGAGCACGATGACGCTGGTGTTGAGCGCGCCGTAGATGGTGATGATGACGTCGCGCGTCGAGATGCCGTAGTAGCACAGGCTCATGTCGCCGAGCCACTGCAGCCACAGCGAGAGCGGGATCTCGCGCAGGCCCGCGGCCCAGTCGCGCACCGCGCGCGGGTGCCTCGCGCGGTAGTTCTCGACGTAGTGGGGGTACATCTCGTCGATCTGCACAAAGTCCGCGCTGATGGAGAGGATCATGCCGAGCAGGCCGACGAGAATCGCGCCGCTCGAGAGGGCCCCGGCCCCGTCCTCGCGCGCCTCGGGGTGCAGGTGGTTCTGCATCGCGCTCCCGCGCGCGCAACGCTCCAGCGCGCGCGCGCGGCCGAGGGTGTTATATAGGTTCGTCTCACGGGCGCGCTGCGGTCGGCTGCCTGCGCTCGATTCCCTCCTGCGCTGTCTGCACGCGCGCTATTGAATCGAGCAGCACCCACCGGTCCTCGATGCCATAGTTGCGAAGCTTCATGTCAACGGCGTGCGTGGTGCGCAGCTTCCCGTTTTCCCAGTTGTGCGATAGCACGCGGTTCAGCTCCGAATTGGCCTTTTTTTCCTGTCCCACGACGGAGTTCGGGAGCACTCGCATCGGGAACCACCCGCGGAATCCGTTAAAGTCTTCGAAGAAATATAGGACGTATCTCCCCACAAACGGCTTGGCCGTGTCGCTTTTCTTGAGGTTCAAGGGGTAGTCCTCGCTGTAGCGGTACTCGGCAATCGTTCGCACCTTGTCCGTCAGACGCATCTTCTGCTCCATGGCCTGCGTCATGGCGGCGCGCATGGTTGCGTCGTAGGCCGCCTGCGAGACGTCGAGGTACAGCGGCGTGGGCCCGTAGCGCGCCGCAAAGTCCTGCAAGAGCCTGAAACTCTTGCTCGGGACGGGCACGTAGAACCCACCTTCTGTTTCGACGGCGGACGCGTGCGACACGTGCTGGTGGAGGAGCCAGGCCAGGCTCAGCTTGCTCGCGGAGAACTGTATGTGTTTGTCTCGCGCAACGAGCCCCTGGTCGAGCTCGTTTTTAAACTGAATGCCCTCGGGGGAAGAGCAGTCGATAATATCCAACGTGTCTGCACTCGCGTCTGCCCTCCACGTCCACACGAGGCCGGCGAATGCCGTGTCCTTGCGGACGCTGCGGAACACGGTCAGCGCGTCCTGCTTCACGGTGTGCTGCCTGAACCCGCCTGCGAGCACCAGGCGCTCGAGCTCCGCAAGGCGGATCTCGAGGTCGTCGACATGCTCTTGCGGGTCGTGGATGTTTTCGTCCGAGTCGTAGTTGTCCGGGTCCGCGTCCGAGCCCGATTCCGAGCCCGAGCCCGCCCTGGCGGACGTATGCGCCTGCAGGGCCTCTCTCGGGCCGGCCATGCGCTCGCGCAGTTGGAACACGCGCAGCGGTGTTGCGCGCGCGTCGTGGCACCAGGGGTCGTTGTCCTTGTCGCTCGCCGCCGCCCACGGGAACGAATCGGGCTTGGCGGCGTCGTTGTACCACACCACGGCGTTGCCGCTGAACGCGGCCGGCTCTTCCATGCACAGCGCGTTGAAGCGCTCTGTCATTCTCGCATACGCCTGCTCCAGGGTCTCGCTGTCGCCCCACTGGACCTGGAAGTACTCCTTGTTGATGGCGTAGTGCTCGTCGAGGTGCGCGTCGCTGCGCGCAATGCCGCGCGCGACCTCGCCCAGAAAGGGCAGGTCGGCGCCCGCACTGTCCGGGTCCAGGCAGTTCTGCGTCCTGAACTTGCTGCGGATGCGCTGCTCCAGGGCCTCGGGTGCGACGCTGCCTGCGCCCTGCAGCTTGCCCCCGTGCGCCATCATCTTCTGCGCAAGCATGACGACCTGCGACTTCATGAGATACACCTGCTCCGCAGGGGCGTGCGCGGCGACGGACTCCTGCGACGATTCAGGGGCGGGCGTGCTATGCGTCCGCAGCAGCACGTCGTCAAAGAGCCGCTGGTACGTTTCGCGCCACGCTGGACTGGCCCTGTGCCGGCCTCGCGTCTTTGCAAAGCCCCGGATCTTCTGGTTGAGCGAGGCGGTGCGCGACGCGCCGTGCGTCGGCGTGAAGGTGTCGTCTGCGCATTGGTATTCCGACAGGGCCCTGTCCCCGGCGCCAATGCCGATCTTGAACACGACGAGCGACAGCATGAGGTCCTTGATCCACGCGTCGCTTCGCTCTGCGAACGCGGACTTGAGCGCCGCGGCGCCCTCGGCGCGCGTGTGGCGCCACACGAGCGCGTGCAGCCACGTCACAAAGGTGGCGAGGTACAGCACGCGGCCGCCGTCGCGCTTGCTGCTCTTGCACGTCGGCGCGCGCCGGTGCGGGGGCATCCTGCACAGGTTGTCGACGACGAACTCGAGGTTCATCGGGCGCGCGGCGCGGTTGCACAGGAATAGCGGCACAAAGTTCCGCCCGTCGCTGTGCAGCGTGATCTGCACCGGCCCGCGCGCGCCCCTGATCATTGTGTTGCGCTGCGTCATGAAGAAGATGTCGTCGGCGCGCACGTACGCCTTGTCCAGGTCGATGAGCGCGCCGCGCGCGTAGTCCAGCGCGCCCTGCCCCGAGGCCTCAAAGTCCTGGCTCTGCGCGCCTGTGGGTTCGAAATCAGCGTAGTCCAGCGTCGGCAAGGCCGCGCCGTGCGCGGACGGTGCGGACGCGCCCTGCGAGGACGGTGCGGACGCGCCCGCATCCTCCAGCGCGGCCTCCGCGACAAGCAGGGCGCGCACCCGGCCCTGCACCCGGTCGAGCTCCTGCCGCGCGAGCTCCTTTGCGCGCGTGTACATCACCGCGACGTACCGGAGCCGCATCTCGACCCTGGCGGTCATCGCCGTTTTGCTCCGCTCAGTCTTGCACATGCGGATGTGCGTCTGGTAGGACGCTTCAATGTCCGCGACCTGCGCCTGGTAGGCGTGCTTGCGCCGCGAGCGCTCGGCCTCGAACGCGGCAAGCTGCTGCCCGAGCGCGAAGGCGGGCCGCCCGCGCCCGCGCGGCTCCGCCGCGGCGGCCATGCCTGAGTCGCGCGCGGGCCGGCGCGGCGCTTATATACGCGGCGCCGCGCGCGCGCGCGGGCGCGCGCCATGCTGCTGCTGGTGCTGGACATTGAGACGACGGGCTTCTCGCGCCGCCGGCACGAAATCACCGTCATCGGGACCATCGTGTACGACGCGGCGGCGCGCGCGGAGCGCGCGCGGCGCTGCTTCAACGTCTTTTGCGCGGAGCAGACGCGCTCGCGCGACGCCGTCGCGGCGATGAAGCGCGACGTCGCCGCGCTGCTCGACCGCTGCGACGCCGTCGTCGCGTTCAACGGGCTGCAGTTTGACCTCCCGTGGATCCGGCACTGGCTGCGCGGCGCCGCGGACCCGGCCGCCGGCGGCGCCGCGGACGCGCGCTGGGCGCACAAGACGCGCGACTTTTGCGCGCTCGCGCGGCAGTGCACCGGGCGCGCGCCGAGCCTGCAGGCCGCCTGCGCGCTCAACGGCATCGCCGGCGCCAAGAGCGCCAGCGGCGGCGCCGCGGTCGCGTGGGCCGCGGCGCGCGCGTGGCCGCAGCTCGAGGCCTACTGCATGCAGGACGTGTGCGCGCTGCTGCGGCTCACGCAGCACGCGCTCGCGCGCGGGCTCACGTGCTCCAACGTCGGCCCCGGCGACGCGCGCCACGCGCTCGACACCGTGTGCGTGCGCCTGCGCCCCGACCTCACTGCGGCGACCCTCGCCACGGCCAGCCTCGTGTTCGACCTCGGCGAGGGCGGCGAGGGCGCGCCGGCCCGGCCGTGGGAGCCGGAGGCAAGCAGCGCCGCCGCGCCCGGCGCGCGCGCCCTGTCTCGCGCCCCCGTCGCGCGTATATAAACGGCGCGGGCGCGCTCCGAGACGCGCGATCCCAAGTGCCGGCATGCAGCACGGCGAACCCACGCGCGCGCTCGCCGCGACGCTCGCGGGGCTGCTGATGGGCCGGGGCGACGGCGCACTCGCTGCGTGGGAAAAACCCGAGGCGGGCTTCGGTGCTGCACCGGGGGGCTTGGGCGCGGGCGGTGCAGTGTCCGTGGACCTTGGCGCGGGCGGCCTCGGCGCGGAGGGTGCAGCGTCCGTGGACTTTGTGGCGGGCGGCCCAGACGCGGGCGGTAATGCGGCGGCGGTACCCGGGGGGGCTGTCGCGCTATCGGCCTCGGGAGGCATCGAGGATCGGATATGGGCGTGTGTCAAGCGAGCCGGAGAGCAATGGGGAGGCGAGCAGCCCGACTCCGAGTGGAAAGGGCTCAGATATGTGCTCGAAAACGTCAAAAATCGCGAGCGGCTTGTCGCGTTTCTTGATTTCGACGCCGGCTGCGCCGCGCAACTCGCGGGCGTGATGCACACGCAGCGCGGGGCTGAGGGCCTTGCCAACGCGACCCGGCGGACCCTATGCGAGCTGTGCGTGGTGCTGCAGGGGGCGGGCGTGCCGAGTGTCGAGGAAGAGAAAAAATGGCTTGGTCTTTACGGCGCAGAGACCGCGCCGCGATTGCTGCGGAGACGCAGCTGGGAGTTATTGGGGGCGCTGCTGGTGCGCCAGTGCGACTACACGGTGAGGCCCAAGCGGATGGAGAACCTCGGAGCCACCTGCTACCTCAACGCTGTGGTGGCGTGTATGTTGTCGTGCCGGACCTTTGTCGCGTACCTCTGGACGCTGCAGGGCATACTTGAGGAAAATCTCACCGAATATGTCCCCGCGACTCTCGCAACTGAAATCGGGAGCGCACTTGCTGGTGCCGCCCAATGCATGTACAGCGCGGAAGACGATACTTGCAGAGTCCCGCTTCAGGAAGGAGTAATTGACATGGAAAATATATTCGAGACCATAATCGCCGAACTCATGTGTGCGGACATTGGGCTGCAACAGGATGTGCACGAATGCTATATGTTTATGGCAGCGGGGCGCGCACCCCGACAATCACAAGAGTCGCCAGGAAACGAGATTGCGGGCAAGCCCGGACTGCTCTCGAGGAACACGATGCTGGCCGCTAGTGTTGTGGCAACATTTGTGCATTGTACAGAATTCTCCGGCTGTATAAACATGGAATGTAATCGCAAAGTTATCCACAAACAGGCCATACCACTTAACATGTTTTACTGGAGTAACAAGTACGAGTGCAATTCATACACTGAAATGATCAAACACGTCCGCAGCGACGGCGATATAGACTGGTGCGACCTTTGTAAATTCCATATACTGGAACGTGATGCGCATCTGCGCTCGGTGGGTGAAATCAATAAAACATTCGAATATTTCAAGAACCAGCAACAAAGTGTTATTGCTGATTTAGAGGCAAGTGCCTCCGACTCGGATTTTGATACGGAGCTTGAAACAGCTGTTTTGAAATCAGGAATTGAAAAACGTGATGTGTCAAAAAAATATGAAATTGAGCAGCTGAACAACAAGTACCGGTTAGAGAACCCACTGAAAATTACAACGACCGATTTTTTCGCCTTCCCGACACCTGCCGTGTTCATTATCCACATGAAGCGCTGCATGCACGAAGGCGGAGAAGAGGAATTCAGGAGGGACGACGTGTTTGACATCGAGGAATATCTGTATGTTGTCGCGGCATCCGACAAGCAGTACTACACCTTGGTGGCCGACGCGCCCATCCCGCACGAGGGGAAGTATAGAGCATGTGGCGTGGCTCGCCACAACGGATCTGAAGCAACTCATGGGCATTATATGTCGTACGTCCGTCGCAACAGCGGCAAAGAGGCAACGTGGTTTGTTGTGGATGACACCCAAGAGGTCGTCGGCATTGAATTCACAGAGGTTGTCGTAGAAGCGTCTCAAAACGTGTGCATGGTGTTTTACGAGCTGGAGACGCAGACACCCGTCGACTAAATATAAACAGCGCGCGGGGGTTCTCGCGCCTGCGCGCCAACGTCACGCCGGGGGGCGTCGCGGATTCCTGTTGGCGGCGTACACGCTCAGCGCCAGCGTGTCGAAAATCACTGCCTCGTCGCGGCGGCCAGCCTCGTGTTCGACCTCGGCGAGGGCGGCGAGGGCGTGCCGGTGGCGGGTATATAAACGGCGCAAGCGCGCGCCGACACGCGCTATCCAGATGGCCGGCATGCAGCACGCCGACCCCACGCGCGCGCTCGCCGCGATGCTCGCAGGGTTGCTGATGGACCGCGGCGATGGCGGACTCGCTGCGTGGGCGCAACCCGAGGCGCGCTTCCGAGCGGCGCCGGGGGGCTTGGACGCGGGCGGTGCAGTATCCGTGGACTTTGCGGCGGGCGGCCTGGGCGCGGGCGGCGATGCGGCGGCGGCACCCGGGGCCGCACCACCGCCACCGGGAGAAATCGGGGATAAGATATGGGCGTGTGTCGAGCAAGCCGGAGAGCAATGGGGAGGCGAGCCGTCCGACCCCGAGTGGAAAGAGCTCAAATACGTGCTCTCTTCCGCCGAAAATCGCAGGCGGCTTGCCGCGTTTCTTGATTTCGACGCCGGCTGCGCCGCGCGACTCGCGGATGTGATGCATACGCAGCGCCGGCCCGCGGGCCTTGACAAGAACACCCGGCGGGCCCTATGCGAGCTGTGCGTGGTGCTGCAGGGGGTGGGCGTGCCCAGTGTCGCGCGAGAGAATGGCCTTTACGGCGCAGAGACCGCGCCGCAATTGCTGCGGAGACGCAGCTGGGAGTTGCTGGGGGCGCTGCTGACACGCCAGTGCAACTACGCGGTGTGGCCCAAGCCCATGAAGAATTGCGGAGCCATCTGTTACCTCAACGCTGTGGTGGCGTGTATGTTGTCGTGCCGGACCTTTGTCGCATACCTTTGGACGCTGCAGGGCATACTTGAGGAAAATCTCACCGAGTATGTCCCAGCGACGCTCGCAACTGAAGTCGGGACCGCGCTTGCTGGTGCCACCGACTGCATGTACAGCGATAGAGCCGACACGGTTAGAGAACCACTAATTAACGGAGCAATTAACATGCCTAAAGTATTCAATACCATACTCCCCAAACTCATGGGCGGGCACATTGGTCTGCAACAGGATGTGCATGAATGCTATATTTTTATGACAGCGGGGCGCGCACCCCGACAATCAGAAGATTCGCCAGGCAACGAGATTGCGGGCGAGCCCGGGCTGCTCTCTAGGAACACGATGCTGACCGCTAGTGTTGTGACAACATTTGTGCATCAAACAGAATACTCCGGCTGTGAGAAAGAGGCGCATAATCGCAAAATAATCAACAAACAAGCCATTCTAGCCAACATGTTTCTCTGGAGTAGCACGCACGACCATAGTTCATACACTCGCATGATCAACTACAACCGCACAGACGGCGAGCGGGACAAGTGCGATGAATGTGATTTTCATTCAAATGAATACGAGTTGCATCAGGTCTCGGTGTTTGACGTTAATGATAAATTCGACGAGTTCAAGAAGGAGCAAATGCAAATTATTTCTAATTTCGATAAAAATGCCAACAACCCCGGTTCAGACCCAGGAGAAATTAAGCTTCGAATAAATTTGTTGAAATTAGGAATTCTTGAACGACAAAAGCAACAAAAGGCGGAAATTGAGCAGCTGAAAGTAAAGTACCGGTCAGAGAACCCACTGAAAATTACGGCAACTGAATTTTTCGCCGTCCCGGCACCTACCGTGTTTATTGTCCACGTGCAGCGCACCATGAACGAAGGCGGCCCTGAGCAGTTCAGGAGAGACGACGAGTTTCATGTCGAGGAATATATGTATGTCGTCGCGAAATCCGACCCACAGTACTATACATTGACGGCCACACATGACAACAACCCGGATGTGCCGCGGTATAGAGCATGCGGTATGGCTTGCCACTCTGGGAGTCAAACTTATATTGGGCATTATATTTCGTATGTGCGTCGCACAATCGACGCGAAGACAAGGTGGTTTTGCGTGGATGACTCCCAAGCCGTTGTCGAATCCGAATTCAAACACGTCGTCGCAGAGGTGTCAAAAAACGTGTGCACGGTGTTTTACGAGCTGGAGACAGGACGATAAGGTATAAACAGCGCGCCTGCGCGCCAACGTCACGCCGGGGGGCGTCGCGGATTCCTGTTGGCGGCGTACACGCTCAGCGCCAGCGTGTCGAAAATCACTGCCTCGTCGCGGCGGCCCAGGGCGTGGATGACGTCCCGCACAAAGTGCGCGTCCTCGCCGCTGTAGAATTCCGGCGACTCGCGGAATCGCACGTGCACGGGCCGGTGGACGGCGGGCTGTGCGTGCATGATTCCCGCCGGCACCCGCGGGTGCAATTTATCCGTCCTCTGGGCGACGTCGCACAGGGCCGCGCCCCGCACTACCGGGGCGGCGGCGTGGCGAGCGCCGGCGAAAATCCGTGCAGCACTAGACGGAGGGCCGGGTGGGCGCGCACGTGCGCTTGAGCGCGCGCGACGTACGCGGGGGTCGTCGTGTCGTCGGCGCCGATGAAGAGCAGCCGCTCGCCTGCGGCGAGCGCGTCGGTGTTGAATTCACAGACGTTGTCGCCCAAGTGCGTCAAACGTTCACGAGCTGCAGACACTGCCACCCGTCGCTGATATATAAACGGCGCGGCCGCGCGCAGCGCGCAATGTCGAGTTCCAACAGCTCCTCGGACAGCGACTCGTACCTGCAAACGTCGGAGTCGGACTCGGACTCGGGCGCAGACGCCGACGCAGACGCGCGCGGCGGGCTCCTGCGCCTGCTCGCGCGGCACCTGCGCCGCGCGGCCGCGAGCGGCGTGTGGCGCGTGCCCGCGCAGGTCTTCCGCGCGCCCGGCGCGCCCGGCGCGCACTTCCGCGCGTTCACAGACTTCCTCGCGGAGCCCGCGTGCAGCCCCGACGCCAGCGCGATGGGCGTGTACGTCCTCACGCCCGGGGGCATCGCCGCGACGCACGCGCTGCTGCGCGGGCACCTCCAGGACGCCCGCCGGCGCGGCGCGATGCTGCGCGACCTGCGCGGGCTGGCCGCGGCGCTCGGCGACGGCCGCACCTGCGCGCAAGAGGGCGATGCGCTGCGCCACGTGGCCAGAGTCGTGGCCGGCTGCGCGCTGGGCCTCGCGCTGATCCTCGAGCAGGAGGGCTTCGACCGCGCGGCGGCGGGCGAGGTGTGTGCGGCGGGCTGGGAGGTCTGGCGGAGCGCGAGCGCGGGGCCGCGCGCTCCGCCGCAGGCGCCGCCCCGGGGCGTTGCAGACTGCGCGGGCCTGGGCGTTCTGACGGCGCTGCTGCAGGGCGTCGCCGCGTGTCCGTGGCTGGTCGAGAGCCTCCTCACGTACCACGCGCTGTGCGACTTTTTCGGGGAGCTGCCGTGGGCGCCCAGCGGTTTCGTGCAGGACAGGCTCACGACCGCGGTGGCAGACACCATCCGCGACATGCACAGCGGCGCGCAGTCGCCGCTGTCCGCGGCGCCGTTTGAGTTTGCGGCCGAGGAGCTCGGCGACAGCGCGGGCCCGGGCGCGTGCGCCGACCGTTTGTTTGCGGGCCACGCGCGCTGCGACCCGGTGCTCGCGGGCCTCCGCCACACGCGGGTGGTGATCACGTGGCGCGCGTGCTACTGCAACGACAACGCCGGGATAATCGAGGCGCAGGAGAGTCTCGCGGTCGCGGACGCGCCGTCGCTGCGCGACGGCGCCGTGTCCTTCACCGGGTCCCTGCTCGTCCTCAACCGCCTCGGCAGCGAGAGCAGCGAATTCAGGTGCAAGGTTTGCGGGAAAAACACAGCCGAGTACAATGAAGCCAAGGAGGAAGTGCGGTTTTATAGAATACAGCCAAAAACAAACAAGGCCGCCCTCGCCGACGCGTTCGCGAAGCTCGCCGCGCTGGCGATGAGCGCGCGGCGGGAGCACTGCTTCCGGGGCCCGGCGCCGCGCGTCTTCCAGCTCGCCATTCCCCGCTTCGGGAAAAACATGGCGAAGCATTTCGACGTGTGCGAGGTCGAAGAGCGCATGTACGTGTGCCCGCTGGCGCCCTCGGACCGCAACTTGCAGAGGACCGACCTCTTCACGCTGGTGGCGGCCGACGGGTCGCCGGGCCAGCGCCACCAGGCGTACTACCGCCTCTGCGCGGCGTGCTGCCACCTGGGCGACGCCCAGGACAGCGGGCGCTTCGCGGCGTTTGTGCGGCGCGGCGCCGAGTGGTTCGAGGCCGACGCCGGCGCCGTCTCCGCCGTCCTGGACGGCGACCGGGCGCACGGCGACTGGAACAGCGGCGAGAGCTTCGCCGCGCTGTTTCGCCGCGCGCACAGCGGGCGCGCGTTCGCCAGCGTGCAGGCGGCCGCCGCGCGCACGGTGTTCCGCTGCTTCTACGAGCTGTGCGCGCCCGCGGAGCGGGGCTAGGCGAGCAGGTCGTGGAAGTAGCGCTGCGGGTTCTCCTCGCGGAACTCGCGCGGGAACGCCGCGCTGAAGCGCGCGTAGTACGCGAACGCGCGCGGCGCCGTGCCGCCGCCCGCGCGGCAGCGCAGCCACGCGCCGGGGGCCTCGGGGCGCGCCGCGGGGTCCCAGTGGCGCAGGCTGGCGGTGATGGCCGCGGGCGGCGTGAGGAGCGGCGCCTCGTACGTGGCGTCGAGGCGCGCGACGCGCTCGCGCGTGCACGCGGCGCACGCGGGGTCCGGCACGAGCAGCTGCGCGTGGTAGAGCAGCGCGACGTCGAAGGCGGGGTCGCCGTGGAAGAGGCGCCCGTAGATGGCGTTGAGCGGGCCCTTGAAGAGGCGGCGCACGCGCGCGCTCGTCTTCATGTCGCCAAAGGCAAACGCGCAGCCGCCGACGTGCCACTGCACCGCGCTCACGACCACGAACGGGCACAGCGCGCTGTCGCGCGAGAACTCGCGCACGGTGCAGTGGTACGCCGCGAAGATGGCAAAGAGGAAGGCGACCACGCCCTCGAGCACCTCAAAGTGCTTGCTGCGCGCGGGGTGGAAGAGCGTGCCGCCCGCGTCCTCCGTCGCAATGTCGCCCATGCAGCACAGCATGCCCTTGACGAGCGAGAGCTTGTCGACCGCGGGCACGGTCCCGCGCAGGAACCCGAGGCTCTGCGCGAGAAACGCGGAGGGGTGCGTGATGGCGCCGCCGGCGTCGAACTCGCGCTGCGCGCGCTTGCACATGGGCTCGCAGATGTAGCACACCAGCGTGTCCCCGGGCGCCGCGAGCAGCGCGGCCTGCTGGCGGAAGAGCGGGCACGCGCGGTCCGCCGCGGGGTCCGCGTGCAGCCGCGCAAAGACCGCGCGCAGCTGCATGCAGCGCGTCGTCGGGTCCTGCCGCAGCACGGGGCGGCAGCAGCACAGGCAGTGCCCGCAGCTCGCGCGCGACGGTGCGCGCTTGTGCAGCGTCTGCAGCGAGGTGTTCCACAGCTGCTTCTTGCCGTCGTCGTCCGCGCCCGCCATGCCGTGCGCGCGGCCCGCCGCGCGCGCGCGGCATCCCCGGGCCCCGGGCGCGCGGGCCCGCGCGCGTTTAGGCCGCGGCGCGCGCAGCGCGGGCAGCCCACGTCCCATGCGCACGCGTGCGCTCCTGTGCCTGCTCGTGCTCGCGGCGCCCGGGGCCGCCGCGTTTTCGGGCCCGCCCATGCGCCGCGTGCGCACGCACGGGAACCTGCACTGCTTCCCCGTGGACGAGGCCGCCGTGCCGCCCAGACGCCCCGCGTACAGCGCCTCGTACGACCGCAGCGAGATGGACATTCTGCGCAGCCGCGTGCTGCGCCTCGAGACCATCCTGCGCGACATCTGCGGCGCGGTTGTCCACAGCGACGACATCGCGCTGCTCGAGCGCGAGGCCGCCGGCGTCGGCAAGATCTTCCGCGACGGCTCCTTCACAGAGTCGCGCAAGCCGCTCTTTGCGCGCGTAGCCATCCAGAGCGTGCTCAACAAGCACGGCATCGTCGCCGCGCCGCCCATGCACTCGTGGGCGCGCGAGATGCCCGAGATGTCGGAGTGAGGCCGGGCGCGGCGGCGTTTGCGTGCGGGCAGGGATAAGTCGCGCGCGAGGCGCGCGCATTTGCTGCTGTGTTTCCCCGTATAGTATCATTAAAAGCAACCACTACCAGCCCTGCCCGGGTCTGCAGAGCCCGAGACCACCTTGAGCTCGGCGCCGGGCGCTATATGCGCGCGTCGTGCGCGGGTACGACAAGGCGCAGCAGCTTTACGTGCAGCTCGCTTCGCGCGCCGCGGCGTTCACAAGCACGCGCGCGCCGCCCCCCGTGCGGTGGCGCGCGGCGGGTTCGCGTGCGCAAAGGCCGCGCGGCGCTGCAGGCGCCGGTCGGCCGCGACAGCCTTGAGCGCGGCCACGAGAAGCAGCACGCACAGCCCCGCTGCCGCGAGCATCCTGGCGCGTTGCGCGCGCGCGGCGCTATATACGCATGTCGTGTCCGGCGGGGGGCATCGGCGCGCTCATGCACTAAGCGCCGCGCGCGCGGCGCGCCAGGCATGCCGGCGGCGCGACCCCGCGCACGGGGCCCGCCCAATTTTCGCGCTTGCGACCCCCGCGGCTCTCGCTTGCGACCCCTCTCCCCCAATTTCCGCGCTCTGCGAGCTGCGACCGCTCTCAGACCTCAGGGGCTGCGTGCGAGCATGCTCGGCCCACTGCCCGAGGGCTTGCGCGTGGGGGTGCTGGAGGCGTACGGCCCCGCCGGGTACGGCGGATTCATGCGGCGCGTTGTCGCGCTGCAGGAGGGCACAATGCCGCTCGAAGTCGCGGACGCGGAGGTGTTTGGCATTCTGGGGTACGACGGCGGGAGGATGGACAGGGATCCCGGCTATCGACCTTTCCGCGACGCCTCGAGCCAGTCGCACCGCCCCGACCTCTACCGCACATTTGTGCAGTGGAGCACTGCCGCGCCGCCGGTGGCAGCAGAAAAAACAAAGAGCGCGCCGTTTGCGTTCGGCGCGATTGGCCTCCTCCCCGCGGCTGCCCCGCCGTTTGCGCCTGCCGCGCTTGGCCGCCTCCCCGCGCCTGCCGCGCGGAGCGAGCGCGAGGTGCTGCCCGGAGTGTGCCACGAGCTTGCCTTCCACCAGCAGGTGCTGGAGCAGCTCGCGGACAAGGTACACAACATGGAAACAAGGTTCAGCTGTACACGTGTAGACGACACAATGAGGAATGGCGAGCATCTGAGGGTCGACACGAAGATGCCGAGCCTCACCGGCACGCCCGCCCCTGTCCTGCCGCGAGCGGTAGGGGGGAAGAGCGCCCCTCTGTCGTCCGACGCGAGGAAGGCGCTCGGGCCGCTGCCCGAGGAGCTGCGCAGGGGGGTGTACGAGGCGTACGGCCAGGGCGGAGACGGGTACCGCAAGTTCATGCAGCGCGTGCTCGCGCTGCAGGAGGGCACGATGGCGCTCGAAGCCGTGGACAATGACGTGTTTGACATCCTGGGGTACGACCAGGGCCCCAAACACAGCGAGCCTCGCAGTGCTGCGACCAAGTCGCTCCGCCCCGACCTCTACCGCCTCTTCGTGCAGTGGAGCACTGCCGCGCCGCCGGTGGCGGCCAAGAAGACGAAGAATGCCCCGTTCGCGTCCAGCGCGCGCGATACGGTGCGCGTGTTCGCCCCGCTGCCCGAGGGCCTGCGCGCGGGGGTGCGCGAGGCGTGCGGCCAATCGAGCTACCGGCACTTCATGCGCCTTGTCGCCGCGCTACAGGAGGGCACTACGTCGCTCGAAGACGCGTACGCGGATGTGTTTGATATCTTGAGGCCGCACCGCCCCGACCTATACAGTGTGTTTGTGGCGTGGAGCGCTGTCGCGCCGGGGACCCCGTGCCTGGCTTCGCTGACGACCGCAGAGCTCGCCCGGGACCTCGTCAGTCTCGACGCCGCGCTCGCCATGTCGCCGACGATGCTGGCCGCCCTGCGCGTCGGGGCGGCTGGGCCGAGCGTGCCGGCTTCGTGCGGCGCGCTGCGCCTGCTGTGGCAGGCGGAGTTTGCGAGGCGGGTGTCCGCGGACACCCCGGTCCGGGCGAGCGCGTAGAGCAATGATAGAGAGAGTTTTGCGAATAAAATCTGGTAAAGATGTGTATTTTTCAACTGCAAAACATGACGGATGTGCCAGGCGCGCCCCTCGAGGCGCACAGCCAGAGTGCAGGCGCGGCGCCGCTCATTCTGCGGGGCTGCGCCCCTGCAAGCGCAGGCTCCGGCGGCTGCCGGCGGCGCGGAGGGGCTCCGCTGCACTGTCCAGAGGCGGTACACTGCGGCGATCGAGCAGAGTGAGGCCGCACCCGAGCGCCCGCATGATGCCCTTGAATTTTACGACGGGGCCGCTCGGCTGCTCGATGCACGTCTGCACAATGGTGAACAGCACGTCCGAGGTCGCCTCGCAGTGCGGGCTGCGTTGCGGTGTCGGAGCGTCTTGCTGCCCACCCAGCCGCGCGTGCGTGCCCATGGCGAACGCGAGGGTCCTGGGTATGGACATGTTCTGGAAGCGACCGAAGCGCTGGCCGTGCAGCTGGGCGTCTGTGACGCGCTCGATGATTTCGTCGTCCCCTGCGGTCGGGCGCCGCCACGTGTACAGGTCGCCGTGCTCTGTCGTCGCCCACATGTTGGCGTGGTTGGCGCCCACAGACACGCACCGGGGCTCGATGCCGATGCGCGTCGGCACGATTTTCGGCCCGTCCCCAAAATCCTCGCGATTCCAATCATGGCGATCCCGCAACGCCCACAGCGCGCCCTGATGCGTCACGACCAGGACATAATTAACTCCGCACGCCACGGACAGCGCCTTTGACCCTCCGAGAGAGTCGCGCGCGCCCAAGCGCGTCGGGATGCACATGTCTACGTCATCTATATACCCCCACCCCCATAGGTCCCCCGCCGTGGTCACTATCATTGTCATATTGTCTCCCGCCGCCACTACCAGCGGCGTGTCCCTATGCAGAAACCCGGTGTCCAACTGCTTTGGGACAGTCGTCCTCGTCATGAGGTCGCCGCTGACGGGGGGAAGTTCTGCCACATGTTTCCCCCACGTCCATATCTGACCCTCTGTCCCGATGACCACGCTATTGTCCATGCCCGCTGCCACCATGGCCCCGCGGCACTCCCCGGAGACCGCAGAGGTCAGCGGCAGCACCGTGAGCGTCTGCAGCATCATCCGCGGTGTTGCGTCGGGCGAGTCGCCGTGCCCCAGCTGCCCGCATGTTGCACTGCCGCAGCTCCACACGCGCCCGGCCGCCGTCAGGAGCAGTAAGTGGCTCCTCCCGCACGCTACCATGACCGCCGGCGAGCCCCCCCACAAATCCCTCGTCAACCGCAACGGCTCGGCCCCCTCCGTGCTGTTGGCGGGCGTCCACCGCCCGAAGAATCTGCATAATTCACGCCCCCACACCCACGCCGAGCCGTCCTCGGCCACGCAGGCGATGAACCCGGATGCGCTTGCGCACATCACCAAGGGCTGGTCGCCAAAGCGACCAGGAGCCAGGTACTGTGCGGGGCGGGACCTGTCGGCTCTGAGCCACAGCCCCCGTCTTCGGTGACCACCGGGACCGTGGGCATTCTCTATGTAGCACTGCGGTGGCCTGTGGCAATGGAGCTGTTTATATACCAGGTGTATTTTATCTTTTATTAAAAAAGCCTCACTCGCAGTAGACTTCAAAGAGCGCCGGGAGCAGCCCGAGCGCGTCGAGGCGCGAGCGCGGCACGAGCGCGCGCGAGGGCACGGCGAGGTAGAAGGCGTCGACGTGCTTCGAGACGCTGTGGATCTGGCGGACGCCGACCCACACGAGGAACTCGCCGGCGTCGGGGCGCGGCGCGGCGATGCTGGCGGGCAGCTCGTAGAGCAGCATGCACTCGACGACGGGGTGCACGCGCGCGCCCGCGGCGTGCTCGACGAGCTCCGCGAGCGCGGCGCCCTTTTTGAGCGCGTCGAGCGGCGCGGCGAGGCGCGCGCTCGCACCGAAGCGCGCCTGCAGCACGGGGTGCATCGCGTCGAGCAGCAGGGGCTCGCCGACCTTGACGAGGTACTGGTCGACGCGCGCGCTGCTGAGGTTGGCGAGCACGGGGTCCGCCTC
>Ga0105055_10002907_pt1 | contig 26322 bp, 22 predicted proteins | sample BON03_FD_78090 | JGI IMG/M metagenome (GOLD analysis project Ga0105055, IMG submission 78090) | Freshwater microbial communities from Lake Bonney liftoff mats and glacier meltwater in Antarctica - BON-03 | ecosystem: Environmental > Aquatic > Freshwater > Ice > Glacier meltwater | place: Lake...
AAAGTCTTTTTGAGTTGGTTGAATACGGAAACAAACAGCAATTATCGTCTTCCGACCGAAGCAGAATGGGAATATGCCGCTCGTGCTGGTACGAAGACACCCTTCAGTACTGGGAACTGTATATCGGATCAACAAGCTAACTCTGAAGCCAATACTTTTAAAGATGGCGGTTGCAATCAAAAGGGTGAAAATCGTAAGAAAGTACTTCCTGTCGCAAGTTTTCCGCCAAACCCCTTCGGTTTATATGATATGCATGGCAACGTCTGGGAGTGGGTTGAAGACTGCTGGCATGAATACTATGATGATGCGCCGACAGATGGTAGTGCTTGGCTTGGTACAGCTGGAAACTGTCAATATCATGTTATGAGAGGTGGCGCTTGGCATGGAATGGTCAGTTATATGCGCTCGGCTTACCGCTTTAGATATCCACAACAAACGCGTACCGGTGGTCTTGGTTTTCGTCTAGCGCGATCTTTACCATAAAGAATAAGTTATGACGTTTATGAGGCGTTGAAAGGTGTGTCGTCATAAGGAGGACGATAGATCTCAACCAATGAGGTCAGATACTGTCTTGAAAATCAAGTCTAAATGCCATTAATTTGGTTATTAACATCAAATGGCCTCCCAGATTTTAAAACACCATAAGTAAGCACTAATAGTTTTCGCATCACCGCTACTGAATCAATGGGGTCAGACTCCATTGATATTTACACATTAAGCACCGGCTGAAATACCAGAGTCAACTAATAAGACATGAGTGCTTGGCAGTGTTTATTTTAAAGAAACAATTAAGCAGCACGTAAATCGACAAAAAGAAGATTGACTGTAATATAATGCTAAATCAATGGAGTCTGACCCCTTTGATTTTCCCCTTTGATTTTTGATTATTCAAATTCCATCATACGGAATAGCGTACTGGCATTCAGTTTTGCTAACTCATTATATGTATGTAGATGCGAATAGGCAGACTGATCGATGTTGTAGACATCATTTAACCCTCCTCCCTCATCCAATATCTTTTGAACTTCACTCCGCATATAAGCCACATAATCACGAGTATATTTAGTCACTTCAGCCATATTAGTTGGGCCACCATGACCTGGCACAACAATTTCGGCTCCGAGTGCAGCAAATTTATCCCAAGTCTTTAACCAGCCGGCAGTATCTGTATGCTCAAAAATCGGTAGCATGCGTTCATGAAAAGCCATATCTCCTGCGATAACGAGCTTTTTATCGGGTAACCAAACGACGATATCACCAGGTCCATGTGCAGGACCTAAGTAAAGTAATTCAATACGTTGTCCACCCAACTCAAGTATCAGTTGTTCATCAAACGTTTGATCAGGGAAGGCCACCTGCGTCTTCCACGCTTTATCTCGTGCGTAAGATTTCATCCGTTCCAGTGAACGAGACGCTTCTTGACGAATAGCGGCATCAGCATCTTTATGTGCAATGATAGGGACGCCCTGTTCTTTCCAATAATTGGAGCCTAATGAGGCATGACCTTGCTCATTTTCGAGCACTACATATCTTACTGGTTGCGAAGTAATTTTTTTGATCTCATCGTGAAGTGAACTGGCTAGCAGATAATTATCTCCTGCATTGATTACCACCACACCTTCACTTGTAACAATGAATGAGAGATTATTGTTATGTCCAGAATTGGCATAACTTGGTGGAGCTGTTGCGCCGATTGCAGACCATACGCCTTCTGCTACACGTATTGGTTTGCTATAGAGAAATGAATCTAGCTCTTTATCAGGAACATTAATGGCTAGACCGGCTTTTTTCCACTCAAAAAATCCGTCAGCATAATTCATTACGTTGCTGTACCCCATCTGCATCAGTGTCTTGGCGGCAAAAGGACTAAGAATATTTTCTCCACAATACACGATGATAGGGGTATCTTTACTTACTGCATATTGATCGATACGAGATTCGAGCCAACTCCGAGGGATTACAGTATTCAAAGCAGTGTCAATCGTACCTCCCTGCAGCATAATCTCCTCTTCAGCTCGGACATCGATTAGCAGAGTCATGGGGTCTTTCTTGAGTTGCTCCTGCAATTGCTGAGTATTAATGTTGTTAATTTGCTTTTTTATTGACGCCAACAACTCAGTCCCGGTAAGCAATTGATCATCCGCGGCTATGCTTAAGTGAGAAATGCTCAGTAACATAATTACTGTAATAATTCTTATCATCATGTTTTTATGTGATGTCCTTTTAAACTTTTCATACATTGATTATTCCCTCAACCAGTAAAGCAGACATTATTAAACCACTCCGTTTTCGTCCGCCTTTGGGTGTTTTTTTTCCATCTTATCAGATTCCACATGATCTATTACCTTGATGTTAGGATGGTAGTAATAGCGATCATTCGTTTCGCCCCCGTTCACAGCTAAGTTTAGGAGCGCTAGCTAGTAATTTTGTTCTTGTGAAGGGATTGTTAGGCTATTTGCCATATTCTAACGAGGCCATGTTGATACCAGTTGATACTAGTGTTACACCTGCGGCCTTATTGATGACAGCGACAACCCATGACTTTAGCTTCTGTTCGGCTAATTTCTTACCCAACCGACTGAATATGTTATAGATCAAAATGTCGGCTAAAAAATATAAAACAATATAAATAGTGATTATATAAACCAGGCAGGCTCAGAAAGCGAAAGTCGGCTGATTCAGAATGCCTTACAACGGGGTCAGTTAACAGGATCGAGCTACTTTATTGAGGCGGTTGAACAACGTTTAAGGAAAAGAATAGTGGATCGTGGGCCGGTAAGTCCGAGAAGAGAGAAATGAAATGTGGTTTAAAAATAAATCTGTCCCCTTTTATCCTTTTTCACAATAGTTCTGTGGGCTGTTTGAGTCCATATTAGTTTTCAGCGCTTTCTGCTTTTACAAAGTCACCGATATCTGCATTGTTCATGGCAGTTTGCAGGTCCTTGCTGGAAAGAGCTAGCGCATAACCCAGTACACCACTACCAATGATGACTGTGTCGTAATCAATCACACTTTTATCAAGTAAGACCCGAACGGTTTCCGGCAAGGCTATAGGAGGGACGGCACCGACCACGTAGCCAGTAGTCTCATTGACTTCATCAAATTCAGCCATGCGAAGTTTTCGTTCATCAAGATGTTTACGTAATACGCCCCAGTCAGCACGTCCACCACCAGCAACACCAAGTAAAACAAAGGTTCCGGAGCCAGTTTTGAATAAAAGGCTACGTACAACTGATGATGGATCGCGGCCTTCAGTGGTGAGTAATTCTTCTAGATTACGGATCGGCTTTTTGTCTTCAGATAACGGAATTTGGATCACATCGAATGTAATAGTGAGCTGGTTAAGTAACTGAGTGACGGGCGAATCAATATTGTGGCTCATTTAAAGCTCCTGAAAGGGTTTGTGTCCCGGTAATTGAGTAGCTGATCATTATTTCATTATTGAATATTTGCAACTTAATATTTCTATAAAACCCAATAAGTTGGAAAATAGACTTCGTCCATACGACGCTATACTTAATGATCTGATTTCTTGAGGCATAAACTAAGCCACCACCGTTAGGTATAGATGATTTGATATATTATGGTACTAGGGCTGGAATTGAACTGTCACGCCATACTACGACGATTTTCTGGTTATGTTCTCTCGCTTTGTTAATGTAAACTGGATGTGTCGATATTTAAGGATAAAAAATTCAATATGGATTTTATTAAAGCTACTTTGCGACGCTATCGTCATTTGATGATCTGGATGTTCAGCCTAATTATATTCTACACGATGATTGGGTTTTATCTTTTACCGTGGCGGGTAGAAAAACAGCTCGTCAATACACTACAGCAACGGCTCGGTATTCAGGTTTCTGTACAAAAAATAGCATTTAATCCCTATACCTTTGAGTTGATAGTCGATGACCTGCAATTAAATGATGCGAACGATAAGCTATTGGCTGGCTGGGACAAGCTCTATGTCAATGTTCAGCCCTCACAACTGATCAAACTTAATCTCGCTATTGAGGAAATTAGCATAACATCACCAAAATTGCATTTTCGACGTTACAGTGCAACAGATAACTCCTTAACGCGATTAGCAGAACGTTGGAATCAAACAGCAATCGATGATCAACAACAAATGCCAGAAAAATCAGGTGATAGCAAGGCAAAAGAGCCTCTCATAATCTTTACAATCAGTAATTTCAATTACACAAAAGGCGAGCTACATTATCGTGATGATGTACCGACAGATGCTTTTGAGACCGTTCTTAGCCCGATCAATATTCATTTTGTGGATTTTTCTACTCAGGCGGGACAAACTGCCACCAATGACTTGGCCATTGATTTAGAAAATAAGGCCGAGCTAAGATTAAATGGCAATTTTGTGTTGTCTCCCTTACATTTAGATGGTCGCGTTAGTTTAGAAATGCCATATCGTTACTTAAAGACCACGTTACCATTTGAAGTTAATAATGGCCGACTCAATTTAAACTTGGCGTATATCATTGATATAAATGGTTCTGAGGCTGATATCAAGCTCAATAAAATGGATCTGGAGCTGGCTGACTTTAGCATTAATCAGCTCGGAGAGCCGGTAACCATTTTAAATGCTAGTAGGATAAAGATCAGTAACGGTCATTTCGCTTATCCCGATAATTAGCTAATCCTAGGTAGCGTATTACTTGATGGCTTCAAGATCTTGGCAACGCAAAACAAGCAAGGTGGACTCAATTGGGTTCAAATGTTTGCAACACCGGCAAAAGAGCAAAAAACTCAACAAGTAGAAGCCGACAACTCTAAATCTTTAAGGCTTGATATCGGCAACATTGCAATCGCCAACACCCGCCTTGAGCTTGAAGATCAAGTACCTGAAATGCCCATTCATTTGACGGTAAATCTCGCGGCTAACCTACAAAACTTTAGTCTTTTAGCTGATAATCATATGCCGTTTACGTCAAATATAAACTTAGAATCGGGCGGAAAAATTGATCTTCAAGGAGATGTACAAGTCTTCCCAAGCTTAGCCCTGAACTCAACAGTTATCATTAGTGCCTGTGCAACCTTATTTAAGTCAATATGCGTTCATTGAGCTTATCAATGGCAGTATTGACTCAACCGCCAAAATAACGATTGATCAGCAAGAACCATTAGCCCTCGAGGGTAATCTGGCCTTGATAGCATTGCAACTAGATAACCAAAAGCGTAATGAAAAATTGCTGAGCCTAGATAAGTTAGCATTCAATAGCATTAACTTTTCGCTGGCAAAACAATCGCTAGAGATATCAGAAGTGAATGTCGATAAACTCTATAGTCGCATTTTGGTAAGCCAAACAGGCGAAACTAATATTGGATTACTGATCAAAAAACAAGCAGAAACAGCGATAAAACAGCAAGGCATTCCTCCAGCGGAACAATCTCCAGCTTATGATTTCACTATTGGAAAAGTTAAGCTAAACGATGCAAGCTCGCAGTACACAGATGAAAATTTACCGATTGTATTCCATGCCAATATGCACAAACTCAATGGTGAAATCAGTGGTTTTTCAACGCGCTCACAACAACCCGTGAACATCGCTTTGGAAGGTCAAGTGGATGAATTTGGTTTAGTCGAAATTAACGGATCGCTGAATCCGCTGAATGTCACAGATCAAACCAGTATTAATCTAGCATTTACCAATTTAGATTTGCCAAGTGTTAGCCCCTACACCATTAAGTTTGCTGGGAGAGAAATTGCTGAAGGGCGCGGTGATATTGAGTTGACTTATGACGTTATCAACAATGAATTAAATATCACTAATAAGGTGGTTATTAGAGATATCCGCTTAGGGGAAAGAGTTGAATCGCCCGATGCACTTGATTTGCCATTGGATCTCGCGATTGCGTTATTGAAAAATAGTGATGGCGTCATCGAGCTTAGCATTCCGGTTAAAGGTAATGTTAATGATCCACAATTTAGTATGGGCCCAGTAATTCGTGGGGCGATTGCCAATGCTCTTGGTAATATTGTCACGGCACCATTCCGTTTTTTAGCCAGTCTTCTTGGCAGTAGTGACGAGTCTATAAAGGATGTTCGTTTCCGTGCTGGCCGAAGTGATCTCACTCCACCCGAACAAGAAAAATTATTCAAATTAGCAGAGGCATTACAACAAAGACCTCAATTGGCTTTGATAATACCTGCACCTTTTGATCAAGCAACTGATCGTCAAACACTAAAAGTGAAGGCTGTCGAACGTCGTATTGAAACCAATCTGAAACAGACAGATCCCAAACAACAACTCATGGCCAGAAATCAGATCGTTTTGGAACGTTTATATACGGAAGCGGCATTAAGTCCAGATGTTCAGGCTATAAAACAAGCATTGATTGAGACCAGTAAAACACCAGAGAATATTTATGGTGAGCTGGATGTGCTGGTTTACAATGCAACATTGAAAGCACATTTGATAGAAGCTGAATCAATCACCGATTCAGACCTGAACAATCTTGCCTTAGCTCGCCAGAATAGTGTTATTTTTTTTATTAAAGGGCATAGTGCACTCAAAGAAAATCAACTTCGAACCAGTGAGCTTGTCACCAAAAAATCCGATAATGGTTGGCTAAACATGTCCTTTAAGCTTGACGCACTTTGATTGCACGTTGTTTGAATAGTAAAGTTTACTTGCCCTTCGATTGTAATAAAATCGAGGTGACGTGGTACCTGCATTACAAGAGAAATTTTATTCTACTTATGGCTTAAAATGGAGCAGATATTTTGATCCACTTTCTCTTCTAAATAGAGGAAGGGAGGACGATGATTTCACTAATCTGCTTATATTGGAGTTAGTATTGAACTTAAGTGATTTTATCGAGTCATTATTTAATGATATAACCCGCCCAGCAATATGTATTATTGCTATGATTAACCTATATTACATTAGTTCATTACCCTCTTGTGTAAACGAACTAGGCCGTGTTATCCGAAACCACTAGATGATTAAAAATAGTCAACATTGAATCTTAGACGTCACCTTTAAAGAAGATGAGCGTTTAATACACACACAAGATGGAGCACAGGATATGGTGTTATTCAAACGTATCTTATTGAATTAATTGATACTAAATCCAGTTAAAGACACTATAAAAGGAAAAAGACAAAAACGGGCTGGGATGATAAATTTAGGCCAGAAGTGTTATTTGGTTAAATTTTGTGCAAAAGTATGTTCCTCCTTGTATGCTGAATGTTGGATGAGTAAATAAAACTTGCCGGCATAGACTTTGGCGGGTAGAATTATGCGGTTCTAGAGCCTTGTTTTTTTCATGACTCACTATTTATTTTAGATAACACACAAAACGAGAACAGATATGAAAGCTGATATCCATCCAGAATATAATGAAATCGATGTTACATGTAGCTGTGGTAATTCGTTTAAAACACGTTCAACACGTAGCACTGCATTGACTTTAGATGTGTGTTCAGAATGCCACCCATTCTATACGGGCAAACAAAAAATGCTTGATACTGCTGGTCGTGTTGATAAATTCCGTCAAAAATACGGAAAATAATTCGTTAGGTCTATCCGGCCTAACATACTAGGAATTCATATAACGTGTTTGTACATACCTGTACAGTTCGTAATATATTACAAAGCCTCTGTTTGTTAACGGGGGCTTTGTCGTTTCTGGCGCTAGCTGGCTGTGCTCAAAATCCTGTAAGTGGCAATCAAGACTTTGTGATGCTGGGGGTCGATAGTGAGATCGCTATTGGACGAACCAATCATCCCAAAATCATCGAGCAATATGGGCGATATAATGATGAATCGCTGCAAGCTTATGTACAGTCTGTAGGTGATAAACTAGCCTCAGTAAGCCATCGTCCAGAGTTGTTATATCGTTTCACTGTTCTAGATTCGCCGGTGATTAATGCCTTTGCTTTGCCTGGCGGTTATATTTATATCACCCGCGGTTTAATGGCTTATTTAAATTCAGAAGCTGAATTAGCCGCGGTATTGGGACATGAAATTGGTCATGTGACAGCGCGTCATGGTGTGCGCCAGCAAAGTGCCTCACAAGCGGCCAATCTAGGTTATACCCTCGGTTCCATTTTATTTCCCGAATTACGTGCTGCACCTTCTCAAAATTTATTCAATATATTGGGAGGTGCATTGCTAAGTGGTTATGGGCGTGAACATGAATTGGAATCTGATGGTTTAGGCGCAGAGTATCTAGCGCGAGCTGGGTACGAGCCTAAAGCGATGATTGATGTCATTCGCGTACTTAAAGATCAAGAGACATTCGCTGCCGCTGAGGCCAAACAACAAGGGCGCGAAGCGAAGGGCTACCATGGTTTATTTGCCAGTCATCCAGATAACGACACTCGATTGCATGAGGTAGTGGCAGCGGCTGATAAATATGCCAGTGCTCAAAAGGCTAAAATAGGGCATTCAGAGTATTTGACGCATATCAACGGCCTCATTTTTGGTGATAGTGAAATACAAGGTATTCGTTCAGATCGTCATTTTTATCATTTAGTGATGAACTTCGCTGTTGAGTTCCCCGCTGGCTGGCAAATTAATAATAATCCCGATAGTTTACAATCATTATCGCCGAATGGTGATGCCGTTGTTGAGATGCGAGCAATGGATCTGAACCTGAAATTATCTCCCCGTGAATTCATTGCGCAACGTTTAAAAATAGATAAGTTGAAAGCAGGCCAACCGTTAAATGTCAACGGTTTAGAGGGTTATACAGGTATAGTAGAGAGCGAAAATAAACTCACTCGTGTAGCTGTTGTTTATCTGCAAGATCAAGCCTTTGTCTTTTTTGGAGGTGTAAAAAACAAGAAAATGTTCAGCCAGTTTGATGTTGATTTTGTTACAACGGCAAAAAGCCTACATACCTTAAGGGATGATGAAATAGCATTAGCTAAAGCGTTGAGACTGGATGTGGTTACCGTTGGAACTTCTGATAACTATATTGCATGGGCGAAAGATTCTCGGATAAGCAATAGTCCATTAGAACAATTGAGATTGCTCAATGGTGATTATCCTGCCGGTGAATTAGAGCTCAGCGAGCAAGCAAAACGTGTGCGTTAGTAAGCCATTATCTCTCAATCAACTTAGCTTAAACGTACACTGCTTGAACGTATATTTGTTGTTCTGCACAATCGTGAATATCATTAACTAAGATTACTCACAATAATCGTTATGCTCTTACTATGCATCAGCCAAAGCTTGCACTATCGATGTTAAAATAAATCTACGGACGACGGCGATTCTTGTGTTGAACCATTGCTTATAAAATTGTTTGGCGTGACCATTTGAGTGGGTACATTTTCGATGCTGAATGTTTCATCAATCGCATCTGCTGAGTCAGGGCTAGCCAATAACCCTGTATAACGATCAATTTTAACCGTAATCATGCCTACAGGCTCTTTGAGAGGCGCTTCCGGTACACCATCTAATGCGGCCCGCATAAAGTCGATCCACATGGGTAATGCTGCTTGTCCACCTGTTTCATTGTGCCCAAGCGTTTTAGGTGAGTCGAATCCTACCCAGCTAATGGCGACGAGTTCAGGATGAAAGCCATTGAACCAAGCATCAACTTGATTATTGGTAGTGCCTGTTTTTCCTGCAAGATCATTGCGGCCTAGCACCAGTGCCTTGCGGCCCGTACCATAACGAATGACGTCTCTCATCATACTGTTCATGATGTAGTTGTTTTGAGGCGTCATGATGCGTACAGCAGGTTTGGGTAAAAGTGAATCATTCTGGACTTCTTGCATCTGATCCTCATTTGTTTTTAAGCATGTTTCGCAGACCGTTGCTGGATGAGATTGCATTAATATATTGCCGTTAGCATCTTCGATTCGTTCAATGACATAGGGTTCAATCCGATAGCCCCCGTTCGCAATAGCGGAATAGGCACGAGCCATATCCCATGGTGCAGCGCTGCCACTACCTAAGGCAAGAGATAAATTATGTGGCATTTGATTAGTATCGAAGCCAAACCGCCCAGCGTATTCAATAGCGTAATCTGGAGTAATATCTCTGAGTAGGCGAATAGATACTAGATTTCGTGAATGGATGAGTCCTTCTCTTAATCGTGTTGGACCATAGAACTTTTGACTATAATTTTCAGGCCGCCATTCATTTTCTAAACTTGCATCGTCCAACACCACGGGGGCATCATTAATGATACTGGCCGCGGTATAACCTTTTTCAAGTGCCGCAGAGTAAATAAAGGGCTTAAAGCCGGAGCCGGGTTGACGACTAGATTGGGTCACCCGATTGAATTTATTTTGGAAATATTCAAAACCGCCATTTAATGCTGTTATAGCACCATCACGGGGTGAGACAGCAATTAATGCGCCTTCAACTTGGGGTAGTTGGGCAAGCAACCATTGGCCGTCTTTATCTTGGGTTACGTAGACAATATCACCAACAGCTAAAACATCACTGACTTTTCTCGGGGTTTTACCTCGACTATTGGTACTTAATTGTTTGCTTGCCCAAGTCATTGAAGCAAGCTTAAGTTCCACCATACCTAGTGATTTAATATAAACCTCGGCCACCCTGACATCTACTTTGGATACGATGGCAGGAGAAAGAGGGCCAATGGTATCGTAAGCGTTAAGCGCTTGCTCAAATGTTTCTTGATTAGGCGTAGGTACTTCATCAAAGGAAACGTGATGGAGTGCTCCACGGTATCCGTGACGTTTATCGTAAGCTAAGAGTGCAGATTGTAATGATTTATTCGCTGCTTGTTGGTGTTTTGCTTTTATTGTAGTGTAGACATTTAAACCTATGTCATAGACCTTCTCGCCATATTGCTCAATAAGTTGAGTTCGAATCATTTCTGCTACATAAGGCGCATAGACTTCAATGTCTCGGCTGTGATAGCTAGCAGTAATGGGTGCTTGAATGGCAGTGAGGTAGTCTTGTTGGCTAATATAGCCCACCTCCCACATCCGACGGAGAACGTAGTCTCGACGTAACAAGGCTCGTTCCGGATTGGCAATTGGATTGAAGGCCGATGGCGCTTTAGGTAAACCTGCAATCATGGCAAATTGTGGTAGGTTTAGTTCTTGTATCGATTTGCCATAATAAACATTTGCTGCTGCGCCTACGCCATAGGCACGGTTTCCTAAAAAAATTTTATTAAGATAAAGCGTTAATATTTCATTTTTGTTTAGTGATTGTTCAATTTGTAAAGAAAGGATTATTTCATTAAGTTTACGGAGATAGGTTTTTTCGCGAGTCAAAAAGAAGTTACGGGCAACTTGCATAGTGATCGTACTGCCACCTTGAGCTTTTACGCCTGTTGTGGCTAAAGAATAGGCGGCACGAAGAAGGCCTTTGTAATCTACACCATGATGCTCAAAGAATCGTGCATCTTCAGCTGCGAGAATAGCTTGGATGAGTTGCTCAGGAATTTCAGCATATTCAAGCGGAATACGGCGTTTTTCGCCGAACTCGGCCATTAGGCTGCCTTCGGCACTAAATATTCTTAACGGGACCTGTAACTGCGTATCGTTAAGTGTTGCTGTATCGGGTAGGTTGGGGGCAAGAAAGAGGTAAAGAGCTGAGATTGCGACGACCATTAACGCGACCAATACGATAGTTAGAGCAAAAAGACGACGTATAAAAAACAACATAAGCGAATTCTGATGACAGACCTATAAGATGATGATGACATGTAGTATATATAAAGGAGGCTATTGCACAACATCTTAAAGATAACTAATGTGTGGAATAGTTATTAATTAAGATGTTTCATCACATTGCGAACTATTTAGCGATATGATTTGTATAGATTTTGGGCAATACTATTGTAAGTCGCGGAGCGACATGGGCTTATAGGGCTAAGTGAACTGTTGTGTTTTTATAATGCATGCACTATAGTCTTGACAAACTACATTAAGTAGGCGAAGTAAGTTGTTTTTGATTGTCGGTTAATGGGGTCGTAAATGTTTGGACGAAATAAAGCACCACTCTTAGGGATAGATATTAGCTCGTCAGTGGTTAAAGTGTTAGAACTGAGCCGCAAAGCGGGTAAGTATACTGTTGAATCTTACGCTGCAGAGCCTTTACCCCTCAATGCCGTTATCGAAGGCAGAATTGAAAATAAAGATGGGGTTGCTGGCGCTATTAAACGTGCCGTTAAGCGATCAGGCACAAAGACAAAAGAGGCTGCGGTTGCCGTTTCAGCCATTACAAAAATAATTTCATATCCAGCCTCCATTTCAGAACGAGAATTAGAAGACCAAATAATGATGGAGGCGGAAGCTTTAATTCCCTACCCATTAGAAGAGGTTCGATTGGACTTTGAAGTCCTAGGCCCATCTTCGACTGATATTGATGTCGTCGATGTGTTGTTAGCTGCTTCTCGAAGTGAAAATGTTGACGCTCGTACGGAAGTACTTGAAAAAGCCGGTTTGATCCCAAAAATTGTCGATGTTGAAGCGTATACGATGGAAAATGCTTTCTCTCTAATTTCTGAGCAATTAATAAATCACGGTCAAGGCTTAACGGTAGCTGTTGTTGATATTGGAGCCAGTATGACAACTTTACATGTTTTAGTCGATGGTAAAATTGTCTTCACCCGCGAGCAAACCTTTGGTGGCAATATATTAACTGAAGAAATAGAACGACATTATGGCATGTCATATCAAGAAGCTGGACGAGCTAAAAAAGAAAATAATTTACCAGATGACTATGGCTTGAAGGTGTTGGAGCCGTTTAAACGATCAATGACCATGACGGTAACACGTGCCTTGCAGTTTTTTTTCTCAGTATCCGCACAATATCAATCAATCGATCATGTCATCTTATCTGGTGGTTGTGCATCTATTCAAGGTGTTGATGCAATGATCGCTGAAGAAACAGGGACATCAACGTCGATAGCTAATCCTTTCTCCGATATGACAATAGGAAGACGAGTATCAATCCAGTCTTTGAGTAATGATAGTCCATCAATGTTGATTGCATGCGGCCTTGCCATGAGGAATTTTGACTGATGCCAAGAATTAATTTATTACCATGGCGTGAAGAACGTCGGCAAGCACGTCAACAGCAATTCTTAACATCAATGGTTGTTAGTCTTGTTGTGGCTATTGCGATGTTTTATGTTGCACTCATGTATGCAGATGGATGGATTGACGAGCAAAATCAACGAAATACTTTCTTGAAAAAAGAAATTGCACTAATGGATAGTAAGATTGCGGAAATCAGTACATTGGAAGCTGAGCGTACACGATTGTTGGCTAGAATGAATGTGATCCAAGAGTTGCAGATTAGTCGTCCAAAAGTGGTTAAGGTGCTTGATGCCTTAGTAAGAACGTTGCCTGATGGTATTCATCTTGAAAAATTGACTCGACAGGGCGATACCTTAACTTTAGATGGTATTGCTCAATCAAATGCACGCGTTTCAGTATTTATGCGGCAATTGGATAATAATCCAGAGCTGACGGAGTCTACCCTTAGTGTGATACAGCGTACTTCGACCAATGATGATGCGATTAGAAAATTTAGCTTGAGTATTGGGGAATCTAAAGTGAAAAAAGAAGATGGAGAAGGTTAATGGAACTGTCATCTTTAACTGAGTTAGATTTTAATGAAAGTGGTGAATGGCCTCTTCCAATAAAGATCATGGCAATAATCTTATTAGCAGCCTTAGTTTGGGGTGGCGGCTATTATTTTATGATGAAAGATAAACAAATTGAATTGAAGGCATTGGAGCAAACTGAAATCCAACTCAAGACCGAGTTTGAGGCGAAACAAGAAAAGGCTTGGAATTTAGCGGCATATAAAGCCCAATTGGCAGAGATGAGAGTTACTTTTTCTTCTATGTTGAAACAGCTTCCGCGGAAAAATGAAGTGGCTGATTTACTGATAGATATATCACGAACAGGTTTGATTAATGGGTTAGAGTTTGAATTGTTTAAACCTGGAGCTGAACGTCCGGTCGATTTCTACGCGGAACTACCCATAGATATGAAAGTGACTGGCACTTACCATCAATTTGCTGGTTTTGTGAGTGATGTGGCATCCTTACCTCGAATAGTCATTTTGCATGATTTATCCATGGCACCGTTAGCAAAAGGAACGGATAAAATGACTATGGATATTACAGCTAAAACATACCGATATTTAGATGAGGAAGGTAAATAATGTTGTTAGCCATTTATAAGAGAAATAGGGTTTAGTAATGGTTAAATTAGCAAAAGTAATAATGCCGGTTTTTATTGTGATGACGCTGTCTGCATGCCAGCAAGACAAGCAAGATCTAAACGTTTTTGTTGCCGAAGTGAAATTAAGACCGCATGCTGATATTGCACCGATCCCCGTCATGAAACCTTATGAAAAATTTACCTACGCGGCAGCTGAGTTGAGGGATCCATTTGTGCCAACAGTTATCGACCTGCCAGCTAACCAAGAAAATGTGAACGTGGTGGTAGACAATGGCATTCATCCAGATTCGCAAAGATTAAAAGAAGAATTGGAATTCTATTCTTTGTCTGAGTTGGTTTTAGTGGGAACATTACAGCAAGAAACGGATGGTATATGGGGCTTGGTTCGGGCGCCAGATGGCATTATTCACCGCATACAAATTGGCAATTATATTGGGCAAAATCACGGTAAAGTGTTGACTGTTTCCGATGTTGCCTTAACATTGAAAGAAATTATACCGGATGGTAATGGTGGTTATTTAGAGCATGACGCCTCGCTTTCGATCATGAATTAAAGGTAGATGAAATATGACTAGCAATCGTGAAATGGCAATGTGTAAGCGACAGTTTATAACAGGAAAAAAACAAGTGAAAAACGAGAAAAGGGTAATTAATTATCTAAGAGCGACCTTAATTTTTAGTATCGTAAGTATGATGACCATGGTTAGCACTATTGCCGCAGCTGCAGATTTGCAGTCTGTAGACTATTCCTCACTGCCAGGCGATAAGACGCGGTTAGTATTAACATTTTCTGAACCTGTTGATAAGCCTAAGACATTCTCAATAGATGATCCTGCACGTGTAGTGTTGGATTTTACAGGTGTGAAAAATCTGTTAGATAAAAAGACGGAACAAATTAATATTGGTGCGACCAAAAGCATTTCGACTGTTGAGGCAGGCGAACGCACAAGAATGGTTATCAATCTTAACCAAAAAGTTCCTTATAATATTGAGCAAAATGGCAATATTGTGATGGTCACAATTGATGGTGGTAGTCAGTCAAAGATATCTGCAACAAAAGCCCGTTACCAAGTTACGAATATTGACTTTCGTCGTGGTGAAAAAGGCGAAGCTAAGTTGATGATCGAACTAAATGATCAAGGCGCCGCTGTTAATATTCAACAAGAACGTGATACTGTGGTTGTGGATTTAGTCGGAGTAACACTACCGGAAAAATTGCAACGCCGTTTAGATGTGGCTGACTTTGCTACTCCCGTTAAAATAATTGATAGCATCCAAAAAGGTGGCAATACACAACTTACCTTATCAACGGTAGGTAAGTTTGAACATATTGCATATCAGACCGATAATATGCTGGTTATCGAAGTTAAATCTATTTCGGAGGACCTTCAAGCGGGTGAGCGTAAAAATGAATTTGGTTATACTGGTGAAAAATTATCACTGAATTTTCAGAGTATTGAAGTCCGTGCTGTACTCCAGTTATTGGCTGATTTCACCGAAATGAACTTGGTGACTAGTGATACGGTACAAGGTAATTTGACGTTAAGACTAAAAAATGTCCCTTGGGATCAAGCTTTAGATATCATTCTAAAAACGAAAGGTTTAGCAATGCGTCAAAATGGCAATGTGATGTTAATTGCCCCGGCAGTAGAGATTGCTGCTCGTGAAAAACAAGAGTTAACAGCGCAAAAACAATTAATCGAACTAGAGCCTCTGTACTCAGAAATTATTGAGGTTAATTTTGCTAAAGCAACTGATTTAGCAACACTTCTAGCAAGTAGTACTGAAGATGCTTCTGGAGCTGGTGTCACCGGATTCCTATCATCACGGGGTAGTGCAACGGTTGATTTACGAACAAATTCTTTACTATTGCGAGATACCGCTGATCAGTTAGTTCAAATTAGAAAACTTATTACCAAATTAGATATACCGGTACGTCAAGTATTGATTGAATCTCGGATTGTAATTGCAATTAATGATTTTACCAAAGAGTTAGGTGTTAGATTTGGTTCTAGTGCTCAAAGTAATACACTGGGAGCGGGAGTTACTGGTCGGCTTGAAAGTTTAAGTATTAATGCAGGAAATGATAGTGTTTCACCTGCTAATCCGAGTGCTATGAATCTAAATGTTGATCTACCAGTGACAAACCCTGCTGGTTCAATTGCCTTGGCGCTAGCTAAACTGCCATTTGGAACTTTGTTAGAGCTCGAGCTTTCTGCAATGCAGGCTGAGGGCAAGGGTGAAGTTATATCTAGTCCACGGGTTATTACTTCAAATCAAGCGACAGCTATTATCGAACAAGGTACCGAGATTCCTTATCAAGAAGCGAGTTCAAGTGGTGCAACATCGGTATCGTTTAAAAAAGCAGTGTTGAGTCTAGAAGTTACGCCGCAGATAACGCCCGACGATAAAATAATTATGGATTTAAAGGTTAATAAAGATCAGCCGGTCTTTGACCCTCGATTTACAGTGCCGAGCATTGATACTAAAAAAGTTGAAACACAGGTGTTAGTAGAAAATGGTGAAACGGTTGTTTTAGGTGGTGTCTATGAACAGACAAAAAGTGATAGTTCGTCACGAGTTCCATTTTTTGGCGACCTGCCTTATGTTGGATTTTTGTTTAAAACGACGTCAAAAATTGATAATAAATCAGAGTTATTAGTTTTCATAACACCAAAAATCATTAAAGATAGTCTCGATTTTTAAGCAAACATAAATTGAGTTTTAAAAGGCCGGATCACCAGATTCGACTTTTTTGTTGTAAAAATAAATAAGAGTGGGCTGCACGTGGTAAGAGGTAATATATTCCTGATAGGACCAATGGGTGCTGGGAAGTCAACTGTTGGTAGACAATTAGCCAGAGCTTTAGGCCGAGATTTTTTTGATAGCGATAAGGAAATTGAAAAACGCACTGGTGTTTCTATTTCATGGATATTTGAGATGGAAGGTGAGGCTGGTTTCCGAATACGTGAACAAAAAATAATCGAAGAATTAACCGGCTTAAATGATATCGTCTTGGCGACGGGTGGCGGCGCTATTTTAGCAGAAGAAAATCGTCGTGCTTTACGTTCACGAGGTAATGTAGTCTATTTATCTGCAACAGCTGATCAATTATTTAGACGTACCGCTAAAGATAAAAAAAGACCACTACTACAGACTGATGATCCTAAAAAACAGATAGAAGAGTTACTTGCGTTACGAGACCCTCTCTATAGTAGCGTGGCAGATGTGGAATTACGAACAGGTGAGCAATCTATTCAACATGCCGTGACACAAGTCATTGAACAATTAGAAGCACTGGTTAAGTAAGGTTTATCATGAAAACACTTCAGGTTTCCTTAGGTGATCGTAGTTATCCCATCTATATCGGTGGCAATTTATTATCACAAGCAACATTATTGACCAAACACATCAAAGGCAAAGATGTATTGGTAGTAACCAATACCATCGTAGCGCCTTTATATTTACAATCTATCCTTGATGCATTAACTGATTATCACTGTGAATCGGTAATATTACCAGATGGTGAACAATATAAAACGCTAGAAGTATTGAACCAGGTTTTCACCAAACTACTGGAAGAAAAATTTTCGCGTCAAGTTACACTGATCGCTCTAGGTGGTGGCGTGATTGGAGACATGACAGGCTTTGCCGCAGCATGTTATCAACGAGGCGTACCATTTATTCAGATCCCAACCACATTATTATCTCAGGTTGACTCGTCAGTCGGTGGCAAAACGGCTGTTAATCATGCATTGGGTAAAAATATGATTGGGGCTTTTTATCAACCGCAATGTGTTATTGCTGATACCTTAACTTTAACGACGTTAGATGATCGACAATTATCTTCAGGATTAGCGGAAGTCATCAAGTATGGTTTGATTAACGACCCTAAGTTTTTTGACTGGCTAGAACAAAATATGCAGGGATTAATCGCTCGCGATCAAACTTTGTTAGCTGAAGCCATTGAACGCTCTTGCCAAGATAAAGCTGACGTAGTAGCTAGTGATGAACTTGAGCAAGGTGTACGTGCACTACTCAACCTAGGTCATACTTTTGGCCATGCGATTGAAACGGGTATGGGCTATGGTAATTGGCTACACGGCGAAGCGATCTCGATAGGCATGCTAATGGCTGCTGATTTATCGCAGCGAATGGGCTGGATGCAAGCGATTGATATTGCTCGGATTAAAGCGTTATTTGTGGCGGCGGGCTTACCTGTGTTAGCACCAAAAGGAATGACATCGGAACAGTTTATGACCTTAATGTCAGTTGATAAAAAAGTACAAGATGGTCGTATTCGACTTGTGTTGTTGCGTGGCATTGGTCAAGCCATTATCAGTGACGATTATTCTGTGACTAAATTAGCAGAAACGTTGGAGTCTTTCGAGCGCTAGCTGATGAGTGAATCTACCTCTCCTTCAGCCGAACCTAACTATATTGCACGTTTAGCACTGCAATCTGCGCCTTTTAACGCTGCTGTTGAGCCCGCTATATTTTTCAAAGGTGAGCAAGTTGAGCAGCGTTTTAACTTGCTATTGCACTTGATTAGAGCTAGTGACAAGGTGGGCTTATTATGGGCTGAACAAGGCTCAGGCAAAAGCACACTGCTTACACAACTGCAACATAACAATGCTGAGGACCTGAGAATTTGCCGAATTAATGGTCATGCTTCATTAACATCGATGGACATCATCATGCCGTGTTTATCCGCTTTTGGTGTTGATGATAACGACGTTCAATTCAGCAACGATCATCTTATTCTTCTCAAAGATAGACTATCAGGTCTTCGCGGGTTAAACATTAAACCGCTATTACTTATAGATGATATTGATCTACTTTCCGAAGAGCCATTAATGGTATTGATGGATTGTCTATCGTGGCAAAAAAATGACACATTTTTACTACATGCCGTATTCACTAGTAAACAAGTATTGCCTGTCCTATCAAATATTCATGGGCGCTTGCAACAGATTGATTTGCCAGCACTATCGGAACAAGAGCTGCACTTATACTTAGATTATCGCTTAAAGGCAGTCGGTTATAACGGTGATTCTGTCTTTAATATAAAAGATTTAAAACAGTGCTACCGTCAATCTGCGGGTATTCCAGCTTTAGTTAATCAATGGGCTCATCAACACTTGTTAGGGATGAAAGCTGCTTTCACTCATCCTATAAAAATGAACACTGAGCGAGTTATGCCATTAGTGCGTTGGTCGGGTTTAGGATTATTAATTATCTCGCTTATTTTGCTACTGTTATTTCAAGATAAAATTAATGGTTTGTTTTCACCAAGAGTGGTTGAAGAAGTTGTTATTGAAAAACCATTTACGAGCCAAGAGGAATCGTTGGCAACAGTTATCCTCGATGAGGATAAGGTAACGTCTTTTGCACAAGCAGAGCGAGATGAGCTTAAATCCTTAGTTTCTGAGTTGGCGGTAGCCGTTGCTAGACCAGAGGATGAGTCAAACACTATATCATCGCAAGATGAAATAATTCCTCCAGCTCCAGCTCAAACAGAAACTACCATTTCGAAACCATTATTAAATCCTGAACCAGTGTTACAGAAAGAATTATCCCCTGCTATTCATCAAAAAAATTGGATTTTAGAACAGAGTGCAACAGATTATACCTTTCAGCTTATGGGCTCATGGAATAAACAGGAGGTGGTGACGTTCCTAGAAAAATATGCCTTAGTGGGTGATGTTGCTGAATTTGAAAGCACGCGTAATGGTCGCGTTTGGTATGCGCTAATTTATGGCGTTTATGACAATAAACAAATGGCATTGAATGCGAGTAGTGCCTGGCCAGCCCCAATTAATACCTTGCCATCATGGTTACGTCGTTTTGATAATGTACAGCAGCAGATTAAAAAAGGGACCCCTTAAAAATATAACCTAAGCGCAGTAATTAGTGGCTTGGCTTGGCTTGTGTGACTGGCAAAAACGACACGGTATACTTCTTGACCATTTACTTTTGCCGCAGATAATTGCCCAAGGTTTATCAAGTGAGTTAAGTCGACCTCTGTTGGTGGTCTGAAACAGACTATTCCCGTAGCAGAGTGCAATAACCACCAGTTGGTCTGCTGTTGTAGTGCAAGAGCAAACTGTTCGGCTTGTTCGAGGCGCTGGTCAATTCGATCTGAGAATGATCGCGTACCACCTAATATTAAACTACACCAAAGCGGCAAAAATAATTCGCCACCATAGGAGCCACCTATAGTCTGTTTAGGTGTGTGTGTTAGATAATCCACCTCAATATCTAACTGCGTGGCTAAGGACCGCTTATACAATAACAGGCTACAAGGTTTTGGCTGCCCTAACGCTTTATGTGGGTCAACACATACAGAATCGGCTTGTCCAATGCCGTTAAGATTGTGTTGATGTGACAGTGAAAACATCAATGCGCCACCCCATGCGGCATCAACATGACACCAACTATTAAATCCTTTGGCAATATCAATACACACAGAAATAGAGTCAATTGCGCCACAAGAAGAGGTACCCGCTGTCACGACTATGGCTATAGGAGCAGCACGTTGGCAAGCAGTGTGTAATGCTATAAGGTCTATTTGTCCGAGTTCATCGGTCGGAATAGCATGAAAGCTTAAACCTAAAATACGACAGGCTTTACTGATAGAGTAATGCGCTGCTTGTGAGCCATAAACAATATTAGATGAATTTTTAGCATGCTCTCTTGCTTGCCATAAGGCATCAAGATTGCCATAACTACTACCGTGAGTGAAATGTCCGAAGGGTTGTTGAAACAGCTGACAAAACCAGTCTAGTAGTTGTCGCTCAATGGCTGCTAGTTGTGGATATAGTTCGGGTGATAGCAAATTGCCATTGTGCAAGCCTGCCAATAATTGTCCTAAGAGAGCAGGATGGTCGATAGCAGGCGTCATGTGTCCTGCCCATGTGTTTTTATGGTGTAGTTGACCTTCTGTTATCAATTGTTGAATGAATTTTGCAGACTGATCGTCTTCAGCTACGGTTGATAGTTGATGTTGTAATAAGCTGACGATCTCAGAAAGTGTTGTCATGGCAGGTACAAGTTAGTTTCATTGCCATGGTTGGCAATAATATCGGCAAAACGAACATAGGATTGATAGTGGATGATTCGGGTTGGGATGGAATAGCCGGCAAATATATCAGCAAAACTACGATCAATAACCTGATTGCTAGTGAGCTGTTGAATTGATGAGTTACTAACGTGAACGTGTTTCACCAATAATAACTGTTCGGCCTCTAGTTTTGATGCTAGCCATAATGCGATACTATCTGAGCTTAGGTCCCAACTATGGGGTAATGCGGGTTCTGATAATAATGAATCTTCAGGTAGCCATACCGACAATGGTTGTTTGGGTTTGTAAGCATTGAATAGCTGACACTTTTCTTCAAGTCCGATCAGCATTAACCCATACTGTTTCATCGCTATCAGCGCCATGTGATGCGCTACTGCATCGTTAAAATGATGATGTATTTGAGCATCACGCACTTGATCGGCAAAAGGGCCACCTCCGGGAACAATGACAATGGGTATCGATATCGATATATCAGCGAGTGTTTGCAACCAAAGCTTTAATTCTAATGTGTTGTATAGACTGCCACCCAGCTTAACGACGATCACTTTAGTTGTTCAAGTAGTCGGAAAATAGCGGCGGCTTTGTCATGGACTTCTTGGTACTCAGCATCAACCGTTGAATCAGCGACGATACCTCCTCCCGCCCAAAAACGTAGTCGATTATCGCTGTATATTAAGGTGCGAATGGTGATGTTACTATCCATTTTGCCATCAAAGCCAATGTAGGCGATGCTACCGCAATACAGTCCACGGCGATGTGGTTCAAGCTCTTCTATGATTTCCATGGCACGTAACTTAGGCGCGCCAGTGATAGACCCACCTGGGAAACAGGCACGCAATAATGAAACGGCGTTGTGCTTATCAGTTAAGGTACCCGTGATAGTACTGACTAAATGATGAACAGTTGCAAAAGATTCTAAGGCAAAAGGTTTAGGTACTTTAATGGAACCCGGCACACAGACCTTGCCCAGATCATTACGTAATAAATCAACAATCATTAGATTTTCAGCACGATCTTTAAGGCTTGCTTGCAATTCATCAGCAAGTAATTTATCACGTTCAGGGTCGTTCAAATCACGAGGACGTGTGCCTTTGATGGGCTTAGTTTCTACATGTTGTTGTGTCACTTTAAGCAGTCGTTCAGGCGATGAACTGAGTACGGTGGCGTAAGGTGTCGCAAAGAAACTAGAAAACGGCGCAGCATTTTGTTTACGCAGTAATTGATAAGCATACCAAGGATCACCCTTGCCATCAATTTCAAATCGTTTAGCAAGATTGACCTGATAACAATCACCTTCATGAATATAGTGCTGAATTTTGTTAAAGGCGAGTTGATAATCTTTTTGATCTAAATTGCAGCGTAGTTCACCACTTACATGGAAGGTGTCTGGATTTTTAGGTGGCCTTATAGTTGTTAAGGCGCAGACGAGACTATCCCATTGATTTTGTGTCTCGGCATTAAGCCCATAACTTGCAAGCCAACAGCGTTGTTGGTGATGATCGGTGATGATAGCCCAGTCGTAAATACCAATCACCATTTCAGGGATATGTTCTGCATCTAAAGTTTGTTCGGGAATATTTTCGATGCGCCGGCCTAAGTCATAAGCGAAATAGCCTAATGCGCCACCACAAAATGGCAAGTCAGCATATTGATGAGGTTTAAACTCACGCAAGATATTTTGTAATAACACAAAGGGATCTTCATTGGATAGTAGCGCATCTTTATCGTGATGTTTTATCAGGGTATTTACACCCGTAGTGACCAGTGTTATGAAGGGCGCAGCTGTTTGAATGTCATAACGACTATCACTAGACTGCGTTGAATTGCTGCTATCTAAAAAGACCGGCCATGGTTTACTACGGATCGCTTCAAAATAAAGAGCGCTATCTGCGAGATAAGGAAGCTCAGTGCAAAGAGGAGGGAGGTTTATATCATTCATAATACATATTTTACGGTAACTGTTGTTGGGCTAAAAGGGCAACCGCAACTGCTGGCGCGTGATCGGCACTAGTGGGATGTTTGGATGATAGTATTTCATTGAAATCCAAATAAGGACGGTTAAGGCGCTGCGCGCAAGCTTGGGCGATAAAGCGACCAATACCCGCTCCAATGATGGGGGCAGCAACAGCTAATTCCGAGTGCGCAGATAATACTTGTAACACGGCATTGCTAATCAGATGACTTTGTTGCTCTGCAAACCACTGAGCGAGTTGTTGCCATTGCGCTAAAGTTGCTTGATTAGCATCGGTGCCCAGTAGTCTAGCGATACGACTAGCGCAAAAATCAGCTTGCCACGGTTGACTATCCGCACTGTTATCTTGAATTGACGACGGCTTAAGTAAGCCCAATAAACACCAGCAATCACCCGTGGTCGCAAAAACCTCAGCGGCAAGGCTAACTAATGTTCCATTGAATGGGGCGTTTTGGCTGAGTGCTATTAGCGGCGTTCTGATTACGCCGGTATAGAGTAATTCACGACTAGTTTGTCGTTCCAAGTCATCAAGGCCATGCGGGATAGCGACGCCATTACTAAGCGGAATGATATCGCAGGTAGTACTGCCAATATCAACAAATAGACCTTCGGGTATGGCTTGAGCAACTAGACTAGAGCTGGCCAGCCAGTTACGTGATGCAACATATTGCCATTGTTGAACTGCTTGTTCTGGTTTTAACCAGCCCGCTTCCGCAGCATAGACTATGATCTTGTCATGCGCTATATATTGAGCAACGCAGGCTAAAATTCCTGCCACGCCTGCTTCACGATTAGGAAAAATATCGACTAATTCCCCAGTCATGGTGATGGCGGCGATATCATGTTGATTATCAAGTTGTTTAAACACTGACTCAATTGCTGAGGCTAGTTGGGTTATGCCTTGCCATAAAGGGCAGGCAATTTGAATAACGTCTTGTAAGTTGCCATCATGATCACAACGTGCAACTTTTACATGGGCGCCGCCGATGTCCCAACCGCTAATATAAGAGGACGATTTTGTCATATTATGACCTCAATGGCATTTCGTTGGATAGCGTGGGGTAATGCCGATAAGCCTTGTTTCATCATCGTGAGTAACAAATGAGCTGGGTTTAGGTTTAATGATTTATGTAGGCCAACATACGCGGTGGTAAGCCGTGGATTGATATCAACGACGTAAGTTTTATTATCGGTGACAATAAGATCGATGCCGATAAATCCCCATAAACCGGGAATGGCAAGATGCGTTTTTTGAGCGATCACTGTCGCCTGACTCAGGCTAAAATGAGTTTCAGCTATACCATTGACACAACATCCATGGAAGCTAAGTTTTCCATTATCAAGTTTGATATGTTGCTGATTAATCGCAAAAACACGGCTAGCCTTATCATCGCATAATACCGAGAGACTGATTGTATTGCCTTCGATATATGGCTGAATAATGGTTTGTTCAACATCGATTGAGCTTGATGCCAACCACGTGCTAACAGCCGAACTGTTGGCAAAGAACAGGGTATCGACACAACCTGCACCATCACGTGGTTTAACAATCAAGCCTGATGGCGAATTAAAAGGATTTAGCGACCATTCATTAGCAGTGATAGTGTGTGGCGTAAGTATCTTATTTGAGATTAATTGCTGGTGGCAGATCACTTTATTGGTTGCTTGTTGAGTTGCCGTAGGGTGACAGCCTAATAACCGTTTGTTGTGATTTAATACCGATTGTTGAAGATTTTTTAATAGGCCATCGGTTTCCGGCGCGATAATTAACACCGCATCAGCTTCATTCATTGAGCTGGCGTAATGCTGTTTAAATGTATTGTCATTATCAATAACTAGACACTGGTGACGAGAACTATCGATAATATCAAGCAATGGTTCAAGGCGAAAATCACGTAAAATAATGAGTTCGATATCGGTTAATAGCGTCATATCATGCACAATAGCGGCGAGCATTTCATTACCCTCATGGGCAAGACCCTCGGGCAATGACTCATTAATGAGTGCGCCGCTAGTGATATGTTCGTAAACAAATACTTTCATTAAATAAAATCTGAGGAATAAGGTGGAAATTATACCTGTCATAGATATTCTGGGGGGAAAGGTTGTGCATGCTTGTGGCGGTGAACGCTCGCAATATCCCTTATTACAATCTGTTTTAACGTCACACTGTGAGCCATTATCTGTGATTATTGACTTGTTGGCTTGGCAGCCATTTGCGACTATTTATATTGCTGATCTTGATGCTATTTTAGATCGGCAGCACAATACTGCGTTGTATAAACGTTTGGCTGAACATTTTTCACAAGTTACTTTTTTGTTGGATGCAGGTATTCATTCAAAAAACAGTTGGCAACATTTTCTTGCTTATCCTAATATTAAGCCTGTTATTGGTAGCGAGACCTTAACGGATATTGGCTGGTTAGCAGGTCGCGATATACAGCAAAAAAGTATCCTATCATTAGATTTTCAGTATGGACAGTTTTTAGGTGAGCAGCAGCTTTTACAACAACCAGATTTATGGCCAAAAACTATCATTGCGATGAATATTGATCATATTGGTGCGCAGTCAGGTCCCGATTTTAGATTGTTATCACGATTGCAGCGTACAGTTGTAAATAGCCAAATTATTGCAGCGGGTGGAGTGAGATCAGAACAGGATTTGATGGATTTAGCATCGCGAGGAATCGAACGAGTGTTAGTTGCCAGCGCATTGCACGACGGCAGGATCGGTAAACGTAGTATGTAATATTTAAACTTTCAAGGCTTTAAAACAAAAATGCCGTTGTCTCTTGCGAGACAACGGCATATCTATCGATTTAACTATTATCTAAAACTTAGCTTGCAGCAAAAGGATGTGAGCTAGTTTTATATTGTGCTAGAACGTCAGCTGCTTTTGGTTCACGAGCAACGGCACGTTTGATTGATTCTTTAGTTGCGCGGTAGTTCCAATCTTGAATTTTTTGATCGTTATCTGCAGTTGGAGAAATGAAAACACCAACACAGATGAAACAATCATCAGCTTCAGCCAAAGGAATTGTGCCATCTTCAACACATTCAGCAACAGCCATCGCAACACCGCGTTGAGCTGGGCCAAACATTTGAACC
>Ga0105055_10002910_pt1 | contig 26305 bp, 25 predicted proteins | sample BON03_FD_78090 | JGI IMG/M metagenome (GOLD analysis project Ga0105055, IMG submission 78090) | Freshwater microbial communities from Lake Bonney liftoff mats and glacier meltwater in Antarctica - BON-03 | ecosystem: Environmental > Aquatic > Freshwater > Ice > Glacier meltwater | place: Lake...
CCCGGCTTCGTGCTGTGCGTGCCGCCGGGATCGGCCGGGTCGTTGCCGGTGGTCCGGGTCGAATGCTTCGCCATCCTGTCCTCCGCCGCGCCGTGTTGCTCAACATGCAACGCGCCGCGGCGGCAATCGTTCAGGCAGCCGAAGCCGGCATGCGCTTGCGCGGCCGGTTCATCACCACCGGAGCGAGTTCGGCGGCATTGAACGACATCGCCTGGCGCGCCGCGTCGACAGGCCCGTAATCCGTCATCCGCTGCTGCGGCACCCGCCCGATCGAGCGGATCAGCGCCTCCATCGCCTCGGGCGGGAACTCCTGGCCATGCTCGGTGCCGGCGGCGCGCGAGATGCTCTCGTTCATCAGCGTGCCGCCCAGGTCATTGGCCCCCGCATTGAGGCACAGCGCCGCCCCATGCGGCCCCATCTTCACCCACGACGTCTGGATGTTGGCAATGCCGGGGTGCAGCACCAGCCGCGCCACCGAATGCATCAGCACCGCCTCGCGCAGCGTCGGCCCCTTGCGCGCCAGCCCCTTGAGATACATCGGCGCCTCCATGTGCACGAACGGCAGCGGCACGAACTCGGTGAACCCACCCGTCTCGCTCTGCTGGTCCCGCAGCACCAGCAGATGCCGCGCCCACGAAACCGGCGCCTCCACATGCCCGTACATGATCGTCGACGTCGTCCGCAGCCCCAGCCCATGCGCCGCCCGCGCCACCGCCAGCCACTCCCCGGTATTCACCTTGTCCGGGCAGATGATCGCCCGCACCTCGTCGTCCAGTATCTCCGCCGCCGTCCCCGGCAACGTCCCCAGCCCCGCCACCTTCAGCCGCGCCAGGTAGTCCGACAACGACAACCCCAACGTCGCCGCCCCCTGCGTCACCTCCAGCGGCGAGAACGCATGGATATGCATCCCCGGCACCGCCGCCTTGATCGCCCGGCAGATGCCCTCGTAGGTCGCACCCGTATAGTCCGGATGAATGCCCCCCTGCAGGCACACCTCGGTGGCCCCGCGCGCCCAGGCCTCCTCCGCCCGCCGCACGATCTCCCCCATCTCCAAATCGTACGCCGGCCCCCGCAGCGCCTCGTGCGACTTCCCCTTGGAAAAGGCGCAGAACGTGCAGCGATACGTGCACATGTTCGTATAGTTGATGTTGCGGTTCACCACGTAGCGAACCACATCGCCCGACACCGCCCGCCGCAGCGCATCCGCCGCCTGCGTCACATGCCGCCAGTCCGCATCCCGCGCCGCGAACAGCCGCACGATCTCCGGCGGGTCCAGCCGCGCCCCGCCAGCCGCCTTCTCCACCAGCCGCACCACGGCCGGATCGGCGGCATGCGCCAGGATCGCCGCCTCCCGCGGCAGCGTCGTCTGCCCCGGCGCCCAGTCGTCATCGCGCGCGAAGCCCTCCGCATCGGCCATCCGCCGCACCTGCGTCGCCACCTCGGGCGCCAGCCAGCGCGACGCCCCCTGCACATAGGCCGGATAAACCGGCAGCCGCCCCACCAGCACCTTTCCAGCCTCGGCGGTCCGCCGCGCCAGGTCGTCCAGATGCGGCCACGGCGCCTCCGGGTTCACATGGTCCGGCGTCACCGGCGAAACGCCCCCCCAATCGTTCAGCCCCGCCCCCACCAGCTTCTGATAGGTCCCGGGCGAAAGGTTCGGCGGCGCCTGGATGTTCATCTCCGGCCCCAGGATTACCCGCGCCACCGCGATCGTCCACAACAGGTCGTCCAAATCCGGCTCCGGCGCCGCCTCGCGCTTGGTCTTCGGCTTGGCCCGGAAGTTCTGGATGATGACTTCCTGAATATGCCCATGCGCCGCATGCAGATCGACGATGGCCACCAGCGAATCCACCCGCTCCGCCCGCGTCTCGCCAATCCCGATCAAAATGCCGGTGGTGAACGGCACCCGCAATTCGCCGGCCAGCCGCATCGTCTCCAGCCGCACCGCCGGGTCCTTGTCCGGCGAGCCGTAATGCACCTGCCCCGGCTCGCACAGCCGCGCACTGGCCGATTCGAGCATGATCCCCTGGCTCGCCGTCACCAGCCGCAGCGCGGCGATCTCCTCGCGCGTCATCACCCCGGGGTTGGCATGCGGCAGCAACCCGGTCTCCCGCAGCACCAGCGCGCACATCGCCACCAGGTAGTCGATCGTGCTCGCATACCCCAACGCGGCCAGCCCCTCCCGCGCCGCCGCATAGCGCAGCTCCGGCTTGTCGCCGAGCGTGAACAACGCCTCGGTGCAGCCCGCCGCCGCGCCCGCTTGCGCAATGGCCAGCACCTCGTCGGGCGAAAGATACGCTGCATGCCCCTTCCTCGGCCGCTCGGCGAAGGTGCAGTAGTGGCACACATCCCGGCACAGCTTGGTCAGCGGAATGAACACCTTGCGCGAATACGAGACCAGCCTGCCATGCCCCACATCGCGCAACGAAGCAGCCTCGGCCATCACCGCGTCGAGCGGCATCGCCGCCAGTGCCGCGCGTTCCCCCGCGTCCAGCCGCGTCGTCAGCCCATGGCCTGCTGCTGCATCCATCGCCTTCGTCCCCCAGGTTGCGCCGACGCTGCAACAGATCGCAGTGCCGCGGGCCGGGCACAAGCACCGCCCGCCGCGCTTGCCGCGCCGCGCGTCCCGTCGCATCGTGTCGCATCGCCGCCGCCGATGCAATCGGGCGGCAACTCGGGGAGATCACACCATGCAGTTCGGATTCAACGCACCCACCGCCGGACCATTGTCGGCAGCCGATGCCCTGGCCGAGATCTGCCGCGGCGGCGAGGCGATGGGCTACGACTACGCCACCTTCAGCGATCACGTCGTCATCCCCACCGAGATCGACAGCACCTACCCCTACTCCGCCACCGGCGAATTCCCCGCCGGCGCCCGCGCAGGGCGGCACGAGCAACTCACCGAAATCGCCTTCATCGCCGGCATGACCAGCAAACTCCGCCTGGTCACCTCCGTCATGGTCGTCCCGCACCGTCCCGCCGTGCTCACCGCGAAAATCCTCTCCACCATCGACGTCCTCTCCAAGGGCCGCCTCACCCTCGGCATCGGCGCCGGCTGGATGGAGGAGGAGTTCGAGGCCATCGGCGCGCCCCCCTTCGCCGAGCGCGGCGCGGTCACCGACGAATACCTCCAGGTCTTCCGCGAACTCTGGACCCAGGACGAGCCCCGCTTTGCCGGCAAATACACCCGCTTCGACAAAATCATCTTCGAGCCCAAGCCGGTCCAGCGCCCCGGCCCGCCAGTCTGGGTCGGCGGCGAGTCGGGCCCGGCGCTGCGCCGCACCGCCCGCATGGCCGATGGCTGGTACCCCATCGGCACCAACCCCGCCTTCCCGCTCGACAGCCTGACCCGCTTCCGCGGCGGCCTCGACCGGCTGGCAAAGGCCGCGAACCAAGTGGGCCGAGACCCCAAAACCATCGCCCTGATCTACCGCGTGTCAGGCTTCGGCACCCCCGGCCCGGCAACCGCCGGCGACGGCCAGCCACGCCTGTTCGCCGGCGACCCAGACTCGATCATCGCCGACATCCGCGCCCTGCGCGACCTCGGCGTCTCCAGCATGGATTTCGGCTTCCCCGGCACCACGCCCGCCGAAGTGCTCGGCCACATGCAACGCTTCCGCACCGGCGTGCTGGCGAAAGTATAAGAGAAAGAACGTTCTTTTTTGAAAAAAAGAACCAAAAAACTTTTATCCGTTCGCCCAACTCTCGTCCGCACCAGACAAACGGATAAAAGTCTTTTTGCTTCTTTTTCTACAGAAAAAGAAGACTCTTTTCTGCCCTGAACCCTAGTGGTCCGATGCCAACGGACGCTTCAGTCCGTTGGTTGAACCGGCCCACAAAATCAAGCTAGTGCACAGAGGACTCCCCCATGAAGCTCGGCCTCACCCTCGCCGTCGGCGGCCCCAAGCCCCGCATCGACATCGACCTGGTGCTCGAGGCCGAGGCCCTCGGCTACGATTCCGTTTGGACCGGCGAGGCCTACGGCACCGACGCCGTCACCCCCGCCGCCTGGGTGCTCGCCCGCACCACGAAGATCAAGGCGGGCACCGGCATCATGCAGATGTCCGCCCGCACCCCCACCTGTGCCGCGATGACGGCAATGACCCTGCAGGCCCTTTCCGGCAACCGCTTCCTCTGCGGCATCGGCCCCTCCGGCCCGCAGGTCATCGAGGGATGGCACGGCCAGCCCTTCGGCAAGCCCATCGACCGCACCCGCGAATACGTGAAAATCATCCGCCAGATCCTCGCCCGCGAGAAGCCGCTCACCTTCGACGGCGAATACTATCAAATCCCCTATAACGGCCCCGGCGCCTCGGGCCTGGCCAAGCCGCTGCGCAGCATGACGCACGGCAACCCCGACATGAAGTTCTACACCGCGTCGATCACCCCCGGCGGACTGCGCGTCTCCGGCGAGGTCGCCGACGGCAACATCCCCATCTTCATGTCCCCGGAAAAAGCCGACCTGATGAGCAAAACCGTGCTCGACGGCATGACCAAGGCCGGCCGCCCCGCAACGCTGGCCAACTTCGACGTCGCCCCGCACGTCAAAATCCGCGTCGGCCGCGACGTCCAGGCCCTCCGCGACAGTTGCAAGCCCGAACTCGCCCTCTACATCGGCGGCATGGGTGCCCGCGGCAAAAACTACTACAACGACTATGCCAAGCGCCTCGGCTACGAGGAACAGGCCGTCAAGATCCAGGACCTCTACCTCGACGGCAAAAAAGACGCCGCCGCCGCCCTGGTGCCGGATGCCATGGTCGACGAACTCTGCCTCATCGGCCCCCCCGAACGCATCCGCGACCGCCTCGCCGCCTGGAAGGAAGCCGCCGCCAACCACAAGGTCGGCACCATGATCCTCACCGGCGCCACAAGCGAAGCCCTGCGCGTCGTCGCCGAAGCCGCGCTGTAGAACGTCCCCGTTCACCTTCCTTCCGCCATCACGCGCCACAAGGAAGGTGAACAGGGAGACGGGGTGCCACGGAGGCGGGGCGCCACGGAGACGGGGCGCCAGGGAGACGGGGCGCCAGGGAAAAGCAACCACGCCCCGCGCAATCCGCTTGCAGCGGCCCCGACTGTTATTTATATTACCTACAATGTTAATTTCGACAACCACCCCCCTGGGCCACGCCGTCGCCGCCGTCATCGCCGGCATCCGCGCCGTCGTGGCTCATCACGCCGCCAGGGCCGGCGCCCTCACCCCGCTGCTCGTCCGCATCTACTGGCACCTCAGCCGCATCGCCACACGGCTGGACCGCCTCGCCCAGCACTGCCAGGCCGGCACGCCCCCCCCTCCGCGCGCCTCCCGCCCAGCCCAATCCCGCCCGGCGCGTCCGCGCGACCCTCTCCCCGCCGGCCATGCCTGGCTGTTTCGCTTCGTCCAACCCACCGCCCAGTTCACCGGCCAGGTCCAGGCCCTGCTCGCCGACCCACGCACCGAAGCCCTGGTCCAGGCCGCCCCCCAGGCCGGGAGACTCCTGCGCCCGCTCTGCCGCATGTTCGGCTTCACCCCGCCGGACTTCCTGCGCCTGCCTCCCCGCCCCGCCGCGCCGCGCCCGTCGCGGGCAAAGCCGCCAAAACCGCCGCCGGCCACCCACGGCCGTCCCCCCCAGGACCGCCCCCTCCCAGGCTACGTCCGCGCCGCCGCCCGTTCCTGGCGCCGCAGAACCGGCTGACCGCCCCGCTGCTTGCGCATGACCAATTTATTACGATATCATTTAATTCCGCACGCGCTGACAACAGCCGCATCGGCAACCCCGCAATCCTGTGCCACACTCCCGTAAACACCCCACCCGGGAGGACAAAATGAAAATCAAGCGCATCGACGACCTGCACGCCAACGCCGGCTGGCGCAACTTTTCCTTCCTGCGCATCGAAACCACCGACGGCATCGTCGGCTGGTCCGAATACACCGAGGCCGACGGTTCCCGCGGCCTCACCGGAATCATCAAGGGCCTGTCCGACCTCGTCATCGGCCAGGACCCGCACCGCATCCAGTACATCACCTCCCACCTCGCCTCGCGCACCGTCCAGGCACCCGGCGGCGTCAATCAGCGCGCCATCGCCGCTATCGAGAACGCCCTGCTCGACATCAAGGGCAAGTCTCTCGGCGTCCCCGTCTACGACCTGCTCGGCGGAAAGGTCCGCGACCGCCTGCCCGTCTACTTCTCCCATTGCGGCACCTATCGCGTGCGCAACCACGAAGCCGTCGGCGTCCCCCAGCTTCGCACTTACGACCAGGTCGCCAAGCTCGGCGAATGGGTGAAGTCCCAAGGCTTCAAGGCGCTGAAAACCAACATCCTCCGCCTCGACTGCGCCGAGCCTTCCGTCTACGGCGCCGGCTTCGGCCGCACCGCGGGCCATCCCGAACTCAATTCCCCCCGCGACGTGCTCATCGCCACCCAGCGCACCCTGGCCGCCTTCCGCGAGGGCGCCGGCCCCGACATGGGCCTGCATCTCGACACCAACTACAACTTCAAGACCGCCGGCTACCTCAAGATCGCCCAGGCCGTCGAACCCTACGACCTCGCCTGGCTCGAACTCGACACCTGGGACCCCCAGGGCCTCGCAGTCATCCGCAACAAGGCCCCCTGCCCCATCGCCTCGCTCGAATCCGTCATCCACCGCCGCGGCTTCCGCCCCTTCCTCGACGCCTATTCGGTCGACGTCGCCATCGTCGACATCATCTGGAACGGCCTGTTCGAATCCGTGAAGATCGCCGCCATGGCCGACGCCTACGAGGTCAACTGCGCCCCACACAACTACTACGGCCACCTCTCCTCGGTCATCGGCGCCCATTTCTGCGCCACCATCCCCAACTTCGCGGTGATGGAAATCGACATCGACAGCGCCCCCTGGCGCGACGAACTGGTCACCGCCGTCCCCACTCTGGAGAACGGCGACTTCATCGTGCCGACCGCCCCCGGCTGGGGCATCGACATCGACGAGCGCGGCGTGGCGAAACATCCGCCGCGATGAAACGTTTGGCCGCGCAACGGGTCTAGCATTGGCACGGCCCGGCGCAACCCGGGCCGCCTCCCCTGGAGACCCAAGCCCATGCCCCAGCCCGAATGCCCGCCCCGGCCGAACAGCTACGACAAGAAGGTGGGGCTTGTCCTTCAAGGTGGCGGCGCGCTCGGCAGCTACCAGGCCGGCGTGTACGAGGCGCTCGCCGCGTCCGAATACCAGCCGGACTGGGTGGCCGGCATCTCGATCGGCGCGATCAACGCCGCGATCATCGCCGGCAACGCGCCCGAACACCGCGTGGAAAAGCTGCGCCGCTTCTGGGAAACGGTCACCGCCCCGCGGGCCTTCTGGCCCCCCTGGCTCGGCGGCATGGTGTCCCTGCCAGGCGCGCAGACCGCGTGGGGCCAGCACTGGGGCGCGGCGAACGCAGTGCTGTTCGGCCAGGCCGGCTTCTTCGCACCGCACGCACCCTGGGCCTGGCTCAACAGCACGCCGCCGACCAGCTACTACGACACCGCGGCCCTCAGGACGACGCTGGAAACCCTGGTCGATTTCGACCGCATCAACAGCGGCGCCATCCGGCTGAGCGTCGGCGCCGTCAACGTGCGCACCGGCAACTTCGCCTATTTCGACAGCGCCGAGATCCCAATCCGCGCGGAACACGTGATGGCCAGCGGCGCCCTGCCGCCCGGCCTCGCCGCCGTGGAGATCGACGGCGAGTTCTACTGGGATGGCGGCCTGATCTCCAACACGCCGCTACAATACGTGCTGGCCAAGATGCCGCGCCGCAGCCGCCTGACCTTCCAGGTGGACGTGTTCCACGCCCGCGGCCCCGTGCCGACAACCCTGGCGGAAGTGTCCGAGCGCGAGAAGGACATCCGCTACAGCAGCCGCACCCGCGCGGCCACCGACACGATGCGCGCGATGCACGACGTGCGCCACAACATCAACACCCTGTGGGACAAGCTGCCGCAGGAACTACGCGACACGCCGGAGGGCCGGTTCCTCTACAATTTCGGTTGCGTGACCACCATGGACATCGCCCAGCTCATCTACCGCCCGGCGCAAAGCCAGGGCGAGGCCAAGACCTACGAGTTCAGCCGCGCCACCATGGAGGAACGCTGGGCCCAGGGACGGGCCGACGCCCAGGCCACCCTGGCGGCCTCCCCCTGGCTCGCCCCGATGCCGCCGGAACTGGGCGCCCGCACTTTCGACGTGCTGGGTCCCCCCCGCAAGCCGGCGGCCCCACTCGCACCAAGCGACAAGAAACAGGCAGGCTGATCCGAATGCTACAGTGCAACTTCACGCGCGCGCGGCAACGAAGGAGTGTTGGATGGACCCGATGACGGCCACCATCGTGCTGGCGGTGACCGGCGCCTACGCGGCGACCGGGGTGCTCGTCGGCCTGGCATTCCTGCTGTTCGGCCTCGCACGGCTGGCCCCCGCCGCCCGCGGCGCCTATGCGTTCCGTCCGCTGTTGCTGCCGGGGCTTGCCCTGTTGTGGCCGCTGGTGCTGCGGCGCTGGCTGCACAACGGGGCCAGGCCGTGAGGCTTCGTCATCGGCGCCTGCACCTGCGGGTCTGGCTGGCGCTGGCGCTGCTGCTGCCGGCGATCCTGCTGGGCGGGCTGGCGCTGCGCCAGGATGGGCCGGCCGATGCTCCGGTCCGGCTGGCCCATCCTGGCGCAGCGCCATGAGCGCGCGCTACGTTCCGGTAAGCTGGACGCCGGCGAAGCTCGCCTACGCCGCCGTACTGCTGCTGGCGGTCGGCTGCTACGTGCTGGTGTTCATGCGCCTCGCCCCGCTGCTGCAGCCCGACGAGCAGGCGCTCGACGGCCAGACCCTGGCGATCCGCGCCTGGGGAAGCTGCGCCTTCCTGATGCTGACCCTGGCCCTGGCGATCGGCCCGCTGGCACGGCTCGACCGGCGCTTCCTGCCGCTGCTCTACAACCGCCGCCATCTCGGCGTGCTGACCTTCTTCGCCGCACTCGCCCATGCAATCGCGGTGCTGGACTGGCATTTCGCCTTCAGCCCCACGCCGTCGCTGGTGGCGCTGCTGGCCTCGGAGCCGGGGTTCGGTTCGGCGGCAGCCCTGCCGTTCATACCGTTCGGTCTGGCCGCCCTGCTGATCCTGTTCACGCTGGCGGCGACCAGCCATGATTTCTGGCTTGCCTTCCTGGCGCCCGTTTCCTGGAAGGCGCTGCACATGGCGATCTACGCCGCCTACGGGCTGGCCGTCGCGCATGTGGCATTCGGCCATGTGCAGGCGACCGCCAACCCGGTGTTTGCCATCGTCGTCGCAGTGTCGGCGGCTGGCCTTGTGGCGCTGCATCTCGCCGCCGGGCTGCGCGGGCGCGCCATTGACGGCCGCACCGCCCCGGCAACAGACGATGCACCCTGGATCGATGCCGGAGCGGCCGATGAAGTGCCCGAGGGCGGCGCGATCGTGGTGCACCCGCCCGAGGGCGAACCGGTGGCGATCTTCCGCCACCAGGGCCGGCTGTCGGCGGTGACCAACCTGTGCGCCCACCAGAACGGCCCGCTGGGCGAGGGCCGCGTGGTGGATGGCTGCATCACCTGCCCGTGGCATGGTTTCCAGTACCGGCTGGAAGATGGCTGCGCGCCGCCACCCTATACCGAAAAGCTCGCCACCTACCGCCTGCGGCTGGCCGGCGGACGGGTGCTGCTCGACCCGCGCCCCAACCCGCCGGGCACCTTCGTGGCGCCATTGGCGCTGCCGGAAGCGATGGCATGACCGACCCCGGGTTCTTCGTCGGATGGCGCCGGGTGACGGCGGGCGCATTGCGGCGGTTCCTGCTGGGCGTGGCAGTGGCCGTCCCGGCCGGGGCGGCGCTGCTGGCGGTGGGGCTCGGCACGGCAGCGGTCGACCCGGCCGGCGCGCGTTTCGCCCTGCTGCCCGGAGCGTCCGCGCCGCCGCCCCTGCCGATCGGCGATACCGCGCTGGCCGGAATCGTGACCCTGGCCCCCTACCCGGTGCTGCACCTGCCCGGCGATGCCGCCGCGCCGCGCGGCCGGGCGGTGCTGCTGGCGGATGACGGCAAGCTTGGCGCAGCACTCGACCCGGCGCTGGACGGGCAGCGAATCGCCGTGCAGGGCTATGCGCTGGCGCGGGGCGAGATCGACATGGTGGTGCTGACCGAACCCCCGACGAAGCTGGCCGAGCCCTCGCCGGGCGTGGCGGTGCAGCGGTTGGGACGGTGGCGCATCACCGGGGAGATCTGCGACGGCAAATGCGCCGCCGGCGGCATGCGGCCCGGCACCGGGCTGGGCCATCGTGCCTGCGCCACCTTGTGCCTGGACGGCGAGTTGCCGGCGCTGTTCGTCGCCACCGCGCCGGTGGCCGGCAGCGCCTTCCTGCTGCTGGGTGCCGCCGATGGTACGCGGATGCCACCCGCGCTGCGCGACCTGATCGGCCAGCGTGTCACACTGGAAGGTGCGGTGGAGCGTCGCGGCGCCATGCTGGTGTTCCTGGCCGACCCGGAGCCAGGACGGTGACCGGCCCGGCGGCGGCCACGCTGGCCGTGCTGGCGCTGTGCTGGCCCGCCTGGTGGGCGGCGGGCCTTGTCGTCGAGGCCGCGGGGCTGGGCGAGATGGACCTGCTGCTGCGGGTGAGCCTGATGTTTGTCGCACTCGGCCTGATGGAACGAGTGGCAGGCGTAATTCACGGGTATGTTTCGTAAATACATTTACGATTGTGGAATTGGCCAACCCCCCCTATGTCTCCTGCCGGAACGGGCGCCCCGCGCCCTGCCGCGCAGGAGAGCCGCCATGGGCCAGATCCACGTCATCCACGAGAACCCCGCCTGGCTGCCGCCGCTGGCCGAGGCGCTGGACCGGCGCGGCCTGCCCTGGACCGACTGGTTCCTCAACGCCGGCGCCTTCGACCTCGCCGCGCCGCCGCCGGAGGGGGTGTTCTACAACCGCATCAGCGCCTCCTCGCACACCCGCGACCACCGCTATTCCGCCGAACTCACCGCGGGCGTGCTGGCCTGGCTCACCCGCTGGGGCCGTATCGTCGTGAACGGCCCGGCGGCGCTGGACCTGGAGATCAGCAAGGTGCGGCAATACGCCGCCCTGGAAGCCGCCGGGCTCCACACCCCGCGCACCGTGATGGTCGCCGGGCGCAACCAAATCGTCGGCGCCGCCCGGCAGCATTTCCCGGGCGCCCCGGTGATCCTGAAGCCCAACCGCGGCGGCAAGGGGCTGGGCGTGCGGCTGTTCCATACCGCCGAGGGCCTGGCCGAATACGTCGCCGGCACCGAGTACGAGGCGCCTGTCGACGGCATCCAACTGTTGCAAGAATACGTGCGCTCACCCCGCCCGGTGATCACCCGCGCCGAGTTCGCCGGCCGCCGCTTCACCTATGCCGTGGAGGTGGACACCAGCGAGGGTTTTGAACTCTGCCCGGCCGATGTCTGCGCCATCGGCGATGCGGCCTGTCCCGTGGGTGACGAGGTGGCCGGCCGGCCCGCGCATAAGTTCACGGTGGTCGACGGCATCGACCCCGCGCTGCGCGCCCGTCTGGAAGGATTCATGGAGCGCGCCGGGGTGGACGTGGCCGGCATCGAGTTCATCACCGGCGACGACGGCGCGCCGCTGGTCTATGACGTCAACACCAACACCAACTATAATCCCGAGGCCGAGGCGCGCGCCGGCATCGCGGGCACGGCGCGCTCGGGCATGGGCGCGCTGGCGGAATACCTCGCCACGCTGCTCGCCCAGTCGCAGCGCCGCGCGGCCTGAAGAGGAAGGCGCCCGCTGACGTGCTCGGGGCCAGGGCCGTCCCGACAGGTCCTACCGCCCCTGCACCGGCGCCAGGCCCAGCAGGTCGCGCACCATGCGCCGCGCGCCGACCCATTGCTGGGTGAGGTAACTGCCGGTGGCCAGTTCCTCCTCGGCCGTCGGGTCGCCGGTCGTGACGAATTCGCGCGAGAAGTCGGCGGTGCGGAACAGCATGTCCCACCACGGCAGCACCGCGCCGTAGTTCACGCTTATCTCGCCAGCCGCGGTCACGCCGTGGTGGGCGCGGTGGAAGCGCGGCGAGACCAGCAGGCGCTCGCCCAGCCAGCCATAGGAAACGCGGGCATTGGCGTGGCTGAGGCTTTCGATCAGCCGCAGCAGCAGCACCAGCAGCGGGAACTGCATGGGCGGGATGCCGATGAGCAGGGCGATGCAGGTGAACCAGACGAAGCCGATCACGTCGTCCAGCAGGTGGTTGCGGTCGTCGGCCCAGAAGGTCATCTGGCGCTGGGCGTGGTGCAGGGCGTGCAGCGAATACCACCAGCGGAAAGCGTGGCTGAGGCGATGGCGCCAGTATTCGCCGAAATCGAGGATCACGACATAGAGGAAGAAGGTGAGGACCGGCATGCCGAACAGGAACGGGAAGATGCGCTCCAAGGTCGGCGGCACCCAGCCCTGGTCGGTGAGGAAGCCGTTGAGCTCCACCTGCAGCTTGTAGAAAAGCACGAAGGTGATCAGCGGCAGCAGGCCGACGCGCGAGATGAAGGTGTAGAGCACGTCCACCACCACCGCCTTGGCGTCGGGCCAGCGTTCCACCGGGCGCCAACTTTCCAACGGCACGCAGACGGCGAAGGTGACCACCACCTGGGCGGCGCCATACACGGCGAACAGCGCCCAGCCGAACGACACGTCCTCCCACTGGATCAGGCCAAGGGCATACAGCATCGGCAGCAGCAGCGTCTCCTGCAGCCAGCCGGCGGCAGTGTCGAAGGCGGGGATCATGCGGCGGCGGCGGCGGCGCGGGCGTTGAGGAAGATACCGTGCGGCGAGCGGCCCACGTCGATCGTCGTGAACTCACCGCTGCCCGGGTCCATCACCGCCACCTTGTGGATGAAGCGCATGGTGAACCACACCTTGCCGTCGGGCGCGAACTCCAGGTCGTCGGGCCCGCCGGGCAGCTTGTAGCGGCGCACCGGTTCCAGGGTCGCGGCGTCCAGCACCACCACCGAATTGGCGTCCAGCCGGTTGTTCACCCATATCGTCCGGCGGTCCGGCCCGCGGAACAGCGTGTGGGCCCCCTTGCCGGTGCGGATGCTGCGCACCAGGCGGCCGGTGGCCGCGTCCATCACCGCCACGTCGTCGCTGCCCATGTTGGCGGCCATCACGTGCGGGCCGTTCACCAGCACGCCGGCCGGGGCCTTGCCGCATTCCTCGTTCCAGCGGATCTGCAGCGTGCGCAGGTCGATCGCCACGATGCGCCCGGTGCCCTGCAGGCTGAGGAACACCACGCTGCTGTCGGGCAGGAAATCCATGTGGCTGGGCATCGAGCGGATCGGGAAACGCTTGAGCAGCCGGTAGGTGCCGGGCTCGCCCGTGTTGGGCTCGTAGATGTCGATCTGGTTGCGCGCCAGGCCGGCCACCACGAAGAACCTTCCGTCGGGGCTGAAGCCGAGGTGGTAGGGATTGGACAGCGGCATCCGCCGGCGCATCTCGAACGTCACCGGGTCGAGCACCAGGAGTTCGTTGCCCGACGAGTCGCCGATCAGCAACTCGCTGCGGTCCGGGGTCAGCGCCCAATGGTGCGGCTCGCGCAGCACCGGGATGCGCCGGGTTTCGGTGCGGCTTGCCATGTCGAGCACGCTGAGCGAAGCGGCGCCGGAGTTCATGATCAGCACCGCCCCCTGTCCCATGGCGAGGCCATTGGGGGAGCGACGGCCGAGGCCGGGCGCAGCGGCCCCGGGCGCAGCGGCCCCGGGGGCAGCGGCCTGGGCGGCGGCGGCGGCGGCGGCGGGCGGGCGGACGAACGGCGCGGTGGCCAGCAGCACAGCTGCGTGACGGCGCGACATACCCCGCGATGCGGCATCATGTTTTACAGGCATATCAACCGGTTTGGATGTTTTGTTACCCGGTGGCCATAGCACGCCTGCCGCCCTGCGGTCCATCACTCCGCCACCGTCTCGATGTCCGCGCCACCGGCCAGCATGCGGTGCACCGGGCAGTGGCCGGCGATCTCCAACATGCGGGTGCGCTGCGTCGCATCCAGGTCGCCTGTCAGGGCGATCACGCGGCGGAAGCGGTCGCGGCGAGTGGCGGGGTCGCGGCTGTGGGTGATCGTCACCGCCATGCGACCGGCCGGCCAGTCCTTGCGGTTGGCGTACATCCGCAGGGTCATCAGCGTGCAGGCACCCAGGCCGCCCATGACCAACTCGAAGGGGTCGGCGCCGGTATCGTGCCCGCCCATCGCCTCGCGCTCGTCCGCACCCAGCACGTGCCGCCCGGCGACGACGATCTGGCCGTATGGGCCGAGGCCGCTTTCGCTGATGCTGACCTCGCGGGTGTGCTTCGCCGCTTCGCTGTCCGTCACGTGGGTTCTCCTGCGTCGGTTCGGGTAATATGCGAGCCTTGCACGCCATTGCCGATGATGCCTGGATCAGGATCAATGCGGGCGTGCGTTTAGTGGTCCGACTCTGACGGATAGTGCCGTCAGAGTCGGACCACTGTCTTGATTTTGTGGGGCGATTCACCAAACGCTTGGATAGCAAGCGATTGGATCGCACCACTATCTTGATTTTGTGGGGCGATTCACCAAACGCTTGGATAGCAAACGATTGGATCGCACCACTAGCATGCCGGGAGCCGCCTTTGCCACGTCTCTGCCTGCTCGCCGACGACCTCACCGGGGCTTTGGACAGTGCGGCGCGCTTCGTGGCCGCCTGCGGCCCGGTGCCGGTCTCGTGGCGCGGCGGGTTCGCCGAGGGTGCGCGCGATTTGGCCACGCGCGAGGGCAGCGAGGCGGCGGCGGTGGCGGCGCATGCGGCGTGCGGGCCGGCACTGCGGCGGGCGGGGCTGGCGTTCAAGAAGCTCGATTCGTTGCTGCGCGGGCATGTCGCGGCCGAGATCGCGGCTTCGTGGCGCGCCGGCAGCTTCGACCATGCGGTGATCGCGCCCGCCTTTCCGTTCCAGGGCCGGATCACGCACGGTGGCAGGCAGTTCGCCCACGGCGCGGCGGTAGGGCCGGACTTGGCGGCGGCGCTGGCGCAGCACGGCGTGGCGGTGATCCAGTGCCGACCCGGCATGGCAGCTCCGCTTGGCGTGAGCCTGTGGGATGCGGCGACCGACGCCGACCTCGCGGTCATCGCCGCCGCCGGGCGGGCGCTGCCGGGCCGGGTGCTGTGGTGCGGCACCGGGGGGTTGGCCGGTACGCTGGCGGGGGGCGACGTGCCGTGTCCTGTCCTGCCAGAGCCCGTGTTGGCGCTGATCGGCTCCGAGCACGCAGTGAGCCGCGGACAGCTTGCCGCCACCGCCCACCACTTCGTCCTGGCGGAGGACGAGCGCGCCGTGCCTTCCCTGCCTGCCGCGGTCAGTCTCGCCCTGCCGCCGGGGCTGGCGCGGGAGGCGGCGGCCGAGCGCATCGCCCGTGCCTTCGTGGCACTGGCGCGCCGCGTGGCGCGCCCGGGCAGCCTGGCGGTGGCCGGCGGCGAGACGCTGCGCGGCCTGTGCGATGGGGTGGGGGCCACCGGGTTGGTGGTGCTGGGCGAGATGGAACCCGGCGCCGCGATTTCGCGCATGGAAGGGGGGCTGTGGCACGGCTTGCCAATCCTCTCCAAATCAGGTGCCTTCGGCGCCCCGGACTTTCTCGCCCGCCTGCTCGGCGGCTGACAGGAACCGAACCATGCTCGCGACGCCGCCAGTGCTGGCCATCACCATGGGTGACCCGGCCGGGATTGGCCCGGAGATCATCGTCAAGGCCGCCCGCCAGCTGGCCCCGCGGCTTGCGGCCGGGGAGATGCGCCTGCTGGTGATCGGCCACGCCACGGCACTGGATGCGGCCAGCGACGCGCTGGGATTGGCGCGGCTGGCGCGGGTGGCCGCCGATGCCGTATTCCCGGCACTCGGCCTGCTGCCGGCCGGGGAGGAGCGCGAACCGGTGGCCGTGGGGCGGATCAGCCCGGAGGCCGGGCGCTTTTCCTACCTGGCGGTGGAACAGGCGGTGCGCCTTGCCCTCGCTGGACGTATCGACGCCATTGTCACCGCGCCGCTGAACAAGGAGGCGCTGAACCTCGCCGGCCATCATTTCGCCGGCCATACCGACATGCTGGCCGCGCTGACCGGCCGCAAATCCTCGGTGATGATGCTGGCGCACGGGGCCATGCGGGTCAGCCACGTCACCACCCATGTGGCGCTGGAGAAGGTGCCGGCGCTGATCACGCCCGAGCGCCTGCGCCGCACCATCGACCTGACGCACGACGCGCTGAAGCGCCTGGGCATCGCCGCCCCGCACATCGCCATCGCGGCACTGAACCCGCATGCCGGCGAGGGCGGCTTGTTCGGCAGCCATGACAGCGAGGTCGCCGCCCCGGTGGTGGCGCAGTGCAACGCCGAGGGGATGCGCGTGAGCGGCCCGGTGCCCGGCGACACGGTGTTCGTGAAGCTGCGCGGCGGCCAGTATGACGCCGTGGTGGCGATGTACCACGACCAGGGGCACATTCCGGTGAAGCTGCTCGGCTTCCACATGGACCCGGCGACCGGGCGGTTCGATTCGCTGTCCGGCGTGAACATCACCCTCGGCCTGCCGGTGATCCGCACCTCGGTGGACCATGGTACCGCCTTCGACATCGCCGGGCGGGGCATCGCCAATGCCGACAGCCTGGTGGAGGCGATCGACTACGCGATGCAGATGGCTGCCAACCGGGAGACCGCCGCATGATAGCGGGCTGGAATCGCGCCGAATTGGCGTCGCTGGGGCAGATCTCCGGCGCCCACATGGTCAGCCACATCCACATCCTGGTGCTGCCGCCGCTGTTTCCGCTGCTGAAGGACCGGCTGGAGGTCGGCTATCTCGAACTCGGCTTCGCGCTGACGCTGTTCAACATCGTCTCGGCGCTGATGCAGGCGCCGACCGGCTTCGCCGTCGACCGGTTCGGGGCGCGGCGCATGCTGGTGGGCGGGCTGTTGCTGGGCGGCTGCGCCTTCATCCTGGCCGGGCTGCACCCGATCTATCCGGTGCTGCTGGTGGCCGCCGTGCTCGCGGGGCTGGCGAACTGCGTCTATCACCCCAGCGACTACGCCATCCTGTCCTCCGGCGTGATCGGCGAAACCCGCGTCGGCCGCGCCTTCTCCATCCACACCTTCGCCGGCTATCTCGGCAGCGCGATCACGCCGGCGGCGATGCTGCTGGCCGCAGCCTACTGGGGCGTGTCGGGGGCGATGATCGCGGCGGGGCTGCTCGGGCCGCTGGCCGCCCTGCCGCTGCTGCTGGGCACGCCGCGCGGGGCGCCGGTTCGGGCGGCGGTGCGCAGCGGCCCCTCGCCGTCGCCGCGCGCGCTGCTGACGCCGGCGGTGCTGTCGCTGGTGGCGTTCTTCGCCGTGATCGGCATGTCAGGCGGCGGCATTTCGGGCTTCTCGGTGGTGGCGCTGAACGCGCATCACGGCACGCCGCTAGGGGTGGCGAGCACCGCCTTGTCGTTCTATCTCGCGGCGTCGGCCTTTGGCGTGCTGGCCGGCGGGATCATCGCCGACAAGACGCGCCGGCACAGCGAGGTGGCGGCCGGCGGCTTCGCGGTGACGGCGGCGGCGATCATGCTGGTGGGGCTGGTCAACCTGCCCGTGTGGCTGCTGCTGCCGGTGATGGCGGTGGGCGGGTTCTGCACCGGGCTGATCATGCCCTCGCGCGACATGCTGGTGCGCGCCGCCGCCCCCAAGGGCGCCGAGGGGCGGGTGTTCGGTATCGTCTCCACGGGCTTCAACATCGGCGGAATCATCGGCCCATTGCTCTATGGCACGATCATGGATCTGGGGCGGCCGGGCTGGGTGTTCGCGGTGTCGGTAGGGTTCATGCTGGCCACCTGCGCCATCGCGCTGGCCAGCGACCGGCGAGTGCACCGCCCGGCGGCGGCCGAATAATCGCCGGGTGGTGCCGGACGGTGTTCAGCGATCGGTGAAATGCGCCGCGGCGCCGATGCCCAGCCCGAGGCCGAGATGGCCGAACAGCGAGGCCCAGGTGACAGCGCCGAACTCCAGGAACGGCGGCATGCCGGCCAGCAGGCTGGCCATGAAATACATGGCGAACACCCACAGCGCGATGCCGTAGCCCAGCGCCAGCGCCCACCAGGGCAGCACGGGCATCATGGCACGGGCAAGAGGGCGCGCCACCAGCAGATAGAAGGCAGGGAAGAACAGCAGCCCGGTCAGGATGTGCAGCACCTGCGCGCCGATCCCGCCGATGCCGAGCGCCGCCTCGATGAGCTGGGTGGGCTCCGGCCCGAACCCCCAGATCTGCGGCGCCACCAGGCGGGCGAAGACCTCCCAGGCGGCGAGGCCGGCGACGCCCGCGGCCAGTACGCGGCCGGCGGTGGGCAAGGTCATCGGCGGCAGGGCGAGGGTGGATGGGGCGGTGGACGGGTTCATGGCGGTAGCCTCCTGGATGCTTCCTACCCTCCTGGGACAAGCCGCACTGGCCCTTCGTTACAGCCTCAGCCCCGCCGCACCAGGTGGCGCGGCGGAGAGCAGGCGTGGCTCAGATCGCGTCCCAGGCGTAGACGTCGCGGGTGCGCTCCAGCGGGGTGAGGCTGGATTTCCACGCCGGCAGCAGCGTCTCGGCCAGGGCCTCGGCGTTCCAGCCGGTGCTGCGGTGCATGGTGCGGATCGGGCGCGGCTGGCTGTAGAGGTAGATTTCGTTGCCACGAGCACCCATGATCTGGCCGGTGACCTCCTTCGCCGCGTCGCTGCCCAGGAAGGCGGCGAGTTGGGCGACCTGGTCCGGCCGGGTCTTGGCGGCGCGGGCCTGCATCTGTTCCTCGGACTGGCCCGGCACCGTCTCGATCATGCGGCTGAAGGCATGCGGGCCGATGCAGTTGGAACGCACGTGGTAGCGCGCGGCGTCGCCGGCGATGCCGCGCGACATTCCGGCGATGCCGAGCTTGGCGGCGGCGTAGTTCACCTGACCGACGCTGCCGATCAGGCCGGAGGTGGAGGTCATGTGGATGAAGGCGCCGCTTTCCTGCTTGCGCATGAACGGAATGGCCGCACGGCTGACGTAGAAGGCGCCGTAGAGGTGGACCTTCACGACGGCGTCGAATTCCTCGGGCGTCATGCGGTGAAAGATGGTGTCGCGCAGGATGCCGGCGTTGTTCACCACGATGTCGATCTTGCCGAAGCGGTCGATGGCGGTTTGCACCATGCGCTGGGCGCTGTCCCAATCGGCGACGGAGTCGTAGTTGGCGACGGCCTGGCCCTGGCCGTGCACCGCCTCGATCTCGCTGACCACCTGCTGTGCGGGGGTCGAGTCGTTGCCCGAACCGTCGACGGCGGCGCCGATGTCGTTGACGACCACCTGGGCGCCGTTCTCGGCCATCACCAGGGCGATCGCCCTGCCGATGCCGCGCCCCCCGCCCGTGACCAGTGCGACTTTGCCCTCAAGCATCTTTTTTGCCATGCCCGTTTCCTCCTTGAAACCGATTGCTGCCCGGCCAGTTTGCGCCGAGCGCGAGGCGGAGTCACCAGCCCTTGTGCACCAGCGGGCGGAACCCGCGCATGCGCCCGCCCACCTTGTCAGCGCCGCGCAGTACGGCAACCATCGCGGCGCACGAACGGGTATTCTCCATGCAACTGAACCTCAAGGACCGCCGCGTCATCGTGGCCGGCGGCAGCCGCGGCATCGGCCGCTCGATCGCCCTGGCCTTCGCCGAGGCCGGCGCCGCGGTGTCGATCTGCGCGCGCGGTGCCGAGGCGCTCGAAGCCACGCGCGACGAGATGGCGGCCTTCGGCGGGACGGTGCATGCCGCGCCCTGCGACCTGGCCGATGCGGCCGCCATCGGCGCCTACATCCCGGCCGCGGCCGCGGCGCTCGGCGGCATCGACATCCTGGTGAACAATGCCTCCGGCTTCGGGCGCGGCGACGACGAGGAAAGCTGGGAGGCGAGCCTGGACGTGGACCTGATGGCCGCGGTGCGCGCCTCGCGCGAGGCCATGCCGTGGCTGATGAAGGGCACCGGGCCCAGCATCATCCACATCGCCTCGGGCTCCGGGCTCAACCCCTCGGTGCGCACGCCGGCCTATGGCGCGGCCAAGGCGGCGGTGATCCACTATACCCGTACCCAGGCGGCAACCCTGGCCAAGCACGGTATCCGGGTGAACTGCGTCGCCCCCGGCTCGATCGAGTTCCCCGGCGGATCGTGGGAACGGCGCAAGACGGACGACCCCAAGCTATACAATGGCATCCTCAACTCGATGCCGGCGGGGCGGCTCGGCCGGCCGGAGGAGGTGGCGAACGTGGTGATGTTCCTCGCCTCGCCCTTGGCCGTGTGGGTGACTGCGCAGATCGTGTCGGTGAATGGCGGACAGGGATTCGGGCGGTAGGGTTCAGGAGGGAAGAATCTTCTTTTTCTGAAGAAAAAGAAGCAAAAAGACTTTTATCCGTTTTGCATCGTGAATGCCCGGGCATAAACGGATAGAAGTTTTTTGGTTCTTTTTTTCAAAAAAGAACACTCTTTCTTCAACCACGCTTGCGCTCCGGCCGCGCCGCCACCAGGCCAGAGGCGATGATCACTGCCGCCCCCACCCAGGTCCAGTTGTCCGGCAGTCCGCCGAACAGCACCCAGCCCAGCGCCGTGCTCCACAGCAACGACGAGTAGCTGAACGGCGCCAGCATCGAGGCCGAGGCAAAGCGGTACGCCTGCACCATCAGGTATTGCCCGGCCGAGGCCACCAGCCCCAACGCGATACCCAACCCCCAGTCCACGGCGCTCGGCCAGACGAAGCCGAAGGGCAGCGTCGCGGTGGTGGCCAGCAGGCCCACCACCGCCGACCACAGCAGCGTGGTGGCCGTGGGGTCGTGCCCCGACATGCGCCGCGTCAGGATCACCGCAACGGCCCAGGTGGCGGAGGAGCCGACCACCAGCAGGGCGGCCGGCTGGAAGGCGTCGGTGCCCGGCCGCACGATCAGCAGCACGCCGAGCAGGCCGATGACGATGGCGATCCACCGCGCAGCCCGCACCACCTCGCCCAGCATCAGCACCGACAGGGCGGTGATCAACAGCGGCGAGACGAAGCCCACCGCGGTGGCCGAAGCCAGCGGCATCATCTGGAGGGCGAACACGAACAGCAGCGCCGAGACGGCCAGCAGCAGCCCGCGCGCCACCTGCTGGCCGGGGTGGCGCACCCGCACCCGTCCGCCGGCGGTGCGCAGCACCAGCACCAGCGCGAAGGGCACGAACACGAGGTAGCGGATCCAGTTGATCTGGGTCACTGGCAGCGTCTGGCCCAGCCACTTGGCCATGGCGTCGGACACGGTGAAGCAGAACACCGCACCCAGGATGATCAGTATCCCGCGCAGCGGCCGGTCGGCGTTGGCTTCGTTCATCGCACCCTGTTCAGATTGCCCGCGGCCCCTGGATGGGCTGCGACCGTCAGATTGCCCGCCACCAGCGGCGGGTCAGCGCGAGCGCCAGCAGCCCCTCCACGCCGATCAGCGCGGTGGCGTGGGGCGCGCCGATCACGTCCGCAAGCAGGCCGAGATGAATAAAGCCGATCGGCGCGGTGCCGATGCACATCGCCAGCACGCCGAACACCCGGCTGCGCAGTTCCGGCGGCGCCAGCACATAGACCAGGGTGGACTGCATCACCCCGAAGCAGGACGAGGCCGCGCCGGTCACCACCAGCGCCGCCCCTGCACTGATCGCGCCCGGCGACAGCGCGAAGACGATGACAAACAACAGGAACAAGGCGGTGCCGCCTACATATGTCGCGCGGTACTGGGACGGCCGCAGCCACACCGCCAGCGCGGCCGCCGCGGCCAGCGCGCCCAGCCCATCCATGCCGGCGAGCAGACCGATCGCCTGCGGGGCGAGGGCGAGGCTGTCCGCGCCGATCACCGGCACCATGCTGGTGAACGGCCAGCCGAACAGGTTGAACACCAGGGTCACCACCATGGCGCCCATCAGGCGTGGGTCGCGGCGCACCACCGCGAAGCCCTCGGCGATGCGCGCGGCCAGCGAGATGCCGCTGCCGCCCATGGTGGGGTTGCGGTAGGCGATGCGCCACGCGGCCACGATGGTCGGCACGTACAGCACCGCGCCCAGCGCGAAGGCCCCCTCGATGCCCACCCCGGCCAGCAGCACGCCGCCGGCTGCCGGGCCCACCATGCGCGCCGCGTTGCTCGCGCCAATATCGACCGAGATCGCCGCACTGAGCCGCGCCGCGCCCACCACCTCGCCGATCAGGAAGCGCCGCACCGTGTTGTCGCTGGCCCACGCCATGCCGTTCAGCAGGCTGGCCACCGCCAGGTGCCACACCGCCAGCCGCCCGCTGAACGCCAGCACGGCCAGCGCCAGGGCGGTGGCGCACATCAGCACCAGCACGGCCAGCAGCATGGTGCGCCGCTGCACGCGCTCGCCCAGGGCGCCCAGCATCATGCCCACCACGCCCATCGGCAGCATGCGCAGCATGGTCAGCATGGCGACGATGAAGGCCGAGCCGGTCTGCTGGTAGGCGAACACCGCCATGGCCAGCGTGTCGAGCCAGCGCACCACCGAGGAGACGGTGCCGATCAGCCACAGCCGGCGATAGTCGGGCACCGCGAAAGCCGACAGGCTTCCAGCCGGGCGCGGCGCCGTAGCGGGCGTGACAGTCATCGGGCAGATCCGCGTGGCACTTCCGGCCTTTTTCCCCAGTCCCGCCCTCGATAGGCGAGGACGCGGCGGCTGCCTAGTGCCCGGCCCGCGAAGTTCACCGGCTTCGGACGAATCCGAGGAGCAGGCGTTGGCGGGCCCGAGCGGGAACGCCTGGCACCGCCGTGTCATGCCCCTGTCGACACCCATCCCGTCCTTGACACATTTGCGGACCGCACGACATCAAAGCGCATGAATACATTGATCTTGCCACCCGTCGGCCAGACGCGGAGTCCGGCCGGGGAACGGCGCTTGCGGGTGGCCGTCGTCGGCGCCGGCATTTCCGGCCTGTCCGCCGCCTGGCTGCTGCGCGAGCACGCCTGCGTCACCCTGTTCGAATCGGCGAGCCGCGCCGGCGGGCATGCCGACACCCAGGACGTGGTGGTGGATGCCGGATCCATGGGGGCGGCGCAGGTGGGGGGAACATCCGCGCCGACCATTCCTGTCGATACCGGGTTCATCGTCTACAACACGTTGAACTATCCCAATCTAACCGGCTTCTTCGAAGCGCTGGGGGTGGCCACCCGGGCCAGCGAGATGTCGTTCGGCGTGTCGGTGGGCAATGGCGCACTGGAATATGGCGGCGGCGAGTTGCACCAGCTTTTCGCCCAGCGGCGCAATGCCCTTCGGCCCAGCTTCTGGGGCATGCTGCGCGACATCATGCGCTTCTACCGCGAGGCGCCTGCCCTGCTGGAGGCGACGGGCGACGAGGCGCTGGGCGATTGGCTGGGGCGGCGCGGCTATGGCTCGGCCTTCGTCAACCACCACATCCTGCCGATGGGTGCGGCCATCTGGTCGGCCTCGGTAGAGGGCATGCGCGCCTTCCCGGCGCGCCATTTCGCCCGTTTCTTCCACAACCACGGGCTGTTGCGCGTTACCAACCGTCCGCAATGGCGCACCGTGGTTGGCGGGTCGCGCAGCTACGTCAACATTGTGCTGGAGGCGCTGGAAGGACGAGTGCGGCTGGGCAGCGCGGTGCGCGGGGTGAGCCGCGACGGCACGGGGGTGCGGCTGCACCTGGCCGACGGCAGCAGCGAGGGTTTCGACCAGGTGGTGCTGGCCTGCCATGCCGACCAGGCGCTCGCCCTGCTGGGCGATGCCGCGCCGGCTGAGCGCCAGGTGCTGGGCGCGATCGGCAGCCAGGACAACGTGGCCGTGCTGCACAGCGACCGCGCGCTGATGCCGCGCCGCCGCGGCGTGTGGTCGGCCTGGAACTACCTGTCCAATGGCGCGGCCGACCATCGCGCGCAGGTCAGCGTCACCTATTGGATGAACCGGCTGCAGGGCCATGTAACCCAGCAACCCCTGCTGGTGAGCCTGAACCCGTTGCGCGATCCCGATCCCTCGCTGGTGCTGTCCACGCGGAACTATCGCCACCCGCAGTTCGACGCCGCCGCGATGCGCGCGCAGGTGCTGCTCGACGACATACAGGGCGGCGGCGGGGTGTGGTTCGCCGGCGCGTGGACCGGCTGGGGATTCCATGAGGACGGCATCGCCAGCGCCGTGCGCGTGGCCCGTGCCCTCGGCGTGGCCCCGCCCTGGTCGGCGGCGGCGGCTGCCTACAGCCGGGCGGCCTAGTGGGCGAAACCGCGGCCCCGCCCGCCCCGATTCCACCGGCCTTGATTCCACCGGCCTTGATCATGTCGGGGCGGGTGATGCATGCCCGCCACGTGGCACCAAGGCTGCGCTTCGGCTACCGCATCTGGATGCTGGCCTTCGACCTGGACCGCATCGGCGAGGTGGCGGCGGACGTGCGCGGCTTCGCCCATAACAGTTTCGCCCCGGTGGCGCTGCACGATCGCGACCACGGGCCGCGCGACGGCAGCAGCCTGCGCGACTGGGTGGCCGGCCGGCTGGCCGAGGCCGGGCTGTCCGCCTATGCCGCGCGCATTCATTTCGTGGTGATACCGCGCGTGCTGGGCTTCGGCTTCAACCCGATCTCCTGCTATTTTTGCTTCGACGATTCCGGCCGCCTGGGCGCCATACTGCACCAGGTGAAGAACACCTTCGGCGACCAGCACGGCTACCTGCTGCCGGTCGCCGACCCTGGAGACCTGCGCCACAGTGCCGCGAAACGCATGCATGTCTCGCCCTTCCACGACCTGGCCGGCGGCTACCGCTTCACCTGCCGCGCCCCCGATTTCATCACGCCCCAGGAACCCGGCCCGGCGGACGAGCGCGCAAGCCTGTTCACCCTGGCCATCGCCTACGGCACGGCGCAGGAGCCGCGCATGACCGCGGTGATGCGCCTGCGCGCGGCGCCGCTGACCACCGCGCGGCTGTGGCGCATGGTGTTCGCCATGCCGCTGGTGCCGTTCAAGGTGATAGCGGCCATCCACTGGCAGGCGCTGCGGCTATGGCTGCGCGGCGCCCACTACCATCCGGCCCCGCCCCCGCCGGGCGAGCCGGTCAGCCTAGGAGGGCACCCATGAGCGGATTGCGGACCGGTGGGATGATGGAGTACGGCACCGCACCGCCGCGCGACCCGCGCCTTCGCCTGGCGCTGCGCCTGGCCCGCATGATCCGCGTCGGCACGCTGACCGTGGTGCTGCCCGACGGCAGCAGCCATCGCGTGGTGGCCACCGAGAAGCCCACCGCCACGATCGTGTTCCGCCATCCGCGCGCCGTGACCCGCCTGGCCGTCGGCGGCAGCCTCGGGCTGGCCGAGGCCTATCTGGAAGGGCTGTGGGACAGCCCGGACATCCGCGAGGTGATGGCGTTGGCCGCGGCCAACGAGGCACAGTGGGAGCCGCTGCTGCGCGGCCGCCCCTGGGTGCGCGCGCTGAGCTGGATGACGCACCGGCTGCGGCCGAACACCCGCGGCGGGGCGGCGCGCAACATCATCGAGCATTACGACCTCGGCAACGCGTTCTTCGCCCGCTGGCTCGACCCGAGCCTGACCTACTCCTCGGCCATGTTCGCCGACCCCGCCGAGGACCTGCAGGCGGCGCAGGACCGCAAGATGCGCCATTTGTGTGAGTTGCTCGACCTGCGCCCGGGCATGCGCGTGTTGGAGATCGGCTGCGGCTGGGGCGGCTTCGCAGCGATGGCGGCGCGCGACTACGGCGCCCAGGTGGTCGGCCTGACGCTGTCGCCGTCGCAACTGGAACTGGCCCGGGAGCGCCTGGCACGCGAAGGCCTGTCCGACCGGGTGGAGTTGCGCCTGCAGGACTACCGCGACGTGCAGGGCCAGTTCGACCGGATCGCCTCCATCGAAATGTTCGAGGCGGTGGGCCGCAAGTTCTGGCCGGCCTATTTCGCCACGGTGCGCGACCGCCTGGCGCCGGGCGGGCTGGCCGGCATCCAGACCATCACCATCGCCGACCGATTCTGGACCGACTATGTGCGCACAGCCGACTTCATCCAGCGCCACGTCTTCCCCGGCGGCATGTTGCCGAGCCCGGCGCGGCTGCGCGAGGAGGTGGCGGCGGCGGGCCTGCAATGGCGCGAGGCGCACTGGTTCGGCCAGGACTACGCCGAGACGCTGTCGCGCTGGTACGGCGCCTTCCAGCGTGCCTGGCCCGAGATCTCCCACCTGCCGCAGCGCGCCGACGCCCAGCGCTACGACGCGCGTTTCAAGCGGCTGTGGGAATACTACCTCGCCTATTGCCAGACCGGCTTCAGCGCGCGCTGGACCGATGTCGGACAGGTGATCCTGGCCCGCCCTGCATGAAACAATCCCGCATGAGAGCTGCCG
>Ga0105055_10002912_pt1 | contig 26296 bp, 30 predicted proteins | sample BON03_FD_78090 | JGI IMG/M metagenome (GOLD analysis project Ga0105055, IMG submission 78090) | Freshwater microbial communities from Lake Bonney liftoff mats and glacier meltwater in Antarctica - BON-03 | ecosystem: Environmental > Aquatic > Freshwater > Ice > Glacier meltwater | place: Lake...
ACCAAACCGCCTACGAGCTCTTTACGCCCAATAAATCCGGATAACGCTTGGTGCCTACGTGTCACCGCGGCTGCTGGCACGTAGTTGGCCGCACCTTCTTCTGTAGGTACCGTCATTTTCTTCCCTACTGAAAGCGGTTTACAACCCTAGGGCCTTCTTCCCGCACGCGGCGTTGCTGCATCAGGCTTTCGCCCATTGTGCAAGATTCCCCACTGCTGCCTCCCGTAGGAGTCTGGGCCGTGTCTCAGTCCCAGTGTGGCTGATCATCCTCTCAGACCAGCTACCCGTCGATGCCTTGGTGAGCCGTTACCTCTCCAACTAGCTGATAGGCCGCGAGACCCTCCCGATCCGATAAATCTTTCGTCACTCCACCATGAAGCGGTGTGACGGCATCCGGTATTAGCAGTCGTTTCCAACTGTTATCCCAGAGATCGGGGCAGGTTTCTCACGTGTTACGCACCCGTTCGCCACTAGGTCTTCCGGAGCAAGCTCCATGGACCTCGTTCGACTTGCATGTGTTAAGCACGCCGCCAGCGTTCATCCTGAGCCAGGATCAAACTCTCCAACAAAAACGTGTCCGACTCTCCCCTCCACCGAAGTGGGTGTTCGAGCCAGCAACGATAGTCAGCGAGCGCACCGTCCGAGTCGGGAAAGACTCATGTGGACGATACGTCCTTGCTGTTTTGGCCGTCCCACTGTACAAAGTGTGGAACGACCGATAACCATGGTTGCTGCCACCAGGGTAGGTGACAGCAGAAATTGACAGACAGTTCCGAGACCACCCGAGGGTGGGCGCGTACTGCCCGCACTGGCGTTCTGTCTTCTCTTCCGTTTTCAAGGAGCCGTAGCTCAGGCACGCACCTAGACCAGGGGATTCCATTCCGAAGTGGGTGGGTTTCCTGCGGTCGGCGTTGGTGCCGAGTGGCCTTTCCGGAGGAAGATTTCCTTCCGTGAGGCGGACTTAAAAGATAGCACCGTCGTAGTGCTTTGCAACATGCTTCACGAAAATACTTCGGCGAGATGGTGCGACTTCTTCCCCTTGCGGAGCAGGAGGTAGCGGCCATGGACCAGTTTCAGGTCGCTGAGCAGGGAGTTCTCATCGAGCTGCACGCCGTTCGCGTAGAACGACCGCTGGGTCAGCGAACGGCGCGCGTCGCCGTTCGACGACGCCAGACCGGCGCCGACGAACACGGCGATCGGATCCGCGAGGTGCTCGACGGTGAGGCGCGACGACGGGATCTCGGCGCCGAGCGTCGTGAAGGCCTCCTCGGACGCGTCGGTGGGATCGCCGCTGAAGAGCAACTCGGCAGCCTCGGCAGCGGCGACCGCTGCCGGAGCACCATGGACCAGGGCTGTCATCTCGTCAGCGAGCGCCCGCTGGCCGAAGCGGAGGTGCGGGGCTTCGTCGTGTTCGGTGACGATTGCTTTCACCTGCTCGAGCGCTTGCAACGAGAACGTCAGGAGTTGCGACGCAATGACGTCGTCGGGCGTCTGCATCCAGTGTTGTCGGAACTGGTAAGGGCTGGTCTTCGCGGCATCGAGCCACACCCGTGCGCCCGTGGTCTTGCCGAGTTTCGTGCCATCGGATGCGGTCAACAGTGGCCAGGAGAAGGCGTGGACGTGTTCGCCTCGCTTGCGTCGGATGAAGTCGACACCGGACAGGATGTTGCCCCACTGATCCGACCCGCCGATCTGGATCGTGCAGTCCAAGTGGTCGTGCAGCCACAGGTAGTCGTTGGCCTGCAGCAGCATGTAGCTGAACTCGGTGAACGAGATCCCGTGTTCGGAGTTGATCCGTTGCTTGACGCTCTCCCGGGCCAGCATCTGGTTCACCGTGACGTACTTGCCGACATCACGGAGGAACTCGAGAACACTGATCGACTGCGTCCAGTCGCGGTTGTCGACCAACTCGCCGCCACCGGAACCATCTGCCGAGCCGAGATCGACGATTCGGCCCAGCTGCTCCTTGATCGCAGCGACGTTGTGGTTCAGCGTGGCCTCGTCGAGGAGGTTGCGCTCCTCCGACCGACCACCCGGGTCGCCGATCATGCCGGTCGCGCCCCCGGCCAAGGCGATCGGACGGTGGCCGGCGTCCTGGAATCGCCTCAACACGATCAGACCGATCAGATTGCCCACGTGGAGGCTGTCGGCAGTGGGGTCGCATCCGTAATAGATCGCAACCGGTCCCCCGGCGACCGCTTCACGAAGCGCCTCGCGGTCGGTCGAGTCGTGGATGAGGTTGCGAGCCTCGAGGTCGGCGATCAGATCGGTTCCAGCCATACGGATCCAAGAGTACTGTCGGCCTGTGTCCCTGCCCGCCGCCGATTCCCCGGAGGCCACCGAGATGGCTCGGCGATTCGCTGCATCGGCCTCCGACAATCTGCCCAGGGCGCCGTTGTATGCCGCCCTCGCCGACGGGATCGCCCACAACGCTGATCTCTCCCGCCTGCTGCTTCTCGCGCCGCCGACCCAGCGCCTGCCGGTGCTGTTGTTCGCCTGCATCCACGAACTCCTGCTCGACGACCCGGCCCACGCACTCGCCGCCTGGTACCCGAACCTCACCGCCGATCACCGTGACCCGCTGGATCCTGCGCTGATACCGACACTCGAGGCATTCGTCGGAGCCCATCGGGAGCGACTCGTCCATCTGCTCACCACCCGCACCACCCAGACGAACGAAGTCGGTCGCTGCGGGTCGTTCCTCCCGGCGCTCGGGCTGCTCGGCGACGAGGTCGGGCCGCTCGGGTTACTCGACGTCGGCACGAGCGGCGGACTGAATCTCCTGCTCGACCGCTACCAGTACGAATATCGGGCTGCAGACGGCTCGTCGAAGCGGGTCGGAGGCCCGTCGACGGTCACGATCACGGTCGACACCACCGGCGCGGTGCCCGTACCGACGGCGCTACCGAGGATCGTCGCCCGGTGCGGCGTCGACCAACGACCGATCGACGTGACCGACGACGGCGAGGCTCGCTGGCTGGAAGCGTGCGTCTGGCCCGATCAGGCCGACCGGTTCCATCGGCTGGTCGCTGCGATCGACGTCGCTCGCCGACATCCACCGGAGATCTTGGCCGGCGACGCCGTGACGTCACTCGTACCCGCCATCGAGCGTGTCGGGGCGACGTCCCACCCGGTCGTGACGAATTCGTGGGTGCTCAACTACCTCACCTCGGGGGCCCGGATCTCGTATCTCCGCGAATTGGAACGGATCGGTGCCGAACGCGATCTGTCGTGGGTGTATGCCGAGGCGCCGGCACTCGTTCCCGAGCTCCCCAACAGACCCGACCCCAAGGACCCCAACCGAACCGTGCTCACGATGGTGCGCTGGCGAAACGGCGAGCGGATCGTCGACCATCTCGCCACCGTCCATCCTCACGGCTTCTGGATGCACTGGCGATGACGGCATGCGCTCCGCCACCGTCTGTGTGAGCGAGAACCGCCGGGGTCGATGTTTCCGCTCACGCAGACGGATCGACGCGTCCGCAGGTCCGGAAGCGCCAGGGGGTTGCGACGGCCTTGGTGATGCCGACTCTCGGGCCGACCACTGGTTCGGCTGGGGGCACGGTCCCGTCGTCGAGGAGTCGGATCGGGCCGGGACCACAGAGAACAGCACCGTTGTCGCCGAGGCGGATGCCGAGCGCCTGGCAGAGCTTGCCGGGGCCATCGGCGAGCGGTGTGCGACCACGTCGGCGCAGCATCTCGTCGATACCCTCGATCGGGTCGATTGCCCGCAGGAGCACAGCCTGGCCACCGCCGTCGGGGCCCGTGACCACATTGGCGCAGCAGTGGATGCCGTAGCTCAAGTAGATGTACAAGCGGCCGGGCGGGCCGAACATCACGGCGTTGCGAGGCGTGCGACCCCGGAACGAGTGACTGGCGGGATCGTCGGCCGTGTAGGCCTCGGTCTCGACGATCCTGCCGGACGTGCGGATGCCATCGCGCTCGACGATCAGCACCTTGTCGAGGAGTTCGGCAGCGACGATCGGCGCCTCGCGGGCGAACCAGGAGGCTCGGAGCGGAGTCAGGTCGACAACCGCTCCTGATCGGACGCCAGCATCGCTCGATACGAATCGAGCTGGGGCGGCAGTGCCGCTGGACCGGCTGCGCCCCGAGACGTGCGCATCCGAACACCGACGCCTGGGGCGACGAGCGCGGCGGCATCGGGGCCGAGCTTCGGATCGGCGGCGATGATGTCTCGGAGGGATCCGTCCCCCGCCAGCGTTGCCCGAACATGAGCACCGACGATCGCGTGCGCCTCCCGGAACGGCGTGCCGGCACGAACGAGATATTCCGCCAGATCGGTAGCCGCCATCGTTTCCTCGTCGGCAGCGGCCTGCATCGCCTCGGGGACAAATGTCGCCGTGGCGATCATCCCCGTCAAGGCTGCGACCGCGAGCGTCACCTGTTCGACCGAGTCGAACAGCGGCTCCTTGTCCTCCTGCAGATCGCGGTTGTAGGCCAGCGGCAAACCCTTGAGCGTCGCCAACAGGCCGGTCAGGTTGCCGATGAGTCGCCCGCTCTTGCCCCGTGCGAGCTCGGCGATGTCCGGGTTCTTCTTCTGCGGCAGCATCGACGAACCGGTGGCATAGCGGTCGTCGAGCTTGGCGAAACCGAACTCGCCGGAGGTCCACAGCACCCACTCCTCGCCGATCCGCGACAGGTGGATGCCGATGAGTGCCAGATCGAAGACTGCTTCAGCCACGAAATCTCGGTCGCTGACGGCGTCGAGGCTGTTGTCGAACACGTTGGCGAAGCCCAGGTCAGCGGCATTGCCCACCGGGTCGATCGGCAGCGAGGAACCAGCAAGCGCACCAGCGCCGAGCGGTGACACGTCGAGCCGAGTGCGAGTGGCGAGCAAACGATCGACGTCGCGAGCGAGCGCCCAACCGTGGGCCAGCAGGTGATGAGCGAGGAGCACCGGCTGCGCCCGCTGCAAGTGTGTGTAACCGGGCAGGTAGGTGTCGCCGGCGCCGATCGCCCGATCGAGGAGCACTCGTTGCAGTTCGTGGATGCCCCGGGCGACGCCGAGCAGTTCCCGCTTGCACCACAGGCGCAGATCCGTTGCCACCTGGTCGTTTCGGCTGCGGGCCGTGTGGAGCTTGCCGCCCGCCGGTCCGGCCAGCTCGGTCACGCGCCGTTCGACTGCAGTGTGGATGTCCTCATCGCTCTCGACGAAGACGAACTCGCCGGACTCCATCTCGATGGCGGTCTGATCGAGCGCCTCCAGCACCGAATCTCGTTCCGTTTCGGTGAGGAGCCCGACGCGTGCCAGCCCCCGCACATGGGCACTCGATCCATCGATGTCGTCGCGCCACATGGTGCGGTCGAAGTGCAGGCTGACCGTGTAGGCCATCAACGCCTCGGCCGGGCCACCGGCGAATCGGCCGTGCCACAGGGTCTTGCCGCCGGCGGTATCGCGAGTGTTCTCGTGGGTGTCGTGGGTGTCGGTCATGTCAATCCAGTCCGGCGAAGTCGCGTAGTCGGGCAGCCAATGGCTCGCCGTCGGGATCGGCCGACACACACATCAGGGTGTCGTCGCCGGCAACAGTGCCGAGCAAGCCGTCGACGCGGCTGCGGTCGAGCGCTGAAGCGACCACGTGGGCGCAACCCGGCGGGGTGCGCAGGATGACGATGTTGGACGAGCACGCCACCTCGGCCACCCACTCCCCCATCACCCGTCGGAGTTGCTCGACCGGGGCGAGCCGGTCGGGCGCGAACTCGGGGATCGCATACACGGTGTTACCGCTCGGGACCCGCACCTTGACGGCGCCGATGTCGTCGAGATCGCGCGACACGGTGGCCTGCGTGGCCTCGATGCCGTGCTCGGCCAGCAGCTCGATCAGCTGCGGCTGGCTGGTGACCTCGTGGTCACCGATGATGCGGCTGATCGTGGTCTGACGCTGCACCTTGCTCACGATGACGCTCCTGGACGGACACCGAGGACGAACGCCAAGGCGCCGCGGGCCGCGTGGAGGCGGTTGTGGGCTTGTTGGAACACCACCGACTGGGGTCCGTCGATCACATCGGCGGCCACTTCGATACCGCGGTACGCGGGGAGGCAGTGCATGAACACCGCCGTTGGATCGGCGAGCGCCATCATCTCGGAGTCGACCGTGTAGCCCTCGAACTGCTGCAACCGTTGCTGCTTCTCGGTCTCCTGCCCCATCGACACCCAGGTGTCGGTGTGCACGGCATGGGCTCCTTCCACGGCGTCGGCGGGTCGGTGCGACTGCTCGACCGACGCCGCCCCGAGGAGGCTGAACCGTTCGAGTTCGGCTCGTGGAGCTTCGAATCCGACCGGGCAGGCGAAACGGATGTGCATGCCCAACAGCGCCGAGATCTCGGCGAGCGATCGGGCGACGTTGTTGTAGTCACCGACGTACGCCACGGTCTTGCCGGCGAGGTCGCCGAGGCACTGCTGCATCGTCAACGAATCGGCAAAGGCCTGCAGGGGATGCGAATGGTCGGAGAGCATGTTGACCACTGGAACGTCGACGACCTCGGCCATCCGGGTGACCGTCGAGTGATCGAAGACCCTGGCCGCGATCAGTCCGTGATAGCCCTCCATCACCTTGGCGACGTCTTCGACGGGCTCACGGGTGTCGAAACCGACCTCCTCGCCGCGGGTGTAGACCGGGTGGCCGCCCAGCTGGTACACCGCCATCTCCATCGAGTGACGAGTGCGGTTCGACGGCTTCTCGAAGATCAATGCCGCCCCTCGGCCAGCGAGCGGACGGCCGAGCGACTCGATCGGCGCTTCGGCGAGCGTCAGGATCTCGCGCACTTCGTCGGCGGAGAAATCGGTGACGACGAGGAGATGACGGAGGTTGGTGACGTTCATGGCCCTTCGTTTCCTTCCCCGAGTGCGCCAGCCAACGAGGCGGCGATCATCGCGACGGCTTCGTCGATTTCGTCGTCGGTGACGGTGATCGGCGGGACGAGCCGCAGCGTGGTGGGCGTGACCGCGTTGACGATGAGGCCGAGCCCGAGCAGATCGGTGTAGATCGCATTGGCGTCGATTCCGTCCACCAACTCCACACCGAGCATGAGGCCGCGCCCGCGAACGTCGACGACTCCGGGCACCGAACGCAGGGCATCGACGATGCGTTCGCCCTGCCGTTGCGCCACGGCGGGTGCGTCGATGCGCTGCATCTCGTCGATCACGGCGTTCACCGCCGCAGTGGCGATTGCCGTGCCCGAGTAGGTGCTGCCGTGGTCGCCGGGTGCGAACACGGCCGCGACATCGGCGCGGGCCCAGCAGGCGCCGACCGGCATGCCGTTACCCATCGCCTTCGCGAGCGTGACCACGTCGGGGCTGACGCCGGCGTGCTCGAACCCGAACCACGTGCCGGTGCGGGCGAATCCGGTCTGGATCTCGTCGACCATCATCAGAGCTCCGGTCTCGTCGCACAGCTCGCGGATCCCTTGGAGGTACCCCTCGGGAGCCGGCTGGACGCCACCCTCACCCTGGATCGCTTCGATCAACACGGCCGCAACCGCGCCATCGACCACCTGGCGCATCGCGTCGAGATCGCCCCACGGAACATGGCGGAAGCCCTCGGGCATCGGCGCGAACGGCTCGTGTTTGGCGGGTTGGCCGGTGGCGGCGAGCGTGGCGAGGGTGCGACCGTGGAAGCTGCCGAGAGCGCTCACGATGGTGTGGCGCCCCCGACCACCGTGCTTGCGGGCGAGCTTGATGGCGCACTCGTTCGACTCGGCACCGGAGTTCGTGAAGAAGATCTGGCCTCGATGCCCGGTGGCTTCGAGCAACAACTCGTTGATCTTCACCGCTGCCTCGGTGGCGACCGGATTGGCGAAGAAGTTCGACACGTGCAGGAGCCGTTCCAGCTGGTCGCCAACAGCTTCCGCGACGACCGGGTTCGAATGCCCGAGCGACACGACCGCGATTCCTGCCAGGAAATCGAGGTAGCGCTTGCCGTTCGAATCCCACAGCTCGGTGCCCTTTCCTCGCTCGAACATGATCGCCGGCGGCCCGAACACGGGCATGAACGGGCAATTGGCCATCGGTGCGTGCTCGAAGGCGTGGTTGTTCATGTCACTGCTCCCGTTCGTTCATGATCATGGTGCCGATACCGGCGTCGGTGAAGATCTCGAGGAGGAGCACGTGAGCGATCCGTCCATCGAGGATGTGCGCTCGGCGCACGCCGTTGCGCACTGCGTGGGTGCAACTGGCGACCTTGGGAATCATGCCGCCGGCGATGGTGCCGTCGGCGACCAGCTGATCGAGCTCGTCGGCGGTGACCTGGCGGATCAGGCTGGCGGCGTCGGCCACGTCGCGACGCAGGCCCTCGATGTCGGTGAGGTAGACGAGCTTCTCCGCTCCGAGCGACTCGGCGATGGCGCCGGCGACGGTGTCGGCGTTGATGTTGTACGCCTGACCTGCTTCGTCGCTGCCGATCGTGGCGATGACAGGGATGAACTCGTCGTCGATCAAGCCGTGGATCACCTCGGGGTTGATCTCGGTGACGTCGCCCACGAAGCCGAGCTTCTCGCTGCGCGCTGCGGCCCGGATCAGGCCGGCGTCGACACCGCTGATGCCGACGGCGAAACGGCCGTGCACGTTGATCGCCGCGACGATCTGCGGGTTGACCTGGCCTTTCAGGACCATCCGGGCGATGTCGACCGTTTCGGCGTCGGTGACTCGCAACCCGTCGACGAACTCGGGTTCCTTGCCGAGGCGTTCCATCAGCGCGGAGATCTGCGGGCCGCCACCGTGGACCACGATCGGGCGCATCCCCACCAGGCGCATCAACACGATGTCCTCGGCGAACAACGCCAGGGCGTCGTGCTCGGACGTGCCAGCGAGCGCATTGCCGCCGTACTTGACCACGACGGTCTTGCCGGCGAAGCGCCGAATGTACGGCAACGCCTCGATGAGGACCGATGCCTTGAGCGACGCCGCGGCGTTGTCTGCCGAGCTCGCTGCGGTGTCGGCGGACGCGGTGTCGGCGGACGCGGTGTCGGCGATCACGGTGCGAGTCCGATCGTGGCGAGGCCGGCGGTCTCGTCGAGGCCGAGGGCGACGTTGGCCGCCTGCACCGCCCCTCCCGAGGCGCCCTTGGTGAGATTGTCGATGGCGCACATGGCGATCACGGTGTTGGTCCGTTCGTCGTATCGGACGGAGACGTGGGCGGCGTTGGAGCCGAGCACGGACTTGGTGGCGGGCGGAGCGTCGAGGACGGCCACGAACGGTTCGTCGGCGTAGAACGAGCGCAACGCCTCGGCCACCGCTTCGTCGGTGCAGCTGGCGGTAGCGGTGGCTGCGCATGTGGCCAGCAAACCCCTGCTCATCGGCACCAGATGGGGTGTGAAGATCAGCTGAGCGCCGATCTCCTGTTCCATCTCGGGGGTGTGGCGGTGGGCGAGCAGGCCGTAGGGCATCGCGTTCGAGTCGATGTTGGTGAACACGTTGGTGTCGGTCGGGGCGCGTCCCGCACCGGTGATGCCGGTGAGCGTGTTGACCACGATGCCCGTCGTTTCGACCAGTCCGGCAGCGACCAACGGCCGCAACGCCAGGGTTGCTGCGGTCACATGGCACCCCGGCGTGGCGATCAGTGCAGCGCCGACGAGTTCGGCTCGATGCAGTTCCGGCAGGCCCAACACTGCCTGCTCCAGGAGTGCGAGCTGCGTGTGCTCGAAGCCGTAGAACTCGGGGTAGGCGGCTGGATCCTTCAAGCGGAACGCCGCCGAGAGATCGACGACGCATCCGACGTTGCCGACGAGCGACGGAGCGAGGTCCATCGATGCTCCGTGTGGGAGCCCGAGAAAGACGAGATCGAGACCATCGACCAATGCCGGGTCGAACTCGGAGAACACGAGGTCGGGATAGGCAACCACCAACGACGGATAAAGATCGGCCGCTCGGCGTCCCGCCATCGAGTCGCCGGTGGCCACGACCACGTCGAAGTCCGGGTGTTGGGCCGCGATGCGCAGCAATTCGGCGCCGGTGAAGCCCGATGCTCCGACGATTCCAACCGTAGTCATTGCATGATCATACACATCAACGAATGTTCATGCAATGTATTGGCTGGGCGATGAGTTTCCACGCGAACGGGTCGCGCTGAAGCTCATCGCTGACGGTTGCTGGCAGAATGGAGTCGATGATTCCCGGGACGCCGCCGACGAAAGGACGCCTCCTCGTGGCCACGCCGCCGCTCGAGGATGCGAACTTCGATCGCACGGTGATCTTCATGCTCGAACATCACGACGAGGGTGCGATCGGCGTAGTGATCAACCGGCCGAGCTACGAAGCACTCGACGAGCCACTCGACCGCTGGATCGACCTCCAATCGGTGCCGTCGTCAGTGTTCTCGGGCGGCCCGGTGGAGGAATCCGCGCTCATTGCCCTCGCCGAGACCAAACGGGCGATGGACGACGCCGACGAGTACCTCTCCCCCATCGTGGGCACGATCGCCTCAGCCGACCTCACCGCCGATCCGGCCCTCGTCGCCGCCGAGGTGCTCGGTGTCCGGGTCTTCCGCGGCTATGCCGGGTGGGGGCCCGGGCAGTTGGAGGGCGAGATCGAGGCCGGCGCCTGGCTCGTGCTCGACTCCGAACCTGGCGACGTGTTCTCCGACGCCCCCGACGAGTTGTGGCGCACGGTGTTGCGACGCCAGCCGGGCCGTCTGGCCTGGCTCGCCGATGCCCCCGACGACCTCAGCTCCAACTGAATCCGCTTGAAGCACAAGAGCGATGAGCGAGCGGGCCTTGGGCTCAGGCCGCTATCGGAGACGATCGGCTCACCGCTTCAGGCGGCGAGGACGTTGATCGCGTCATCGACGCGGTCGACCGGAACCAGCAGATGGTCGTGGTGGTAGCCGGCGAGCACGTTGCACGGGACCCCGATCGCTGCCAGCCGAGCGCTCACCACCGCGGTGAGGCCGACGGCGTCGAGACTCGACTGCACGGTGAGTGTCAGCCAAGCGAACTGCACATCGGTCGCCTGGCCCGCCCGTGCAGCAGCGTCGACCGGTAACACGATGGTGGTCAGCCGACCCTCCTTCACCACGGCATGGGCCGCCGCGATCAATCCGGGGGTGGGCACTTGCACGGCGATGTAGGCGAACACACCCGCTCGACGCTGCACGGAGAGCGTCGCGAGCATGGCCGCGAGATCGGTTTCTCCGGGTGCAGCCATGGCTCTAGCTTCGCAGCTGCGCACCCAGCTTCGTCGTCGCGGCTTCCACGCCGCGCCGCACGTCGGCCACATCGGCATCGGTGAGGTTGCGGTCGGCAGCCTGCAGTCGCACCCGGTACGCAAGCGAACGTGTGCCCTCGGCTGCCCGCTCACCGCGATACACGTCGAACAGATCGAGGTCGACGAGCAGGTTGCCGGCGCCCTGGCGGACGGCCTTCTCGACCTTCTCGGCCGGGATGTCGTCGGGGACCACGAACGAGAGATCGAGGTCGCTCGACGGGTAGCGGCTCGTCGGCTTCCACTGCGTCGGCTTGGGTGCACGGTCGAGGATCTGGTCGAGATCCAATTCCAGGATCGCCACCCGCTCGTTCACCTCGAACGCAACGAGCACGTCGGGGGCGACCTCGCCGACAGTACCGAGGGGATCCTTCCCAGCCTGCAACGTGGCCGACCGGGTTGCGTGCAGACCCGCTGGCACCTTCGACTGGTCGATTCGGGCACCCGTTCCGAGCGCTGCGGCGAGCTCGCGCCACACCGCCATCGCAGCGGGGGCATCACGACCGGCCAACACCACGGTGAGTGCCTCGTACTCGCCTGGCAGTTCGCCCTCGGCGGGCGGGTACACGTGGCCGATCTCGAACAACGACACGCCTGTGCGGCGGTGCGACTCGTTGAAGGCGATCGATCGCAACAGGCCGGGGCGCAGCGAGGTGCGCAGCACGCTCTCCTCGGCGACGAGCGGGTTGGTGATCCGCAATGCGTCGGCGGGCAAACCAGCCTTGGCGAGCGTGTCGGGAGCGAGAAACGGGTTCGGCATCGCCTCGGAGATGCCGAGGCCGAGCAGCAACTCGCGGGCAAGACGACGGCGATGCTGGCGCACACTGAGTTCGCCGTGCACCACCGACTTGGGAACGGTCTTGCCGATGTGGTCGTAGCCGTAGTGGCGGGCGACCTCCTCGATCACGTCGACTTCCTCGGTCGAGTCGAGCCTCCACGTCGGCAACACGACGTCACGGGTACCGCCGTCACCGGACACGGTGTAGCCGATCGGGTCGAGCAGGCCCGGCAGATCATCGGCGCTCAGGTCGGTGCCCAGGATCCGGTTGACGGCACTGATGCGGACTGATGCGGATCGCTGTTCGGCGGGCAATCCGTCGCTCCGAGCATCGACGGCGCCTGCGTGCACGACCAGGTTCGAGCACGTTTCCGACAGCAGCTCGACGAATCGGGCGATCGCCAGCGGCATGCCGTACGGGTCGACGCCACGCTCGAAGCGGGCTGACGCCTCCGAGCGCAGGTTGGTTCGGGTGACCGTTTGGCCGATCCCGACGAGCGAGAACCAGGCCATCTCCAACGCCACCGTGGTGGTGGCGTCGCTGATCTCGGTGTCGAGGCCGCCCATCACACCGCCGACGCCGATCGGGACGTCGTTGGCGTCGCAGACAAACAGGTCGTCGGCCGTGAACGTGCGGTCCGTACCGTCGAGCGTGATGAGGTGCTCGCCCTCGTTCGCCCGTCGGATACGGAAGCCACCGCCGCCGAGCGTGTCGAGGTCGTAGGCGTGGTTGGGCTGATTGAGTTCCAGCATCACGTAGTTGCTGACGTCGACCACGTTGCTGATCGGACGCATGCCCGCAGCAGTGAGCCGGCGGGCCATCCAGTCCGCCGACGGCTTCACCTCGATGCCCGAGACCACCGTGGAGGTGAACCGGGCGCAGCGGTCGCCGTCGACGATCTCGACGCTCGTCAACCGCTCGTCGCCGGTCACGTCGACCGTGGCCGTGGGCGGCCGGAACTCGACGTGCATCTTGGCTGCGAGGTCGCGGGCGATACCGACGTACCCCCAACAGTCGGGGCGGTTGCGGGTGACGTCGGCGTCGATCAGCACGTCGAGCGTGAGCCCGAGCGCTTCGCCGTACGGACGCCCGAGCGGCACGTCTGATGGGAGGATCTTGATGCCCGAGTGGTCGTCGCCGAGACCGAGTTCGCTCGCGGAGCAGAGCATCCCCTCCGAGTCGATCCCCAGGATGCCGCGGCGTTCGATCGTCATGCCGTTCGGCATGGTGGTGCCGAGGGTGGCCAGCGGGATGATGTCGCCCTCGGCCATGTTGAACGCGCCGCACCACACGTGACGCTCCTGGCCATCGCCGGCATCGACGAAGACACGCTGGATCTTGGCCGCGTCAGGATGCTGTTCGAGACGAAGCACGCGCGCCGTCACGACACCAGGAACGGTTTCGCCGACCGTGGTGACCGAGTCGACTTCGAGCCCGAGCGAGGTGAGGGCATCGGCGACGCGCTGGACGTCGTCGGTGTTCGTCGGATCGCCGAAATTGCCGTATTCGTTGAGCCATGACAGGAGGATCTTCATCAGAACTGCTCCATGAATCGGATGTCGTCGGAGAACATTTCGCGGATGTCGGCCACCCCGTGGCGCATGATGGCCATGCGGTCGATGCCGAAGCCGAAGGCGAAGCCGCTCCACTCCTCGGGATCGAGGCCGCCTGCACGCAACACGTTGGGGTGCACCATGCCGCAGCCGCCCAGCTCGATCCAGCTGCCGTCCGGGCGTTGGATGTCGAACTCGGCCGACGGCTCGGTGAACGGGAAGTAGCTGGGTCGCAGGCGCGAGGTGAAACCCGGCCCGAAGAACGCCTTCGTGAATGCCTCGATCGTGCCGGCGAGGTCGGCCATCGTGATGTCGCGGTCGATCACCAGGCCCTCGATCTGGTGGAACACCGGCATGTGGGTGGAATCAGGCGTGTCGCGACGGAACACCCGGCCGGGGGCGACGATGTAGATCGGCGGTTCCTGCACCAACATGGTGCGGATCTGTACCGGTGAGGTGTGCGTGCGCAGCACCGTGGTGCCCGCCTCGCCTCCGGGTGGGACGTGGTCGACGAACAGGGTGTCCCACTCGCCACGCGCCGGGTGCCCGATCGGCATGTTGAGCGCTTCGAAGTTGTGCCAGTCGGTCTCGACCTCGGGGCCTTCTGCGACCTGGAACCCGAGCCCGATGAACACGTCCTCCAACCGTTCCCATGCCTGGGTCACGAGGTGAGCGTGGCCGCGGGTCGGCTTGTCGACGTACTCGGTGAGATCGAGCCGCTCGGCTTCGACCTGCTGCGCCATTGCTTCGGCACTCAACCCGGTTCGGCGGGCTTCCAGTGCGTCGGTGACCGCAGTGAGCGCTTCGTTGATGGCGGCGCCGGCGGCCTTCTTCTCGTCGATCGATTCGAGCGAGCCGAGCCGGGTCTTCAGTTGGGCGAGTTCGCCCTTCTTGCCGGCGAGCCGGGTCGTCAACGACGCGATGTCGTCGAGACTGGCAGCGGCGGCGATGTCGTGAAGTGCCGCGTCGTGGGCGGCGGTGATGTCAGAGAGCACGGGGACCTTTCGAAAGAGCTGCGTTCGGACCGATCGACCCCGGACGAACTCAGGAGACGGCACAGGAGCGAATGATCGCCGACGTGTGGTACGTCATCCCCCGGTTCACCCAGGGCACGAAAATCGCTGCGACTGCTGCACGGTTTCCGAGGTTACCCCGTGAGCCTCGCGCCAGCGACCATCGATTCCCCCAACTGTCACACGGTGCCGGGCCTCATGTGACACTTCGGCACGAAACCCACCGGTGCCGACATCGGCAGCTTGGCTCCGTCCGCCTCGTTCGATCATCGATGCGCAGGAGCGGCCTCGACGATCTCGATGCTCTCTGCACTCGGAGTCGCACCAGACCGGACCGGCAACGACAGGGAATCGGCGGAGCGCTCGTGCTCGCGGCGAGCGAGATCGCCGACCATCTCGACGAACCGGTGATCGTGCTCGAAGGTCACCCCAGCTACTACCCATCGGTTTGGCTTCGAGCCCGGCGACGCTCATCTTCCCATTTGCCCATAGTGGGAAGAGCCAATACCCTGCACTCATGACGTTCATCGAAACCGACGACCGAAGCCGAGTGGTGCTACCCGGCCACCCGCGCCGCAAGTTCGTCGTCCAAGAGAACTCCGATGGCAGCATCTTGCTCCTCCCTGCCCGCGTCGTGACCGAGGCCCAGCTCGAGTACCACCAGAACCCCGCACTCCGCGAACTCCTGTCGCGAGCCGCTGCAGCACCGACCGTTCGCAGACAACGGCGTCGAGCAGAGTGAACGCCGGCTCGGACGGTACCGAAGGCGATTACTCCGAGGTCGCCGACGAACAGCTCACCGAACTCGAAGCGACCGGTCCCGATCTCTACAACGATGTGCTGACGGTTTGCGAGGCGATCTTCGCTGACACGACCTACGCCCAGTCGATGTCCGCTGCCGTGCAGACCGACAGCGGGATCGTGTTCCGCCTCGCGGTTCCCGGCCGGCACCCCTCCAAGGTCTTCTGGACTTCGACCGGCCCTCGCATCGAAGCCGTGTTCCCCTACCCCTGAGTTCGAGCAGCGTCACACCGTGCCGGGCTTGGTGTGACGCTGAACCAACGCCGACACGCGAGACTTGCTCTGTGGAGGTCGTCTACCACTTCAGCGAGAATGCTTCGATCGAACGGTTCGTCCCGCATGTGCCGCCCACGAATCCCACCCAGCGGCCAGCAGTCTGGGCAATCGACGTCGAGCATGCGCCGCTGTACCGGTTCCCCCGGGAATGTCCACGGGTGACGGCGTGGCCACGAGACGACGCCGAACGCGAACCATTTCAGGCGACTTTCCACACGACAGCCCGACGCGTGCACGCAGTCGAACTGGGCTGGCTCGACCGGATCCGGTCGGTCGAGCTGTTCCGATACTCCTTCGATGGCGAACTGTTCCAGCAACGGACCACGACGTCCGGCCAATGGGTCAGCCACGAACCGGTCGAACCGATCGACGTCGAACCGGTCGGTGACCTGCTCGCCGCGCACACAGACGCCGACATCGAACTCCCGGCAGTGCCGTCGCTGTGGCCACTCCGCGACCTCGTGCAGTCGGATCGGTGGGACTTCAGCATCGTGCGAATGCGCAACGCCGACGCTCGAACGTGAATCCGGGCGCGCTGCGGCAATGCATCGGACCGGTCACACCGTCGGGGTGCCCTGGTGGAACTCGAGGAGCCAGCGGCCGTTGCAACGGAGCCAGACCGAACTCCGGTGGCCTGATCCCCGCTGTTGATCGCTCCGGTAGGTGACGAGCGCGGCGTCACGGTCGAGAGGTCGGGCCATGGATCCATCGACTCGCGCCTCGATCGGGCCGATCTCCTGGTCGAGGACATACAGACCGTCACCCAACTCGATTTCAAGCGGTGGCGGGAACCTCGCTGCTCGCCAGCCGACCGGGCCGCCTCGGCACGGGATCATCATCCGTTCGCCAACATCCATCTGCCGAGTCTGGCGCATCCCGATCGGCGGCGCCAGCCTCCGCCTGCGCTCGCGACGTGGCGATGCTCGTGCTGCTCAATGGTCCGCCGGCATCGGGCAAGTCGACCATCGCCGAACGTTTGGTGGCGACGCGGCCGTTGGCGCTGCGGCTCGACATCGACGTCGTGCGCGGCCTACTGGGCGACTGGCTGGAGCGCCCGACGGACGGTGGCCTCGCCGCACGGGCGCTTGCCAGCTCGATGGCGCGGACCCACCTCGCCGCTGGCCACGACGTGTTCGTCCCGCAGTTCCTCGGCCGAGCCGAGTTCATCGACGAGTTCGCACTTCTCGCCGTCGAGACAGGGGCAGTGTTCGTGGAGATCGCACTCGTCCTCGACCGGAACGAGGCGCGAACGGCGTTCGCTGAACGGTCTGCCGACCCGCAGAACGACACCCACCGCGACGCCGCAGCACTGGTCGAACAGTCCGGTGGGACGAGCGCTGTCGATGAGATGTTCGACCGCTACGAGGCGCTGCTCGACCAGCGTTCAAGCGCAATCCGCATCGAGGTGGAGCGAGGAGACATCGACGCCACCGTCCGCGCCGTCGAGGGTGTCCTCTCGATCGAAGCCTCCAGGTCGGCTCGTCCCGAACAGACTCGCTCCTCGCACTTCTCCATCTCGCACGCTCCCCCGGACTATCGATGTCCGTTCTGCCGAAACATCAGCAGTGGCACATCGGATCTGCCCTTGGAGTTCGTGCACCGCGACAATGACGTGGTGGTCAAGATGAACCCGAACTGGTGGCCCAACAGCCCCGGCAGCGTCCTCGTCATCCCGACCGAACACCACGAGAACATCTACGAGCTGCCCGATCGTCCGCGATTCCGGTTCACCGGGCCGCCCGGAATGCGGCGGTCGCCATGAAAGTGGCGTTCGGTTGCGACGCCGTGTCGACGCGCCAGCACAATGAGTTGGCCGGCAACCAAGACGTCTGGCACTTCCACCTGCATGTCATCCCACGCCGGGAGAACGACGACCTGTACGGGACGAGAAAAGCCACCGCCGACGAAACAGAACTACGCGAGCTCGCCCGGCAGCTCCGTGCCACATGGCCGAGCAGGTGAGCGGAAGCGGGCACGCCCGGACGCCGAGTTAGGGTCGGCGAATGATCGCCTCCCAGACCGGCCATTGCTGATGCGACTCGACGAGGTCGGTGACCGCGACGGTTGGCGTTGCTGGTTGTGCGATGAACCTGTCGACCCGGACATGTCGGTGAACGACCCCCGAGGCCCGAGCATCGACGGGCGCACGACGGATCGCAAGGCCAAGGCGAAAGGCAAAGGTGCCGGCAACGGGCTGGGCACTTCACCGGAACGCCTTGCTCATCGCGCCTGTAACACCGGCAAGGGAAGCACCAAGCCGGTGATCGAGTGGCCCGAGCATCTCTTCGTTGCCGACCCCGCCGTGATCTTGACCACCGTCGAGCGTTTGCAACGCAAGGGCGGACGTGAAGCGGTCGGCCGCTGCGTCGACCGCGACGACGCCGACAACACTGCCGCCTGGATCGTGGACCGCATCTCGCGACTCGAACCGACGCTCGCCGTCACTGCCTCGGTCGAACCGGGCGGTGGGCAATACCTCGTGGTACTCGCCAGTTCCTGAACGGCACGCACCAGCAGATCGACATCTTCGCCGCCAGACGAACGCCGGGTGATCTCAGGTGGTCCCGCTGATCTCCCCGCCGAATTCCTGACCACCCGCGGCAACAGCGGAAACCGTGAACACCACCTCCGTGCCGGAGAACTGCGACAGGAATCCGATCGCACCGTCAGGCGCGATGCTTCCGGTCGGGCCGACGACGTAGGTCGCTGGCTCGCCCGGGCCGAAGTCGATCGTCAGCTCCGAACCGGGTTCCAGGCCGGACGTGGTGAAACTGATATTCCCATCCGAGGACACGGCGCAGACCTCTGCGTCACCCGCCGACACGCAACTCGTGGAGCTCGAATCGCCGCATGCGACGCCGACGAACATGAGCGGCGCGAGGGCCAACACCAGCGAGCGATGCCTCGATCGAATCATCCGACCACTCTGGCATGCGACGTCATTGGTCATCGATCTTCGGCGCGCTGGCGGGCTGTTTCGAACACGATCACCGTGGCAGCCATGGCGACGTTCAGCGATTCGCTGCGTCCCTGATGTGGGATCGTCACCCATGACGCGATGGGTCCAACGGTGTCGGTCCAATCGTCCGGAAGGCCGGCTGCTTCGTTCCCCATGACGAGTCCGATGCGACCACGGAGTTCGGCCTCGGTGTGCGCCAAGACTGTCCGACCCGGGAAATCGTGACTCGTCGTGCCGATCAGTCGCAGGCCCGCCGATCCGACCTCCTCGATCGTTGCTGTCACGACGGGAACGTGAAACAGCGCCCCGGCCGATGCCCGAACCACCTTCGGGCTGAACGGATCGACGCTGCCGGCCGTCAGCACCACGAGATCGGCGCCGGCGGCTTCGGTCGAGCGAAAGATCGTACCGAGATTGCCCGGGTCGGCGATGCGATCGAGCACCACCACGAACGACGCTGCAGCGAGCAGATCGGCGACAGGGCCGTGGTCACGCATCCGCACGATGGCAATCGGGTTCTGCGGCGTCTCGGTGGAAGCCACCCGTTGCAGCACACCTGGGGCCAGCTCGAACACCGATCCGGCGCCGGCGACACCCGGCTGTACGACACCGTCGGCCTCGGCGGCCACGAACTGGGCTTCGCACTCCCAACCGGCCGCCACCGCCTCGGCGACGAGCACCGGACCTTCGACGACGAACAGACCGTCGTCGTGACGCGAACTGCGACGCCCGATCAGGCGCCGCAGTTGCTGTACTCGTGAATTGTTGAACGCCAATGCACTCATCGTGCACCAGTGTGGCTGGTTCAGGTGCCCCAGCCGCGGCTGATCAGTCGAGCGCAGCCTTGGCTGCAACGACCAACGCCTCGAACGAGGCTGCGTCGGTGACGGCGAGATCGGCGAGGATCTTGCGGTCGACCTCGATGCCAGCAGCGCTCAAGCCGGCGATGAACCGGCTGTAGCTCATGTCGTGCTGACGAGTGGCAGCGTTGATCCGCTGGATCCAGAGACGACGCATCTCACCCTTGCGGGCGCGACGGTCACGGAAGGCATAGTTGCCCGACCGCATCACTTGTTCGTTGGCGGCCCGGAACGAACGGCTCTTGTTGCCGTAGTAGCCCTTGGCCTGCTTCAGTACTTTCTTGTGCCGCTTCTTCGATGCGACACCACGCTTGACACGTGCCATTTCGATTCCTCCTCGGAACGTTCGGTCGGGTGAGCCCCGGGTTTCTACTCAGCGCTCTGCGAGGAGGCGCTTGATCTTTTTTGCGTCGCTCGGATGCACATCGGCATCGCGATCGAGACGGTGCTTGCGCGCCGACGACTTGTACTCGAACTTGTGCTGGTTGTTCTGCTGCTCGTGACGCAGCTTGCCGGTCCCCGTCTTCTTGAACCGCTTAGCTGCCGTCTTCGAGGTTTTCATCTTCGGCATCGGATACTCCTTCTGATTGTTCGCTGGCTGCTGCCGTCTCCGGCACCTCAGCCTCAGCCTCGGTCTCGGTCTCGGTCTCGGACTCTGCCTGAGCCTCGACCTCGACTTCGGTCGTGACCTCGACTTCAGCTTTTGCCTCGACTTCAGCTTTTGCCTCGACTTCGGCTTCTGCCTCGACTTCGGCTTCTGCCTCGATCGCTGCATCGGCATCTGACTTGGCTTGGCGCTCGGCTTCGACCGCTGCCTTCTTGATCGCCTCTTGGGCCTGCTTGTCCGGCGACAAGGTCATCGACATGCTGCGCCCCTCGAGGCGAGCCTGTGTATCGACCTTCGCTGCTGGACCCACCGCTTCGAGCACGCCGTCGAGAATCTTCGACCCGAGCTCGGGGTGCGCCATCTCGCGACCACGGAACTGCAAGGTGATCTTGACCTTGTGACCCTCTTCGATGAAGCGGATCACGTTGCGGGTCTTGGTGTCGAAGTCGCCCTTGCCGATTTTCGGCCGGTACTTCACTTCCTTCACCGACACGTTGGTCGATTTCTTACGAGCTTCCTTGGCCTTCTGGCCCTCTTCGTATTTGAATTTGCCGTAATCCATGATTCGACAAACGGGAGGGTTGGCGCTCGGGGCAACTTCGACCAGGTCGAGTTCGAGACCCCGCGCCATTCTCAGCGCATCGGGAACGGCCTTGATTCCGAGTTGATCCCCGGTCGGTCCGATGAGTCGGACTTCACGAGATCGGATGCGGTCGTTCACGCGGTGCTGGTCGCCACGTTGTTCTGGTCGCGGTGCTATGGCTGATCACTCCTGTGCAATGGGCCTCCCCAGTGTCTGAATATGTTGGCGCTCGACGCGAACCGCACGCGGAGCGACCTGACACTGGACGGCGGTGCCTTTTCGGGCCCGTCGACCGGGGGCTGGTCTCAGCCTTGTGACCTGGGCGCACTACTCGCTGCCATTTCAAGCAGCAGTTCGTGGCCAGGTGGGGGTTACCCCCGCTTCGCCTCAATTGTGATCGGTAGGGTAGCGCACGTGAGCGATGAAACCTCTGACCCCGACTTCGACCGCGATTTCGATGCGGCGTTCGGCACTTCCGGCGATGACGACCTCGGTCCCGACACTGTCGACACTGCCGACACCCTCGCCGAGGCCGACCGGGCGATGCGGGCGGCCCGCGAGCGCCTGTCCGAGGTGCCCGCCGAGGTCGTGATCACCAACCACGTGATGGGGCTCTACGAGTTGGCCGCGATTCATCTGTCGGCGTCTCCCCCGGATCTCCACCAGTCGGTACTCGCCATCGATGCCGTGGCCTGCCTGGTCGACGGCCTCGGCGAACGCCTCGGCGACGACTACCCCACCATGCAGGACGCGCTCAACAACATTCGCCTCGCGTTCGTCCAGATCAAGGGCCAGGTCATCGCGTCCGAAGACTGAGTCGACGCCGAACACCACAGAAACACCCCGAAATGGCGCGTCAGCGTTGCGCTCAGCGCAACGCTGGTGGGATTTTTCGGATTTGGGGGCGGGGTCGGGGGGAATGGCGGGGGTCAGTTGGCTCGATGGAAGCGGCCGACGGGGGCGTTGGTCACCCTGCCGTCGACGACGGTGACGCCTTCGGAACGCAGCAGGTCGCGTTGTTCGTCGGGGTGACCGCCGACGATCCGGCCACTGACGTTCACCACTCGCCACCACGGCACGTCGATATCGGTGGTGGCGAGGATCCGGCCGACGAGCCGCGACTGCTTCGGATATCCGGCCACGTCGGCCACGTCTCCGTAGGTGGCCACCTCGCCTTCACGGAGCGCCATCAGCACGTCGAGGATCCGCCGCTCGCGTTCGAGTCGCGGATCGGCGCTCACCCGCGGATGTTGGCGGCTTCCCAGCAGCCGAGCTTGGCGAGCAGGTCGAAGCTCACCTCGGTGCCGGGATCGATCGTTCGGGAACCGTCGGCGATCTCGATGCAGTGGAACGGGTGCTCGGTGCCATCCGTGCCCGAGATCGTGCCGAGCCCGGCTGACTCGTCGAACGAGCTCACCACGCCACGGCGCCCGGTGCCCCGTTCGAGTTCGGTCACGGGACGATCTTGGCGATCGGCATCTCGACCAGATCGGTCGCACCAGCGTCGCGCAGCGCGGGGATGACGAGGTTGATCATCTTCTTCTCGACCACCGACTCGACGGCGTAGCCACCGCCGGCGAGCGGCGACATCGTCGGCGATTTCATCGATGGGAGCACGGCCAGCACCGCATCGCGGTGTTCTTCCGTGACGTTGAGCTTGAGCATCACCCGACCGCGGGCGTCGAGCACGCCGTTGAGCAATGTCATGATCTGCTCCATCGCCTTGGCCTTCGCGGGGTCTTTCACCGATTCGGGGTTGGCGATGACCTCGGTGTAGCTGAGCAGGATCGTGTCGATCACCTTGAGCCCGGCAGCTCGCAGGGCCCGGCCGGTCTCGGTGATCTCGACCACGCAGTCGGCAATGTCGGGAATCTTCGCCTCGGTTGCGCCGTAGGAGAGGCGAACCTGGGCGTCGACGCCGTGATCGGCGAAGAATCGCTTCGTGATCTCGGGGTACTCGGACTGCACGCGTACACCGCTCGGCAGATCCTCGACCCTGGTGGCCGGACTGTCGCCGGCGACGGCGACCACCAGTTGGATGGGGTTGCTCGTGGCCTTGGAGTACTTCAGCTCGCCGAGACTCTCGACGACGCTGCCGGTCTCCTCCACCCAGTCGCGTCCGGTGATACCGACATCGAACAGGCCCTCGGCCACGTACATCGGGATCTCCTGCGGGCGCAGGATGCGCACCGAGTCGATGCGAGGATCGTCGATGGTGGCCTGGTAGTCGACCGTGGACGACCGAAGCACCGGCAGGTCCGCCTGCTCGAACAGATCGAGCGTCGCCTTCTCCAGCGAACCTTTCGGGAGGACCAGTCGCAGCATGACCGCCGAGGCTATCGGCGGCGCTCTCCCCCGTCCCCAGAGGTTTGTGCACGAATCCCGGTGGGCCGTCCCTCCGGGACTACAACGCAAACGTTCTGCGCCAAGACTGACCCACGTTTGGGAGCCATTTCGGGCGGGCCGGTCCACCCAGATTGCAACGCAAACGTGAATTGGGGGTGTCAGTGGGAGGTGTCGGTGTCGGCGAGGAGACGCAGTGCGTGGGGAAGCACGTCGATGACGGCGTCGAGTTGTTCGACGCAGCCCTTCGTGCTGCCCGGCGTGTTGACGATGATCGCCTGGCCACGGATGCCGGCCAGCCCACGGGACAGCCGCCCCAGCGGATTACACAGACGCATGGCTTCGGCGATGCCCGGGGCCTCGCGCTCGATCACCGCACGAGTGCCCTCCGGGGTCTGGTCACGCGGCGCGAACCCGGTACCACCCGTGGACACGACGAGCCCGGCGTAGCCGCCGCACATCTCGGTGAGCGCTGCGGCCACCAGGTCGGAACCGTCAGCGGTCACCCGATGGTCGACGACGTCGAATCCGTGTTCCAACAGGTAGTCCACGAGGGCTCGCCCACTGACGTCGTCGCGGGTGCCGTTCATCACGCCGTCGCTGACGGTGAGCACCTTTGCACGAGGAAGAACTGCGTCGTCGCTCACGAGGTCCGCCGGTAGCGAATCAGCACCATGGCGTCGGTGTCGGCATCCTGCGGGAGCACCCGCCATCCCTGCTCGAACGGTCGCCACTGGCCGACTGTGGGCGGCGTGGTGTCGACCTCGAAGCCGTCAGGCGTGGCGTGGTCGACCGATTCGGCTTCGGTGATCGTGCACACGCTGTACACCAGCCGACCACCCGGCGCCACCAACTCGGCTGCCGAGACGAGCAGCTCGGCCTGGAGTTCGGCGAGCTCGGTGATGTCGGTCGGCGTGATCCGCCAACGGGCGTCGGCACGCCGTCGTAGCGCTCCCAACCCGGAGCACGGGGCATCGAGCAGCACGACGTCGAACGATGCGGGGCGGAACGGCGGTGCCAGGCCGTCGGCTGCCACGACCGGCAGATCGAGGCCGAGCGTGGCAGCGTTCTCCTGCACGAGTCGTGCCCGTCCCAGTCGCTGGTCGGCGGCGATCACGCTGGCCCCAGCTGCTGCAACCGCCGTGGCCTTGCCACCTGGCGCGGCGCACATGTCGAGGACACGTTCGCCGACCTGGCCGGCCAGCACAGCGGCGACCCACTGCGACGACTCGTCCTGGACGTATCCGTCCGCGCGGGCGGTCACCGGGGGCGGTTCGTTCATCCGCTCGAGCGCAGCGGTGGCATCGGAGCCGAGTTCGACCCGGAACAGATCCACCATCCAGTCGGGGTAGCTCAGCCGGGCACCGTCGGATGCCCACGACATCTCGTCGATCGACAGGCGCGACACCTTGCGCAGTACCGCGTTCACGAAACCCCTGGTCCGCTTCGGCGCCAGGCCCACCGTCTCTCCGACTGCGGCATGCGGCGGCACCCCGGCGAACATGAGCTGATAGGCGCCCAGTCGCAGCACCGAGCGAGTTGCCTCGTCGGGCGGTGATGTGATGAAGCGGTCGATCACCGAGTCGCAGGCTCTGCGCATCCGGGTGCTGCCGTAGACCAGTTCGGTGACGAAGCGCCGATCCATGTCGGTGAGCCCTGACGTGGCGAGCATCGGGCCGAGCACCAAGTTGGCGTACGCGCCGTCGGACTCGATTCGCCGCAGCGCGTCGAGCGCCACACGACGAGCCGACCGATCGCCACCCGGCCCCGACCGATCCGTGTGCAACGGTTCACTCGACCCTGTTCGACGTGTCACAGCGACCCGAACAGTTCGTCACCAGCGGGTCGGGCCCCGTTGCGCCATGCGTCGAAGCTCATCGGAGCCTTCCCTTCGGGTTGGACGATCTGGGGTTGCAGTGCGCCGTCGACCAGTGCGGCCTCGTTGATCTTCAACCGTTTATCGCGGAACGTGGTCCACGCCCCGCCGACACGGATGAGGCGGTGGATGTCATCGACGGGTGCGTTCCAGTCGATCTCGAAGTCGGCACCGGTGAACTTGGCGGCATAGGTGACCTCTCCGGTCTGCGGTTCAGGTTCGCCGACCCACTCCCCCAGCGACGCAGCGAGCGTGGCGACGAGCAGGCTCGTACCTACATCGACGAGTTCCATCCTCAAGTCGGCGGCTGTGGTCTCGGGCCCGATCGGCACCTCGCGACGGGCGTAGACGCCACCGGTGTCGAGTCCTTCCTCGAGCGCCATCACGCACACCCCGGTCACGGCGTCGCCGGCGAGGAGTGCCCGCTCGACCGGGGCAGCGCCGCGCCACCTGGGCAAGAGGGAGAAGTGGAGGTTGACCATCGGGATCTCGTCGAGCACGTGCGGCTCGATGATCTGCCCGAACGCCACGACGACGCCGAGTTCCGCGCCTTGGTCTCGCACCGTCACCAGCACGTCGTCGACCGAGTGCGACACCGGCAGCCCGAGTTCGAGCGCCGCTGCCTTCACCGGGCTCGGTGTGACACCGCTCCCCCGGCCACGTCGTTTGTCGACTCGGCTGACCACCAACACGATCTCGTGGCCCGCGGCGACCAACGCCCGCAACGGAGGCACGGCCATGTCGGGTGTGCCGAGATAGACGAGCTTCACGCCGTCGGCTCAGCCCAGGCCGAGACGGCGGCGGATCGGATTGCGGGCGGCCTCGCGAGTGGCCTCGTCCTCGATCCGGCGGTATTCCTTGATTGCTTCCTTGCGTTGATCGCCCTCGAGCCGGTCGAACATCAACACGCCGTTGAGGTGGTCGATCTCGTGTTGGAACATCCGCGCCTCGAGTTCATCCGCCTCGATCTCGATGATCTCGCCGTTGATGTCGATGCCGCGAACGAGCACCGTCTTCGGGCGCAGCATCTCGACGTACAGACCGGGAATCGAGAGGCAACCCTCGTCGTACACCCATTCACCGTCGGACTCGACGACTTCGGGGTTGATGATCGCCAGCGGGCTCTCGTCGATGTCCCACACGACGACCTGCTTCTGCACGCCGATCTGCGGCGCAGCGAGCGCGATGCCGTTGCCGGAGTCGACCAGCGTGTCGAACATCGCGTCGACCAGCCGGATGATCTTGCCGTCGACGTCGTCGACCATGGACGCTCGGGTCTTCAGCACCGGATCGCCATATGTGCGGATTGTGTACGACATCTCTGCCAGGCTACGGGAGTGTCCGCCGACCGTGACGGGTCCACCCGCGAGCCCAACCGCGACCCCGACCCCCAGCCCAACCTCCAGCCCGACCCCCAGCCCAACGCGGGCC
>Ga0105055_10002917_pt1 | contig 26277 bp, 25 predicted proteins | sample BON03_FD_78090 | JGI IMG/M metagenome (GOLD analysis project Ga0105055, IMG submission 78090) | Freshwater microbial communities from Lake Bonney liftoff mats and glacier meltwater in Antarctica - BON-03 | ecosystem: Environmental > Aquatic > Freshwater > Ice > Glacier meltwater | place: Lake...
AAACAAACTTCTCTCCAGGGCTTTTGCCGTTGTAAACCGTAATTCCAGCTATGTTGATACCTTAAAATATGCTGCATAAAATATCTTAGATTCTTCTTGTTTTACCCTTAGAATACGGGCAGATAGACGACGTCCAAACAGCTACCGGGAGATCTAAGAAACGTTATCGTAACGGTTTTAGGTATTTAGGTCTCATTTCTTACATTATCAATAAGCGCAAATAAAGAAAAGCAATTTTTATACTCAACTGCCAAATTTCTACTGTCTTATCAATTTGCTTTGCATGACCAATGAGTTATCCTGCATCTGAATTATATAAAATCCTAGTTTCACTCCTTGCAAAAGGATTCGGAAAGGTTCTTTGACTGTGGCTCTGTGGAGCGTATCTCCCACAATCGTGCGTCCATTGAGATCAATTAGAGTGAATTCTGCACTAAGGCTGTTCCCAAAATGAATATTCAGTTCATCACCGAGAATTGGGTTAGGATAAACTTTCCAGACGATGGCTTCCTCGGTTTCTTCTACAGCAAGTATCTCTCCATAGAGCGCACCAAGGAAATTTGGAATGCCATAGCCTAACAAATTATCAGGTTCATCGGCTTGCGTGCCGCTATTTAATAAACTTTCTACCAATTTATCCTTTGTCCATTCTGGCTTAGCTTCCCAGAGTCCAGCAGCCAAAGCAGCTACTTGGGGAGCAGAAAAAGAGGTACCGTTCGCAAAGCCAACCTCTCCGTTGGATCTGATCAAAACTGTACCTTCACCAAAAGCAGCCAAATCTGGCTTGATCCTCCCGTCGCCAGTTGGACCGCGGGAGCTGAAGCTGGAAACGACCAAATCTCTATTTACTGATCCTATTGCCAAAATACCTCTTGCATCAGAAGGGGAATTCAAAGTTGATTCGGATGAACCCGAATTTCCTGCACTATTTACTACTAGAATTCCTTTGTTATCCGCAATACTTGCTCCACGGGCAATTATGGTAGTTTTTCCATCCAAATCTGCCACCGTATAATTCATCACAGGATCATCAAAATCCCAATAGCCCAACGAGCTGCTAATAATATCTGTACCAAGGCTATCAGCATATTCAGCTGCCCGTACCCAGTTATACTCCTCCACCCAATATTCCGTAGCTATCTCCTCTGTAATTGCAAGAATATAAGTGGCATCGGGAGCTCCAGCAAGCATTTTTCCTGGTTCATTTGAGGCGATCAGCGAAAGGACATTGGTTCCATGCTGATTGTCTGAATATACATTATCATTCCAAGGTTGCACAAAGTCTTTTGTTCCAATAATCTGCCCATTCGTCTGCAAATGAACTAACGGGCTCACTGTATTTGCACTTGGGAAACCGGCATCAAAAACAGCAACAATTACTCCTTTTCCTGTGTAACCTTCCTCATGCATTTTATCTATTCCCAGCAGAGAATTCTGGAAGTCATACGTCTCTTCACTTGTTGAATATATACGAGAAGTGCTAGGTGTAGGTACTCGTAATTTAGAAGAATAAGAAGCATCACTTTCTCGATCCACTCTAGCACTCGAATTTGGCACAAAGCTTCTACCTACCAACTCAACTCGATCCACAAAGGGCATAGCTTCCAATTCCTTCACACCAGCATCATCTGTTACGAGCAGGGTAGCATTAAACCATTTGCTGGAATACAAAATATAGGTTGACTTCTCAGAAACTGCATCCACGTATTTCTGAGAAACTGGAAGATCCAAACTGTCAGGAGAGACTGCTTCTCTACTCCTGCGATCCAATGCTTTTTGACTTAGAAATTCACTCGGTAGCGAGAGTGAAAGAGTTTGCTGCGGCTTATATTTATAGAATACAGCGTAGCGATCTTGTGCAGCCAAATCTCCGAAAAGAGCTAATCCAACTATAAAACAAGCTAAAAATTTAATCCTTTCCATAATCGGTCAATTTCATTTGAATTTTAAAACCTGAATCAATCAGCATATCTCCAAGGCAATCATTTCTAGAGCAGTAAGTTAGAACTTCATCGTACTTTTCCACCAAGCCTACGCTCTTCTCATATACTTCATATCGAATATCTCGATAGGTCACTTCATCATCACTGTCCTCCTGATTTATGCGAATGGTACTTCCTGAATTGACTATTTCAAAATCATCACCCACATCATTTATAAAGGCATTCCCATTCCATGAAACACCATCTTTTGGAGGAAAAACCAGCGTAACCAATGCTTGATTTTCGATTGTTCTTATCAGCGAAAAATCGCGCTGAATCAGCGTATATTCAATTTTAGGGATCCAATTTATTCCTCCTGATGATTTGGAACGCTGCACGATAAAAACCTATTCGTCTTCCGCATTTGTATAAAAACTCCTTATTTTGTCTTTATAGAAAAATAGCTCAGGAACAGAATCATTTTCGCCAAAATAGGTAAGTTGGTCTACGGCATAGATCCAGAATAGCCCAATTTCCAACGGTTGAAAATCATAGCCTAGATCCACTTGCCCATCTTCTATTTCTCTATCACAAGAAGTAAAAATAGTAAGGAAAATCACTATAAAAATGGGTAGCCGTCTACTCATATTGCTCTTCAAAGATAAAACTCGAAACATGCATTAGAAATCTATAATAATTTAAAATTAGTAGTATTTTATTGAAAACAGGGTAAGCGTGAGTTGATACAGTCTCGAAATACTTTTTTCAAGCCAATCATCCTGTTTAACTTAGCGACATCAAAAATTAAACCATGGCATTAAGCACTTTTGTAAAAATAAGCGGCATCACCAATCTTTCGGACGCGCGGTATTGCGCTGGAATGTATGTGGATTTGTTGGGTTTTTCTCTAGAAGAAGAGTCTGAAATATTCATCTCGCCCACTCAGTTTAGTGAAATCACGGGATGGATTTCAGGTCTTGAATTTGTTGGAGAATTCTTATCCAACACTGCAACCCCAGTAGAGGAAACACTAGTAAACTACCCAACGATCAAATGGATTGAGCACGATAGAATTGAACCTCTGCTCGAGCTAGAAGGCAAAGGATTTGGCTTGATTTATAAAATGGACTTGGAGGATGTTCGGCACATTGAACTAGAAGTGGCGGAGAAACTGAATGAGTCTGGAATTATTTTTCATGTCACTTCCATTCACGAAGCGTTGGAAGACGATGACAAACGAGCGATAAAAATACTTACCGCGCACTGCAGAGTCATTTTGGGTGTAGGAATTACAGCTCATAATGTTCAAAATTTAGTCGCTGAGTTGAGTTTATATGGTATCTCTCTCACTGGAGGAATAGAAATCAAACCTGGCTTTAAAGACTTTGATGAACTAGCAGATATTCTTGAAGCACTGGAAGTAGAAGATTAATAAATCCCTCTACAAATCCGTGAAATCTAATCTTGGTCAAACAGATCAGAAGACTCATATGGACTATTATCGCCCGTAAAGAATGAACCATCAATAGATCGGTGACTAATTCCTATTTCACGCAGCTCCAACACATCTTGATCATCCAGATTGATTTTGGCTGAAGCCAAATTGCCAATAATCCGCTCTTGATGTACTGACTTTGGAATCACCGCTATATCTCTAGCTATAGACCAAGCAATAAGAACTTGACCTACTCCAACTTTATGCTTGTCTGCAATCTTTTTCACTACAGGATCCATAAGCAATTTCGGATCATTCGTATGCTTCTCAGCTCTAGAATCCGGTGAGCCTAAGGGTGAGTAGGAAGTCATCAAGATCCCATGCTCCACGCAAAAAGCTACCAACCCTTTTTGCGGAAGATAAGGCTGCATTTCTACCTGATTCATCTCAGGTGATTGCCCGCCTACTTCAAGGAGCTCTTTCAATTTATTCTGATTGAAGTTGGACACTCCGATATGCTTTGCAAGTCCCTTTTCTTTTAGTTCTTGCATTGCTTTCCAAGTCTCAGCAATTGGTACTTCTGCGTAGGTATAAAAATCATCTCTGTCATTTGGAAATCCTACTCCAGCCTTAAAAGAAATCGGCCAGTGAATCAAGTATAAATCCACATAGTCCAATTTCAAATCAGAAAGTGATTTCTCTAATGCTGGCAGCACCTGATCTTTCTTATGTGAATTATTCCAAAGCTTGGAAGTCACAAACAGTTCTTCCCGCTTCACCAATCCTTCGGAAATAGCCTTTGCAATCCCCTCCCCTACTTCATTCTCATTCTGATAAACTGCAGCACAATCTATATGTCGATAGCCAGCCTCAATAGCCCAGTAAACTGCATGACTAACTTCTCCAGTCTTACTTTTCCAAGTTCCTAATCCTATAATCGGAAGTTTATCTCCGTTTTTAAAGCTTAAGTATTTCATATTTTTAAAAATTATGGTTTTGTATTTGAGTTACATTAAAAGTGAATTACCGTGGATTTAATTCAGTCGATTCTCTAAATATTTCTTAAATCTGTTCATTACCCAAAGGTGAATTTTAGCTTGTGTATTCACATAGATAAGCCATGGCAACCTTGGTACAAACTCATGAATGGCCGAAATAATATATTTATTGTCCAATACCCCACGAAACTCCAACCAGCCATGATCAAATCGCTTGACCAGCCAACCTCCAGAAATATAAAATAATTGCCTATTTTCCTCACTTCGATCGGGGATCAAAGTCAGCTGAAGCATAGGCTTTTTACTCCAAAGCAGATAAAAAACTATTTCACCGCTTTCCAACATTTCTCCATTGATCCAAAACTTGAAAAATGTAGGAAGCCAAATATTGTAGCGATGAGCAACCCAAGTCGCAGTATTCCCTTGGGGATTTGCCATTCGTTGAATACTTCGAACTGTATTCTTTACTTTTTCTTGAGGATAAAAACTTGGCGTCTCTGGCTCTACATCTGAGTCTAGTGCCTCCCTGACAGATTCTTTATAGGGAAGGTAATTAATAGGCTTTTCGCGAAACTTCAATTCCTCTGAAACAGTAAGCGTGTGCTTAAGACTTTCCACTAAGGGATATACCAGCTGTGGGGGCGATTCTCCAAAAAGGCCAACCCAAAACTTGGAAAGACCTAAAGAGAAAACTGGTATGGAAAAGACCATTCGCTTCTTTCCCATTTCCTCGGCGGTGATTACCAGCATTTTTCGATACGAAATCACCTCTGGATTCCCTATTTCTATTGCCTTGCCAAAGACGTTAGTATTAGCTATACAGGTGTCAATAATATCAAGTGTATCCCGCAGTGATATAGGTTGCGTTAAGGATTCAGTCCATTTAGGACACATCAAAACCGGTAGATTTTTGACCAGATTCTTGATCATATCAAACGAAGAACCTCCGGGGCCGACGATTATTGAAGCGCGAATAGCTGTTAGCTTAGCTGAGCTTGCTCCTAGTGTTTGTTCCACTTCTAAACGGCTTTTCAAATGCCGTGACAACTTTTCAACCGTTTCTTTGGGCAGAAGTCCTCCCAAATAAATTATCTGCTTTACATTATTAATGTGTGCAGCACGGCAGAAATTATCAGCTAGCAATAAATCTGTGTCTTCAAAACTGCCTTGATTCAGCCGGGTGGAAGCATTCATGGAATGCACCAAATAAATGGCAACATCCACTCCTTTCAACACTTCTACAGTACTCGATATCGAATACAATTCTACCTGCTTCCAAGTCACTTCAGGATAGGGATTGTCCTTTACCTTCTTGCGGCTCAATGCGATGATGTTGTATTTATGGCGAAAGTGATAGATAAACCACCGACCAACATATCCACCAGCACCCGCAATGGCTACAGTTGGTTTACCCGCAATGGCTACAGTTGGTTTAGAAATAGAAACAGGTTGATCAGTTAATTTCATATGTAAGAGCTTAGCTAACCAACCTATTTATTGGTATTCATGTTCAGATTATCTTATTTATCTTCCGCTTTTACTAAAGCCTCCGTAGTAGTGAAATACTTTACGATCATATTTGGCACTTCCCAGGAAGGCATATTTTTGTTGGTAAAATACGCTAAATACTTCTCCGTGACCTGTGCAAAATGAGACTCGTGCCCATTGTGATACTTCTCCGGGATAAGAACTTTGTACTTACCCGCTGCCATTTTCTCCAAACCAAGTCCAGGAAAACGAGTCTGAAGTTTCTCTTTGATCAGAGTACTCAATTCCTCATCCTGTGCATCCAGAAGCTCTACGTATAACGTTGCTACGTAACCCTCTTCCTCACCTTGTTGAATAATCAAATTAGCTTTGGTACCACGCATCATGCTATAATGTGTATCAGCAGCTCCTTCTGGTGCTTGGAAATTCCAAATTACACTCACTTTAGAATGAACTCCTTTCAGTGTGTAATTCATTTCACCGTTACTGTTGACACTCAATTTATTGTCTGCAACGTTTTTCTGAAGAAAATCAGAAAACTCAGTTTTGCCAGTCACCAACTTAAACTGATCCAAATCCAGATCTGTCGACCAAAGTTTAGCGGTCTGCATCTGGACATCAGTTGTATCTAGTGTAACCTCAGGAAAAGCTTCCCACTGGATCAAATCCACCAGATGGGTAGTGACATCCACAATGCCTGTCCCCTCTATATCTGTATCGAAAAACCAATCCGGTCTGACCAGCGGCTTTCCAGACACATATTTAAAGAAATGATGCACTGACTCTTTAGTAATAGCAGGATCTTCAAGCGTTCCTTTCTCCAATTCACCGAAAACGGCTGGAACCATCGAAAGCTCTTTTTGTAAAATCGTGCTGATCTCAAATCGCTCGGTCATGATATCATACAACAGCAGATCTTTTTTCTCAGCTTCGTCAAAAGTTTTCAGTAGTTTTTGAAAACCTGATTTATCGATCACCAAAGGTTTATCCGCATAGACATTGATCCCATTGGATATAGCAGCAGAGATATAATCAATCTTGCGATCATTTTTCCCAGCCACCATCATCACATTGCCAGGCTTCGAAGAAATCATTTTCTCCAGATAATCTGCACCGGTAGTAACCTGTAAATTCCAGGCAGTTGGATCTTGTTTGCGAGTATTGTAGCCCGAAAGGCGATTCATATAGTCTTGAAGTTCCGCCCCTTCTGGGGCAAAAACATAAACTGTAGAATCCACCTGGGGATACATGGATTTGTGAATCAGACCAGCATGAAAATGTCCCGGATCCAAGGACATGATCGTAATCTCAGAAGTAGATTCAGGTGCTTGACTCACGCTTTCTTTATTTTCGCAGGAAAGTAATAATCCCGCAGCTATAGCTACTAGAACAGTATTTTTCAAAATATTCCTTAATTAAACGTTCACATCATTAGTACCATAAGGCGCTCTCTGTGGTCTTTCCAACATTGAGTTTGCCTCAGAATCGTTCATAAATTTCTCCGTCTTGGCATCCCACTCCAGCTTTCTACCCAGTTTCATAGAGATATGCGTCACTAGACAAACTGAGCAAGAACGATGACCAATTTCTACTGGGGAAAGCAATTCATTATATCCCTGAATAGCTCCCAGCCAGTTGCCATGATGCTCATCGCTTCTAGTCAACTGAATCTCGTCAGGACCAATCACTGATGATAGGATTTTAGGATCAGAAGCATCTAACGCTTTAGCACTGTTGCCTGTGGCCACAGGATCAGAGGAAGAAGCTACATAGCTACCACGAGATACCCAAATCCATCCTTCTGTACCTTCATAGCGAATACCATTAGGATAGCTACCGCCAGAGTACATAGTGATACCATTGTCATATTCCGCTTTTGCGTAGAAATCCCCATGCACATCCCAAAGTCCTGAATGTGGAAACTCAGCTACCGCCTGGATATATCGAGGTCCTGTCAATTCGGTGTCCATTCCCCAAGCAGCAGAATCGTAATGATGCTGACCCCAGCCAGTAATCATACCTGCTCCAAACTGTTCTCTTCTCAACCATCCAGGTCTGCCGTAACCTGTTGCAGGATGAACACCGATTTCTGTATAAGGAACTTCCGGAGTAGAACCCAACCACATGTCATAATTCATATTTGCAGGAATTGGCATTGGTTCAGCTTCAGGACCTGCAGGATCCCCGGGAAGACCGATTTTCACGGTGTGAAGTTTACCGATTCTACCATTTCTCACGAGTTCTGCAGCAATTCTAAATTGCTCACTGGAACGCTGCTGGGTACCAAGCTGAAGTACCGTTCCTGATTTTTTCACTGCATCTACCAATTCCCTTCCTTCACGAATAGTTAAAGAAGTTGGCTTTTGGACATAGACATGTTTGCCCGCCAAAGATGCTTCCATAGCTGGCTGGGAATGCCAGTGATCCGGAGTACTGATTACTATTGCATCGATATCCTTATTCTGAAGCATATCCTTGTAGTCCCCATATTGTTTAACGTCGAGATATGCTTTTCCCATCTTCTTGGCATAGTAATTCTCCACCAACTGTTTACCATCTGCCATACGGTTGCTATCCAAATCCGATACTGCTATGATGCGTGCGATGTCATGTTGCATTACGCCCGGCAAATCGTGATCCCGTGCTATTCTACCACAACCAATTTGACCTATGTTGATTTTATTACTTGGAGCATTTTTTCCGAAAACTGAAGCTGGTACAATCGTAGGGAAACCGATTGCAGCACTTACCAGGGCGCTATTTTTAATAAATTCTCTTCTTTTCATAATCATAAGGGGGTTATTTACTCAGGGTTCTTATTATTGACTTGGTTATAATTCTTCAATCTGTACAGAAAATGAGCTCATCGCAAGTGAGACTGAGAATGCTGACTTAATGATCATTTCACAAATGCACTCCAATAAGCGTCTGCTTCTGCAGCGGTCATCTCACCGTCAAAGACGATCATTCTGTATTTAAGTGTATATCGTTGGTTGGGCAAAAGCTCCCAAGAATCATGTCTGATCGGAGTGAATTCAATGAATACATTGCCTATTCCATTGTAATTATCCTCAGGCCATACGCGAAGTGGCTCAGGGTGAGCTTTGTTAGTATTATGGCTCAAGAAAAGGATTCCACTTTCACCAGAGGTATCGTCAGTTTCTCCCTGCACGATGATCCATCTTGCATTTGTACCATCCGCTGTCTTTCTAGTATTTCCTTCGGAAGTTAAAATCGAGCTGTTGTCAGTTCCCCATTTCTCGGTGGCACGAAATCCTATTCCGCCACCATAGCGGTAGTCGTCTAGTAAAATGCCTCCTGGAATAGTGGTCTCAATCGTACTGGTGTAGTCGACCATGTAGCGTCCTTTGTCGGCTGATTTTACTTTGATACGCAGATCTTCAGCAATAGCAATTCGCTCGGATTCGGGAGCTTTCAGATCGAGATGATTCTGTCTTACGTTTAGTTCGGCTGTTTCACCTGCTTGCTTTTTAGACAGCACATGCGAAAAGTCTACTCTACCCTTTTGATCCCCTAGATTCCAGAAGTCAACCTCTCTCCCACTGATGGTAGCACGGGTCCAAGGACCCCAGATTCCGTAGTGATGGTTATGGTCTTTTGGTTGGATTCTCGTGAGAACTTGACCCGATGGTGATTTTAAAGGATGAATAAATCCAGATTTTGCAAAATCTTTTTTAATGCCTTCTGGCACATCTGCTACAGCTGTTTGATAGGTTAGAACTGACTGATTACCAATCACGAAATCAATTCCGCTTGACGTCTCTTTTAGGGCTACTTTTTGCCCATAGGCTACCACCATTAAACATTGGTAAATAGCCAGTAGGCAGAAAATTCTTTTGAATATCATATAATAATCAGGTTATTGGGATTGAATTTTAAAGATATATAATTCTAAATTATTGACTAACCCGTTCATCCAATTACCCCATGAAGAAGATTATAATCTACGGAATCGTTTTCCTAGCCAGCGTCAATTTTGCCCTCGCACAAAACCCAAAAGAGATTCCTTTGGATCAAGCTTGGAAAGACAAGATCACCGAATTAGCACCATCAAAGGCCAATTTCCCTTTCAAAAAGAAGAAGAAAATCTTAGTATTTTCTATGCATACCGGCTTTTGGCACTGGGTAAATCCTCATACTCAAGCGATGATTCAGATCCTTGGGGAGAAAAGTGGAGCATTTGAGATTACTACCAGTACTGATATCGCAATGATGCAAAAAGACAAACTTAAAGAGTTTGACGCAGTGGTATTTAACAACACAAATGCTAAGCCTCAATACAGAAATCTATTCGTGGACAAAATTAGCGAAGACACCTCATTAGACAGTGTTGCTGTCTGGGCTGAAGCAAATAAGCTAGAGCAAAACATCATCCAATATGTGAAAAAAGGTGGGGGGATTTTAGTAGTTCACGGGGGCGATACCATGCTAAACAATTCTATGGAATTCTCCAGACTTACTGGCGGTAGCTTTGATTATCACACCAAGCAGCAGGCATTTCAGGTAAGAATTGAGGATCCTTCACATCCTTTGACTAAATCCCTTCCTGCTGAAGGTTACAATCACGTGGATGAGCCTTACTTCTATAAAAATGCTTATGAAGAACTCGATTTCCATCCTTTGACATATTTCAACAATGCTGAAATTGAAGGTCAGAGAAAAGGTCAAGAGAAAACTTCAGGCAAAACTTATGTGTCTTGGATCAGAAAAGATGGCAAAGGAAGAGCGATGTATATCTCTACTTCCCACAATGCCCAAAGCTTCGAAAACGCTAGTATTCTAGCCTACTTCCTCGACGCACTTCAGTACGTAGCTGGAGATGTAAAAGTAGATGAAACACCGCTTAAAAAGTAGTCAGTGGTCAGTCTTCAGTAAAAAAATAGCAGTGCATATAAGCTAAGTAAAGGTTATGTGCACTGCTATTTTTATAACAAAAATTGTATGAATTCATTTATTCAGAGGCAATTACTTTTGCCACTGATTTTCGCACAATCAACTAGCAGATACTTATGATCCAATGAATCAAAAATCTGCTTTAATCTGCGTAACTATCAGCGCAAATCTGCGGGAAACAAGTTATCTGAAATCCTTACGCTTTCTTCACAAACTCACTTTTCAGAGCCATTGAGCCAAAGCCATCGATCTTACAGTCGATATTATGATCACCGTCTACTAAGCGGATACTCTTCACTTTGGTGCCTGCTTTGATAGGTTTTGGCGCGCCTTTCACAGGCAAATCCTTCACAATCGTCACCGCATCACCATCCACCAAAACAGTTCCATTGGAGTCTTTGACCACTAGTCCTTCTTCTGCTTCTTCTTGAACTTCACCATGTGTCCACTCAAAACTGCATTCTGGACAGATTAACTTTACATCTAATTCGTAGCCATAAGGCGAGTTGCATGCGGGGCAAGGAGGTATATTTTCCATGCAGCAAGTTAAAGGAAAATATCAATTGCGTAAGAAAAGAATTAGTTCCAACTAATTCCTACACGATGAAATCTCACTCAAAAACCTCAGTAAACTGACGTAAAGCTGTGCACAACAGCCTCAGCGGCTATTCTTCCCGAAGCCATGGCTGCATTTATCGAACCGTTCAGTAAGTAATCACCTGCCAAGAATACATGATCAGAGATCTTACACTCGGTAAAGGGAATAGTGTCTTTCATATCTTCAACCGTAGGAATCGCATAATTGATGTAATAAGACTTCACAAACTTGAAGTGCTCTGCAGTGATACGAGATATTGATTCCAGCTCGTTTCGAACAGATTTAATTAACTCTTTCTCTTTCAATTTAGTACCTAAAATAGAAACGGAAAGTAATGCCCTATCATTTTTAGCATAGGCAGGAGACACATCACTCATAAACATCAAGTTGTTGATCAGGTGATTTTCTCCAGGAATCAAACCTAAAATTGCTCGATTCATAAATGATTTATTAAGGGAAAAATAAAGGGTAATCACTGATTTAGGCTGAGAAAACTGACCATCCAATTGCTTCATAAACTTATCTGGTTGCGTCGCGATGATGATTCGTTCAGCTTGAATAGTCTCTCCATTTTCCAAAGATATGTTCGTACCCTGCACCGTAATTACCTTGGTATTGAATAAGAACTGGGTTGTCTTTAATTGCCCTTTGAGCATATTTGGAATTTCTATCATACCTTTTTCAGGTATGGCTCCCAATCCTTCCGAAAACATTTTAAAGACAAACTCAAACATTCTAGAAGAAGTATTCAAGTCTTTTTCCAAAAATATTCCACGGAAAAATGGTTTGAAAAAGTTTGAGATAATCTGCTCTGTAAAACCATATTCCCTCAAATACTGGTGTGTAGGAATGGAAGGTTCATTGAAAATTTCATCTAAGCTTTTTTTCTTAAGATTCTGAGTGAGGCTAAATATTTTCACCTTATCAAAAAAACTCCCGACATGGGAAAATGCCATGTTTACAATTTTGAGCGGGTTTCGTAGTGGGTCAGAAATAATGAATGTTTCGGTAGCTCCAAATATTATTGCTCCTGGCTCGAAGTATCTAAGGTTTAACGCCTCAAAATCAAGGTATTTCTTTGCTTCCGGATAGGCCGTCAACAGCACCTGAAATCCATGATCGAGCAGAAAACCATCCACTTCATCGGTTTTCATCCTGCCTCCAATACCTTCACTTCCTTCCAAAATTACTGAAGAATATCCAGCCTTTTCCAACTCTATAGCAGCTACCAAACCTGCTACACCTGCACCAATAATATATATTTTTCGTCCTTCCATAAATTCAGATTTTAAGTAAATAAGCAGTTGTAAATGCTTTATTTAACCTTAAAACCTAACACTTAGCGGGAGGTATTGTTTCGTCAGAGCTTTCGTTCAGTATCGATAAATACTGAGAAAATCCCTGTTGATGTGAGTTAGTTCTAAAGAACGCCAATCACTAAATCCACCATCATAGAGGTAGTGAATCTATGCTATAAGTGAACGTCAAAAATTTAATGGACACATTGCTCTAAATATTCCCACTCACCCAAGGAATTCCCAGCAGATAATAGTGATTTAAAACACTTTCCAAGTTTTCAGAATCATGTTGAAGGATGTCCAGAATAAGTGAGGCAACAGTTCTCCCGCCATTTTCCTTAGCCATTCCCAGCCAATGCTGAGACAATAATTGATTTGCCTCAGTATTTACTTTATCAGGACTAGCCAAGAGACATTTTGTAGCCCCACTTTGATACCAAGCCAACGCAATATTTTCTGGATAATCCCTATCCAAAGTGGAGCAGGTAAACCAAAGTGTAGCATTAAGTGGCGTTTCACATTTATTTGACAGTAAGTCTACTACATGCAACTGACCGTAACCTCTTAGTCTATCTCCTTCCCCATGTCCCCAATACACCCAATCACCCTTCATCTGAGAAATGGCAGGTAAAATATCTTCTTTGAAAAAATCCCCGGGATGATAAGCCTTTCCTCCTTTTTGCTCCCAAAGTTTAAGCATCTCGGCATATACCGGTTGATATTGACACGTCAGATGGGTTTCAATTTTAGTATTTACTTCATTTAAAAAGTCTTCCAACGCTTCTGCAACTTCGGCCCATCTGTCAGCAAAAAAAACTGAACATACCCACTTACCAGCTGAGTGATGCTGAATCAAGTCAGGCCAAGAGTCTATTTTATCTCCACTAGCAAAGCTCTTTGGAATTACGAACATCGCTGATGTAGCACGGTTTGCAGCCATCATTTCTTCTAGGAAAGGGAGATTGGATTTTGCTTCTGCCCCAGATTCTGATAGCGGGATAAGAAAATAGCGAGGTCGAAGTATATTCAACCTCGCTATAAAAACAGAAGCTTCCTTGTACCAGCATTGTGGTAAAATTATGGCTCTCTTCATCTTAAAAAAATTAATTGTTTGCAAACACAAGCTTGGTCTTCAACTGAAAATCTTGCAATCTGAATGGATGTATTACAAATCTTGATTTGTGAACTTGCTTCGCAAAAGGACGGAGAAGATCTACAGGTATTTTCGTACGCTGTCCGTCAAACTCTGCCTTCCAAAACTCTTCCACCACCACTGCTTGCTGCTCTCGCTCTAAGCTTAATAAGCTACCATCGGCTTTTTTAAGATCAGCCTCAGATAGATTATACCCCTTGCCGAAGAATTGGGAATGTAAGGCTTCAATCATATAGACGCCACCGGAAGTGACTGCTTGCCAAACATGAGTCAATTCATGGATCAAGGTGTCCATAGGTAAAGTTGATCCTGATTTGTAGTTGATGACATACATCGTAGTGAATGGACGGTTTTTATTCATCCACATGATCAGATCGGCAGCCAGACTTGCGTCAGTCAATTTCACGCGATCTAGATCAATAGAAACTCCAAATACTTTCTCAGCTTCAGCTCTCTCGCTTGTATTTAGTCCTCGATGGGAGCCAAAAATATCAAGGAGAATTGCAAATATCAGTGCGGCAATTGTTCCTCCAAGCTTGGTTGCTTCTATCATTAGTGTGACGACAGATTTTCCGATTTCTATCAAACCTTTTATCAGACCTTCACGGAATGCTTCCCTCACATTTGTAGCAATTTCTTTGAGTACTACTCTCCAGTGGTTCACTGTACCTATCAACGCTGAAATAAGCGTGCGAATCACAGAGATAGATTTTTGAGCGATGATCTCCAATATCTCCTTCATTCTAGTCCAGATGATCCGCAGCGCTTGCATTAATTTTTTGGCCTGTGCAGCTGTAAATTTTGCAATATCATTTAGGATTGAACTCAAGGAAATAGCCAAGTCTTTGATCGCTCCAATGATCACCGCCAATTGCTGGACTGTCTTGTTTGCTATAACTCTCAAGATGTTGAAGATTGAATTGCCCAGTTCCTTCAAGGCATCTATGACCACTCGGGCGATTAGTCTAGACTGGTTAATCACTGCCTGCGTGATTTCACCTAGACTTCTGCCCAATTTCTTTAATTCCTGAACCAGTCTCTTTGCAAAGTCAAGTGCAAATCGATTTAACCTAGAAATAAAATCAATTGACCTTTTACCAGCACTGATCAGTGCCTTCACAATTGCGTTAAGTCTAGATGCAGCCATTTTTGCTACTTCCATTAATAGGGATGTAAATGACCCTAAAAGTTGCTCTAGTTTGCTCAAAGCAGTTCTCAAGATACTTTCGGCCTGACCTATGGCCCAATTCAGAACTTCTAATCCCCTTTTCCCTGCTTCGATTACAGCTTGTATAAATTTATTTACAGCTGCAGTTCCTTTCTTAACAGCTTCCGAAAGCACTTGAGCCACTGATTTACCGGCCGCCAAGATCGCTTCTACGAAGTCAGATATTTTATCTTGAGCCCAAGTCGCCACCTTCGCAACAGCATCAGCCAGATTCTTGCCTGCAGCAGCTATTGCATCAGCCACCGTATTAATCGCTCCGACTACTGCATCTACCACGGTTCCCACGGCATCTTTCACCCAACCCCAAAGTCCATCTGTTTCATCTGGAACCACTCCTGTTTTGAGGATTTTACCAGCGGCACTTAGCCATTCAGCTACGTCCTTAATATCTCCACCTTCACTAAAATAATCAGCCATCATATCTCCCGCCTCACTTCTTTTCATTCGTGCAATCTGATGTACTAAAAGTGGCGCTTGCCTGTTCTTTAAAAAACTTCTCACCACCGTTTTTCTGGTAGACGGTTTTGCTTTGGCTGACCAGGAAGCAAGTTCAAAGGCTCCTTCAAAATCACCCGTTTGACTGCGAAGCAGAATAGCTTTGGAGGTAAGATCAAGGTCTTTAACACTTTTTTCTTCGCTGTTTTTCAATACTTGATGGATGTTTTTCCTATCTACTTTGAAAAGCTGCATGCTTTCAAATCTAGTTTTCAAGCTCTTACTTGATTGAATTTTTTTCAATTGTGTGTCATTGAGATTTCCCATGAGGATAAAAGTTTATGTAGTAAAAATGAATTAATAGAAAGGCCTAAAGTACTTGGACACTACGAATATATCTGAGGGGTTTTTACTAGAAAAAAAATTAAAAAAACGGCTTAGCAATAATCTTAAGAATCCAAAATTAACTCCTGTAACTAAGTATAACTTCTGATTTACAGCACATTTCTAACTCAACTAACCTTCGATTTATATGCTTTTCTAATTGAATTTTTTCTTTTAGCAATCGACTAAATTGCCTAATTATTAATCTTAGACTTCCACAATAATTCGGAAATGGTCAACCTATTAGAAGATTATTTAGTAAACTCATCCAAATTATAACTTCATGAATAAGCTCGTCTTAACCTTTCTTTTCTCCTTCTCCTGGTTCACACTGGTGAATGCCCAAACTTACTTCCCCGAGAAAAATACGTGGCAGAGCAAAAGCCCTGAATCTATGGGACTTGATGCAGCAAAAATTAAGGAGGCTATAGACTTTGCCATCGCGCATGAAAGCCAGGAAGATCCCAATCTAAAAATTGCGCACTACGAAGGTGGTTTTGGACGTGAGCCGTTCGGATATCCTGTGGGGCCAATGAAAACTAGAGGATCAGCCGCAGGTTTGATTATTTACAAAGGATATGTAGTAGGCCAATGGGGCGATCCCAACCGCGTTGATCTAACTTTCTCGGTAGCCAAAAGTTTTCTTTCTGCCACAGCAGGATTAGCGGTGGAAGCTGGACTGATCAACTCTGAAAATGATCGTGTCTATCCTTATATGGCACCGATCTATCCTTATGATCCCAACAAACTCAGTATCAACAAAGCGGATCACTTTGAGCTGGATGACACATTCGAGCTTTTCGATACACCACACAACCGCACGATCACTTGGGACCATCTATTACGGCAAACGTCTGATTGGGAAGGAACTCTTTGGGGCAAACCAGACTGGGCAGATAGACCTAGAGAGGGAGCTAAAGAAAAACGTGCAAGACCACAAAATGCTTCAGGTTCAGTCTATGAATACAACGATACCCGTGTAAATGTGCTTGCCCTGGCTTTGATGAATGTCTGGAGGAAGCCACTTCCTTCTGTCCTCAAAGAAAAAATCATGGATCCCATCGGAGCCAGTGATACCTGGAGATGGACAGGCTATGAAAATTCCTTTGTGATCATCGATGGACAGATCATGCAATCTGTCAGCGGAGGTTCACATTGGGGAGGCGGTATGATGCTTTCGGCTTGGGATCAGGCCAGATTTGGTTATCTGACTTTACACAATGGAAATTGGAATGGTGAGCAACTGATTCCTAACTCTTGGATAGAAAAGTCCAAAACTCCTACCCCAGCAAATCAAGGCTATGGATTTATGAATTACTTCTTGAATTACGATCAAAAGGATATTCCTGCAGCTCCAAAGACAGCCTACTCCCATATCGGAGCAGGCACAAACATGATCTATGTAGATTCTGAAAATGAGTTGGTAATCGTCGCTCGTTGGATTCCCGGTAGTGATAAGAATGAGTTGGTGAGGTTGATACTGAATTGCCTCCCTTAGTAAGGAGAGTTCTAGGTGGAAGAAATCCTTGGAGTTGGGAAGTAGGAGATAGCAAGGATTATTCATTTCCTGAACAATTCTACTTTCGTTTCACCCTAGGTAGGTATATCGTCTTTGTTCGCAGCAGATATCCAATTAAATTCCACTATGGATACTTTATCAGAAATAGAAAAAGAAAAGCAAGCGGCTGCACTAGCAGCTGTCTCCTACATTCAGAATGGGCAAGTGATCGGACTTGGTTCCGGCTCCACCGCTAGTTATGCCATCCGTGAAATCGGCAAACTTGTTCAGAACGGTTTACAGATAAAAGCAATCCCTACTTCCAAGAAAACACACGTACTCGCAGAGTCACTTCATATTCCTATCATTGAAAGCAATAGCGTAGAATATATCGATGTCACGATAGATGGAACAGATGAGTTTAATGAAGACATGGTGCTAATTAAAGGTGGCGGAGGAGCATTGCTTCGGGAAAAAATCGTGGCTTCCATGACTAAAAAGCAAATCATTATCGCTGACTCCAGCAAACAAGTAACACAGCTTGGACTAGCATTCAACTTACCAATAGAAGTAATCCCATTCGCTTCAAATTCTGTGATGAACCAGGTCAAAGAATTGGGAGGAATTTCAGCTATTAGAGTAAAATCAGGGAAAACTTTCGTGTCAGATCAAGGGAACTGGATCCTCGACGCTAACTTTGGGCATATTAAAGATCCTATCTCCCTCTCACATTCCCTTAACGAACTTATAGGTTTAGTATGTCACGGGCTGTTCATAAACCTAGCTGACATTATTATTGTTGGAAAAGGTAACACGGAGAAAACTATTCTTCGCACACAAAATCAAGCTAGATCTACCAAGTAATAAATAAGCTATAATAAATGTTATTTTATTAAGCCAAAAATTTATCAAATAAGAATTGGCAAATAACTAAACAATGAATAAAGCCAAAATATTTTCTATCGATCAACCGTGGGCTATCACCGTGATTTACATGATAGTAGGAATCAACTGGATATTTTTTAGCGATAAACTGATTTCGAATATTTTCAGTGACAATATCCAAGAGATGTCTCGATTCCAGATGATTAAGGGTTGTCTCTACGTCCTACTTACAGGGCTTCTACTTTACTTTTTGATCAAAAGACTCTATGATCAGGTCAATGGAAGAAAACAGGAATTAGAGCTTCTATTTACCAATCCTAACTTGGGGATTTTTAAAGTGGATGAAAAAGGCTATTTCACCTATGTGAGTCCAAATATTTTGAATATCATCGGCTATGTAGACAAGGAAATAATAGGCAAAAAAATTATCAACTTTACACCCAAAAAGTATAGAGAGGAAGATCAGAGAAAATTGGATAAAATAACTCAATCTGAATCCGAAAAGGGCTTTATCACCAATAAATACCTGGAAGACAAGCAAGGAAATCTGATCATTATTGAGATGTTTGGAATTGTCCTTAAGGATAAAAAAGGCAAGGTAAAAGGTTACTTAACTGCATTTCAAAACATCACAAAACAAGAGAACTTTCTGAATTCTTTAGAAGCTAAAAACAAACAACTTCAGGAAATTGCATCAGATCAATCTCACCTTGTAAGAGCTCCACTGGCACGTATTCTCGGTATCATAGAGCTGATGCAAAACATTAAGTTAGATCCTGACGAAAAGCTGGATCTTATAACTTATTTAAAAACATCAGGAGAAGAATTGGACGAAGCTCTAAAAGATATTTCTCAGAAAATGAGAAATAAAGCATCTTAGCAGTTTGCAGATGCTGATTAAAACTTAATCTCTCTTTTCACCATATTCCATCACAATCATTAAGGCTCAAGGGATAGGCTATTTTTAAACTTTAGGTTCTACCTGATGATAACACTACTGTTAATTTTAATACTGTCAATCACTACCTCATGTATGTATTTTCACAGGTAGTCAGTTCAAAAAAATATGATTTTATTCTAAGCCTTCCTTCTTACGACAGCAGTCATGAGCATGTGAGGATTCAAGACTCAGTACCCGTAAGTGGGCTCTTCAACGATTCTATTTACATCAAAAAATTTGATTCTCTTGAAGAGCTTCTTTATCCTAATCGGGGAAAAATACCCCGTAATATCGATCAGGATAATCTTCGCATCATTCAAAATCCGCAGACTGTATATTCTTTAAGAATCATAAAGCCTTCAGGGAATTACCCAATTAAAATTCACGAACCTGACGCTACCAAAAAATACACCCTATTGAGAATGGAGCACTAGTGCCAGCTACGGTTGATCACTGTGATTGCCAACTATAAAAGACCCCTTTTTCTGATCAGGTTAGTGATCGGAACTGAGACTGATCACCTACTTCTTATTCCTTCCAATTCCGATTAGCCTTCTTCTCAGCCTGATTTTTCTTGGCTTTAAGCCGTTTTTCTATTGCTCCCTTTTTCGGTTTGGTGGCTTTGCGTATTCTCTTCTTATGAAAAGCTTTGCGCAGCAAATCCTCAAACTTTCGGATGACCAATTCTTTATTTTGAATCTGAGATCTCTTTTCCTGAGACTGAAGTTGTAGCACGCCTACCTGGTCCGTTTTTGTGATCAGCTTCTCCAGCAGCATTGTCTTTTCCTCTTCACTCAACTTACGAGAATTGGGAATGTCAAATTTCAGTTGAACCTTGGTTTCCACTTTATTTACGTTCTGTCCGCCAGCTCCTCCGCTTCTTGAGGTGATAAATTGAAGTTCTCCAAGAAAGTCTCCCCTCGCTATTCTTACCTCTATATTTTTCTCTTCGTAATCCATTTTGTACTATTTATAATCAAGTGCTTATCTTCAAACGAGTATATGACCAATCAGCCCGAAATTAAAATTAGGTGTAAACTTTTCACCAAAAAAGAGAAAGTAAATACTAATTTGAAGTCTGACTCAACACTCAAACCCAGAATACTATGAAAAACAGAAGAGAATTTCTTATAAAATCGGCGATTGGAATAGGTGGACTTGCTATGGCTCCCTCCTGGCTACAAGGTGCTCCAGCTATCATCAAGTCGCTTAATAATCCAAATTCATTGATTAATGGTGTACAAATCGGCTGCATCACTTACTCATTCAGATCCATGCCTGACCAAAGTGCCGAAGCTACACTTCAATATGTGCTAGACTCAGGTCTTTCCGCTATCGAACTTATGGGCGATCCAGCTGAGTCTTTTGCAGGAAAACCTATAAATCCAGTCAATATGCGGGAAATGTATCCGCTGATGTCAAAACAAAAAAAAGGAGAAGAACTCACCGCCGAGGAAAAAGCAAAACTGGCAGACCTGAGTGCTCAATCTGATGCCTACGCCAAAGAAGCTGCTGCATGGAGAAGCAAAGTAGGAACGGCCCCTTTTGAGAAAATGCGCAAAATGTATAATGACGCGGGTGTTAGCATCTATGCTTTCAAACCAAATGCGTTCGGAATAAATGCCCCAGACGAAGAAATCGCTTACGGAATGACCGCAGCTAAAGCTCTAGGTGCATCTCATGTAACCCTTGAGCATCCATCAAATGATGCGCATACGCTGCGCTTGGGTCAGCTAGGTGAAAAGTATAAAATGTCAATTGGATATCATGGTCATGAGCAAGAGACGTTTTCATTTTGGGACACTGCTCTGGAGCAAAGCAAAAGAAATGCGCTAAATCTAGATGCGGGTCACTACATAGCCGCTGGAAATACAGATCTTATTCCTTTGATAAAAAAGCAACATAGCCGCATTCTAAGTATGCACACCAAAGACCGTCAAACACCAGCACATGGAAAAGGTAATTTGGCCTGGGGAACTGGCGACACACCCATTCCAGAACTCTTGAATCTCATGTCAAAAAACAAGTATAAGTTCCCCGCAACCATTGAGTTAGAGTATCAAGTACCTCAGGGATCAGATGCTGTAAAAGAAGTTCAGAAGTGTGTTGAGTTTTGTGAAAAAGCGCTAGCTTAGTATATTAATTTTCTTATCATAAGTTTTTCAAACTATTTTTAGAAGCGGCAGCCTATCCACTGCCGCTTTTTTATTTCTAACGTAATCGAAAGTATGAATTGTGATACTCTAAGTACGAATAGTCATGAATAAAAAATTCCTTGCCCCCTTTTTTGAGTGGTCGCTCATGAATAGTCCGGAATACATGGGGAGTGTCTAAAACGCGGCTCCGCTATTTATACCGTCTTTCTCTTCACAGGTACAGCTGTGCTGCTGTGGAATAAAACTGTATATCTGTACTATTTGCGCGTCCCTCTTTGTCAATAGCAGTTAATAGACATAAAAAAACCACCGCTTTAGCTGTGGTTTTTATCGGTTTAGTTTTCTTTGAAATTACTTGGAGAACATGGTAAACATCCACATTCTTTTTTCGATATCACCCACAAATTTGGTTAGCATATCTGCAGTAGCGATATCATCTGCTTCGTCGGCTGCCTTTGCTACCGCTCTGTGTGATTGTGCTAATATCCCCAAACCGTCGATGACGTGCTTTACACATTCTTCTCCATTGGAAACATCTGTGATTTCCTTATGAATCGTATTTTTCAAGTAGTCGGAATACGAATGAAGAGGATTAAAACCTACAGTGACAATTCTCTCCGCCATTTCATCAATATTCTCATAGAGTTGTGTATAAAGCTCTTCAAATTTGACATGCAGGTCAAAGAAGTTTTCTCCTTTCACATTCCAGTGAAAACCTCTTACATTTTGATAGAAAATATGATAATCTGATAGTAGGTCATTCATCTTATCTGATACATTTTTCATAGCTTTTGTATCCAATTTCAAATGATTTGCAAGAGTTGCTTTAGTGGTAGACATATGTAGTGTTTTATAAAATTTAAAATTATACTGATAAGTATTCAAGTGGTATGCCATGATAAACGGTTCAGAAGGAACAACTGACAAAAAAAACTCTCAAGAAATACTATTCTGATATTATCTTTAAAAGAAAATTAAAATCGGGATATCTGCATGATTGAATTATTGCAGCTAAAAACTAGAAGTAAAAATTTTCCCGATTTGGGGATAAATTGAGCTTTTTCAGGATCCGTTTCATGAATCTGGAGTTAAGATCATGTCAAAGAAAGGCAGTAAATGATCACAACACCAAAAGAAAAAAGTACTTAATGGACTTTCTCCTCTTCCGTTTAAATCAAAATTGAAGCATCTAATTACCATTGCTCACACCCCAAAACTCAAACAGCGTCACCCTGAATAACCAAGAAAGAGAGTAATAAAACAATCACATAACTTAACAGTCCAATAGACAAGAATGTGACAACCAAAATCAGGCAAGGTCAAGGCTACTTCGGTCACCCGTCTTCCAGCCTTTAAACCAAAGAGAATAGGACTACTACCATCATCCGGGCTATCGGACGCGGATAATTAGAATAATTTACTACCTGGCCTGGCCTTCATGATCAATAGCACATAAAAAAAACCGGAACTAAGTCCGGGTTAAAAATTCGATTTTCCTTACAGATCGTATTGCTTCATTTTATTGAAGAGCGTTTTGCGATCTATTCCTAATTGCTTTGCTGCTTGAGTTCTGTTGTATTTAACTTCTTCAAGCACTTTTTTCAAAACTTCAGCTTCTGCTTCAGCAGCTGCGTCCTTGAGATTCAAAGGCATCTTTGAAACCCTATTGGTGTTTTTCTCTGAATCAGATTCAGAGAAATTAAATTTTTGGTAATAAACTATCTCTGGAGGAAGAGCAGAAACCGACATCTTGCCACCATCTGTCAAAAGTGTAGCCCTACGTATTACATTGAGCATTTCTCTTAAGTTGCCAGGCCATTGGTATTCTTTCAACACATCCATCACTTGCTCGTCAAATCCAAATACTTTCTTATTTAGTTCCGCATTGGAGAGCTCTAGAAAGTGATAAGCAAATGCTTCAATATCTCCTTTTCTATTTCTCAAGGGTGGTACAGTAATGCTAAATTCATTGAATCTAAAATAAAGATCCTCTCTGAATTTGCCTGCTGACACCGACTTTCTAAGATCCTCATTAGACGCCACTAGGATTCGTACATCAATAGATTTGTCTTTAGTACCTCCTATTCTTCTAAGTTTGCGCTCCTGTACGAGTCTAAGTAATCCAACTTGTGTCTCATAGGATAGATTGCCTATCTCATCCAAAAATATAGTACCTCCATCAGCCAATTCAAATTGCCCAGGTTTTTCCGCCAAAGCACCTGTAAAAGAGCCTTTCTCATGACCCCATAACTCACTACCTGCAAGCTCTTTGGTCATCGCACCACAATCGACTGCAATAAAGGGTTTTCCTGCACGCTCACTTTGATCATGTATGGTACGCGCAATATTTTCTTTGCCGGCCCCACTTTCTCCATAGATCACTACACTGAGACTAGTTGGTGCAACTAAAGCTACTTCTTTATATAATTTCTTTGACTCTGATCCATTGCCTTTCAGAAATTTAGAGTCCGTCTTCTGATTTTTAGAATCAGATTCATTTTTAAGCTGAGTAGCTTTAATGAAAGTTTGAGTATTTGATTTGCTTTCTTTGGAAGCAGCTAATGCACGCTCTATCAGGTTGATTATTTCGTCCGGAATCAGTGGCTTTGTCACATAGTCAAAGGCACCATTTTTAATCACTTCCACAGCGATTTTTACATCAGCATAGCCAGTGATAATAGCCACTTGCGTACCTGGCGAAATCTCTCTGACTTTCATCAGCACATCTCTGCCTTCCATGTCACGCAATTTGAAATCGCAGAAAATAAGATCGTAAAATGTCTTTTTAACCATGTCCAGGCCGTTCTTTCCTGAGATTGTAGTTTCGCCATCGTAGCCTTTCTTCGTGAGAAATCGCTCCAAAAGTTGACAGATATCTATATTATCATCAATTACCAGAATCTTAGCCATGACTTTACTTTGAGTTATTAGTGTTTAACAATTGGGACTGGACTACCTGATCCAGTCGCGCAATATTGAATGGTTTACTTAGGAAGTCTAATGCTCCATACTGGATAGCTTCCATTTTTACTTCATTATGGTCGAAGGCACTCATCATTATTACTTTGTATTGAAGTTTGCCCGAATTTATATGTTTTAGTTCGCTTAAACCGTTCCCATCAGGAAGGTTTACGTCCAAAAAAACTAATTCCGGCTTTGATAGATTAAACAATCTTCTCCCTTCTTCAAGTGTACCCGCAGCTAACACAGAAAAGCCTTTTCGCGCAAGAAATCTGGTCAAAAGGGTTCTTATTTCCGGTTCATCATCTATAACTAAAATTAATTTATTCTTCATCACTTAATTATCTACTCTCTTTATGCTGGGGCACGTTCATTTAGTCAGTTGGTGTTTTTACCAAAATTAGGAAAAGTTAAAGAAAAGGTGCGACTACAGGCTGCACCTTTTCAAAATTCTAAACCTATTTCATTTCACTTTTTCTACTTTATCTTTAGCAGACTGCAGCGCAACTTTTGTAGCATCCAAGCCTTCCGTTTTGGCTTCTAATAGTTTGGTCTTCAAATCTCCTATGATTGATTGAAAATCTACCAATAGGCTATTTAACTTTTCCTTTTGAGGACCAAAATCGTCTTTATTCTTATAAAGATATGCTCCTACCAGTGCTCCTGTTAATAGTCCGCTGAGCCAAAGGGTTTTATTTATTCCTGATTTGTTCATTGTGTTTATGATTGTAATTGTGATTGAATTTCAGATTTTTTTGATCTCATCGATAATTTCTTCTTTGGTCTTACCGATCTTTTTCTGCAATCGACCCCAAAGTTCATCTTCCTTACCTTCGGCAAAAGTCAAATCATCGTCAGTAATATCGCCATATTGTTGCTTTAGCTTACCTTTGATGACGTTCCAATTTCCTTTTATTTCTGTACTATTCATTAGCTCGATGGTTGAGTTTCAATTTTCATTAATTAGAATTTCTGATAAGTAGATCTAAACACCCCGACCTGAAATCAATCTGAATAGCACAGCTATGATTGCCAATACAAGTAATACGTGAATCAATCCTCCTGCGCTATAGGCGAATACTCCGACTAGCCAGCCGATCAGAAGAATTACTGCGATGAAATACAATAATGAACTCATAGTTTTGGTATTTAGGTTGTTTGATTAATTTAAATCTGTTAGTTCAACAGACGTGCCTCAAATCAAACAAATAATCCAAAACAAAATTAAATGTGTCATATAGGCATTTAAGGCTACTTTCGGTGATAATTTCAAGAAACTAAATTCAAAACACACGGGTAAAAAAATCCCCTATTTAGGGAAAAATCTAATGAAAAACGAGCAAAATCCATCCATTCGACAAGTCAAAATTTACTCGATAGTCACTCTTATCCTGATTATCATAGGAAGTGGCGTCTCTTATTGGATCGCAGGTAGAATAGAATACTTCACCAATGGCGTGATGCATACGTCAAAGGTACTTCAACGCACAGATGAATTGTATTCAAGCATCCTGGAGAGAGAAACCAATATCAGAGGGTATATACTGACGGGAAATAAGGAATATTTGACCCATTATGATCAATCACATGTAGATGCCGAGTTGCTTTTGACTCAGCTTCAAACATTGACTATTGATAACTGGCAGCAGCAGAACAATATTGAAGAACTCAGAGGGCTAATCAATTCAAGAGTCAGGACCTTTGATGCTTCTATAGCATATATGAAAGAGAATGGCGATTTAGTTGGCTTCATCGACGAAAGCAAAGTCACTTATGCATTAACTGGATATACCATGATTAAGGCTGTAGTGCGGCGTGTTAATGAGGTGGAGAATAAACTTTTTAAGTAAAATAATCAAAGCTTGAGTCCACTCCGAAAAGTATTTAGTCGAAACTACGAACCGAAATTAGTCAAAATTTCGATAAAATTATCATTCTTTTTTGATCATAGATTGAATATAAATATCTATATTACAGATAGTTA
>Ga0105055_10002924_pt1 | contig 26254 bp, 24 predicted proteins | sample BON03_FD_78090 | JGI IMG/M metagenome (GOLD analysis project Ga0105055, IMG submission 78090) | Freshwater microbial communities from Lake Bonney liftoff mats and glacier meltwater in Antarctica - BON-03 | ecosystem: Environmental > Aquatic > Freshwater > Ice > Glacier meltwater | place: Lake...
CTCCGCCGGCGCCGAGGGTATGGCGCGCATCCCCGACGGCGGCCTCGAACGGGTGATCGAAGCAGCCGAGGAATGCCCCGGCGAATGCATCTTCATCGAGATCGACTGATGAGTTCGTTGCGATGACGTCACAGTCCATCACCTTGACCAACAAGGCTGCGCCCGTTGGCGCGACCACTGGCGACAAACTCCCCGGTATCCACGACATCATCGCGGTGGCCAGCGGCAAGGGCGGCGTCGGCAAGTCGACCGTGGCCGTCAACCTTGCGATCGCGCTGGCCGGTCGTGGTCTGCGCGTGGGTCTCGTCGATGCCGACGTGCACGGGCCCAGCGTGCCCGGCATGCTCGGCCTTCCGTTCGCGGGCGGACCACTCGGTACCGAGGACGGACGGATGGTCCCAGGTGAGCGCCATGGCATCAAGGCGGTGTCCATGGGGCTGCTCCGCGACGACGACAACCCCGCCATCCTGCGCGGGCCGATGGTGTCGAAGTACCTCCAGATGTTGGTCGGACAGGTCGTATGGGGCGAGCTCGACTACCTCATCCTCGACCTGCCGCCCGGCACGGGTGACACGCAGCTGACGCTGGCACAAAGTCTGCGCCTGACGGGCGCCGTCATCGTCACCACTCCGCAGGACGTCAGCCTCAAGATCGCACGAAGGGGCCTGCGGATGTTCGAGACGGTGAACGTCCCGATCTTGGGCATCGTCGAGAACATGAGCACGTTCACCTGCCCGCACTGTGCCACCGACACCGATGTGTTCGGTCATGGCGGCGGTGAGCAGATGAGTGCCGATCTCGGTGTGGCCTTCCTCGGTGCGATCCCGCTCGATGCCGACATCGTGTTGGGCGGCGACGGAGGCAACCCGATCGTGATCGACATGCCGGAGTCGGTGGCGGCGAGCAGCTACCGACGGATCGCCGAGCGGCTCCACACCCAACTGCAGGGCAGCGGCCACGCCGAGCTCCCGTCGTTCTCGTGGACCTGGGATTCCGACGAGGGGTCTCCCCAGTGGCTCGAAGAGCACACACACGCCAGCGGATCGCCCACCGTCCCCATGGGCTTCGCCCGTCACGACCCGCGCACGCTGGCGGTGCTGTGGGAAGACGGACGCATCGACCAGCACGACGTGCGCGACCTGCGCCTCGCGTGCCGGTGCGCTGCTTGCGTCGAGGAAATGAGCGGTCGTGCGTTGCTCGACCCGGCCAGCATCAGCCCCGATGTCAGCCCACGCGTCATCACCACAGTCGGTAACTACGCGTTCACGCTGAACTGGAGTGACGGCCACAGCACCGGCATCTACACCTTCGAGTACCTGCGGGTGCTCGCCGACCGCATCGGCGCCCGAGCCATGGAAGATGTCTGAGTCGGCCGGCGGCATCAGCGGGGGAGCGACGGCCATCGCGATCAAGGCTGAGACCTCGGGCGCCGATCCCGACTCGTGCAAGTTCACCGTCGACCGCGTCGTCCATCCGGGCGGGCCGTTCGCCTACCGCCACATCGATCCGACCGACGATGCGCCACTGGTCGCCCGATTGTTCGGGCTCGGTCAGATCACACACGTGCTCATTGCCGGCCCGACCGTCACGGTCAGCAAGTCATCAGCGGCGTCGTGGGACACCCTCCGACGAGCAATCGGGGCTGCGATCCGTGAACATCTGACCGCTGGCCTTCCGGTGATCATCGACATTGTCGCCGGCAGCGGAGCGCCAGGCGTCTCGGGGCGCAGCGAACGACAGGTACGTGTCGCGATCGAGGATCTGCTCACTCGCACCGTCAACCCGTCGATCGCCTCGCACGGCGGCACCATCACGGTCGTCGATCTCACCGACGGCGTCCTGTCGATCGAGATGAGCGGAGGATGCCAGGGCTGTTCGTCGTCCACTGCCACCCTCCGCGACGGCTTCGAGACAATGGCTCGCCTGGTCGCCCCGGAGATCACCGCCATCGTCGACACCACCGACCACGCCAGCGGCACAGCGCCGTTCCATCCGCCAGGGTCGTCGCCGTCGACCAGCACCAGTCCCATCGCCATCACCCGCAATGTCAACCACAGGAGCCACACACCATGAGCACCATCGAGATCATCAATGAGCCAGCCGTTCGTCCGGTGATCACTCTCACCGACGAAGCAGCCACCAAGGTGGCCGAATTGATCGCCGCCGAATCGAGCGACGAAGAGCTCGGCCTCCGAATCGCCGTACGCGCCGGTGGGTGTTCGGGGTTCTCGTACGAGATGTTCTTCGACCCGGAGACCAACCCCGATGATCACCTTGCAGTCTTCGGGACCGTGACGCTCAAGGTCGACTCGGCGAGCAGTCAGCACCTCGACGGTGCCACGCTCACCTACAGCGACGGCATCCAGGGAGCCGGGTTCAGCGTCGAGAACCCCAACGCCACCCGCAGCTGCGGGTGCGGCAAATCCTTCTCGTGACGGGTGACGCAGGGTCGGTCACCGACACCCTCGGCCGTCCCGTCAGGGACCTCCGCATCTCGGTCACCGATCGCTGCAATTTCCGCTGCACCTACTGCATGCCGAAGGAGGTCTTCCATCGCGACTTCCAGTATCTGGCCCGGTCCGCGTTGCTCGACTTCGATGAGATCGAGAGCGTCGCTCGTTCATTCGCCCGCCATGGAGTGACCAAGCTGCGTCTCACCGGCGGCGAGCCGTTGCTTCGCAGGGGTCTCGAGGATCTCATCGCCCGTCTCGCGACCATTCCCGGCATCGACGATCTCGCCATGACCACCAATGGCGCCCTCCTCGAACGGAAGGCCGCGGGGTTGGCCGCGGCTGGGCTCCGGCGGGTGACCGTGAGCCTCGACTCGCTCGACGACGCCGTCTTCATGGCGATGAACGACGTCGGCTTCTCGGTGAACCGGGTGCTCGATGGCATCACTGCTGCTGCTGAGGCCGGGCTCGGGCCGATCAAGATCAACATGGTCGTCAAACGCGGTGTCAACGACGCATCTGTGGTCGACATGGCACGGCACTTCAAAGACGGCGGCCACACCCTTCGCTTCATCGAGTACATGGACGTCGGCTCGACGAACGGCTGGCGATTGGATGACGTCGTCACCGCCGCCAGCATCGTGGACATGCTCGACCGCGAGTTCGGTGTCGAACCCGTCGAGCCGTCCTATGCCGGCGAGGTGGCCACGCGTTGGCGGTACCGCGACGGCTCCGGGGAAGTCGGGGTCATCGGTTCCGTCACGAAGCCCTTCTGCGGCGATTGCACCCGGGCTCGCCTGTCGGCCGAAGGCATGCTCTACACCTGCCTGTTCGCTGCCGGCGGCACTGACCTGCGCGAGTTGGTCAGGAGTAGCCACGACGGACAGACCGTCGACGAGGTACTCGACGAGCGGGTCCACCGACTGTGGAGTGACAGGACGGACCGCTACTCCGAGACCAGGTCGTCGTTCACCGACGGATCGACCGCCGGGCTCACCATTCGGCCCGCCACCCGTCCGGCCAAGGTCGAGATGAGCCACATCGGTGGATGAGGCCTATTTCTTCTTTTTGACCCAACCCTTTTTTAGTTTTTCGTAGGTGGAGTCGTCGACGGTGCTCGTCTTCTTCGAGCGGCTCGTGCCGGCCTTTTTCTTTTTGTTGATGTTTGCGACGAGCGAATTCTTCTCGGCGGCAGGTTTGGCTTTGGCAGCCATGGACACCTCCTTGTCCGGGTTCAGTGCCGTTGCCAGGACGGCCCTGTCCTAAACCTGGGTCCACCGTCAACTACCGACTTGTGTCCTCCGTCGACGCCGCGAGTAGTGGCTCCGGCAAACAGTTGCATCCGACGCGTCCTCCCTCTGACTCGTCATCGGATCTCCTACCGATTCCGTCGAGTGCGTTGCCTGCCCGCCCGATTCGAGGATCGCGTCGGACGACGGCCACGAGGGCGGCCACCACCACCGGGTCCCACTGGGATCCCGCATGCTCGTTCAAGACCGCAATCGCCTTGCCGTGGCCCATGCCATCTCGGTACTGGCGGGTGTTGGCCATTGCGTCGAATGCGTCGCAGACAGCAACGACTGGGCGTCGTGGGGGATCGCGTCGCCGACCAATCCGTCGGGGTACCCGCCACCGTCCATCCGTTCGTGGTGGCTGCGGACACCCGCCGCGATCTCGACGAGTGCCGGCGACGTTGCCATCAGTCGCTCACCGTGGACGACGTGCAGCTTGACGATCTCGTACTCGGCGTCGGTGAGGCGGCCAGGCTTGTTCAGGATCTCGTCGGGTACGTCGAGCTTGCCGACGTCGTGGAGAATGGCGGTCAGCCCGATCCGGCGCAGCGAGGTCGGTCCGAGACGAAGTTCCTCACCGACGAGAACGGCGAGTTCGGCGGTGCGAATCACGTGATCGCGGGTGATGCGGTCCTTTGCATCGATGTCGGCGACGAACCGGTGGACGACCGGGTCGAGGCCGATCTCGAGCGCGCCCAACGGCTCGGTCACCAGCACCGCGGCGAGCACCTCGCGCACACGACCGGTGCGTCGATACACCACCAGGGAGCCGATCGTTGCGGCGGACACCCCGACGATGTCGAGCACGTATGCCGACCAGAACCCTGTCGAGAACCGCGCAGTCGACAGCCACACGAACGCCGACGATCCGACAAACCCGCACCCGAGTGACACGACGAGCGGGCCAGGTCGCGCTGCGAGACGCGCCATTCGGAGGTGACGGTGAGACAACAAGACACAAACGACGAAGGCGAGGACCGCCACGGCGATCGTGAACGGTTCGCGAGGAGTTGGTGACGGGAGCAGGTCGACGTCGATCAACAGCGCCGCAGCGAGGACGTTGATGGCGACGGGCCAGGTGGGGCCACCCATGCCCGCCAGCAGGACCGACGTCATGTTGGACGTGCTGTCGCCGAAGATCACGCGTGGTGTCGTGAGGCCGTGAACGAGCGGCAGTGCCGACACCGCGTAGAAGAACAGACCGAGGAATCCAAGATCCGCTTCGTCGCGTCCGAACGAACGGGCGATCACCGCGGTCGACGAAACGACGCACAGGGAAGCGGCGACCACCACGATCCAGAAGAGCAGGGTCGGAGATCCGATCGTCACGCTCGTCGCGACCCACAACGAAAGTACGATCTGCACGGCAGCAGGTATCGACCATGAGGCGATCCAACGTCCGGTGAACCTCGCCGCTGTGTGGATGGATTCCGACATGGAAGCCTCATCGGCGGAGGATCGGCCCGGAATGAGAGAAATCTCGAAGGTATTTTTCGGTTCAGTCGTGCAGCCACACGGTGGAACGCAACGGGAGCAGATCTCGGCTCCAGATGAAGTCCATCACCGGATTCGCGACGCGAACGCACCCGTGCGAGGCCGGATAGTTCGGGACACGAGGGGCTCCGTGTACGGCGATGCCGCCCACGACGAACTTCGGGCGATACAGCGAGCCGAGGGTGCCTTCGTAGCGTGAGACATCGTGCTCGCGGTAGGTGCGGTACGTGCCGCTGGGGGTGATGGCGATACCGATCGACCTGCGACCGGCGTTCTTCTGGTCTTCCTCGTCGTAGGACTTGCCGTTGCCCGTGGACACGTTGAACACGTACTGCACGGCGCCGTCTCGCACCACGAATGCGATCTGCTTCGACTTGTCGACCTCGAGCAGGTCGCCGTCGCGGCCGGCTGCGGGTCGGCACATCTCGGTGTTCAGTGCAGTCGCCGTGGCGTTGTCGACGACGGTGGTGGCGGGCAGGCCCTTCCATTTCTGGAATGCCATGACGGCCTGGACGGTGCTCAGGCCGTAGCCGCCGTCGGCGCCAGCATTCCAGAAACCGAGCGCCAGCAGGCGGGTCTGCAGATTTCTCACCGCGTCACGCGACGAGCCGTTGACGATCGGCCCGACGGCGCTTGCGGGTGCGCCGACGGTTTGGGTGGAGCACCTCGGCGCTGGCGGGTTGGCCCGCGCACCGAAGGGAGCCGCTGCCGGAGTTCCGATGAAGTAGCCGGCGAGGTCGGCGAGCAGATGTCCGCCGGGTTCGGTGAACATCGAGAAACCGCGTGACGACACCGGCACGATCGCGTGGTTGGCCAGCATCTGGGCGGGCCGAACGGCGTTCATCGTGGAGGTCGAGGGTGTCACCTTCGGGTCGGTGGAGCCAGCGGTGCCGACGGTGATGTAGCCGATCGTGAGTGTGTCGACGGTGGTGGCGTTGAGCACCACTGCCGACACGTCGGCGCGACCGATCACCGGCTTGTTCGCGACGGTCACCTCGAAACTGCTCGTCGCGGCCGGGCGCGTGGTTCCGCCGATCGGGTTCAGGGCGGCGATGCGCGTGTCGACGATACGTGTGGGTGTGGTCATCGGGACGAACAGGCCGGTCGACGACGATGGCGCCCCGGCGCCGGTGTAGATGCCGACGACGTCGATGAGCAGGTCGCCGCCGCTCTCGGAGAAGATCGTGATGCCACCGCCGGCATCGACGGCGACGATCGCCTGGTTGGCGATGGCCGATCCGAAGCCAGCAGGTGAGTTGAGGTTCGACGTGGAGGGAGCGGGGCTGCCCTGGGCGTACACCTGCCAGAAACCAGGCGCAGTGGTGACCGCTGTGAGGTTCATGGCAACGGCACTGGCGCCGGCCGCGCCCGGCACGGTGAACGCCCTGGTCTCGCCCGCCGCGAACGTGCTGGCTCCGCGAGAGTCGAGCACTCGGGTCGGTGATGCCAACGGCTCGAACCGGCCGGCTGTTGCGACCTCGGCGGGCGTGTAGTAGCCGAGGAGGTCGATGATGACGTGCCCGCCCCCGCTGCCATAGACGTCGACCACACCGTCGGCTCCGACCGGCACGGTGATGAGGTTCGGCGTGACGTTGCCGGCCAGGGCCTGGAGTTCGTCGATGTTGAGATTGGAAGCTTCGGGCCGAGGGCTCGTGCGGGGCCACACCGTCCAGAACCCGGGCGCGGATGGTGGCGTGACGGTGAGGTTGAGTACCGCAGCGGTGACGGTGCCGGTCGCCGGCAGCGGTGCGTTGCCGGTGAGGGCAACCGAGATGGTGCCATTCGCTGGCACCGGAAGGGATCCTCTGGTGTCGAGTAGCCGCTGCGACGTGGGCATCGCCACGTACGCGCTGGTCGGGCCCACGGCGGACACCGTTGCTGCTGGTACAGCAACCGCCGTGACGAAGGTGGCTCCGACGACGCTGCCCAACGCAGCGATGACGGCAAGGACAGACCGTGAACGCATCCGACAACGTTAGGGGCCGATCACCGATCGCGCCATCGGGTTCCCGGTGACATCGAGGGTCGATGTGAAGTGGAGGCCGTGGTTGGGGTGTACGTTCAGGGGCGCGAACGATTGTGTATCGGGGGGTGGACGACGTTCGGGATGAACAGGGGGCGTCATGATCCGATCCGGTGGCCAGTCAGGGACGTCGCACCTGCGCTCCGGAGCGATGCTCGGCTCGGCACTGGTCATCGCGCTCGCGGCCGCCGCATGCAGTGGTGGTGGTGGTGGTGGTGGTGACACGGCGAGCCGGGCGATCACGACGCCCGCCGCCACCGAACCAGTAGCCCCGGCGACACCCGACGAGTCGATGGTCGACGTGACCACGATTGATGCCGGGCCGGCTGCCACCGAACCTGATGCCGGCGACACCGACCTCGCTGCAGCATTCCCTGACCTCGACCCTCCGACCGGAGCGCCGATCACCGTTGGACTCGTCAACTCCGAGGGCGCCCCTGGGCTCGATTTCCCGGACATCCGTAAGAGCATCAGCGGGGCCGTCGACTACCTGAACGAGCACGGCGGTCTGGGCGGCCGGCCGATCGAGTTGATCAGCTGCAAGGCTGCGGGTTCGCCCGAGACGTCGCAAGCGTGCGCGCAGGAACTCATCGGCAACGACGTCGAGTTGATCCTGCTCGGGCTCGACGTGTTCCCCGCCTACAACACCTACGCAGCCGCAGACGTGCCGGTCATCGGCGTGCTACCGATCCTGCCCGGCGACTACACCGCCGATGCGCTCTTCCTCACCGGTGGCAATGCAACCCTCGGCGCGGCGATGGTCGCAGTTGCACATGATCATTTCGAGGCCCAGACCGTCGCCATCATCAGTAGCGACAACCCGGGAGCGAACGCGTCTGTGGCGGCATTGACCGCATCGCTCGATCTCGCCGGCGTCGTTCACACCACCGTGAAAGGGGGCGACAACGAAACCGATGCTGGCTTCCAGGGTTTGATACGTGAGGCCGCAGCAGACGACCCCGACCTCTTGATCTCGGTGTACTCGGATGCTGGCTGCCTCGGCATGATGCGTGGCCGGGCGGCACTCGGAATCACGATCCCGGTGGTGACCACGGGCATCTGTTCGAGCGCGGACGTCATCGACCAGGTCGGCGACGACGCGGTCGGCTGGGTGTTCGCTGGTGTCGCCACGTCTGAGGAGTCGCCGGCGGGAGATGTCCTTCGCACGATCATGGGCGACGTGCTCGATGTCGCTCCGGAGGACGTCGACCCCACGTCGCTCGGCCTGGGCGGGCTCGGTCTCTTCATGATCATGTCGCTGGCCGAGTACGCCAATCGGATGCAAGCTGACGGGCTCGAGGTGACCGGTGCGTCGCTGTTCGACTATCTCGGCACGACCGACGGCCTCACACTCTGGCCCGGCGCCGGGGCGATCGACTGCGGATTCTCCCCGACGTACCCAGCGATCTGTTCGTTCGTGTTCCCGTTCGCCGAGTATCAGGCGGGTGGCGAGGTGGTGACGATCCCGGATCTCGAAGCGGTGTCGAGCGTCGACTACCTGCCCTGACCGGCCGACGCGTCAGAGGTCGGGGAACACCGTGTAGTTCGCTCCGCCGGTGGCGAGGAACTCGTCGCTCCACGACGTGCCGTAGGTGTCGTGCACCTCTTGGGCCTTGTCGGAGTCGGCTCCCTCGGGCGTGGACTCGAGCGTCCAGGCCTGGCGCTTGTAGGTCCAGTTCTCCGGGAAGAGTGCATGAGCCTGCTTCCACCAGGCGATCGCCGCCGGATGATCGTCATGCGATTCCGCGCGGATACCCAGCTCGAAACACGCGGCCGCACGGCTGTGGTCGGCTGTTCGAGGTTGCGAGGCAGCGATGACCTCGTCGGGCGACATCGCGAAGCGGCTGTCGGCGCCATGGTTGGCCCAGTCGATGATCGCCGCCCGGTACGACTCACCGGTCTGGGGCATCTGCTTGAACTCGCGCAACACCGCCTGGAGCCGCGCCGGCATCTCGTCGTTGATCTCGATCGCGGCGAACGGGCTCGGTTGGATCGACGCCCCTTCGGCGGGGCGCACGAGCGTGCCCGACTCGTCGATCCACACCGCCATCGGAACGTTGGAGATGCCGAGCAGCTCGTCGACGCGGTGGTGGCTGTCGATCAGTGAGGGATGCGTCGGTGCGGCGGCATCGATCCAGGGTCGGGCCTTGTCGGGGTCGAGGTCGAGGGCGACAGTGACGACGCTGAGGCCGAGCGGTGCGAGTTCTTCGTGGAGTGCCTGCCACACGGGCAGGTCAGCGGAACAGCCTCACCACGAAGCCCACGCGACGAGCAGCACCTTGCGACCGTGCATCGCCGACAGATCGAACGGGTTCCCGTCGACGTCGGGCAGTTCGATGTCGGGAACGCGCGCCGCGGTCAACGCCCGCCCTCCGCTCTCGGGTCCGAGTGCCCACACGCCGGCGCGATCGTCGGCGACGAGCGCCATCCCCAGACGATCGGCGACTGCGGTGAGTTCGAGCATGCCATCGGCTCCGATCGCGCAGGGAACCGGCACGCACACATCGCCTTTGCACATGCCCTCTGGCTTGGCAGCCCAGCCGGTCGCGGTCTCGAAGGCGTCGGCGGTGATGTCCAGTGTGGTCAGCAGCATCGGCCCACTGTCCCAGGTGGGCTCCGTCACGGGCGAAGTGGACGGCGAACTACGATGGCGTCATGACCGACACCCCCACGGAAAGCCCCGCCGGCTGGCATCCCGACCCACAGGGTCGTCACGAGATGCGCTACTGGGACGGTGCCAAGTGGACCGATCACGTCAGCGATGCCGGTGTCACGACGAAGGACCCGGTGACACCGAAGAGGTCGCTCTTTGCTCGACTCGAATCCGCTGCCACGGTCGGCGACGACCAGAGCGAGGACGCGAAGGACAAGGTGAGAAGGCAGGTCGACGGCGAGGGACGATTCAACACCGGCGTCCAGGCCCGCACCGAGACCGGTGGTGGTTCACTGTTCACCGAGAAGGTGCTGGTGGTGAACCAGAAGACCAAGATCATCGAACTCAGCAACCAGTACAGCGTGTACGACCAGGACGGCAATGCGCTCGCCACCGTCAACCAGGTCGGCCAGTCGTCGCTCAAGCAGGCGGCCCGCCTCGTGTCGAGCCTCGACCAGTTCATGACCCACAAGTTGGAGATCGCCGACCCGTCAGGTCGAGTGCTGCTCCGGCTGACCCGTCCGAGGAAGATCATCAAGTCGTCGATGATCGTGGCCGACGCCGACGACAACGAGATCGGGCGGATCGTGCAACGCAAGGCGCTCGGCAAGATCCGCTTCGCCCTGGAAAGCGACGGCAAGACGGTCGGGATGGTCAAGGCCGAGAACTGGAAGGCCTGGAATTTCCGCATCGAGGACGCCGACGACAAGGAAGTGGCCCGCATCACCAAGACCTTCGAGGGCATCCTGCGAACGGCGTTCACCACCGCCGACAACTACGTCGTACAAATCCACGAGGATCTCCCCGAGCCGTTGCATTCGCTGGTGGTCGCCGCGGCGGTCAGCGTCGACACCGCCCTCAAGCAGGACGACCGCGGCTTCCTCTGACGGCCCGCGGGTGGGGGCGAACCCCACGCCGATGTCGTACAGTGCGATACAACGCATCGCACTTCTGGGGGCAGATGGGCAAGGTACTGATCGTCGGGAATCGTTCGCTGGGCGGTTCGCAATTGGCATCACTCGTCGAGGGGCGCGTGCAGGCGGGCTCGTGTGAGGTCCACCTCGTGGTCCCCGTGCCGAACCCGGTCGCATCGGCGGTGGCGATCGGCGCGTCGGCGGCTGACATGGCGCCCACGCTCAGCCGCGACATCGAAGACGACCGCCGAGCGGCGCGGGCGCAACTGACGTTCGGGCTCGACTGGCTGAGTGGCCTGGGCGCAACGGCGACGGGGGAGTTGTCGTTGGATGCCGACACGCCCGCAGCGGTGTCGCGACTCGTCGACGCGCACGGCTTCGAGGAGGTCATCGTGTCGACGCTGCCGACGAAGGTCTCGCGCTGGCTCCGCCAGGACCTCCCGTGTCGCATCGGCCGCAAGGTGTCGGTGCCGGTGACGGTCGTCTCGAACGCCGACTGATCACAGAGCGCGCGTCGAAAGAAATCGGACGGGACCTTGGTCCATGGGAGTCGACGAGTCCATGAGTCCATGTCGACGTACTGCCGGGTGACCATCACAACGCGTCGGTCGAAGGTTCGACCCGGTGCTCGACCCCGGGTTCGATGACGGCGGTGTCGCCCGGGCCGAGACCGAGGTTTCGATCTGCGGCTCCGTCGAGGTCGACATGTCGGACGTTGCCGGCCTGCACGTACCCACTCACGTCGATGCGTAGGCCTCGACGATGGGGGAGAGTTCGTCGGGGCTCGCGCCGTGCATGATCAGCGCGTCGGCGCCCAGGCCGAACTGACCACGTACCGCGGCAGCACACTGATCAGCTGATCCGGTGGCCGACGGGGCCAGCCACTCGTCGGGGATCAACGTGGCGAAGTGTTCGAGCTGTTCGGTCGTGGCGCTGACGTCGATCGCTCCACGGAAGCTCGACACCATCTCGTCGGCGCGGAACGCGGCGAGCACGCTCGGATCCCAACGGTTCGTCTCGACCATCAGGTCGCCGTAGGCCTGCAGGTAGGTGGCGAGGCGACCGACGGTCTTCTTCAGGCGCAGCGGCTCGGGGATGTGATCGCCGATGGTGGCGAAGCACGACCACACCGTGACGTCGGCTGGATCGCGTCCGGCGCGCTCAGCGGCGCCCTTCACGGTCTGCACGCAGCGCTGCAGGGTCTCGTCGGTGAAGAACGTGTGCAGGATCACGTGGTCGAACGCCCGGCCGCCGAGCTCCAGCGAGTTCGGCCCGAATGCGACCAGACCGAGCGGGATGTCCTCGTCGAACGTCGGATCGAGGCGGAGCACGGGATAGCTCCCGATCGGGCCGTCGTGGCCGATGATCGTGTCGCCGTGCCAGAGCCGACGCATGACCTCGGTGAAGTCCTCCATCTGCGCCGTGGTGATCCGAGGCATCCCGTAGGCGTCGAACAGGGGAGCGATACCGCGCCCGATGCCCAGCACGAATCGCCCGCCGGTGAGCCGGTGCATCGTGGTGGCGTACGAAGCGGTGACGATCGGGTGGCGCGTGTTGTGGTTGGTGGCGCCGGTGATGATCTGCATGTTCGTGGTGGCGACCGCCGCCGCACCCGACAGCGTGACGGCCTCCTTCACGTTGAAGCGCTCGCTGATGAACACAGCGCCCAGGCCGAGTTCTTCGGCCCGCTGACACTCGGTGACGAGATCGCGTGGGTTCTGGGCACCGCCGGCAAGGGTGTAGAAGCCCAACTCGGGGAACCTCGGCTCGTTCATGCCGGGACGACGACCTGGTCGGAGGCTGGCATCGGCGCAGGAGTCTTCTCGCGGATGAACACCGCAGCGCGCACCAACGCGTCGGTTGCTTCTGGCATGTAGCCGGCGAGGACCGGATACACGTGCCAGAGGTCGTCGCGCAGATCGAGGCGCACGTCGACGCCGGCCGCTTCGTAGCGCTCGGCGAGTCGTGTGGAGTCCGACAGCAGGATCTCGTCCATACCGGTCTGGATCAGCGTGGGCGGATAGCCGGTCGGGTCGGCGAACAGTGGCGACACACCCGGGTCGTCGAGCGGGGTGTCGCCGGCGTAGGTGGTGGCAGCGTCGATCAGGCCGTCGCCGTCGAACATCGGGTCGAAGGGGGCGCGGGTCACCACCGATTCGCCGGAGGCGGTGAGGTCGGCCCATGGCGACAGTACATACACCGCTCCCGGCATCGGATCGCCGGCCGCTTTCAGTGCACCGAGCATTGCCAGCGTGGCGCCGCCGCCGGCGGAGTCGCCGGCGATGGTGACCAGCGACGGGTCGATGTCGGAGATGATCGCCCGGTAGGCCGCCACGCAATCGTCGACCGCCGCCGGGTACACGTGCTCGGGAGCGAGGCGGTAGTCGATCACGGTGATCGTCGCGGCAGCTCGCTTGGCGAGCCGGGCGCACATCGCGATGTGGCTCTTCGGCGAGCCGACGACGTAGGCGCCGCCGTGGATGTAGAGGATGTGGCGATCTGGCCGCACCTCGGTCGGTGTGGCCACGATCGCCGGGATGCCGCCGACGAACGTGTCGAGGTAGTGGACCTTGCGGGGGCGCGGGAGCTTGTCGATCTGGTCCATCCGTGCTCGGCGCTCCTCGATCGGTGCGTCGTCGCTGACGTTGAAGCTGGTGATGCGTTTGCGGAAGAAACGGGCTCGTCGACTCAACGTCATGTCGGCAGGGTAGATCGGGTGGTCGCGGACATTGGCGATGAGCCAAACCCCCAGATACTGGGGCTTGGCTCATCGGCGAGTGGTCGAGGCCGTTGATCGACAGCTGGATGCAGCGCTCGACGAGTTCGTCACGGTCACCGTCGCCTCAGCGGCACAGGCTCCGTTCCAGCAACGGGTTGTCCGCACTGGTGCCCGGGTCTGACCCGACTCAGCGCATTCGATATCGCAGGCGATGCGTTCGGTGCCGTTCGCCTTCGCGGCCTCGTGACGTGGGCCGGTGGTCAGCCCGAGTTGCGGAGTCCGGTGGCGATTGCGTTGATCGACAACTGGATGCCGCGTTCGACGAGTTCGTCGCGGTCGCCGTCGCGGAAGCGCCGGAGCAGATCGACCTGCATCACGTGCAAGGGGTCGAGGTACGGGTAGCGGTTGCGCAGGCTGCGTTCGAGCAGCGGGTTGTCCGACAGCGGCGTGGACGAACCAGTGATGCTGGCCTGCCATGCCAACGTGCGTCCGTGCTCGGCGGCGATCGCTCCGAAGATGTCGTTGCGCATCGAGTCGTCCTGCACCAGCACGTCGGCGTAGCGGCGGGCGATGTCGATGTCGGACTTCGCCAACACCATGCCCATGTTGTCGATGGCCGTGCGGAAGAACGGCCACTCGACGTACATCGCCCCGAGTTGGGCGAGCCGCTCGCCGGAATCGCCCACGAAACGCTCGATGGCGCTCCCGACGCCGAACCACGCCGGGATCATCAACCGACACTGCGTCCAGCCGAACACCCACGGGATGGCTCGGAGGTCCTCGATGGCGCCCGAAGCGGTCCGCGATGCTGGTCGGCTGCCGACGTTGAGCATGGCGATCTCGTTGGTGGGCGTGATCGCCCGGAAGAACTCCACGAACCGGTCGTCGTCGTAGACCAGGGCCCGGTAGGCGTCGAATGCGTTCGACGACAGTTCGCCCATCGTGTCGGCGAACACCGAATCGGCACCGGTGTCGGCGCCCGAGTCGGCATCGAGCGGTGAGCCGCTCAGCAGGGTCGCTTCGAGCGTTGCCGACACCAGCGTTTCCAGGTTGCGACGCGCCATTGCCGGGTTCGAGTACTTGGCGGCGACGATCTCGCCTTGCTCGGTGAGCCGGATCGCATGATCGACCGAGCCCGGCGGCAGCGCCAGGATCGCCTGATACGCAGGCCCGCCACCTCGGCCGACCGTGCCGCCGCGCCCGTGGAAGAATCGCAGGTGCACTCCCGCGTCGCGCGCCACCGCCGTGAGCGCCGCTTGCGCCGACGACAGGCTCCATTGCGAGCAGAGGTAGCCGCCGTCCTTGTTCGAGTCGGAGTATCCGACCATCACTTCCTGGCGATTGCCGCGCGAGCGCACGATGTCGGAATAGACCTCGTTGGCGAGCATCGAGCCGAGCACCGAGGCGCAGCGCTGGAGATCGTCGATCGTCTCGAACAGCGGAACGATGTCGAGCTGCGACTCGGCATGGTGTTCGCCGTGGGCAGCCGTGGCGAGGCCGACCTCCTTGAGTAGCACCGCCACCTCGAGCACGTCGCTGACGTCGTGGGCCATCGAGATCACGTAGTGCGGCACGATTCGGCGACCGACCCGGCGAACGGCGTCGGCGGCCGCCTCGAGAATCGCCAGCTCCGACCGGGTCCGTTCGCCGAGTTCGGCGCCGGGGTGGCGCAACAGCCGCGGCGTGTGCAGCTCGCTCGTGAGCACATCGACGCGCTCGTCCTCGGCGAGCGACAGGTAGTCGCGGCACACACCGGCCTGGGCGAGCAGGTCGGCGAGCACCTCTTCGTGGACCGCCGAGTTCTGTCGGAGATCCAGACCGCACAGGTGGGCACCGAAGATCGCCACGCCGCGTCGCACCGGCTCGACCAGTGCGTCGGCGAGCGGGCCGGCGCCATGGCCGTAGAGCGAGACGATCACGTCATCGAGATCGTCGAGCAGTTCGGACAGGTCGCCATACGCGAGACGAGCATCGGTCGGCGCTGGACCCGGCACCTCGACGTCGGGTGGGAGCGCTGATCGGGCGAACGCATGCAGTCGGGCGTGCATGCCACGAAGTGCACGTCGGTACGGCTCGTCGGAGCGGAACGGCGACTCGTCGCCTGACGCGGCGGCGAGCGCCTGCACTTCGGCGCTGGTGGTCACCACCCGGTCGGTCATCGACAGGCGATGCGACAGGTGGTGAAGCGCCGCGAGGTGTCGGCCGAGTGCCGTTTCGGATTGGCGCCCGGTGGCGTAGCGCACGACGTCGGCGGTGACGAACGGGTTGCCGTCGCGGTCGCCGCCGATCCACGACCCCATGGTGATCGAGGTCGAGGTATCGATCGGATCCGCCGTGCCCCCGGCCGCCGTGCCCCCGGCCGCCGTGCCCCGGACAGCGACGGCGAGATCACGCGTGAGCGCGGGGATCACCTCGAACAGGCTGGTGTCGTAGTAGCGGATCGCCTCGTTGATCTCGTCGCGAACACGCAGCTTCGACAGCCTCAACAGCGCGGTCTGCCACAACAGGAGCACGCAGACGTACAGCTGCCGTTCGATGCCATCGACCGCCGTGGGATCGGCGCGCTGCACGTCGAGTTCTTCGAGCAGTTCGCTGACTTGTTCGAGCACTTCGAGCACCGTCTTGCGGCGCACCTCGGTGGGGTGGGCGGTGATCACCGGGCTCACTTGGAGCTCGGCGATCGTCCGACGGAGGTCCTCCGGGCTCACGCCGGCACGCTCCACGCGCTCGATCATGGAACCGAGGCTGCCCGGGCGTGCATCGCCGCCGCGTCGACGATGATGACGGCCGCGGCGTTCGAGATGGACGTCCTCGGCGGTGTTCGCGAGCAGCGCCAACCAGTCGAGGGCTCGCAGCACGAGGATCTGCTCGTCGAGCGGGTGCTCGGCGAGCGCGGCGCGGATGTCGTCGACCCCGCTGACGCCTGATCGTCGCGCCTCGATGGCGAGTTTGCGCACCTTCTCGACGAGGTCGAACACGCGGTCGCCGTCGGTGGCCCGGATCGCGTCGCCGAGCAGATGTCCGAGCAGTCGGATGTCGTCGCCGACGGCGTCGGTCTCGTCGATGGGGGCGAGGTCGATGGAGCTGGCGGTGTCGGACATCATCTCAGTCAAGCCGAGTCGCCCACGCGACGAAACCCGAACGGCCGTGGCGTGTTGGGCCAGACTGGACCGATGCGCGTCGTGTTCGCCACAGCCGAGTTGTCGCCCGTGGCAACGGTGGGCGGGCTCGCTGCCGCTGCGGCAGGGCTCGGGGCCGAGTTACGACGCCTCGGTGTCGACCTCGACATCGTCATGCCCGACTACGGCGGCGTAGCGCTGGTCGACGAGACGAAGTTCGCGCTCGACGTGCCCCACTGGGTCGGATCGGCCACCATGCGCGTCGGACATCACCCGGCTGTCGGCCGGCTCCACCTCGTGTCGGTGCCCGGCATGGCCCGACCCCATCCGTATCTCCAGGCCAACGGCGAGGGCTGGCATGACAACAGCGACCGGTTCTTCCGCTTCGCTCGGGCGGTAGCAGCCTTCGTCGAACACGATCCGCCCGATGTGCTGCACCTCAACGACTGGCACACCGGTTCGGTACTGGCGGCGCTCACCGATCCACCGCCCACCGTGGTCTCGATCCACAACCTCGCCTACCAGGGCGTCACCGACGCGTCGTGGCTCGATCGGATCGGTCCGAGGGCACCGCACTACGAATGGTGGGGCGGAGTCAATCCGCTGTCGGGTGCATTGGCCTTGGCCGACCGGATCGTTGCCGTGTCGCCGCACTACGCCACCGAGATCGTCACCCCCGACGGTGGGTTCGGTCTCGACGAGCCGTTGAGGAATCGAGGTGACGATCTGGTCGGCATCTTGAACGGGATCGACACCGACGTGTGGAACCCCGCCAGTGATCCGCTGATTGCTGCGCCGTTCGGCATCTCGACACTCGACGCCCGTCGCGGCAATCGCGCCGCTCTGCTCGACCGTGTGGGATTCCCTGACGACGACATGATGCTCGCCACGGTCGTCACCCGGCTCACGCACCAGAAGGGCATCGACCTCCTGGCGCCGCTCGTGCCGCTGTTGTCGCAGATCCCGATGCGTCTCGCCATCCTCGGCTCCGGCGACGCCGGACTCGCCGCACATCTCCACGATCTGGCGGCCGCCCATCCCGATTCGCTGGCGTTCGTCGACGGCTACGACGAGGCGCTGTCACACCTGATGTTCGCTGGAGCCGACCTCTATCTCATGCCAAGCCGGTTCGAGCCGTGCGGACTCACGCAGATGCAGGCGATGCGATACGGCGCCATCCCCGTCGTCACCGCTGTCGGGGGGCTGGTCGATACCGTCACCGACGCCGACCGCCACCGCACCGGCACCGGTTTCGTCGCCGATCGGGCGGCCAGCGAGGACCTCCTCGCAACGCTGTTCCGTGCCGAGCGGCGAGTGCGTGACCGCCGTCGGCGCACCGCCATCCAGAAGCGAGGAATGGCGATCGACTGGTCATGGCGCGAGCCGGCGCGTGAGTATCTGGCGCTGTACGGCGAACTCGCCGTGAATACTCGGATTCGCTCGGAATCGCCGCGCCGCTGACACCGCACGTGTGTACGGTTGACGTCGATGGCCGTCGAACCGAAAGTGCTCGTGATCGTGTTGGCCGGAGGCGAGGGCAAGCGTCTCCAGCCGTTGACCAACGACCGCGCCAAGCCGGCCGTTCCGTTTGCGGGCACGTACCGATTGATCGACTTCGCGCTGTCGAGCTTCGCCAACGCCGGCTACCTGAAGATCGTCGTGCTCACCCAGTACAAGAGCCACAGCCTCGACCGCCACATCTCCCAGACCTGGCGGTTCTCGGCGATGCTCGACAACTACGTCACGCCGGTGCCGGCCCAGATGCGTCGTGGTCCGTACTGGTTCCAGGGTTCCGCCGACGCCATCTACCAGAACCTCAACCTGATCTACGACGAGTCGCCCGACATCGTCGCTGTGTTCGGTGCCGATCACATCTATCGGATGGACCCGCGCCAGATGATCGACGAGCACCACGAGAGCGGCGCCGGCGTCACGGTGGCGGCCATCCCGGTGCCGAAGCACGAAGCGACCGAGTTCGGCGTGATCGAAGTCGCCGACGACGGCAAGATCATTGCGTTCCACGAGAAGGTCGCCAACCCACCGACGATGCCCGGCAACGACCAGATGTGTCTGGCGAGCATGGGTAATTACGTGTTCGACACCCAGACGCTGATCGACGTGGTCACGCCTCGTGAGAACCAGTACACCGATCTGGGTAGCCACGTGATCCCCGCACTCACCAGCGCCGGCGTGGCACGTGCGTACGACTTCTCGAAGAACGTGATCCCCGATCAGGACGATCGGGAGAAGGGCTATTGGCGCGATGTCGGCACGCTCGACTCGTACTTCCACGCCAACATGGACCTCATCGCACCGGTGCCGATCTTCAATCTCTACAACGAGCGGTGGCCGGTGTACACCTCCCGCCGGGCGCTGCCGCCCGCCAAGGTGTCACGCGGCCGAGGTGGCGAACCGTCGTTCGTCGACGGCAGCCTGCTGTGTCAGGGGTCGATCGTGTCGGGTTCGCACGTCGAACGTTCGATCGTGGGCCCTGGCGCGTACATCGATCACGACGCACACGTCACCGACTCGATCATCTTTCCGGATGTCCGCATCGGTGCCGGCGTCCGCCTGCACCGCTGCATCGTCGACAAGAACGTGATCGTGCCCGACTGGGCTCGGATCGGTCTCGAACTCGACGCCGACCGCGAACGGTTCACCGTCAGCGACGAAGGCGTCGTGGTGATCGAGAAGGGCCGCGACCTCTCCCGCAGCTGACAGTCAGGCATCGAACAGCTGAGAAGGAGTCCTGTCCCTCGGCCCGGTGAACGGCAGGGGCACCTCGATGGCGTTGCGTCCTGCCGACCAGTGGGCGGCGCAGATCACATCGAGCACCTGGCGACCCAGACGTGACGTTGCTGGCACGGGACGCCCTGTGCGGATGTTGGTCCAGAAGCGCTTGAGTTGTGGCGCGTACCCGTAGTCGTCGACCAGCGACGGGCCCGATGGCCGGATGGGTGCACCGATCGAAACCGGCTCGCCGTTGTGTTCGAGCGTGGGGGAGGGGTAGAGCTCGGCGCGCAGGACCGCACTGGCGCTCGATGCCTGGAGATCCCAGTCGGGGGTCGAGTCGGGTTGCCACCGAGCCAGGATCGTCGCGACCAGGCCGGACTCGAAACGAAGCTTGATGGTGCCGTGCTCGTGGCGTGTGCCCGCGTCGACGATCACTGCACTCAGCGACAACGGGCGCCCTGCACCGGACTCGGTGGCCGTGCGCAACGCGAGGCCCACTGGGTGCACGCCGAGATCGAACAGCGCTCCACCGCCCCAGTGAGCGTCGATGCCATCGGCGGGTCGCCATGTCGGCGATGGTTGCGTGGCACGCGCCGACAGGTGCGTGAGCGCTCCGATTCCGTCGACGCGCACGAACAGCCCGTCGACGACTGGCGATGCAGCGAGATGTTCGGAATAGAGCACCGGGCGCCCGACTCGATCTTCCGCCTCGATCAGCCGGTCGGCATCGGCGAGCGTGCACGCCAGTGGGGCCTCGACCACGACGTGATAGCCGGCGTCGAGCAGCGCAACTGCGGCGTCGACGTGGGCCACCGGGGGAGTGGCGACGATGGCGATGTCGCCCTGCTTGCTCGCCAATAGTTCGTCGAACGTCGTCGCCTTGGTGTGCACTGTTGCCGCGAGGCCGCTCGCACGCTCGGCGTTCCGGGAAGCGACTGCGGCGACGCGCCATTCGAGCGACTGACAGGCAGCAGCGTGGACGCCGGCGACCATGCCGGCTCCCCACAGCACCACATCGGGTCGACGTTGCACGAGCCGTCCCTACGCTCCGGCGAGTTCGGCGACCACCGAGGCGAACGAGTCGATGTCTTCGGCGCCGATGATGACGTAGCTGAACCCGAGCTGTTCGCGTCGGGCGATCAGGTCTTCGACGATCTTGGCCGGGCTACCGATCAATGCGAACGGTGAGGCGGCGATCATCTCCTGCTCGACCCCGATCATCGCTGCCATTTTGGCGAGTTGACCGTAGCGATCGTCGGTGACACTCACGAAGAACGTGCGGATGTTCATCTCGATGTGGTCGAGCCGGCCCGCAGCCGCCGCTGCCTCGGCCACGATGGCGACCTTCGCCACGACGGCGTCGGCGGTCATGGTGGCGATGGCGTCCGGGCCGATCACGCCGGCGTCGAGAGTGCCGTTGACGCCCACGATGTCGGCTTGCTGGGCAGCGATGGTGAGCACGCGCTTGCCGCCGCCGCCGATCAGAATCGGTGGACACGGCGACTGCAGCGGCTTCGGGAGACCGTCGTAGCCGGCGATCATGTAGTGCTCGCCGGCGAAGTCGAACGGTCCCGGCGCCATGGCGCCGCGCAGCACGGCGAGGCCCTCGACGAACCGGTCGATACGAACGCCGGGACGGTCGTAGACCAGTCCGAGCTGCTCGTAGTCGGAGATCATCCAGCCGGCGCCGAGGCCGATCTCGACGCGCCCGTCCGACAGGACGTCCATCGTGGCCAGCTCCTTGGCGAGGATCGCCGGATGTTTGTAGTCGTTGTCGAACACGAGCGCACCGGCGCGCAGCGTGGAGGTGGCATCGAGCACCGCCTGGAGTGCAGGCATCGGAGCCAACTGGCCCGAGAAGTGATCGGGCATGGTGGCCACCGAATAGCCGAGCGCCTCCACGCGGCGGGCTGTGTCGACCCATTCGCGTCCGGTGGACTCGGCGCTGAGCTGCACGCCGAACCGGAACGGTGTGATCGGGAACGGTGACGAGGGCTCGGCCATGGAAGACGACCGTAGTGGCCCGTACCGCCGAACCGGCTGGCGAGAGCCGGTGCCGACACAGGTGCCGACACAGGTGCGATCACGGCCAGTATTGTCGGGCCCACTGTGCGTCTGGTCGGCTTCGTCCCTCGACTCCTGCTGATCGTGGGAGCCGGTGCGCTCCTGCTCACGGCCACCGTCGTCGGCATCGCGCCGAGGGTCTGGTCGAGCGCCAACGCCCACGACGAACTCCCGGTCGTGTTGCCCGACTTCGAGGCACTCGCCCAACGCACGTACGTGTACGACGTGAACGGCGCCGAGATCGCGTTCTACGAACTCGAGAACTCCCAGCCGATCGCCTTCGAGGACATCCCGCAGTCGGTGATCGACGCCTTCTTGGTGGTGGAGGACAAGGAGTTCTTCACTCACGACGGCATCAACATCCGAAGCCTCGTGCGGGCGACATTGTCGAACTTCGCGTCCGATTCGCCGCAGCAGGGCGCCTCGACCATCACGATGCAGGTGGTGAAGAACGACTACCTCGCCGGCCTCGAGCGCGACGGGCGCTACAAGCTGCTCCAGATGCACTACGCCCGCATGCTCGAGAACCAGATGTCGAAACAGGACATCATGGCGCGCTACCTGAACACGGTGTTCTTCGGCAACAACGCCTACGGGATCGCAGCGGCCGCCGAGACCTACTTCGGCAAGACCGCAGCCGACCTCACGTTCATCGAATCGGCGTTCCTGGCGGGCCTCGTTCGGTCGCCGTCGGGTTTCGACCCGATCAACGAACCCGAACGCAGCCGTGCCCGCTGGATCCAGGTGCTCGAGCGGCTCGTCGACGAAGAGAAGATCGCCGAGGCCGAATCCGAGCAGCTCGCCGAGGACTTCGTGCTGCCGACACGTGTCAAGTCGCTGCCGGGGCGGGCGTTCTCGCGGACCTACTTCACCGAGGCGCTACGCGACTACCTGCTCAACAAGAGCGACATCCTCGGCGACACGTACCAGCAGCGTTACAACCAACTGTTCCGAGGTGGTCTGCGCATCCACACCACCCTCGACGCCAACTTGCAGTCGCTCGCCGAGCAAGCCCGAACCGAACTCCCCGAGGTGCGACCGTTCGACGCTGCGATCGTGTCGATCGACTCCGCGAGCGGAGCGATCCGCGCCATGGTCGGCGGTCGCGGGTTCCTGCCGAACGAACGAGAAGTCAACATGGCGATCAGCCCACGCCAGACCGGCTCGAGCGTGAAGATGTTCATCCTGGCCGCAGCCGTGCAGGCTGGCGCGCAGGCTGGCGACGTGCTCGACGGCACCAAGCCGTGCACGTTGCCGAACCCTGGCAACGAGGCCGAACCGTTCACCATCACCGATGCGGTGAATCGTGGAGTGGTCACACTCCAAGAGCACACCACCGCCTCGATCAACTGTGCGTTCGGTCGGTTGTCGCAGATCGTCGGACTCCACCGAGTCGTCGACACCATCTACCGGATGGCCGAGTCGCCCTATCTGTACCGTGATCAGCCGAGGTCCGAGCGTCTGCCGATCGAGCCGTTCGCGAGCCTTGCCACTGGTGCCAACGAGATGTCCCCCATGGACATGGCTTCGGGAGTGCAGGCGTTGGCCAACGAGGGCCTTCACCACGATCCGTACTATGTCGAGTTCATCGATGGCCCCGGGGGTGACCGGGTCTTCACGCATCTCGACCCCGGTGTGCAGGTACTCGACCGTGATGCGGCGTTGGCGACGGTCGACATCATGAAGGGTCCGATCTACGGCGGCGGCACCGGTCGCCGCGCTGCGTTCGACGATCGTCGCCCGGCGTTCGGCAAGACCGGAACCCAGGACAACAACACCAACGCCTGGTTCGTCGGCGGCACCAAGCAGCTGTCGACGGCGGTGTGGGTCGGCGATCCTGATGCGTACACGCCCATGCGCAACATCCCTGAGCTGGTAGCCGCCGGCTATGGACGCACCGTGCAGGGCGGCCACTTTCCTGCGGTGATCTGGAAGACGTTCATGGAACCGGCGCACGCCTTCGTGCCGTTCGTGGATTGGGATCGTCCGGCGCCGCCCGCTCGGCCCAATGCCCGGCTGCTCCTGCCGGGCAACGAGTGTGAGACTCGCGTGATCGGCACAGCGCTGGCCCCCGTCGATCCCGACGCTCCGCCCACGGCAGAACCGCCGCCCAACCCGGACGGCACGCCGGCTGAAACAATTCCCCCGGCGACGGTTCCGATCATCGAGTCGGTGCAGGTCGGCACCACGATCCCGCCGGACAACCTCGATCCGCTCGCACCGCTGCCGTCGTTGCCGGTGGAAGCTTTGCTCGGACCCTGCTGAGACCACATCGGTGCCGCCCCGTTGGTGGCACACTGTTGCCCGATGACCGACTCTGCGGACTCTGCCCCCAGCGAACCAGCCACGCTTCCCGAACTCCTCCTCGCACTCCAGGCCGTCGATACCCGGTCCGGTCAACTCGGCTACCGGCGCGAGCATTCCCCGCTGCGCGACGACATGGCCAGTGCCACTGCGGTGATGCGCTCTTGGGAGCAGCAGCGGGATGGCTTCCGCTCGCGGATCGATGAGCTGAGCAGTTCGATCGAGCGAGCCGAGGAACGCGGTGCGGAACTTCTCACGCACCGCCAGCGTCTCGAACGACAGATGAAGACGGTCATCGCGCCTCGTGAAGCCGAGGCGTTGATGAACGAGATGGCGACACTCGACGCGCAGATCGACGAACTCGACGTTCACGAGTTGGAAGCGCTCGAAGAGCAGTCGACGATCGACGACCAACTCACTGTGCATCTGCAGGGTGAGGAGCAGCTGCAGAATCGTTTGACCCATGCCGACGACGCGCTGGCGGTGGAGGTCGGCGACATCGACCGCGAACTCGCCGATCTCGCCGATCGTCGAACCGAACTGCGCCCGCAGTTGTCCGACGGGTTACTAGCGACCTACGACCGCAAACGCGCTGCGCTCGGCGTTGCGGTGGCGCCGTTGGTCGGCAGGCAGTGTCAGGGCTGCCATCTAGAGCTGTCGGCTGCTGAGATCGACACGGTCAAGGACGAAGCCGCCGACACCGGGGTCACCGACTGCCCCGACTGCGGCCGCCTGCTCATCGTCTGAGTCGCGGACTGTCGATCGTGTTCTTCTGGTTCATCGGCACCGCCGTCGTGTCCGTCGGAGTGGTGTTCCGCGATTCCCGGTTCGACTACCGCCTCTTGATCATCGGCTCGGTACTGCCGATCGCCGACGGTCTGTTCGGCGGCGCCCGGGCGCTGCACAGCGTCACGTTCAGCGTGGCCCTGCTCGCCGCGCTGATGATTGCCACGGCGGGACGAAAGCCGATTCGCAAGACGCTGCTCGGCCTACCGATCGGGATGATCCTGCATCTCGTGTTCGGCGGCGCATGGAACGACACCGAAACGTTCTGGTGGCCGTTCTTCGGGCTGTCGTTCGACGATGCGCCCCTGCCGATGGTCGGTCGTGGCTGGTGGAGCCTGCCGTTGGAAGCAGTCGGTATCGCCATCTGCGTCTGGCTCTGGCGCAACAACCGGCTCGGCGACCCCGTCCGACGTTCGACCTTCGTCCGTGATGGCCGGCTCGACGCGGTGCCCGATCGGCTCGGCTGATCCACCGAGCTGTGCGACACTGCCAGCGTGCTGATCCTCGTACGTCACGGACGAACCCCGGCCAACGCTGCCGGCCTGCTCCAGGGTCGGCTCGATCAGGAGCTCGACGATCACGGGCAGGCGCAAGCCGCGGCGGTCGCGGCATACGTCAACAGTTGGTGCGACGTCGATGCGGTGGTGGCGAGCCCACTGCAGCGCGCCCAGCAGACAGCGGCGGCCTTCGAACAGCCCGTCGACATCGACGAGCGGTGGCTCGAGCTGTCGTACGGCGAGTACGAGGGCACGCCTCATTCGGAGGTGCCGTCGGAGGTGTGGCAGCGCTGGCGTGATGATGCGCACTTCACGCCCATTGGGGGCGAGTCGTTGGCGGCGCTCGATGTCCGGGTTCGGGCTGGGTGTGTCGATCTCGTCGAGCGTGCGGCGAGCGAGAACATCGTGGTGGTCAGCCATGTGTCGCCGATGAAGTCCGCGGTGGCCTGGGCGTTGGGTGTCGACATCGGCATCTCGTTCAACTGCCATCTCGACCAGGCCGCCGTGTGTCGCATCGCCATCCGTGGCGACCGCCCGGTGCTGCTCACCTTCAACGAAACCGCACCGCCGACCGCCCAGCGGTGAGAGGTGAGTGCCACTGGTGCACTCACCCCTCACCCTCGAGTGCGGAATCAGCCGTTGGGGCTGGGGTATTGCGGCGGCTCTTCGCCGGTGGGCGCAACGTCGTACAACGTCACGGCACCGTCCGGGTCGAACAGCTTCTCGTCGGTCGGCCATTCGCCGGGGAGGTAGCGCTGGCCACCGTCGACGAAGGTCCACATGCCGGTGCCGTCCTTGCGGATCTCGTCGGGCCCGGTCGCTGCCGGATCCCACCAGATGAGGGTGGCGTCATCGACACCGCTGTAGTCGGCCTCGGCCCAGAACCCCTTGTCGCCGTAGGTGAGCAGGGGTTGACTGATCGCCCGCGTGGTTCCGGCGCCGGAGAACAGCGAGTCACGCCAGGTTTCTGGTGTGAGGTTCGGCCCTGCTGTCTGCACCGTGGCGAAGAACAGCGTGAAGTTCGGCATCAGCAGCCCGATCGTGTCCTTCGCCGGCGGTTCGGCGCCACCCATGTACCACTTGTACAGGGCGAAGAAACCGGAATCCTCCGGTGTGATCGGCGCTGCGCCGTGGGTGACACCAAAGGCGTGTGCCCACTGCTCCTGGTCGTAGGTACGACCGAACGCCGTCAGGTCCGACAGCACA
>Ga0105055_10002928_pt1 | contig 26246 bp, 26 predicted proteins | sample BON03_FD_78090 | JGI IMG/M metagenome (GOLD analysis project Ga0105055, IMG submission 78090) | Freshwater microbial communities from Lake Bonney liftoff mats and glacier meltwater in Antarctica - BON-03 | ecosystem: Environmental > Aquatic > Freshwater > Ice > Glacier meltwater | place: Lake...
ATTTTCGCGAGATGTCGAGCCTTTAACTGCGTCTCTTCCCATTCATTGCCCGGATCTGATCCCCACGTTATCCCGGCCCCGGTTCCAAATTTAAGTTGATCACCGTCAACCCAGAAAGTTCTAATCGCGACCGCGAGACTTGCCATTTGCGAATCGGTATCAATCCAACCGAATGCCCCGCAGTAAGGGCCTCGATTCTCTGGCTCAAGTTCTTTAATAATTTCAAGGGCGGCAATTTTTGGCGCACCCGTAATCGAACCTGGAGGAAATGTTGCCTCAATAATGTCTGACCAATTGCACCGAGAGGAGATTTCACCCTGCACGGTGGACACGAGGTGCACCAGACCCGGATGCTGTTGAATCTCCAGTAAGTCAACCGCTTTCACACTGCCTACTTCACAGCAGCGCGCAAGGTCATTGCGCACCAAATCCACAATCATGATGTTCTCCGCTCGATCTTTCTCCAAAAGTCCACTGGCGGTGGTTGCCGTTCCCTTAATGGGCTTGGAGGTCAGCTGTGAGCCCTTCCGAGCCAGGTACAATTCGGGACTCGCGCAAGCAAGATGAACTCCGATCTCAGGGATGCGAAGCGCTCCAGCATGCGGAGCCGGATTCCCAGCCGTCAAGAGAGCATCAAGACCCATAATGTCGGCCGCTGAGTTCAAGGTGTTCGATCGAATCCGACAAATATTAGCCTGATAGACATTTCCAGCTGAAATGGCATTTCGGGTGCTTTCAACCGCCTGTTGATACGTCGCGCTATCCATTGAACTGGTCCACGTTGAACTGTCTAGGCCCATCCATGCACCGATTGTTGACGCTCGTGGCGCGCTTTCCCAAGAGGTGAACCGCGCAAATACGGGTTTACCTGAAAAGGGAATCATGACCGCCCAACGGCCGCCGGAATCAACCGAATCAATGAGGTGGCTGACCTCTACTAGGTCATAGGCGTATTCACTACCAAAACGGGCCATCGGCACTGAGTTCGCGCGCGATCGGTGCGCACCTCCTAAATCCATGACATAAGCCTGCCCGGTCCTCTAAAGCCCACCGCTTTGGGCCTAACATTTACGGTCAGATAGTGTTTGACCTCGCTTCACGGGCATAAGTTCGTGAGTGTGCGGACGTAGCGCAGTGGTAGCGCATCACCTTGCCAAGGTGAGGGTCGCGGGTTCGAATCCCGTCGTCCGCTCGACGGGTTAGGTAAGATGATCTAGCCCATCTGGTGGAGTGGCCGAGAGGCGAGGCAACGGCCTGCAAAGCCGTGTACACGGGTTCAAATCCCGTCTCCACCTCAACACAACTGAATAAAGTTTTACGCGGGGCGATTGGCGCAGGGGTTAGCGCGCTTCCTTGACATGGAAGAGGTCACAGGTTCGATTCCTGTATCGCCCACTGAACAAACCCTTGGTAATCAACGGTTTTTTTATGTCCGGAAGTGGCGTGCACTTAGTCGTACGCTTACGACCACGATTTCCAGAGGCTTTCTGACACATGGCAACACCCACAGGATTAACCGGGGGCAGTTCCAAGTTCCTTAAATGAATAACCAATTGGACACAACGAGACTTACAAACCCGAACCTCTGCCCACTTCTCCACTGAAATCACCTGTCCAATACTGCTCAGGTGGCCTTGTTTTCGGTGAGCAAAAATGGCCTTGTTTTCGGTGAGCGTTAACAATCAACAAAGACAACACCAAAATCCCCGAATGCCTCATGAATCAAGCATTATTACTAATACCTGCATTTATTGGTGCGTGACACTTCCCTTGATATCTCGTGGTGTCTGGCCTTCTTCGTTCCTCGTCAAATACGGATCATTGAGATATGCATCGCAGAGCATCGCCACTTCTTCTTCCAGATCTGGATCGGCGGGCTGGGCGGCGAGTTGTGCCAGGAGATCCGTTGCCTGTTTAACCTGAGTAGGTCCACCATTGCGCTGAACTTCGCGCAACCGATCCGCTGCATTCACACCTGATTGTTACATAGCCTTATTTCCATTGCGAGGGCAAATCCATTCAATGAAATGCACGACCGTGCCATGAGCCGCAGATCAGCAAAGAGTTCACCCGCACTCACCCGCTACCCTGTCCCCGTGAGCAAGCCCGGGCAGCAACTCCCCCTAGACGGCATCTCGGTTGTTGATCTCACGTCGAATATCGCTGCACCGTTTGCCAGCGCGATCCTTGCTGACCTTGGTGCTTCAGTTGTTCATGTCGAGTCTCCTTTCGGGGATGACAGTCGAAGGATGTCGCCTACGCACGGCGAGGGCTCGGCTTATTTTTATGTGGTTAATCGCAATAAGACCTTTCACACGCTGGATCTTCGAACCGAAGTTGATCAGCAGGCACTTGAAGGCTTGCTCGCCGAAGCTGATGTTCTCGTCAGTAACCTGCGGCCAAGGAAATTAGTTGAACTTGAACTCGATGAACGGTCGTTGCGTTCTCGTTTTCCAGGTTTGATAACCGCTTATCTGAATGCCTACGGACCTAGTCCCGATGAAGCAAATCAAGCCGGCTACGACGGCGTGATTCAGGCTCGCACCGGGATCCTCGGTGTCACGGGAGATGCGTCACCGGCTCGAGCCGGGGTTTCTGTCTTGGACATGGGTGCGGGCATGTGGCTCGCCCTCGGTGTTGTTGGAGCACTGTTTAAACGCACTACGACGGGTGTGGGGTCCAGTGTTGAAACGTCACTTCTTGAGACCGGTGTGAGTTGGAGCGCCTATCACCTCGTGGCACATCAGTTCTCTGGTGAAGCCTCTACTCGCTCGGGAACAGGACACCCTGCATTCGCTCCTTATGGGCTTTTCCCCACCGCAGATTCTGAGGTAATGATCGGGGTTGGTGGAGATGCAGTTTTTGGGCGTTTGGCTCGTGCAATAGGTCGCGCCGACCTTCTGTCGGATGCTCGCTTTGCTACCAACGCCAGTCGTGTTGAAAATAATGTCGAGTTGCGCAGCGCTCTTTCTCAGAGTTTCGTTGGGTTTCCCAGCGCCGAATTGATTTCACTGTTGCGCGCGGCCGATGTCCCCGCTGATCTGGCACAACTACCCGAGGATCTTTTGATTGACCCGGCAGCACAAAGTCAGCTCTGTGAAGTTGCTGTGCCAGGAGGTGCCGCGCGGATACCGGCAATCCCGCTGCGCTTTGATGGTGAATACCCGCGGGTTAGGTTCCTTTTCTAAAGGCGGCAGCGACTATTGCGACCAAGATCGTGGCAATAAGAATTTGAAGCCCAAAGGTGAGCCAGAAACCCCAGCCGGCTGCATTACCAATAAATTCGCCACCAGCTCCTCCAATTACACCGATCAGGAGCGTGATGAGGCAGCCAATCGGCTGCATGCTGGGAACCAAAAGGCGGGCAATAAGCCCAATGATGATTCCTACAAAAATGCCACTGAGTAACCCTGTCATCTCCATGGTGCTACTCAATCACCTGAGAACCCGCTTGGGCAAGCGCCGCGAGCCTTGACAGCGCCCGGAAGTATTTTTTTCGATAGCCGCCCTTAAGCATGGATTCAGAGAAAATACTCGTTATCTCCACGCCACTGTTAATGATGGGAACTGATCGGTCATAAAGTCGGTCTACCAAGCCCACAATGCGCAGCGCTTGCGTTTCATCTCGCACCGGCCTGACATCTATCAGCCCAAGCAGCGTTATGTCCTCAACCATGGCGCCGAATTGCGCCGGATGGATCTTGGCCAAGTGGATCAAAAGATCCGACCAGTGATCAACCGCCGCCATGTCAGTGCGCGAGCATGCCGCTTCAATTGCCTCCGTGGTGAAGACTTTATGGTGTCGCTCAAGATTGCGGTGACGGTAGTCCGGTCCTTCAATGCGAATGACATCAAAATGCGTGGCGAGACCTTGGATCTCTCGCAAGAAGTTTTCGGCCGCGAATCGCTCCTCCCCGAGTCGATCGGGCAACGTGTTCGAGGTTGCCGCGACACTGACACCACGATCAACCAACTCGTTGAGGAAACTCGACATCAGGACCGTATCTCCCGGATCGTCGAGCTCGAATTCATCGATACAGATCAACTTTTTGGTGACGAACTGTTCGACTGCATTGCGAAAGCCAAGGAGTCCAATCACGTTGGTGTATTCAACGAATGTACCAAAAGACTTGGGTCCGAGTGCCTGATGCCAGAGAGCCGCTAACAGGTGAGTCTTGCCAACACCGAAACCACCATCAAGATAGACACCCGGACGGGTCTCGGGTGCTCTAGTTCGCCTGAAGCGGCGCGGTGCGGCCGGCTGCCCAATTCGTCGGGCAAATACATGGACTCCGTCACGAGCCGCGAGTTGCGATGGTTGGGTCTCACTCGGGAGGTAGTTCTCAAAGCTCGCTTGGGAAAATTGCGCGGGGGGCACCAGATTCGCGACTATTTGTTCGGGGCTGACCGAAGGGAATCGGTCCACTAGACGCTGCACGCCCATACTTTACGTGCCAACCAAACCCTGGTCAGACCCACCCAAAGTCAACTTGGAGGGCTCCAATTTCCTTAATCTCGCCCACCGTAGCCGGAGAAGACTCTCTGATTCCTTCCAAAATATGAAGAATCCAAGGCTTCCAGAATGCATGTTAACTTACCTATTGCAGCAGTCGGTAATGGTCACTTTTTATCTTAATGATGTCCCCGGATAAATAAAGTAATGGCGGAGTCACCAGTCTTGCCTCGACCAATACCAGGACATTGAGAATTCTTCCAGTTCTGCCATTTCCGATGGTGAATGAATGAGTTCCTCCCAAATTTGGAGTTTCTTCGAGATCAAGTTTTTGGCTTCTGGTGGGTCGTCGACCAGCTCTCCCGTCATCGGATTCGCTATTCGTAACCTGGGAATGGAGCCAATGTTCATGTCAACGGACCCTAGCCCTTAGCGCCGTTCGATATCGGAAAGCTTCTCAAATACTGGGATCTGCATCCGATGAATCCCCTGAGTGCCGACCTAAATTATCGGTCGTGGTGACAATATTTTCAATTTCAGAACTGGACCGGTCCTCCATGTGGGAAATACGCTGAACTTGCCGCTATTGCGGACTTAAGAACCGCACGAGTTTTCACCACATCGATTCCGGGTGGCGGTGGGGTGAGGATACCGCGACATGCATCTAGCAATATGAAAAATCAATAACGATTTTTTTTTAATCCCTTACACAGATGGCAAAGTTTTATACATATTCGCCGCGTGATCGTTGGGAAGGTGCCTGCCGTACAGATCTCTGTGTGCGTTCCCAATACCGATACATCGGGCCTCACAGTTGTCGGGCTGACAGGACTTGAACCTGCGACCTTCCGGCCCCCAGCCGGACGCGCTACCAAACTGCGCCACAGCCCGCGACACGAGTCGCAACCTTATCTCATTGCCCCAGGGTAACTTTCGCGACTAACGCCGTGATCTTTTTTCCCGCACCCGCATCACAATGCGGATGGGCGTGCCGTCAAATCCGAAGTCTTCCCGCAAGCGCCGTTCGATAAACCTGCGGTAGCCAGCTTCTAAGAACCCGGTAGTGAAGAGAGCGAAAGTCGGTGGTGATGCGGAAACTTGGGTGCCAAAGAGGATGCGCGGTTGCTTGCCACCCCGCAGTGGATGCGGGTGCGCGGCCGTCAGATCGGCGATAAACCGGTTCAGGGCACCCGTTGGAATACGGGAATCCCAATTGGCGAGAGCCAACTCAAGACCCGGAGCCAACTTCTCTACGTGGCGCTTGGTCTTGGCCGAAATATTAACCGTTGGCGCCCAAGCCACCGAAGCAAGATCGCGATCAATCTCTTTCGCTAGGTAGCCGCGGCGATCCTCGTCGGTGAGATCCCACTTGTTGAATGCAATAACAAGTGCTCGGCCCGACTCGATCACCATGGTGATGATTCGCTGATCCTGTTCGCTGAGCGGCTCAGATGCATCGATCAGGACAATCGCCACTTCAGCGCGATCAAGGGCTGCCTGGGTTCGTAAGGTCGCGTAGTACTCGTGACCCGATGCTTCCTTAGCCCGGCGCCTGATCCCAGCCGTGTCGACAAACCACCACAGGCGGTCTTTGATTTCTACCAGTTCATCAACGGGGTCAACCGTTGTTCCCGCAACGTCATCCACCACCACTCGGTTGGAGCCGGCAAGTGCATTGAGTAGAGAGGATTTACCAACATTTGGCTTCCCCAACAGGGCCACCCTTCTCGGCGCCCCTTCCTTGCTTTGACCCGAGCCGCTCTCAGGAAGTACTTTGACAACCGCGTCCAATAGATCACCGGAACGACGACCGTGGAGACCCGAAACGGGGTGAGGCTCCCCCAGCCCAAGACTCCACAAAGCGGTTGCTTCGAGTTCTGCATTGTGATCATCGGCTTTATTTGCAACCAAAATTGCCGGTTTTCCCGATCGACGAATTACTTCAACAACAGCTTCATCCGTTGTTGTGGCACCGACCATCGCATCAACCACGAAGACAATGACATCTGATTCTTTGATTGCGCGCTCGGCTTGTTCAGCAATTTGGGCGTGGATCCCACGGGTATTGCGTTCCCAACCACCGGTGTCCATGACCAGGAATTTCCGGCCATTCCACTCGGCTTCGTAACTGACCCGGTCGCGGGTGACTCCCGGTACGTCTTCGACAACGGCTTCACGGCGACCGATAATGCGGTTGACCAAGGTTGATTTACCCACATTGGGGCGGCCCACAATCGCCACCACGGGCAGGTTCGCCGTGGAGGCCAAATCTGCCAAATCTGCGTCAAATTCGCCGAATTCTTCGCGGACCGCTACCAAGGCGGCGGCAAGCAGTGCATCTTCATCCATCGGTTCGAAATCTGAATCTTCGTCAGCAGAATCAACCGGATCTACTGGTCCCACTTCGTACTCATCCATGTCGCTGCTCGCTCTGCCCTTCGCATTTTCATTGATATTACGTGCTACCGCGCCACTGCGACGACTCCCCAAAGTACACAGGTGCGCTGAAGTACTCTGCAGAGGGCTTGTGAAAGTACTCTCAAGAATAGGTTTGATGAACCAGAGCGACCAAGTGCTCAACCACCTGATCCAAACTCAAGTCACTCGTGTCCACGATGTGCGAGTCGGCGGCTGGCTTGAGCGGTGAGTGCTCACGACCCGTGTCCTTGGCGTCCCGCACCAGAAGATCTTCTTGGGTTTGCACGATTACTTCCTCACTTGCCCGCGGATCTACTTCCAAACTGCGGCGAATCGCCCGGGCCTGCGGTGTCGCGGTGAGGAACACTTTCAGATCGGAATCAGGGAGAACCACCGTGCCGATATCACGCCCCTCAATCACAATCCCAAAGTCCGAATCGGCTACCGCTTCCCGTTGAAGTTGCACAAGGAGTTCGCGCACCCGCGGTACCGCGCTCACCGCACTCACCGCGGCCGTAACCTCCGGACTGCGAATGGCGCTCGTGACGTCGTGACCATTGGCCGTCATGATGAAATTGTCCGGATCCGTCGTGATGTGAATTGTGGTGACCATTGCTTGCTCAGCAATCGCCTCTTGATCATTGAGATCAATCTTTGCCCGCAAAACCGCCCAGGTAATGGCGCGGTACATAGCACCTGTATCCAACATGACCCAACCCAGACGTTGGGCAACTGCACGACTCACCGAAGATTTACCCGAACCTGCTGGACCATCAAGTGCCAAGATCTTCGAGGTCATTGCCGACCACGGGTATCAAAGCCTTGATCTTGTAATCCAAGATCAAGTGCTTCAGATTGGCCGGAGGGAACATAGAGTTGAACAATCCCACTGGGTGCACCTAACACGTGTTCAATTCGCACATCCTCAAGGTTGATATTGAGCAGCCCCACGCCGGTGAATAGTTCGGCTAGCGCACCCGGTTGGTCGGAGATCATGACATTGACCGACTCAAATCGGTTGTGCCCAGTTCCGTGTTTGCCAGGGATGCGCATTTTACCTTCGTTACCCGCCCGCAGTGTTTGCTCAATCCGATCGCGGTCTCGCTTCATGAGGGCCATCGATAATTCGGCCAATTCAATGCTGACTTTACGCAATACTTGGGAAACCTCAGCAGCGTTACCTTGTAAAATATCGACCCACAGATCGGGGTCTGAACCCGCAATCCGAATGGAGTCGGCCAAACCGGATCCAGATATTGCCAGGTCTGACTGGTCGGCTTCCAGGAGTTGCGCCGCGAGTGCACTGGAAACGAGTTGTGGAACATGGGAAACCAAGGCAACTGCACGATCATGATCAGCCGGATCCATTGTGACCACGCCGCCACCCATTTCGGAGATGATGTTGGCCGCTTGTGCTTGTGATTGTTGACTGCCCTGGGTCAGCACCCACATTCGGTCTTGGAACAGGTCACTACGCGCTGCACCAGGACCAGAAATTTCCCGGCCCGCCATCGGGTGCGCCCCCATGACCCGACCGCTGTCGATGAGCCCCGGGTTTAACTGCCCAATAATCGAGTTTCGTACCGAACTTACGTCGAGCAATAGTGCGCCTTCGAATGTGTCGAAAGATTCATTAAGAATTTTCGCCGCCGCACTGGGAGGTACGCAAATAAAAACGATCTCAGGTTGTTGTGAAGGTAGGTTCGTTGCGGGAAGACCCAGGTTCAACGCTTGGGAAACGTGGTCGGGGTTAATGTCCTCGATTGTCACTGTGTGACCGGATTCATGCAAGGACAAAGCTATCGACGTCCCGATCAGTCCGCAGCCAATGATGTGGACGCTATGCACCATGCGTGTCCTTGATCTGCGCCTTCGTTAAATCCGCGCGCAATACTTCGGCGCCACGAAGGTAGACATGTTGGATTTCACTGCGACTTTGCTCGGTATCGATGTGGGCCATGATGCGAACGACACGCTCGAGGGCTCCATCAACATTCATTTCTTGGGCGCACATCAAAGGCACATCGGTGAGCCCATGGATCCGGATTCCAGCGGCGGGAAACGCACAGGTTAAATCGGGTGTTCCCGTGAGGAAAATACTGATGACCGCCTCTGGTGGGACGACATTGCGATGAAGCATCTGGTCAATGAGCTCGGCTACCGCCTCATTCATTTCTTCGACATTATTTGCCCTGAGGCAGGTAGCACCCCTGATCGCTCGTATCGCCATTGCTGGAGTCTAATCAAGGGAATTACAGACCCGCAGCGGTGTAAAGGGCTCGTAACTGCGCCCCGCTAATTACCCTGAGCACGCCGGGCCGCTGCTGACCTAATGACACCGGGCCGATTTTGGTTCGAACCAGCCCCGTCACCGGTGACCCAACGGCATCAAACATGCGACGCACGATCCGATTTCGACCTTCATGAATGGTCAGTTCCACCATTACCGAGTTCTTCGCTCGATCCAAGATCCGTGCTTTGGTGGCCTGTGCCGTGCCATCATCGAGGTCAACGCCGTGCATTAAATCCGATAACGATTGGTTGGTGAGTTCCTTCACGGTGGCGATGTAGGTCTTATCGACACCGTAACTTGGGTGAATAAGTCGATTGGCCAATTCACCGTCGTTGGTGAGCAGCAGCAGTCCTTCCGTGTCAGCGTCGAGTCGGCCGACGTGGAAAACTCGTTGTTCGAGTTCGGAAACGTAGTCTCCAACACACGAGCGGCCTTGATCATCCACCATGGTGGTCAATACACCTTTTGGTTTGTTGAGGGCATACACCACGATTTCAGCCTTTGTCTGAAGTCGTTCACCATCCACATGAATAATGTCAACTTCCGGGTCCACCCGACGCCCTTGCCCGCGAACGGTCTCACCATTAATGCTGACCCGGCCTTGGTCAATCAAGATTTCACACGACCGTCGACTTCCAATGCCAGCAGCCGCCAATACTTTTTGAAGCCGGATCCCGGTATCAGTCACCGGAGGCCACCGACTCCAACACCGCATCGAGGTCCGCGAGATCAGGTATGTGTTCGGCAAGTGGCGGTAAATCTTCGAGTGAGGAAATACCTAACCGCTCTAGGAAGAAAGAAGTTGTCTTATAAAAAATTGCCCCTGATTCATTTTCCGTTCCCGCTTCTTGGATTAATCCCCGAGTGAGCAGTGTCTTGATCACTCCGTCGACGTTTACTCCGCGGACCGCGCTGACCCGACCCCGGGTAACGGGTTGACGATAAGCGATCACCGAAAGGGTTTCTAATGCGGCTTGGGTCAGTTTTGCCTGCTGACCGTCAATAACCCACCGTTCGATGAGCGGTGAGCATTCACTTCGAGTGTAATAACGCCATCCGCCTGCAACTTCTCGTAGATCAAAACCGCGCACTGACCTGGTGTACTCCGCGGACAACGCTTTAAGCGTTGCCTCGACTTCGGGGAGGGGCTCCTTGGTAATTTGTGCGAGTTCAATCGCCGGCATGGGTTCATCCGTAAGCAGTAGCAACGCCTCAATTGCCGCGCTCAAACTGGGTGCGCCCAGGTCCTTGGCTTCCTCATCAATTTCTTCGATGATCACGTGCACGTCTTCACTCATCGGAGTCTCCCAGTCCTTGCACTTCACTTACGTTGTCTTGTGATACGGCATCAACATCTCGCTCAACATCAAATTCATCGGTCACGTCAACATCGCCTTCATTTTGGCCAACCCATCGGACGGTGAGATCGCCCAGAGGTGAAATTTGTTCAAAAAGTACGACCTGTTCACGGTAGAGCTCAAGGAGCGCGAGGAAACGACCAACGACTAACAGCGTGGTGTCGCAATCCTGAGTGAGCGCCCTAAAGGTGCTCGTTCCCACGCGGCGAAGGTGCTCAACAATGATTGCGGCCTGTTCGCGCACGCTCACCCGCTGAACATGGATGTGCCCAAGACCGATTTCTTCAACGGTTTTGGGTGCGAGGGCTAATGCTGCCATCGCGGCAAATTGATCGGGGCCGATGCCCAATAAGACTTCTGGTAATAGTTCGGCGAATTGAGGTTCCAGGCCAACCGTACGTGGGAAAGACTTGCTCGCCGTTCCCATCATGTGGGTGAAAAGAATCGTGATCTCTTTATAGGCTCGGTACTGCAAGATTCGAGCGAATAATAAATCTCTGGCTTCAAGCAGTGCCAAGTCTTCTTCGTCTTCAACCTCACCACGTGGCAACAACCTGGCCGCTTTGAGGTCCAGCAGGGTGGCCGCTACAACGAGGAAACTACTTGTTTCATCGAGATCCCAATTATCTCCTTGTCCACGAATATGGGCGATGAACTCGTCGGTGACCGTGTGTAATGCTAATTCGGTAACCTCGAGTTTGTGTTTGGAGATGAGCGATAGCAGGACATCGAATGGGCCCTCGAAGCCACCCACCTTGACCGAGAAACCTTCTTTGATGCGGCTACTTTCATCGAGTACTTCGGTCTTCACCTAACAACTCATCTGGCAAGAACCTCGCGTGCCAACCTGCGATAAGCCTGCGCACCACTACTGGACGGTGCGAATGTGGTGATAGGTTCTCCGGCAACCGCTGAATCGGGGAACTTCACTGTTCGGTTAATTGTGGTCGAAAAAACTGTGTCCCCAAATGCGCCCGTTACTGATTCGAGTACTTCACGACTATGCAATGTTCGTGGGTCATACATGGTGGGCAGAACACCAACGATTCGAAGATTCGGATTGAGTCGCGATACGACTTTGTCGATAGTATCCTTCAGCATTGCCACTCCGCGTAGCGCAAAATACTCGCACTCCATCGGAATAATGACTTCGGTGCTTGCGGTGAGCGCGTTGAGGGTAAGCAATCCCAAAGATGGCTGGCAATCGATCAGCACTATGTCGTAGTCCGCGATGACGGGGGCGAGCACCCGTTGAAGCGAATACTCCCGACCTACTTCGCTGACTAATTGCACTTCAGCCGCTGAAAGGTCAATATTGCTCGGCACCAGATCTAAACCAGGTACCCGAGTGTTCACGATGACGTCGCCGATATGACAATCATTTTGAGTGAGCAGGTTGTAAATTGAGAGATCCATTTCGTTGGGATTCATGCCCAGCGCTACCGAGAGCGCGCCTTGGGGGTCAAAGTCGACGAGGAGGACCTTGCGTCCGTACCCCGCCAGTGCCGCCCCAAGGGATACCGTCGACGTTGTTTTGCCGACTCCCCCTTTTTGATTGACCATGGAAATCACCCGGGCCGGGCCATGTTTTTCCAACGCCGGTGGTTCAGGGATGACCGCCAGTTGGGCTTCCACGGATTCCTCACTCATGATGGCCGCCAGCCTACTGTGTCCCAATTGTTAATCCCCCGATTGGCACGGCCGGTTCTGCCCTGGCTGCTACCTCGCTCGGGGGTGGGCTGCGGCATAGATTTCCCGCAGCGTGTCCACGGTCACCAAGGTGTAAACCTGGGTGGTCGTCACCGACGCATGACCCAGCAGTTCTTGGACTGTCCGCACATCCGCCCCTCGCTCAAGCAAATGGGTGGCATAACTGTGTCGCAGGCTATGTGGGCTCACGCCAGGGATGTGGGCTCGCGTGGCGGCTTGACTGACGCATTCCCAAGCGCTTTGCCGAGAAAGTGGCTTGCCTCGGCGGTTTAGAAAAAGTTTGGGTGTCCCAATTCCCGTAACTAGCTGCGCACGCCGCTCCCCCTTCACATATTTTTCGATGGCATCGAGGGCATACGTCCCGACAGGGATCATCCGCTGCTTATTGCCCTTTCCCGTCACGATGACCGAGCATGATTGGGCGTCAATATCGTCGATACTGACATTGGTTAATTCGGAAATACGCATCCCTGTTCCGTACAATAATTCTATAATCGCGCGGTCGCGTTCCGGTAGATCACTTGCATTCGTTGCCTCAATGAGTGCGGTTATTAACTCGTAAGAAATTGCTTTTGGCAGTCGGCGTGGAATCGACATCGGGTGAACGTCAACGGCTGGATTAGTCAGCGTCCAGTCTTCAGCAACGCAAAATTTGTGAAAACCGCGAACCGAGACGATTATTCGGGCCGAACTGGAAGCGCTGAGTTCATTGGAGAGTGAGACCGCAAAGTCGTTTATTGAATGTGCACTTACCTCTTCCAGCGTGTTTAAACCTCGCTTGAAACACCATTTTTGATATCGGTCCAAATCGCGTGAGTAGGCACTTACCGTGTTGGCGGAGAGCCCCCGCTCAATACTGACGTGATCGAGGTAACCGCGTACCGCCAGATCTAGCTTCAGGCGAGCACCTCGGCGAGTGTGGCGAGCGGATAGGAGAAAGATTCAGCAACTGCCGCGTAGGTGACCTGGTGGTCGTGGACATTCAGGCCCAATGCCAATGCCGGATCATCGGATAAAGCCTGCTTCCAACCCTTGTTGGCAAGCGCAACCGCATACGGCAGCGTCACATTCGTTAAGGCGTAGGTTGACGTGTGTGGAACTGCTCCGGGCATGTTCGCCACGCAATAGAACACTGAGTTGTGAACTTCATACGTCGGATCTGCGTGCGTGGTTGCACGTGAGTCTTCGAAGCAACCGCCCTGGTCGATTGCGATATCGATTAAAACGGAGCCCGACTTCATCCGTGAAACTAAATCATTCGAAACCAGCTTTGGCGCTTTGGTTCCGGCGACGAGCACAGCACCGATGACCATGTCGGCATCAAGGACTGCTCGCTCAATTTCAAAAGCATTTGATGCGACCGTTTGCATATGTCCCTGGTAAATAGCATCGACTTGGCGTAAACGGGCAATGTTTTTGTCCAAGAGCAGAACTTCGGCTTGCATTCCAAGCGCGATCACTGCTGCGTTCATTCCGGCGACGCCGGCTCCAAGAACGACAACCTTTGCCGCATAGACACCCGAGACACCTCCCATGAGGACACCACGTCCTCCGTGGGCGCGCATGAGTGAGTGGGCACCGACCTGTGGTGCCAAGCGACCAGCAACCTCAGACATCGGGGCCAATAACGGAAGGGATCCATCGGGTAGTTCCACGGTTTCGTACGCGATTGCGGTCGCACCCGAGGCGACTAGCGCATCGGTGCATTCCTGTGAAGCCGCAAGATGCAGATAGGTAAAAATGACCTGACCCTCGCGCATCCGGTGATATTCGGCAGGAATTGGCTCTTTAACTTTAAGAATCATGTCTGCGGTTTCCCAGACTGCATCGGCACTTGCGAGCATTACCGCGCCGGCTTGAACAAAATCGGGGTCCGGAATTGAAGAACCAACCCCGGCGCCAGACTCAATCACCACGTCATGACCCTGGGTGACAAGTTCATGCACTCCCGCCGGAGTAATTGCTACCCGGTACTCATGGTTTTTGATCTCTTTGGGGATTCCAACGCGCACGATAACCTCAGTTCATTGTGATGGGTCTTGACCGTGAATCTACACGGATGGAAGTCTGCCCATTGATTTCAGCCCCTCGCGCGCGACCCAGGGTGCACGTGCGTCACGCAATTTCCGTGGTGGTTTCGAACGCCACGTCCATGCGGCAAGAATTCCCATGGCTGCCGTTGGGTTTCCTATTTCGCCACCCAACACCAGATCCACAGCGTTTGACAGGGAAACCCACACTGATGGCAGGTCCACTTCCTCGGCTTCCCCCGTCATAATGCGCCCTCCGGGGAGCTCGGAGATTTCCTGGGCTAAATAAATCCGAATGGCTTCGCTGGAACCACCGGGTGAGTTATAAAAATCAACCAACGTGTCCCAGTGCGCTGCCTTTAATCCAGCTTCTTCGGCTAATTCACGCTGAGCCGCATCAAGTGGATTTTCGTTGGGGAGATCAAGTAATCCAGCAGGAGTCTCAAAAAGAAACATTCCAAGCGCTTGCCGGTATTGCCGGATCAGCAACACTTCATCGTGCTCATTAAGGACTAAAACCGCCACGGCACCCGGATGAATCACGATATCGCGCTTTACTAAATGCCCGGAAATTTCAACCGTTTCAACATCGACCCGCCACTTACCACCAACATGCACGGTTTTGCTGTCCACAAGCGTGACAGGTTCCACGCTATCGATGACCGGTCCCATCCACGAATTAATCACTCGTAAGGTTTACGCGTCCGCAACGGAAAAATCCTGCTGCAGTGAATGTGATCGGGTGATGGCAGCGTCAATCAGAGAACTAAAGAGCGGATGAGCGCGGGTCGGACGCGAGCGCAACTCGGGGTGGGCTTGGGTGCCGATGTAATACGGATGAATGTCCACCGGGAGTTCCACGAATTCCACGAGGCGTCCATCGGGTGACGTCCCAGAAAAACTCAACCCAACCTCGGACAGTTGATCTCGATACTCGTTTGCCACTTCGAAACGATGGCGGTGACGCTCTTCGATGTATGGAGAGCCGTAGACCGTGTAGGCGAGAGAGCCTTGGGCAAGCTTTGCCGGGTACAGCCCAAGGCGCATGGTGCCGCCCATGTCTCGATCACCCGACACAACATCACGTTGATCAGCCATCGTCGAAATAACCGGGTGAGGTGTCGATTCGTCGAATTCAACCGAGTTTGCGTGGGCTAGGCCCGCGACTGTCCGGGCGTATTCGATCACCATGCACTGTAATCCAAGGCAAAGCCCCAGCGTGGGAATCAGGTTTTCTCTGGCGAAAGTCAACGCACCGAGTTTTCCTTCAATCCCCCGAACTCCAAAACCACCGGGAACACAAATAGCGTCGAGGTCGGAAAGATTCTCCGCCGCACTTTCTTGGGTCGCGCAGTCATCACTTGAGACCCATCGAATATTTACCCGACAGTTATTGTGAAAGCCGCCAGCGCGCAACGCTTCGGTTACCGAAAGGTAGGCGTCTGGTAAATCGATGTACTTGCCGACAAGCCCGACCGTCACTTCGTGCTTTGGGTGGTGCACCCGCTCCAGCAGATTGTCCCACTGCTCCCAATTCACATCGCGAAATGGCAAGTCAAGTCGGCGGACAACGTATGCATCGAGTCCTTCGGAGTGAAGTACTTTCGGAATATCATAAATACTCGATGCATCGACCGCCGCGACAACCGCTTCGGCGTCTACGTCACACATCATCGAGATTTTTTGTTTGATCGAATCTGGAACAGGTCGATCAGCACGCAACACAATTGCATCCGGTTGAATACCAATGTTGCGAAGGGCAGCAACGGAATGCTGAGTCGGCTTGGTTTTCAGTTCGCCTGAAGGACCTATGTAGGGCAACAGCGACACGTGCAAGAAAAATACGTTATCCCGGCCAATTTCGTGTCGAATTTGCCGGACAGACTCGAGGAAAGGCAAACTCTCGATGTCACCTACGGTGCCACCAACCTCGGTAATAACAACGTCAACATTAGGCCCGGCCATTCGCCGAATCCGAGACTTAATTTCATTAGTAATATGCGGAATGACTTGCACCGTGTCTCCCAGATACTCACCGCGGCGCTCTTTTGCAATCACCGTCGAATAGATCTGTCCCGTTGTGACATTTGCGGACCCATGTAAATTTGTGTCCAGAAAACGCTCGTAATGTCCAATATCCAGGTCGGTTTCAGCGCCGTCATCAGTGACGAACACTTCACCATGCTGAAAAGGATTCATAGTTCCCGGATCCACATTCAGGTAAGGATCAAGTTTTTGCATCGTGACCCGCAAACCGCGGGCAGTCAACAAATTGCCTAATGAGGATGCGGTAAGACCCTTACCGAGTGAGGAGGCAACGCCTCCAGTGACGAATATGTGCTTTGTCCCAGTTTTCTCCACGGGAGTGAAGTGTATCAGTGTCGTGGAAGTGATCTCTGCGACTCGCGAAAAATCGACTCAAACTACTTTTTGGCGCCGATTTCGAGTAATTCCACCGCGTGCGCGCCACCGTGTTCGGAGTCCGGTAATCCAGAGAGCATCCGAGTGATTTCGCGGACCCGTTCCTCGCCTTGCACCAGCACAACGGATGTTTGGACCGAGTTGGCCGCGGCTATTTTCTCCACAACGAGATGTCGATCCGCGAAAGCAGCCACCTGCGGAAGGTGGGTGACCACGATTACCTGAGTGTGCCGGGCCAGTGCCGCCAATCTGCGCCCAACCTCCACGGCAACAGCGCCGCCGATACCCGCGTCAACTTCGTCAAAGATCATGGTGGGTACCGGGTCTTCGCCAGCGAGGGCTACCTCGATCGCGAGCATCACCCGGCTGAGTTCACCACCGGATGCACTTCGGGAAAGCGGCAAAAACTTGGCACCCTGATGCGCTGCAAGCATGAATACTGCTCGATCGCAACCACTTCGAGTCCATAGTTGGGGATCGGTTTCGATCTCCAGTTCGATCTTCACCTGAGCAAATGGCATGGCCAGACCACCAAGTTCGGACTCGATGCTGGCTTCGAGTTGCCTGGCCGCCATGGCCCGAGCAAGGGTTAACACCTGCGCAGTTTGGGTCATAACCGTAAAAGCAACCGATATCTCACGGTCAAGTTCTTCTAAACGAGAATCCCGGGACAGCAGGTCTTCCAACTCAATGTGTGCCCGATCGCGCCACGTGATCACATCGGTTAAGGATGGACCATATTTCTTTTTGATCGCTGACAGCCGGGATACTCGAATTTCTAAATCAGCTAGTTCCTGGGGATCGGCGTCAAGCGCTGCCAAGTAGCGGGCCAGGTCGGCATCAAGATCGGACATTTCAGCGGTTGCCGAGCGAATTCGCATCAGGTGTGGGGATAGCCCCGTGTCGAGTTCACCAGCGTGTTCCAGGAATTTGGCGAGAACGCCAAATTGTTCCAAAATTGACATCGAATTTTCGTCTCGCCCCGTGTCATTGGCCCCCGAGAGTACTTCCCGCGCCCGGCCAACGGATCCACTGATGTCATCAATATTGCGCATGATTGAAATCTTTTGTGCAGCGTGGTCGTCTTCACCCGCGACCACGTTGAGCTCGGCGATGTCATCGATTCCTTGCTCCAGCACGAACACTCTGGCTTTCTGGTCACTTTCGCTCGCGCGCAGGCGATCCTGCTCTTTGCGTAAGGTGCGGTAGAGACGCAGTGCCAACTGGTAGGCAGTTTTAGCCGTTGCTACCCCTTGCGCGCCAGCACGATCAAGTAATTCCAACTGTCTGGCAGCATCACGCAATAAGACCTGGTCTGATTGTCCGTGCAGTGCAATCAAATTTTCACTGACCGCCCGTAAGACGCTCGCCGGCACCTGTCTACCACCAAGGAAAATTTTTCCTCGACCACTGTGGGTGATCTCGCGTGAAATCAAAAGCGATAACTCACCCGAGTTATCAATTTCCTCGCACTCCCCGCCACTTTCTTCGACTAACGCGAGAACCAGGGGTCCGGCAGCTCTCGCAAATTTCACCTCGCAATCCACCCGGGCCCGATCGGCCGAATCGAGAACCAGTTCGGTACTGCCGCGATTGCCCATGAGCAGACCAATGCTCTGTAAAATCATCGATTTTCCAGCACCCGTCTCACCCGTCAGAACCGTGAGCCCAGGGTCAAGTTCAATGGAAGCCGACGCAATAATTCCAAGATTTGAGATTGTTAAAGACTCGAGCATGACGTACTCACTCTCACCAGCGCACACCTCATTTGCCAACACCACGCCAACCATCAACGGGCAATTGGAATTTCGCGACCAGTCGATCAGTGAAAGGGGATGTGACGAGTCGAGCAAAACGAACCGGCTGCTCGTGGGCGCGAACTTCAAGGCTTGATCCCGCGGCAACTGCAATCATTCGTCTTCCATCGGCCCACATGACAGCATCCGCTTCGGGCGAAAGTTCAAGTCGGATGACGCTCGTTGGCGCAATCACCGACGGTCGCGCGAACAATGAATGTGCACTTATCGGAAGAAGTAACAGCGCGCTGACTTCGGGCCACACGATTGGCCCACCCGCGGAAAATGCGTAGGCCGTCGAGCCGGTGGGAGTTGCACAGATAACGCCGTCACAACCCCAACGACTCAACGGATGGTCGTCAACGTGGGCGAGCACACTAATCATTTTTTCTCGGTCGTGTTTTTCCAAACTGATTTCATTAAGCGCCCAGGTGCGGTCCACCACACGTGAGTTTTGGACAACAACGACATCAAGGGCTAATCGCTCCTCAACACTCCATTGGCCACCGGCTATAGCATCGATGACGAATTGCAAATCTTCTTCCTCGGCTTCGGCCAAGAATCCAACGTGTCCAAGGTTTACCCCCAAAATGGCCGCGCCAGATTCCCGCCCGAGTTCTGCGGCGCGCAGCATCGTTCCGTCACCACCGATGACCAAAATGAGATCAGTTGGAAGCAACCCAAGAACCGCATTGAGTTCATCAGTACTAAATGGTGCATTTTCGGACTCGTCGGATTCGCGGCTGGTCGTAATCCCGTGGGCACTCAACCCGGTATCAACCAAGTCGGCGATTCGCAATGCATGCTCAGAGCGACTATTGGCAACAACGTGTACGCGTGAGGGAGCGCCGGCTGCACGCATCATGCTGGTCCCTTCTCAATGGCAGTCTCGATCATGTGCGTTAATTCTGTCGTATCGGGGTTGCCCTGGCCACCCTGCAGTTGGGAACTGTGGGTGAGCCAGAGAAAATATTCCACATTCCCCTTGGGCCCGGGCAGTGGGCTGGCGGCAATTCCTGACACAGCCCAACCCCCCGCGATCCCAGCTTGGGCCACTCGGTTTATTGCCGATGCGCGAATCACCGGGTCGCGAACCACCCCATGGGATGCGCTCACCGCCGCGCGACCTGCTTCGAACTGTGGCTTCACCATCAACAACATTTCCCCGGTGGGATCAATCAATGAGGTCAGGGCTGGCAGCACGGTGGTCAAAGAAATAAATGAAAGATCAGCAACGACTACCTGGGGGATAAAAGGAAGTTGCTCCGGTTTCAAATACCGAATATTTTGCCGCTCCATGACGTGCACTCGGGGATCGGTCCGAAGTGACCAAGCAATTTGACCGTAGCCGACATCAACAGCCAGGACACCTTTAGCTCCAGCTTCAAGCGCCACCTGGGTGAAACCACCGGTTGAAGCTCCAGCATCGAGAACATACCGCTTCGAAAGTGAAATGGGCAGGGCTTGCAATGCACCTACTAATTTATGTGCGCCACGAGAAACGTACGAGTCACCCTTGCCTTCAACAACGACATTTGACTGTGGGCTGACCCCCGTTGACGCCTTGAGCGCCACCATGCCATCAATTTTAACGCGGCGTTCCTCGATCACAAGATGTGCCTCACCGCGTGAGCGAACCAGTCCACGGGACACTAATTCTGCATCTAATCTGCGCATTGGTCGTTTTCAACCGTGATTTCCTGTTGGCTGAGCACTGTCTTAACGATCTAAATTCACCATGACATCACGGAGCCGGTCATGTACCTGGGTCAAAATCTCGTGGTGTGAGTGAATGTCCTCAACGTCAATCACCTGGATGAGTTCCAATGCGGCGTCAATCTCACCGTGGCCTGTGGCCTCCCACACCGGCAACACAAGTTCAGAATGCACTACTTCGTCGAGGAGAAATAAGTCCTCTGAATCCAGTTGTTCACCGTCTACTTCATCGACGTCAATTAGTTCAGGATTCATGCTCAACCGCTACCTTCTTCTTTTTCAGCGGGACCGCAGCCTCTGCTGCCTCGGGATTGGGCGCGGGTGAAGTAGCGATACCTTCACCCTGCGCGCAAGAGCTTTCGACCTTGTCCACGCGAGCCCTAAGGGCTGCCAATTCATCTTCACGAACAAATCCAACTCGACCGATTGCTTTGTCTACTTCGGAGCGAATCAGACTGACTAACAAATCACGATTCGATTTGCTCTGCTCCATAAGATCGTCGGCGGCTTGCGCCACACTCGATGCAACATCAGCAGGCTGCTTGGTACCGAGGGACATCCCTTGGGCGATCAGTGATCCGGCCACTTCCATGGCTTTTGCTGCCGTTGCTTCGGTGAGTCCAGTCGCCATCTCGAGATAATTTCGCAGTGTGGACAAATTCGGTACCGATTCAAACATGTGATGCTCCCCTTACCAATTCGGGTGACCACGGATGGCCACTGCTCACTAATGACGCCACTACTCCCCTAGATCGAGCGCGATCCGCCCGTGGACGAAGGAATCCAGGCCGACGTGTTCAATTAGGCTCCACTTTAGGCTATCGGCCGCCCGTAATCGCTCCAGACGCGTGCCACCCCTCGACCGGACACACGTTTCAGCGGCCACGAAAGTAGCCGTTGCCCGCCCACACGTGTAACCAGCAGCGCTCGCCATCGCGGGTAGGTAGGGGGCAACAAGACCTGCAACATTTTCACACACATAGTCCGCTCGAATGTCTGATCTCCACACATCCCCCGGAGCACTCACCCCTGTGAGGACCAGCATGGTGGGAATTCCCGCGGCAATTCCAGCCGCAATGTCGGTGTCATACCGGTCCCCCACCAGCAATGGTCGCACCCCTGGCACTACTGCAATTGTCCTATCCATCATGGCGCGATCTGGTTTCCCGCCAACACCATCAGGAGGGCGTCCTACGGCATTGCGCACGGCGTCAACCAAAGAACCATTACCCGGAGCAATTCCCGAGGCGGTCGGAAAGGTGCTGTCAAGATTGGTCGCTATCCAGATTGCTCCGCTTTCAATTAAATATGAAGCTTGGGCTAAATCCCGCCACGAAACCAGCGGGCCAAACCCCTGAACAACCGCGACGCAGTCACGCGGATCTCGCGAAGGAATGAACCCTGCGACGCGAAGGGCCTCGTCAACACCTTGACCACCCACCACGAAAACTCGTTCACCCCGGGCAACATGCTGCTGCAAAATTTCAACTGCTACCTGGGAGGACGTCACAACCGCAGCGGCACTCGCCGGTATTCCCAGTTCCAACAAGTGAGCGGCCACTTCATCGGGTGTCCGTGACGCATTATTGGTCACGTACGCGACACCACGCCCACTGTGCACTATTTCCATCACTGCTTGCGCTGCGCCTTCAACAGCATCCAATCCGCGATACAAAACCCCATCCAGATCGAAATAGACCGCATCAAATTTCTCAAAGAGTTTTGGTTCGGCAATGTTTGGGTCAGTTCTTACGTTGATCACACGACATCCTGTCCCAAGATGGGACCTTCCAGAGGCATGCCTTGCTCTGCCCGGTGCCGCAGGGTCGACTTCACTTGCGCAAGAGCCGTTCCATATTCGGATCGCTGGGGTTTCATCACAAATGCCATCGCTAAGTGATCCCGGGCTGCAATAAACTTTTGCAAACGCCACAGCGACATTCCCAATACGAAATGGGCGTAATCATTATCGGGCGCCTTCTCAACTAATTCCCCCAAAACCTTTGCCGCCTGGGCGTACTGTTTATTGTCAAAAAACGCTCTCCCGAGACCCTCAAGAACACTGGGGTTTGAATTGACGTCACGCAATCGCTGAAATAAAATCGCGGCCGCAGCACTATCACCACTGACTAAAAGTTCGAGAGCGCGTTGATACCAGTCGAATTCGGGTGCAGATGCAATCTCACTGGGGCCAGAGCCACTCGCCATTAAAGCTCATGACCCATTCGGGCTACTTTTGTTGACATATACGCGGCATTATGTGTGTTCCCCTCAATCACCAGCGGGACACGGTCGGTAATGGAAAGTCCATATCCTTCAAGCCCTGCAAGTTTGGTCGGGTTATTTGTCAATAGGCGCATGCTCTTGATTCCGAGATTCGACAGGATTTGAGCGCCGGTTCCGTAATCACGAGCGTCAGCTGGAAGTCCAAGGGAAAGATTTGCATCAACCGTGTCGAGCCCATTTTCTTGCAATTCATAGGCGCGAAGTTTGTCCATCAAGCCAATTCCGCGCCCTTCATGACCTTTGACGTAGAGGACGACGCCTCGCCCCTCCTCGGCGACCCGCAACATCGCGGTATGCAGTTGTGGGCCACAATCGCAACGAAGTGAGCCGAACACATCACCGGTTAAACACTCAGAATGCACCCGGACCAAAACGTCCTTGCCCTCCCCAAGATCACCGCAAACCAGGGCAACATGTTCGGTGCCATCAATTTCACTTCGATAACCCACCGCGCGGAAATCACCATATTCGGTTGGGAGCCTCACGTCGGCAACTTTCGTCACCTGTGATTCATGCTGACGCCGATACTTGATCAAGTCAGCAATGGAGATCAGCAGCAATCCATGCTCATCCGCGAATTCCCGGCACCGAGGTGTGCGCATCATGGTGCCATCGTCATTTACCAGTTCGCACAGTGCACCAGCACTGGTCAAACCAGCAAGATGGGTCAAATCAACCGATGCTTCAGTGTGACCGGGACGGCGCAGCACGCCTCCCTGGACTGCTCGCAGCGGCATGACGTGGCCAGGTCGCGTTAATTCGTGTGGCTCGGTGGCCGAGTCGGCCAGCACCCGGATTGTGTGCGCACGATCAACCGCTGAGATTCCGGTCGCCTCAACGTCCTTCGCGTCCACGGAAACCGCGTACGCAGTTCCTTTGCGGTCTTCATTTACCGATGTCATCGGTGGCAGATTTAGCCGATCCAATAACTCGCCGGACATTCCCACACAAATGTAGCCCGACGTGTACCGAATCATGAACGCCGCCAACTCGGCAGTTGCCTTAGAAGCCGCGAAAATCAGGTCGCCTTCATTTTCGCGATCTTCGTCATCAACAACAACAATTGCCTTACCCGCACGAATAGCATCGATTGCCTCGGGGATCGAATCCAATCGAACGCCGTTACTGGAAGTCCGAGGTCCAGGAATAGCAGCGGCCGGCAGCGGGTCGTGTTCTAGTGTTTCTTCGCTGATGGCAAAAATTTCGTCGGCTGGGATCACCCCTTCAGTCTACCTTCCCCTACACGACGCGCTTGAGTGCTCGCACTTCGATCTCTAGAGTGCTCGCTAAACCACCCGGTGACTTCCAGAAACGACGCCTCAACACACCTGTACAACTCACTGGAGTACCCGGCTCGAGGGTCAGAACCTTCTTAGCGACCGAGTCCCGGAAGGTTTGACACGGCAAGGTATCAACCTTGGTACTCCCCACTTGCTCGCTCACCAGACGGTCAACAATGACGGCAAATCCGGTGGCTACGTCCCCGCTGGGAAGTTCCCTTTGCGTTACTCGACTTCCTAATCGACCAACAATTTCAATGCTATTGGACATGTGAACTCCTATCGGAATGAATGTAATTGCATTATTGGTCCGATAGGAAAAGTGCAACACCTCTAGTCTGGTCTTGTGGATCACATGACAGAGGGTGTGAATAAATCACCACGAGTCCAAGATCTTGGCGGTGGTGTGTATTCGATTGACACTTTGATGGGTGGCTTCGAAGGGATCACGTCAGCATATTTTATCGGTAGCGATCGTCCGGCCCTCATTGAAACAGGTGCAGCGCTCAGTGCACCACACGTGCAATCAAGTCTGGAGGAACTGGGATGTGGCCCGCAGGATTTGGCCACCATCGTGGTCACACATATTCACCTTGATCACGCCGGCGGAGTTGGTGACCTCGCCAATGAGTACCCCAATGCTCGCATTGTTGTTCACGAGCGTGGTGCACGACATTTGGTTGACCCGACGAAGTTGGTAGCGAGTGCTTATCGTGTTTTTGGATCCAAAATGGATGACATGTTTGGACCACTGCTTCCCACCGACCCGACCCGAATTGACGCACTGGGTGAACGAGGAAGTATCGATCTTGGAGCCGGGCGCTCCCTTGACACATTTCACAATCCAGGACACGCATCACATCACGTCGCGCTCATTGATTCTGCAACGGGTGATCTCTATACCGGGGATGCGGCAGGTGTTTACATCCCTGAAACCGGGGACCTTAGACCGGCAACGCCACCGCCAGATTTCGACTTCAACCTCGCGTTAGATTCACTCCAAGCAATGCAGTCGGTAGGCCCAAACCGACTGCTCTTCAGTCACTTTGGACCGACACTCGACATCGATCGAGTCTTTGAGGAGTCACGCGCTCAACTCCATTATTGGGTTGAGTGGGTTAAACAAGCCCACCAGGAGGGCCTAGATTTTGATCACGCATTGCTCATGGTGCAAGCCAAGGACCGTGAAGTGAACGCGCGATTCTTCGCCAACGCTGAAACGGCACATAAATTTGAGCAGCTCAGCAGTTCAGAAGCACAGGTAAGTGGAATCTGGCACTGGTTGGAGAAGAAGAATCAGTCTGATTCGTCAATCACGTGAGCCGATATGTCGCCTACTTGATCACGTGCCAACGCGGTAACACCGTTGATATCAGAGTTAATTGCCTTTGCTCGCCATGAACGGGCCTCTTCGGAGCGACCAGCCTGCTCCAGTAATTCTGAAAACGCTTCTTGCATTCGAGCACGCAAATCACCCGCGGGAAGTGATGTCAAAGCACCCACATTGAGCAACAACAATGCAGCATCAACCTGGCCCAAATCTGCGCGAGCACCGGCGTTCACCATTAGGGCTTCCATCGCGGTTTCCGGTGATAGTTCTTTCATCGGGATTGATTTCAAAAACTCAATAGCTTTTTCAGGCCGACCAAGACCACGTTCACAATCAGCCATCATCGCGACAAAATCATTACTCCCGGTCATCCGGCGAACCGCACGCAGTTCATTGAGGGCTGCAGCATATTCACCGGCCAGATATTCAATCGTTCCATTCGCTTCACGAACCACTGCCACTCGCCCAGCTAACTTTTTCGCTTGCCGTGAATGTGCAAGGGCGCTCTCCAAGTCATCTTCACCGATAGCAGTTTCCGCAGCAAGTAAATGACGACCCACGCGATCCTGTAAAGATTCTGGCAATGTCTGCAGTTCGAAACGGACCGACTTATCTAGATCCTCAAAAAGTATTTCATCTGGAATCCACGGGCCGCGTGATTCATGTGAATCATCATCACGTCTCTCCCTAGCCGGATACCGGTCCGAACCAGGTCGGTCAGTGCGCGCACGGTCACTACTGGGACGGCCAGATCCGGGACGATCACTATGCGGACGATCCGAACCAGGACGATCACTCCTTGGACGATCCGAACGTGACCTATCGCCGCTCGGACGATCGCTACGCGGACGGTCCAAACCAGAACGATCACTGCGCGGGCGATCACTACTTGGACGGTCCGAACGTGACCTATCGCTGCTCGGACGATCCGAACGTGACCTATCGCCGCTCGGACGATCATTACTTGGTCGATCCGAACGTGACCTATCGCCGCTCGGACGATCTGAACGTGACCTATCGCCGCTCGGACGATCATTATTGGGACGACCAACACCTGGACGATCACTACGGGGACGGTCCGAACCAGGACGGTCACTGCGCGGACGGTCACTGCGCGGACGGTCCGAACCAGGACGGTCACTGCGCGGACGGTCA